>TARA_R110002073_G_scaffold80550_2_pt1 | contig 11955 bp, 11 predicted proteins | sample TARA_R110002073 | Tara Oceans TARA_R110002073 (sample SAMEA4397174) | marine metagenome | biome: Polar Biome; feature: [DCM] deep chlorophyll maximum layer (ENVO:01000326); material: water (ENVO:00002006), including particulate matter (ENVO:01000060) such as... | depth 40 m
CGGTGATCCCGTAAGGACGCATCCGCTCGATGAACGCTTGCACCTTGTTCTCGCGACCGCTGATTTCGACCATGATTTCGCTAGGGCCGACGTCGACGATCTTGCCACGAAAAATATCGACAAGCTCTCGAATTTCGCTGCGGACTGGACCGGCGGGAGCCTTGACCTTCATTAACAATAGGTCTCGTTCGACGTAATCACGACTACTGACGTCCAGCACTTGGACGACCGTCACAATCTTTTCCAGCTGCTTGCCGACCTGCTCAAGCACGCGGTCGTCTCCCACGACGACAAACGTCATGCGAGAAAGATGCTTGTCTTCGGTCTCACCGACCGCAAGCGAATCGATGTTGTATCCGCGTGAGGCAAGCATGCCGGAGATGTGGGCCAGAACGCCTGGAACGTTTTGGACAAGTGCACTGAGCACATGCCGCTGGTTGTCGTTGCTCATCAGATGGGGGGTGTCGTCATCTACGAGGATTTGGATTGAACCGCTTTGTCGAGCGTAGCATGATAATTTTGGCGACAAAAACCAACAAGGGCTTAGACACGTTCCGAAGCGAATCGTCGCGTACCTTCGCTGTCGCCACCGGCGAGGACAGCTCGGCCGCACAGGATGTTCACGCGAAAACGCGGCAAATGACCATAAAAACGTGTCTAGAGCGAACTTGGTTGCTAAGCTAATGTGAGGCGCGGATCGATACGTTTTCCGCTCGCAATCTCCCCCCATCTTCTCCATTCGCTCCGTTCGCACCGCCTGGGACCTCGGCAAAACCATGAATTTTCGTGTTGAATTGCCAGCATATCGTGGCCCGCTCGACCTGCTGCTTTACTTGGTTCGTCGCCAGGAGGTGTCGCTTCCGGAGGTGTCTTTGTCCAAAATTGTCGACCAATACCTCGGCTATATGGATATTTTGCAAGAGTTGGACTTGGGTGATGTAGGCGATTTTCTCGACTTGGCGTCGACGTTGGTCGAGATGAAAAGTCAGGCGGTATTGCCCAAAATTGTCGAAGACAGCGAAGAGGAAGAGATTGTCGATCCGCAGTCCGAGCTGATCGAACGGCTGCTGCAGTACAAAGAAATCCGTGATGCCGCCTCGATTCTTGACGAGATGGGCAGTCGGTGGCAGCAGCGGTACGAGCGAATGTCGGACGATCTGCCCACCCGCCGGGTCGATTTGGGGGATCAACCGATCATCGACCTGGAAATCTGGGACTTGGTCAGCGCGTTTGGGCGAATTATGCGTGAAGCCGCCGGCCCGCCGGCCACCGAGGTTGTCTATGACGACACGCCGATCCACGTCTATATGCAGCGGATTCACGAACGTCTGCAAACTTCGGAACAGGTGCATTTGATGGACCTGGTCACCGGCGGCATCCACAAATCGTCGCTGATCGGCTGGTTTCTAGCCACACTCGAATTGACCCGGCACCATGGTGCCGCGGTCCTGCAGCACGAGCATGGCGATATCTACGTCGTCCGCACGGCGAACTATTCGGACAGTTTGAATGTCAACGAAGTCGATAACTACGGCACCAAAGCGATTGAAGCGAGCAACATGCCGATCCGTATGCGATAAAGTCGCTGATCGCGTCCGGTACAGCAAACGAACGCTTCACGATATCTTGTTCGGGCCTAGACAAGTTCCTTCACAATTTGCACTCAATGCTACGGCCCGATGGTTGAAAACCTTCCTGTTCTTTCTCACGTCCACAATGGTCTGACCATCGAAGGCTACTCGCGTGCGGCCGTGCAAACGTATTGGCGCGTCAATGAGCTGAAAGTGCTGTTTGATTGCGGTGGACAACCATGGGATTTCATGGGCACTCCCACCATGTTTATCTCGCACACGCATCTCGACCACATCGCCGCCTTACCCGCCTACGTTTCGCGGCGGCGGATGATGAAAATGGATCCGCCGGTAATCTACCTTCCCGATTCCGCGGTCGACGCGACTTGGGACATGCTGCAATTATTCCGCCGACTCGATCGCGGCGCGATGCCTTGCGAATTGATTGGACTGCTGCCTGGCGATGAAACATCCATCAGCCGCGAGTACATCGTCACATCACTGCCGACGCGTCACACAATCGACTCACTCGGATTTGTCATCCATCAACGGCGTCACAAATTGAAGCCCGAATTCCAAGGACTCGAAGGCGATAAGATCCGCGACCTAAAACTGGCGGGAACCGAGATCACCGAAGAGACACGCGTGCCCGTGTTCGCCTATACCGGTGACACCTCGCCGCCGGGACTGGACAACAATCCTGTCTTTTACGAAGCCAAAGCGTTGGTCAGCGAACTCACTTTCGTCGCGCCCGAGCATCGCAAAGAAAAGATCCACAAGCATGGCCATATGCACATTGACGATTACCGGCAACGTGCTGACCGTTTCCAGAACGAATTGATCATCGCATCTCACCTCAGCACGCGTTACAACGATGCGCAAGTGAAGCGACTGGCTCAAAAGGCGCTTCCTGATGCCCTCGGTGGCCGCATGAAACTGTGGCTGTAAACATGCAATCTGTTTCGCATGCCTCTCTCGACTGGACTTGGCCGACACCTCGCTCGGCCTACGTTCACGTTCCGTTTTGTCGACATCGCTGTGGCTATTGCAACTTTTCTGTGATCGCCGACCGCGATGACTTGGTCCAGCCCTTTCTGGCCGCTATCGATCAAGAACTTGAGCAACTTGATCGCCCTCAAATCGACACGCTGTTTTTAGGCGGCGGAACTCCGACGCATCTAAACGTCACCCAGCTCGAGTGGCTACTGAAACAGATCGAGCTGCGATTTTGTCTGACCGACCAAGCCGAACGCAGTGTCGAAGCCAATCCCGAAGACATCGACGAAGAAAAACTACGCATACTGGCCGATCACGGGATCAACCGCATCAGCCTTGGGGTGCAGTCTTTTACCCCAACGAAATTAAAATTACTCGAGCGCAGCCATACCGCTGCTCAAGCCGCTGCGGCGATCGAATTGGCGGCAAAGTGGATTGGCAACGTTTCGATTGATTTGATTTTCGCCGCGCCGCAGGAAACCGTTGCCGATTGGCAGGCAGATTTACAAACCGCACTCGATTTGCCGATCAACCATCTGTCGACTTACGCGTTAACGTTCGAAAAAGGGACGGCGTTTTGGACGGCAAAACGTGCCGGGCGGTTGGATGGAGTGGACGAGGCGAGCGAAGTCGCGATGTACATGATGACGCGTGAGCAGTCGGCCGCGCGAGGACTGAGTCACTACGAGATTTCCAACTTTGCTCGTGAAGGATTTCGTTGTCGTCACAACCTCGCCTACTGGCAAGGCCGCGGCTGGTTCGCCGCCGGCCCAGGGGCGGCCCGCTTTGTTGGCGGACATCGGGAAGTCAATCATCGCAGCACCACCACGTATCTGAAGCGAATGGAGCGAAACGAATCGCCCGTCGCCGAATCCGACGCCATCACACCACTGCAATACGCACGGGAGCGTGCCGCGTTTGGCATCCGCATGATCGACGGTATCGACATCGAAGCCCTTGCCCACGAAACCAAGATCGACCTTCAAAGGGAATGCGGTGATGCGATTGAAAAGTCGATTGCACAAGGCCTGCTAGAGCGACAGGGCAATCACATCCGCTTGAGCGAACAAGGAATTCTGTTTGCCGATTCGGTCGCATCCGAGCTACTCGGCTAAGCAAATGTGGGATAGGCTTCCAGCCTGTCATCGGCCAATTCCCCCATTTCTTTCACCTCCCCGAAACTTGTTTTGGGAAGGTGAAAGCGAGCGGAGCCAGCTCTGGGTGGGGTTCGTTGTGTTAGAACTGGATCGTTCCAGCGAAAATTCTCCTCACTCGCAACACCTCACTCCCTGAACCTAATCGCGTTGCCGTGCCACAGCACTTCTAAGTCGGCGCGGGTCCAAATCTCGGCACCGACCGCGGGATCCGCGACCACAAACCCACCTCGCGAGTTTTTTCCTAACAGCACCACGCTGTGGCCAAGCCCTGGGACCCAGCCCCATTGGTCGGCATAGCGTGGATCGTCCACTCCGGAAATCGGCAACTCGACCATAATCAACACAGGCCAAATATTCTCGGACTCGAGTTGATCCAAGCTAAGCGTCAGTGCTTGAACATCGCGGTGATGGCGGTTGGCCATCCATTTCACTCCACGAAACAGACCGAGCGTGGGTGTGCCACTTTCGTCGGTCAAACACAAAGGAATCAGTTCCTTTTCGCTCGCCTCGATACCGCCCGCTCGCAGGAACGTGGCGGCCGCACAGGGGCTGCAGGTCGCCCACGATGTCTGCAGCGTGATCCCGCGAAACACCTCATCGCCCCCTTCAGGAGGCGGACGCAACCAAACGCCCACAAACGGCCACAACACCGTCGCCAATGACGCAAAACCAAGCGACATGGCTAGCAGAGATTGACGCCAATGAGGCGTATTGGGCAAGCGATACACAATCCCCGCCGCGATCGCGGCAAGCAGCGGCGTAAAATTGGACCAAACAATCACTGCAGAATCATCGATCCACTTGGCCCAATAAAGTCGCCCTGCCGAATAGAACAGAAACGCAAACATGCAGGTGACGACGATCGTCAACATCAACACGACGCCTTGCCCCTGGCGAGTCGACGCCATTTTCTTGCCCGGGTCCAAGTTGCCGGGGCCTAATTTGCTCGGGCCCACCAAGACAGCTGATAGAATGCCGACCGCTAACGACAGGCTCATCATCACCAGAATCGCCTGAAAAAGATCGTCCATAAAACCAATTGAACCGCAATGGGGAACCGAACCAACGCACCGCTGGGATACGCGTGAGGTCCTCGAGTGGTTCGCAAGCGGCTAGGCCGTGTCATTTAAAGGCCGCGTCATTTAAAGGCCGCGTCATTTAAGAAGACACCGGGTCATTTACGCAGACACCGGATCAATCGGGCATGACGCCGGGTCAGTCGAGCAGCCGCTTGCAGTTCAACCTCAAATTCTCGACCGCTTCGATACAGCTGTGAGAGAGACGATGAATTTCTTGTGAATTATTTTCCTTTAGCGCCGTCATCAATTCGCTGATCATCAACCCGCATCCGCGTTCGTCAAACGTGACCACCAACCCTTTTAGAGCGTGCGCATCACGATGAGCCTCGCCGAAGTCACCGGCCTGGATCGCACTTTGAACCCCTTGGACCAACGGCGGAACGTCATCCACCAAGATGGCAGCGAGCTCGCGCAATAATTCTTCATCCCCACCGAGCCGCCCGAGCGCCTCGGCAAACACGGATGCTTTGCATGGATTCAGCTGCGCAGGAACTTGGCTGCGACGATCGGCTGCGGATGTATGCTTTTGAACCATATTGGATCGAACTTTCACGAAAGTTTCCCTATCAAATTCACTCGACCGGCGGCTTCGTCCCATGCCTTTTTTTCGTAGCGGCACAGCACGAGCCCCACGCCAGCTACATTGTGTCGAGACCAAAACCAAAAACCTGGCCCCCACATCCCCAGCCTTCCGTGCCGCCTCACTAGAAAGAGCATATCTCGTTCCAATCGCGGCATTTTGGCGGTCTCGCGCAGCCAAACGAGACACCACATCACGGCTCATCCAATCGCTTGCGTCGGGTTGAAATTGAGAATCAGACACTTGAAAAACCGTCGACAAAAGTCGACATCCCCTTCCCAAAACGCGATGATTCCGACGGGCGGTCGGCCAAATTGCACGACGATCAAACACCTCCTTGGCAAACATCATGACCACACTCGCCGGAAGACTACTGGTTACCGATTCCAGCACGCGACAAATGACGCTGCGATCGGGATCCATTCGAATCAATGACGGGCGAATCGCGGACGTCACTCTCAATGATGATGCGATCACGACGACGGATGGTTTCCGTCCCCTCACCCCAGGCGAGCTGATCGTCTGTCCTGGTTTCATCGACGCCCATCTGCACCTGTCCCAATTTGGCATCATTGGTGCCCATGGTTTGCCGCTGCTGAAATGGCTCGATCAAGTCACGTTTCCAGCCGAGCGAAGTTGGCAGGACGAAAATTTTGCCCGTGAGATGACTCGATCGGTACTCACTCAATTGTTGTCATTCGGAACCACCAGCTTCTGCGGTTACACGACGGTCCATCACGATTCGGCGATAGCGGCGTTGGAGGTAGCATCCCAAATGGGATTCCGCGGGATGATCGGACAAGTGTTGATGGACCGCAACGCTCCGACGGATCTCTGCCGCGAAACCAATCGATTGATTGACGAGGCCGCCGAGACGCTCAAGCGTTTCCCGCCCACGTCCGAAATGGCCGCCGCCGTGACACCGCGATTTGCGATCACGTGTTCGCCACAACTGCTGGGATCAGCCGGTGCTCTGGCCGCCGAGCATAACGCTGCGATCCAAACTCATTTGGCGGAAACCAAACCAGAATGTGCTCGCGTTGCCGAACTCTTTGATTCCGCTCGCTACGTCAACGTTTATCAAGATGCCAAACTATTGACACCACGGACGATCTTGGGACACGGAATACACCTGGATGCACTTGATCGACAAACCCTCGCGACACAGGGTGCGGTCATTGCTCATTGCCCCACAGCCAACCAATTTCTTAGTTCGGGACAAATGAACCGACAAGCCCTCGATCAAGCACAGGTCAACGTGGTGCTGGGCAGCGATATCGGCGCGGGTTACGAGCGCAGTATGGTGAGTGTAGCTCGCGCGGCGATCGAAACTGCGGCATCGCTTGGCAACACGCCTCTCACCGCCGCATCCGCTTGGTACGACATCACCGCCGGAACCGCGGACGCGTTGGGATGGGACGATGTCGGTCAACTTCGCCAGGGATACCGCGCCGACGTCGTGGTGATCCAGCCCGACTTTACCACTCAAATGCAAGGACATGATTCGATCATCGATCCCTTGTCGCAACTGATGTTTGCGTGGGATGACCGCTGGGTCAAACAAACCTATCTGCGTGGCCAGTCGGTCTGGGGCGGATAGCCGGAACGGTGGCGGTTGGGGTCGTGGGGAGCATGCCCATCGTAACCATTTCCAGCGCGAGCGTTTTCATCTTGCCCGTTGTCGTAATGGCCACGTCCGAATTGCCCGTTTCCTCGGGGACCGAATCCGTTGCCACCGAATTCATTACCGCCAGCACCATAAGCTCCGCCAGCACCGTAGCCAAAGGGTGTGATGTTCAGCCCAGCGAACGGGGCTCCCCAAGCTGCATAGGGGACACTATACGGCCGATACGGCAATTGCCATTCACCGTAGGGGCGAACGACATCACCCCAAGTCTCGACGCGGTGATAGTTGTCCGAGGATTGGCCGTAATTCAAACGGCTGCGAACGTGCGTGTAACCGCTGGTCTTAAAATTCGCGACCTCTGGAACCGTCGGCGCCGCAGTGGGTTGGAATTGATCCACCCGCTGTGCCGTGATCGGATCGTGCGAGAATTTGCCCGGCAGCGTCAACCAATCGGCTGCACCACATTGGCTCGCAATCACGAGATTCATTAGGACCATGACGACGTTCTTCATGAACGCCAAAATAGTTCACGTTTTTGCGATGCGAGATAAAAAAGCGATCTTCAGCAAGGAATTTCTGCAAATGTTACGTCTCACAAAGCTCCTCGCCCTCCGGATCGCTACAACCGTCGCAATCCGTCTTCGGTCATCGGCGTCGGAATCTCGACGTCGACTTGATCGATACGAGCCAATGTTTCACTGTCTAACACCAAATCACGAGCCGCCAGCGATTCAAGCAACTGTTCGGTGCTGGTCGCTCCGATGATCGTCGAAGCGACGAAGTCGTGCTGGCGGCTCCACGCGACAGCCAGTGCCGTGACGGTCGTGCCAATCGACTTGGCGATCTCTTCCATTCGCCGTGTGGTTTCGATCGTACGATCGTTGACAAAACGCTCCGCCATTTTGCGTTGCCGCTCTTCGCCGTTGAGCAAATAGTCGGTAAAGCGGGCGCCCGGTGGAGGCGAGACGTTGTATTTGCCCGTCAAAACCCCGCCACCAAGCGGCGAGTAGGGCAGCAAGCTCATTTTCTCTTTTCGCAACACCTGAGCCAGTTCACTTTCGCAGCGGCGATTGATCAAACTGAAGTTGTTTTGCACAGTTTCATAGCGGTCGAGCCCCTGGACGTCGGCGGTCCACAAGCTTTTCATCACCCCCCAACTCGTCTCGTTGCTACAACCGATCACACGAACCTTGCCTGCATCTCGTAGTTCAGTCAGCGCTCCCAAGACCTCTTCGTAGGGCATCCCGTGATCCGGCCAATGGATTTGATACAGATCGATGTAATCGGTGCCCAAGCGGCGAAGCGAGGCATCACAAGCTCGCAAAATTTGGTGCCGATCGATCGACGTTTTGCCATGACGGACGGGGGGGCAAAACCATCCGTGTGCCGGTCCGGTGATCTTGGTGGCCACCACAACCGACTCACGCGGCTTGGTTTTCAACCAGCGTCCGAAAATTTCTTCGGTCACACCCACGGTGTCTTTGTTGGGGGGTACCGGGTAGATCTCGGCCGCATCGAAAAAGTCGATTCCGGATTCAAAGGCCAAGTCACAGATCGCATGACTGGATTTTTCGTCACATTGGCTACCAAAGGTCATCGTTCCCATACAAATATCGCTAACGACGACACCGCTACTTCCTAAACGTTTTTTTTGCATCACGATCGGTTCAAAGATGAAGGGAGAGAGAGGGTGAATGTTGATGTTCGCGAGAGCACGCCCTCGGGCAGCCAAACTACGCCCTTAGCGGCAACGCTGTGAAGCATTTTTCTTCCGTGAATTGCGGCGATTCAACGTAGTGGAAGTCGTCAAGACTTTCGTTGACTGTCCAGCATGCCCGAAACTCGTGACGAGTTCCGCTACCAGAAAGCTTTACCGCGTCCTCCTTCAGGCGGGCTAAGCAGAAGGGAAAGTCCTTTTCATGTCATGCCCACGCGAAAAAACGGCTCTAAGCTGCTAAAATAACAACTGACGTCTCGGCGTCCCTCCCCCCAACATTCCCTCCTTTGCCAATCGAGTCTGTCTTATGCGTGCGTTTCGTTCGTTGTCGGCTGTCGCCGCTTTTGCGGCCTACTTGGCCACCCCCGTTGCCTTGGCAATGGTTCTCGGTGCACAGCCTGTGACTGCCGAGGACTACCAACATGGCCCCGACTCGCAACCCAACGACGCGGTTCCGCATGGCAAAGTGACGCAGCACGCTTGGGAATCAAGCAAGGTGTTCGAGGGCACGCGGCGACGCTACAGCGTGTACGTCCCAGCACAGTACGATGGCAAAACACCCGCTGCATTGATGGTTTTCCAAGACGGACACGCCTTCGAAGGAACCAAGGGAGATTTCCGAGTTCCGGTTGTGTTTGACAACCTGATTGCCAAAGGCGACATGCCGGTCACGATCGCCGTAATGATCGATCCCGGGCATAAAGGTGAACTCGCTGAGAAACGCGGCTGGAGCCCCCGACCGAGTAACCGCAGTTTCGAGTACGACACGGTCAGCGGCGACTACGCAGAATTCCTGCTCTCAGAGATTCTTCCTGAAGTCGAAAAAGACTATCGAATCTCGAAGAATCCAAAAATGCGAGCCATTTGCGGCAACAGCTCAGGCGGCATCTGTGCCTTCAGCGTCGCATGGCATCGCCCCGATCAATTTCAAAAAGTCCTCAGCCACATCGGCAGCTTCGTCGATCTTCGCGGCGGTCACAATTATCCGCCAATGATTCGCAAAGCGGACAAGAAACCGATTCGTGTATTCCTACAAGATGGCGAGAACGATCTCGACAATCAATTCGGAAACTGGCCCTTGGCCAATCGTCAAATGGCCAAGGCGTTAGCGTTCAAAGATTACGACTACAAACTGGTTTTTGGCACCGAGGCGCATAATGGAAAACATGGCGGAGCAATTTTTCCTGATTCGCTGCGTTGGTTATGGCGAGATTGGAAAGAGGAAACGTACTAGTATTGAGCTAACACTCGGTTCTTCTCCGTTCCGACCGTTCTGCCACTGATGAATGATGTCCGCCGCGTGTAATTCGCAAAAGCAACCCTTCAAAAATATCCATGCTGAATCGTCTTTCCAATACAACCGACATCCCTTTCACCGCCTCGTTCGTTCATCGATTGCGGGTCACGGACGATGTCGCTGGCGATGATTTCTCGGTATTGGTCGATTTGCTGGACGGCGGAGACAACGGTGGTGCACGCGTGCTAATGATCGCCGAGCGATCGGTGGCTGAATCGAGCGACCGTGTCGCCCGGATCGAATCACAGCTCCGCGGCGAAGCCTCGATCGAGTTGACGTCTCCCACGATCATCGTGGATGGCGGCGAACCGATCAAAAACACGCAAACTGCGGTCGAAGAAATATTGGGCCTGATTCATGACCTGAATCTTGATCGCCGCAGCTACGTCATCGCCATCGGTGGCGGGGCGATGTTGGACGCAGTTGGCTACGCCGCTGCGATCGCACACCGCGGGATCCGGCTGGTGCGTCTGCCCACCACCACACTGGCGCAGGCCGATTCGGGTGTCGGAGTCAAAAACGCAATCAACTATTTCGACAAAAAGAATTGGATCGGCACGTTTGCGGTGCCTTGGGCGGTCGTCAACGATTCCGCCTTGTTGGAAACGTTACCCGATCGAGAATTCTGTAGCGGACTGAGCGAAGCGGTGAAAGTTTCGCTGCTGAAAGATGCAGACGAATTCCACTGGTTAGCCGAACACGCGTCGCAGATTTCCGCGCGAGATCCTGAATTATCGCGGCGCGCGATCCACCGTTCTTGTGTGCTGCATATGCGTCACATCACCGAAGGAGGCGATCCTTTTGAGATGCTCGAAGCTCGCCCGTTGGATTTCGGTCACTGGTCGGCCCATAAACTCGAGACGCTCTCACGCTATCAAATTCGTCACGGCGAAGCGGTCGCGATCGGAGTGGCGATCGATTGCTTGTACTCATCGCTCAAATTTGGGCTGCCTCGCCCGGATGCGGAGATGGCCGTGCAATGCTTGCATGACCTAGGCATTCAACTTTGGCATCCCTGTCTTGAACCGGTGGACCGATTGATGCAGGGACTCGAAGAGTTCCGCCAGCATCTCGGCGGCCGATTGACGATCACGATGCTCCGTGGGATCGGCGACTCGATCAATGTGCACGAAATCGATCCCCTCGCCATGAAGACGGCGATTGAGACATTAGGCAAGATAGCCAAAAACAAGGCTATCCCTGCTAATTAGCTAGATGTACTCACCCTCCCTCTGGGAGGGTCGGCCGCTGAGAGCGGTCGGGGAGGGCTGGTGAATTCTCGCTTGCACCATCCACCTCGAACACAACGAGGCCCCTACGGTAGATGCTTGCTATCTAGGCGATCAACGATCGCGTTTCTCACAACCAGGGCCATCTTCGCTCTTGTTTCCAGAGCGTCTGGAGGTTCGCCTACAAAACGAATACGGGAGTCCAACTTGGTTTGCGATGGCTCGCAACACGGACTCAGCATCTCTTAGCACGTCCGTGTTTTCAAACCGGATCACCTTCCACCCTAACCTTTCTAAATAGCATTGCCGTTTCAGGTCATCATCGGCAATCTGGTCGTGATATTCACCATCAAGTTCAACGTCGAGATGATGGCTGAGGCAAGCAATGTCTAGCAAATAAGGGTCGACCGGATGCTGACGTCGGAACTTCAAACCGCAAAGTTGTTTGGACCGAAGCAGACTCCACAGAAGTCCTTCCGCTCGCGTCTGCGACTTGCGAAGACTGCGGGCTCGAGCAATTCGATCATGATCAGAAGACATCTGAATAGGCACAATTCGAAGTTCGATAGGGTTCGTAGCCGCATCCGAAGTGACGTCAACAATGATTAAATTCTACCGCTCGTTCTATCCTCCTCCAAACAAGTTCTCGAGGAAGCAACGCGAATTCACCCTCCCTCTGGGAGGGGCGACCGCTGAAAGCGG
>TARA_R110002073_G_scaffold1286_1_pt1 | contig 11953 bp, 13 predicted proteins | sample TARA_R110002073 | Tara Oceans TARA_R110002073 (sample SAMEA4397174) | marine metagenome | biome: Polar Biome; feature: [DCM] deep chlorophyll maximum layer (ENVO:01000326); material: water (ENVO:00002006), including particulate matter (ENVO:01000060) such as... | depth 40 m
TCTGCCCGCGGCCTCGCCCCGCACCAGGCGGGGCTCACTCACAGGTGCGTGATCAGGGAACGTTGACGCAGGTCCACTGTACAGTGTTGTTGAGTGTTGCCGGATCGCCGCCGCCGCCATCGAAGATACGTTGGCCGGGCGATTCGCAACTGGTTTCGGTATCTTCACAGCGGCCACAGACATCGCCGCAGGTACCGCCTTGCTGGCCTACCGCATCGAAGCCGAGTGCCTGACAGATCGCCGGGGCGTTATACTCGCCACCGGTATCAGCCGAAATCCACGCCTCGTTCTCGTCGATGTCGCAGATCACCCAAGGGTCAGCCGTGGCAAATTCGTTACTCGAGAAGCATACCTCACCGCTGATGGGCTCGTCTTCCGCGCAGACCGATTCAATACTGCAACTGCCGCTTCCGGGGGCCAGGGACAGCTGCGGCGCGCACGAGCCACTTAACAATGAATCACCCGGGCAACCTGAAATATTGATTGCTCCCAACGTCACTGGCACGCTCAGATTGTTGTTGATCTCTGCCGGAAACTCATCAATTTGCACGGGGCTGGCATTCTCGGTCAGCAGGTAGGTTGTGAATGCGGGCAGCGCACCGGCATTGGCAGCCAGCCACCCGGAGGAGGCCAGGATCATCGCCGTTCCGAGAACGGCGAAGGAAAGCGACAAGGTGCGGCCCACTTCCGGTCGCCGCGACAACCAGAATGCGCCCAGAAGCGCCACCATGATTCCAAGCAGCAGCAACAAACCGCCACCGAGGACGGGTACGGCCTCAGCCGGCGAATAGTTGACGGTTGCGGTTTGGCTCCATGCGGCGGAGGCGCCAATGAGAGTTATCGTTGCCAAAATCAGTGTCAGAGGTTTGTTATTCATACAGTTCTCACTCTTGAATACATTTTGGGGCATAATCGTAACATTGAGCACTCGATACCTCAATGCGGCTTCAAGTTTCATCCATCGTACACTCGGCCTCTCCCCCGACGATCGAACACAGGATGAAATTTCTGTGCTGCGCAAGATTGTTGTACCCGTCAGCACCCGCTATGTCAGAACTGAGCAACTCGAAGAGGAAACCCATGCCCCTGACAACGCTGCTTGTTCCAACCTTTGTGCAAATGCTCGGTTCGCTCTCTGGCTGGTTGAAAATCGCACAGCAGAAGTTAGCCGAGGCGGACGCCGAAGCCGTCCTGTCTGCACGCCTCGCGCCGGATATGTTCCCCTTGTCCACCCAGGTTCGGTTTGCCTGCGTGCAGGCGCATGAGGCAGTCTACCGACTCAGGGGGGAGGCATTCCCCGGCTCCGTTACCGAGCTTCTCGAAGAGGGCCGGAATGCTGGTGAGTCTCCCGGTTCAATGGCACAGGCCCAGGCGCGAATTGATCAAACTATCGCGTTGTTGGAAAGTCTGCCTCCCGATGCGCTCGATGTGAGCGCGGATACACCCATCGCGCACGCGCTGCCGAACGGCATGGTTTTCGATTTCACCGCCGAGCAGTATGCACGAGACTGGACGCTGCCCCATTTCTACTTCCACATCACCACGGCCTACTCGATACTGCGCAGTCGGAACGTGGAACTCGGCAAGGCAGATTACGTGGCGCACACGTTTGCCTGTCTGCGGCCGGGAACAATGCCCGAGGGCTGACGCTTCGGTATCATCAACAACTCTTAAAGTGAAGGTTCAGACGTCGAATGGTGCATAACACCCAAACACTCGAGTCACGGCTGCACACTGTATGAAAGCCGTGCGCTGTTGCGATGGGCAGGTACACGTGGCGAACGTGGCCGAGCCCGCCGGTGAGGGCGTGCTGGTGAACGTGCGCTCCGCGGGTATCTGTGGTTCTGATCTGCACATGCTTGAGAAAGGCTTTCGCATACCCGGTACGCTGGGGCATGAAGTTGCCGGCACCCTGGCGGACGGGCGCGCGGTAGCGCTGGAGCCGCTGGCGCCCTGCGGGCACTGCGACATGTGCATGCGCGGCGAATACTTCTCCTGCCGTCTCGGGGCGGGCATGCTCTACGGCGTGGGGCGCGACGGCGGTATGGCGGAGAAAATACGCGTGCCCGAACGCTGCATTGTGCCGCTGCCCGCAAATGTCTCTGCGGCGGATGCCTGTCTCGTGGAGCCGCTCGCCGTGGCGGTGCACGGCATTAATCGCGTGCACCTTGAGCCGGGCAGCCGGGTCGCCATTGTCGGGGCCGGCGCCGTGGGGCTCGCCGCCGCCGCGGTACTCACCTCGCGCGTGCGCCAGGTATGCATTGCCGCCCGCCACGACGCGCAGAAGGAAGCGGCCCTGCGCCTCGGCGCCGCGCTGGAGCCGGAAGGTGAATTCGATGTGGTGGTGGAGTGCGCCGGTAACTCGGGCGCGCTGGCGAAGGCGGCGCGTCTGTGTCGGCCGGGGGGCGTTATCCTGCTGTTGGCAACCTACTGGGAAGACGTGAAGCTGCCGGCGGCGGATATCTGCATGAAGAGTCTCAGCATACACGCGTCCTTTCTCTATGGACGCCAGGGTCTGGTACGCGATGTGGAAGCGGCGGCCTGTCTGATGGCCAATCGTCCCGAACTGGCAGAGATACTGATTACCCACCGGCTGCCGCTGGATGCGGCGCAGGAAGCCTTCGCACTCGCCGCGAATCGACAGGGCGGCGCGATAAAAGTCGTGCTCGAGCCCTGAGATGGCAGCCTTGTTCGCGCGAGCGAAGCGGTATCAGCGTATTGTGTTGCATGCCGGCCTCAGCAAGACAGGCACTACCAGCATCCAGCACAACTGCGCCCGCCATCGCAACTTTCTTGAGCAGCACGGCATTGTCTATCCGGTCATCACCTGTCGGGGTGAGCCCTTCGCCAACCACGCCGTGCCGTTGATCGCCAGTACCGCCGAAGATCCCCAGCGCTATGTTCTGGGTTTTCGCCAGCGCTTTGGCGAGGTGGGCCCCGTTGTGCGTGAATGCAGGCAGCAACTGGACGCGCTGCTGGCAAAGCCCCAGGGCGAGGTGTTGCTGCTCTCGGGCGAACTGGTGGAGGGGCTGGTGCAGCAGGATATGCAGGCGCTGCGTGATTACCTGCTGCCTCACGCGCACGCGTTGCAGGTGGTGGCTTATTTCCGCAGCCCGCAGAGCGGTCTCGAGAGCCTGCTGGCGGAGCGCCTCAAAGTGGGCGCGGTACTGGAGCCCGCCGCGTTGGTGGGCAGAATCCAGCAAAAGTATGCGAACCTGCACGGCACTTTCGCGGATGTGTTCACGCCGCAGAGCTACCACACGGCGATGGCAGCGCCGGCGGGGGTAGTGGGCCACTTTTTCAGACTGCTGGGTTTGCCGCCCGAGGAATTCGCAGACCTCGATCTCACGCGCAGCAACGAGCGCATGAGTCTGGAGAGTTTTCGCCTGATGCGCGCCATCAATGTGCGTTATCCGCGCAATGCGCAGGCTGAGCACGGCATCCAGCGCTCGCCGCGGGATCTGAACGCGCTGCTGCGCCTGCGGGGCGAGCCCTTCCGCCTGGAGGGTTTTGCCGGCTCCGCGGTGTACGCAGCCTGCCTCGAGGAGGCCGCCTGGCTGGAGCAGCGGCTGGGTTTTCGCTTCCCGGCGGAGTTCGGCCGCGATCCGGGCCCCCAGTGGCAGCCTGCGACGCTGGCGGCGTTGCCGTCCGCTTTGCAGACGCTGCCGTTCGCAGAGTTGCGTTCGGCCGCGGCCGAGTTTCTGCTGGAGGAGGCCGACGCCATCCAGGCGGAACGCCCGCCCATCGCACACGCGCTGCGCACGGTGGCTGCGGCTGTCTCGCCGCCTGCACTGGCCAACTGAATACTTTCAAGCCTCGCCCCGTTGCCGCGCGGTCTTTCGCGGTACAATCAGCGGCGATTGTCACTGCACCGGAGTTGATCGGATTTATTATGGAACGCACCTACCGTCTTGTCGTCGCCTGTCCCGACCGAACAGGCATTGTCGCCAGGGTCAGCAGTTTTCTCTCGGCCTATAACGGCTGGATTACCGAGGCGAGCTACCACGCCGACCAGAAGAACGGCTGGTTTTTCATGCGCAATGAGGTGAAAGCCAGCTCGATACCCTTTTCGCTGGAGGAGTTTCGCAGCGCATTCCAGCCGATTGCCGACGAGTTTTCCATGCACTGGTCACTCAGCGATTCCGGGCAGAGAAAAAAGCTCGTGCTGATGGTCTCGCGCGAATCCCATTGCCTGGCGGATCTGTTGCATCGCTGGCACAGCAAGGAACTCGACGCGGACATCGCGGCGGTTATCTCCAATCACGATGATCTGCGATCGATGGTTGACTGGCATGGCATTCCCTACCATCAGGTACCGGTGGACCCGCAAGACAAGGCGCCCGCTTTCCAGGCGGTTGAAGAACTGGTGGAGCGCTACGAGGCCGACCTCATCGTGCTGGCGCGCTACATGCAGATCCTGCCAGCGGGCCTGTGTGCGAAGTTTGCGGGGCGGGTGATCAACATTCACCACAGCTTCCTGCCGTCTTTCGCCGGCGCCAGGCCGTACCACCAGGCCTACGACCGGGGCGTGAAGCTGATAGGCGCCACCTGCCACTATGTGACCGAGGATCTGGACGAGGGGCCGATCATCGACCAGGACGTGATCCGCGTGAGCCACAGCGATGCAATCGAGGATATGGTGCGTCTCGGCAAGGATGCGGAGAAGAACGTGCTCGCGCGCGGCGTGCGGCTGCACCTGGAGGACCGGGTGATCATTCACCAGAACAAGACGGTGGTGTTTTCCTGAGTGGGGCGGCCGTGTCTGCCACGTTGTGGCCGGCGCAACCGCAACCAGCGATTCAGCCCAGGGTTGCGTTGATCGCCCGGGCGAGTTTGAAATCCTTCTGCGTGATGCCGTTGGCGTCGTGCGTGCTCAGCGCAATACTCACCTGGTTGTACACGTTGGACCACTCGGGGTGGTGATTCATCGACTCGGCATGCAGCGCCACGCGGGTCATGAAGCCGAAAGCGGCCACGAAATCGTCGAATTTGCAGGCGCGATGCAGTTTCCCGTCTTCCAGTTTCCAGCCTTCCAGCTGCGTCAGCTCCTGCTCTATCTGCTCTGTGGACAATGCGGTGTCACTCATGCCGTGTACTCCTTGCGCACAATCAGTATATTGACGGGCAACCAGTATATTGCAGTGTGCTTTATGCGTGAACCGGCGACGGGTGCACCCCGCCCGGCCGCATGCGTGCACTGCCAGGGGGAGCGCTATGCGAGTAACTAATTCATCCAGGGCGCCGGCACGCGGCCGTTTTTTCTGGCTGGCGCTGCTGGCCTGTCTCGGTCTCGGGGGCTGTCTCGGTATGCCGGAAGGCGTGCAGCCGGTGGAGAATTTTCAGCAGGCGCGTTATCTCGGCCAGTGGTACGAGATCGCCCGTCTCGATCACCCTTTCGAGCGCGGGCTCAGCGATGTGACCGCGACCTACAGCGCGCGGGCCGACGGCGGTATTGATGTCCTCAACCGTGGCTACAATGAGCAGGCGGGCGAATGGCAGCAGGCCGAGGGCCGTGCCTACTTTGTAAAGGACCCGGAAACAGCCTACCTGAAAGTCTCGTTCTTCGGCCCCTTCTACGGTTCCTACGTGGTATTCGAGCTGGATCAGGATGCCTACCAGCATGCGTTCGTATCCGGGCCGGACCGCGATTACCTCTGGCTGCTGGCGCGCACGCCAGAGGTGGACGACGCCCTCGTAACGCGCTTCAAACAGCGAGCCGGCGAACTGGGCTTCGATACCGGCGCGCTGATTTTCCCCACGCATGCGCGGGCCGGCGGATAAAACCAGGGGTACGCGTCAAGCGCCCACCGACTGAGGAGAACACTGTATGTCACGCCTGAGCACACTGAGCCGTTCCATCGCCGGCAGCGTTGCCATTATTACCGGGGCCGCCAGCGGTATGGGGCGCGCTACCGCGCACCTGTTTGCCGACGAGGGCGCGCGTCTCGGCCTGCTGGACGTCAATGCGCAGGGCCTCGAAGCGGTGGCCGAAGAGATTCGCGCAGCGGGTGGCGAAGTGTTGCCGCTGGTCAGTGATCTCTCGCAACGGCAAGCGGTCAGCGCCGGCATTGAGGCGGTTGCGGCGCATTTTGGCGGCATCGATATTCTCGTGAACAATGCCGGCCTGGTGATCCCCACCACGCTGGACGCGGAGAATTTCGAAGAATCCTGGGATACGTCCCTGGCGGTGATGACCAGCGCGCAGGCCTGGGCGGTGCGCGCAGCGTTGCCGAGCCTGCGCCGGTCAGCCCACCCGCGAATTGTCAATGTGGCTTCCACCGAGGCGCTCGGCGCCACGCGCTACAACGGCCCCTACAGCGTTGCCAAGCATGCCAGTGTGGGCCTCACGCGGGCATTGGCGGTGGATCTCGGGAAAGAGGGTATTACCGTTAACTGTGTCTGCCCCGGCCCGGTGCACACGGGCATCACAGCGGGTATCACGGATGCAGACAAAGCGACCTTTGCCGGGCGTCGCACCGCGCTGCGCCGTTATGGCGAGCCCGAGGAAGTGGCGCACATCACGCTCAGCCTGGTACTGCCGGCCGCCAGTTTCATCACCGGCGCAGTGCTGGTGGTTGATGGCGGCCTGACCATCCGCAATGCGTGAGGGCTGATCAGGCGCCCGCGGCGGTACGCAACTTCAGGAATGGGTTCATCCAGCGGAACTTCCAGTCCGTGAACTTCAGGGGCGCGTCCAGTACCGCCAGGCAGATGCAGTCTTCCGATTGCAGCGCGGTGGGTGCGTGCACGTCACCGGGCTTGCGGAAGATAAAGTCGCCCGCGTGATAACTGCCCTGGGCATCCGAGAAGCCGCCCTCCAGTACCAGTGTCATCTCGCTGCCACGGTGCGTGTGTTCGGGAATGCGCCCGCCCGCGCGGATGTGATACAGCGCCACCTCGTGGCGGGGGTCGCCGGTGTCCAGATAGCTGATACGCAGCGCCGAGCCGAGGCTTTTCCAGTTCAGGTCGCTGAAGTCACCGCGCATCAGGCGCTGCAAAATGGCGGGTGTGCCCGAACCGTTGTGCGCCTTGCGGTCGTATTCCAGCGGTTGTTCCTCGTCCAGCCTCGCGAGAACCGCATTCAGCTGTGCATCGCCAACCGGCAGCGGTTCCAGCGATTCCAGCAACGCGGCGCCCAGTGCATTGAACTGGCCGGTGATACGCTTGCAGTGATCACACTGTTTCACGTGGATGGAGAGACACGCCGACTGTGCCAGCGGCAGTGAGCCCGCGGCGTATTCAGTCAGCAGATCGAAATCGGGGTGCAGGGTAGCCATTGTTCTAACGCTCAAGTTGAATCTGTAGTTTCTGCAGTGCCAGGCGCACACGTGATTTCACGGTGCCCAGGGGAATGTCGAATTCCCCGGCAACTTCAGAGTGGGATTTGCCTTCCATATAAACCTTGGCAAGGATTTGCGCCTGATCGTTGGGCAGTTCGCCGATCAACTGGCGGATGCGCTCGGCGCTGCGTCGCTGGTGCAGCGTCATAAATGCCTCTTCGCTGTCGTAATCGCCCGTGACGTCTTCTGCCGACAGGGGTGTATCGAATTTCTGCAGGCGGCGGAACAGGTCGGTACGGCAATTGCGCGCGATGGTGTAGATCCAGGTGCTCGCCGCGGCCTTGTCGGGGTTGAAAGCCCCGGCCTTCTGCCAGACCTTCAGCATCACTTCCTGCACCAGCTCGTCGGCGTGATTCGCCGACAGCGTGGAACCAGACAACGCGAAGGCTTTCATGAGCGGTGCAAAGTGCCTGAACAGGCGCGTGAAGGCGGCCCTGTCCTGGTTCTTCGCGATCAGGGCGAGGCATTCGCTCCACTCGTCTTTTCTGGTGCCGGCATCGCTCTGGGCTGAATCGCCCTGATCGTCGCCTCCGTAGGTGTTTTTCACTAGCAGCATGCTCGTGTCCGCTGTCGGTTTCGAGAGTATACGCGCCGAAGCCACAACGGATCAGTCAAAATGCAAATAAAGCGGAAGCCGCCCGCGCGGCTGAAAAGTGAGGGAGTACTACTTTATTGCGTGGGGTTGATCCATCTGGCGGGGCAGGCCGTATTCCGGGCATTGCTGGAGTTTCGTCAATGCATTGACCAGCTTTCTCACCAGAGGGTTTTGGCTACCATGAAAATTGCTGTAATCGGGTCGGGCATTTCGGGCCTCGCCAGCGCGCATTATCTGAGCGAACGCCACGAGGTGTGGATGTTTGAGGCCGGTAGCCGGGTGGGTGGGCACACCGCTACAGTGGATGTGCAGCTCGGCACCCGCCGCTATGCCATCGACACCGGGTTTATCGTGTTCAATGACTGGACCTATCCCAACTTCATTCGCCTGCTCGATGAGCTGGGCGTGCCCAGCCAGCCCACCGAGATGGGCTTCAGCGTGAGCGATCCGGCCTCGGGGCTGGAGTACGCGGGCGCCAGCCTCGATACCCTCTTTGCGCAGCGCCGCAACCTGCTGTCACCCCCGTTTATCGCCATGGTGCGCGATATTCTGCGCTTCAACCGCGAAGCCGTCGCCGACCTCGATGCGGGCCGCCTCAGCGCCGATGAAACCCTGGGCGCGTATCTGGCGCGCAATGGCTACGGCGAACGTTTCCGCGACCAGTACCTTGTTGCGATGGGCGCGGCGATCTGGTCTGCCGACTGTGCTTCCGTGCTGGATTTCCCGGCGAGCTTTTTCCTGCGTTTTTTCCGCAACCACGGCCTGCTCTCGGTGAAGAACCGCCCCCAGTGGCGCGTGATCGAAGGCGGCTCGCGCGAATACCTGCGGCCCCTGTGCGCCCGCTTCGAGAAACGCATTCGCACCGCCACTGCGGTGAAAAACGTGATTCGCCTGCCCCAGGGCGGCATCGAACTGGTGCTCAACGGGGGCGAGCGCCAGCGCTTTGACCAGGTGGTTATCGCCACGCACTCCGATCAGGCGCTGCAGATGCTGGCGGAGCCCACCGCCGGGGAGCGTGCGATTCTCGGCGCCATTCCCTACCAGCGCAACGACGTGGTGCTGCACACCGACACGCGCCTGCTGCCGCGCAACCGCAAAACCTGGTCGAGCTGGAACTACACGCTGGACGCGCGTGACAAGCCCGCGGTGGTGACCTACAACATGAATATCCTGCAGGGCATTGAAGCCCCTGAGACATTTTGCGTAACGCTGAATAACAGCGCGGCGATCAACCCGGTGAAGGTGCTGGGCCGCTTCCAGTACGATCACCCGGTGTTTTCCCTCGCCGGGCAGGCGGCGCAGGGGCGCTGGGACGAAATCAATGGCGTGGCCGATACGTGGTACTGCGGCGCGTACTGGCACAACGGCTTTCACGAAGACGGCGTGGTCAGTGCGTTGCGCGTGGTCGAGGCGCTGGACCGCAGGGCGAGCGCCGCCGCATGACATCGCGCATTTACGAGGGCATTGTGCGGCACCGGCGACATACGCCACGCGAGCACGCATTCAGCTACCGCGTGGCGATGCCCTTTCTGCGTGTGGACGAGATCCCGGCGCTACTGGCGGGTTCCCGCCTGTGGTCGGCGCGGGGGCGCGCGTTGGGCGAATTCCGGCGCAGTGATTTTCTCGGCGACCCGCGCGTGGCACTGGACACAGCCGTGCGTGACCGTGTGCAACGTGAGACCGGCGAGCGCCCCAGCGGCCCCGTTTACCTGCTCGCCAACCTGCGTTACTTCGGCTTCAGTATGAATCCCATCAGCTGCTATTACTGCTACAACGCGGACGAATCGCGCCTGGAGTATGTTGTGGCCGAAGTGACCAACACACCCTGGAACGAGCGCCACAGTTATGTGTTGCGTGGCCCCGCGCAGGGGCGCTGGCTGCGCACCGAGTTCGACAAGGCCATGCACGTATCACCGTTCAACCCGATGGACATGCGCTACCACTGGCGCAGTAACACCCCGGATCAGCGCTTGCTGGTGCATCTGGAGAACCATCGCGAGGGCGCGCGCGTATTCGATGCAACGCTGTCGCTTTCGGCGCGCGAGTTAAGCCCGGCCGCGTTGAACCGGTTGCTGCTCAACTACCCGTTCATGACAGCAAAAGTCGGGCTTGCCATCTACTGGCAGGCGCTGAAACTGTTTTTCAAGGGAGTGCCGCTGCATGCGCATCCCGGTCCCGCAAAACCTGCTTTAGGAGCAAGTGATGAGTGAAGTTGGTATTGGCAGCGTTCGCCTGCCCGGAATCCGCAACGCCCGAGTGGGCGAGAAAATCGCCCGTGAAGCGGTGCACAGGGCGCTCGGCAAACTGGCGGCGGGCTCGCTCACAGTGCACGAGGGAGCCCGCAGTGCGCGCTTCGGGCTGCAGGGAGAAGGTGCGCAGCCGCACGCCGAGATTCATGTGCACGACCCGGCGGTGTATTCGCAGATGCTGTCGGGCGGTTCCATCGCCGCCGGCGAAGCCTACATGCGCGGACACTGGTCATCGCCTGACCCGCTACAGGTAACGCGCCTGTTCTGCGCCAATATGGCGGTACTGCAGGGCTTTGACGCCTCCCAGTCGAGAGTGGTGAAGCTGGCGCTGAAGGCGGCGCATTTTCTCAACCGCAACACCCGCACGGGCTCGCGCGACAATATTTCCGCGCACTACGATCTGGGCAACGACTTCTTCCGCCTGTTTCTCGACTCCTCGATGATGTATTCATCGGCGGTGTTCGACGATGCGCAGGTCTCGCTGGAGCAGGCATCCCGGGCAAAGCTCGACGAACTCTGCCAACAACTGGAGCTCAAGCCCGAAGATCACCTGCTGGAGATCGGTACCGGCTGGGGCGGCATGGCCATTCATGCGGCGCGCCATTATGGCTGCCGTGTGACCACCACGACCATCTCCCGTGAACAGTACGAGTTCGCCCGCCAGCGCGTGGCCGAAGAGGGGCTCGCAGATAAAGTCACGCTGCTGTGCGAAGACTACCGCAACCTGAGCGGCAGCTACGACAAGCTGGTGTCCGTGGAGATGATCGAGGCGGTGGGGCACGAGTTCTACAGCGAGTATTTCCGCACCTGTTCCTCACTGCTCAAGCCGCATGGCAAGATGGTCATCCAGGCGATCACCATGGCCGATCAGCGCTACGAGGCCGCGCGCGACGACGTGGATTTCATCAAGCGCTATATTTTCCCCGGTGGCTGCCTGCCGTCCATCGCGGTGATTGCCGGGCATCTCGCCAAAGATACCGACATGCAGATGATTCACCTGCGCGACATCACCGAAGACTACGCGATCACTCTGGCGCACTGGCGGGAGCGCTTTCTCGCGCGCCTCGACGCCGTGCGTGCGCTGGGCTTCGGCGAGGAGTTTATTCGCATGTGGGAGTACTACCTGTGCTACTGCGAAGGTGGCTTCCGCGAAAGAGTGATCGGCACGGTACAGCTCGCCTTCGCCAAGCCCGGTTTTCGCTTCGCCACTTCAGGCGCGTGACAGCGCGCCCTTTTCGGTTTTCTGCAATCTGAATAGGGCGCAAGCGCGTATTGATCTCTACTGCAACCCGATAAGAGATATCCAGTATGGAACACGCAAAGGTCGAGCCCGTTGTGGCTGCGCGTCGCGCTATCCCGGAGGAGGCCAGACGCGTACGCGATGTGCTCGTGGCACGCGGGCTGGAAACTCCCCTGCTGGAAAACGGCCTGAGCCGCGACCAGAAATTCGAACGCATTCGCGAATCCTTCGCGGAGATTGCCAGCACCCTGGGTCTGGATCTGACGGACGACAGCCTGTGCGATACGCCGCAGCGCATCGCGCGCATGTACGTGGACGAAATATTTTCCGGGCTGGATTACGGGCGGTTTCCCAAGGCCACCGCGATAGAGAACAAGATGGGCGTGGAAGAGATGGTACGCATCGACAATATTTCGATGGTGAGTACCTGCGAGCACCACTTCGTGACGATCGACGGCGTGGCGAGCGTGGCGTACATCCCTGCCGGCAAGATTATCGGGCTTTCCAAGGTGAACCGCATTGTGCGTTT
>TARA_R110002073_G_scaffold117583_3_pt1 | contig 11951 bp, 7 predicted proteins | sample TARA_R110002073 | Tara Oceans TARA_R110002073 (sample SAMEA4397174) | marine metagenome | biome: Polar Biome; feature: [DCM] deep chlorophyll maximum layer (ENVO:01000326); material: water (ENVO:00002006), including particulate matter (ENVO:01000060) such as... | depth 40 m
GCTCGAGGCGAAGGGCACGCTCACCTACCACGGCGACCTGAAGCCCGAGAACATCATCGTCAAGCCCTCCGGCGGAGTCGTCCTGGTCGATCCCGCGATGCGCGCCGACGAGCGTGGTGTCATCACCACCACCCCCCACTACAACCCCCTGCTCCTGCGCGAAGGCAAAGCCGACGTCATGGGTATCGGTGTCATGCTCTACGAGATCCTGACGGGCGTCCTGCCCTTCGACGAGGTCCCGTGGCAGTACGCCGGTCGCGAGCAAGGTGGTGAGGTCGAGCGATTGAGCCTCAGCTATTTCCTGAGCTACACGCCGCCCAAGGACCTGAACCCGAACACGCCCGAGGCCCTGGCCCGCATCGTCTACCGTTGTCTAACGGTGATGGAGTACGGCCTGCCCGAGCTCGAAGCCGACCTGGTCGACTTCCTGCGCAAAGAGTGAGTGTGCGGTAGATAGTTAGAGTGCTGATTCCAAAGAGCAACGCGCGGCCCCGGTGACGGGGGCGCGCGTTGGTCGTTTTGGGTGGGAGGAGGACCTGGTTCACTCCATCAGGACATGCGCACGTAGGACCTCTGCTTCGGAGCGCTTGTGATGCACGGTGACGATGAGGCCCTTCGCGTCTCTCTTCGTCTTCGCGACCAAGCCGTGCTCGGAAACGCGAACCTCCGGGTTCTCACGGGCTGCCTCATCAAGCGCCCGGAGAGCGAGCATTTGGGCAACCGCTCTCCTCTTCATTTGGGCAAGAAGGTGCAGTTGAGGCTCTATGAAGATGGCGACACCTTTGGACTCCTTGAACCTGTTGGCCCACTTGACCAGGTCAACATCGTTGGCATCCGCGTACGCAATATCTGCCCGATCCCAGACCTCTCCCTTGCCACCGGATTGCACACCGCTCCATTCCGCGAAGACGGAGTCCAGCTCATCGAGAAGTGATCGGTGAACATCGCTCTGCACTCCGGAGTTGTCAGGGTCCAACTTCGCTGAGATCAGGCTTTGAACCGCAGCCTGCGCCGTTCGATCTGCTGAGTGAGGAAGATTCAGCACAAGCGACTCGATGCCTTGGCCTGCGTCTAGGAGCAATGGCCTCATCGCAGCGCCGTGCAGGTTCCACCACCCACTGGCATACAGGTAGTCGAGCGCATTCATACGCAGGATCAAGTGGCCGAACAGCTGCATCTGCAAGTCACCATGCGAGGCGAGATCCGCGCCGAACTCGAACAGTCCGTTGAGGATTGGGGCAGCCTTCTCAGGATGCCCTGATTCGACGTGGCGACAAGCACACCCCCACGCCAGAGACTCAACGTAGGACCATTCCCAGAGGTGCTCCTGAAGCGCCATGAAATCCGCAGACAGCAGTTCTTCCTCGCCTGCTGCGCCGGACTTCAACAGCACGATCGCCTCGGCGTGCCAGTCACGGGCGATCGGCGAAGGAGTGGGCTCGACACGATCTAACCAACCCTCCGTCAAGTGACCGAAGTCACCCTCGACCTCCTCGCCGTGACGACCAACCAGCTCGAGGCACTTGGCATACGAATGCCAGTCTCCCGCGTTGTTCGCCAGGACCTCAGGCAGACGGTCCCCGGCAGCGCCCCAGGGGAGGGACTCGAGTGCAGCCTCCAACTCGGCCAAGTCTTGGACTTCCTTCTCCGACGGCCCGCATGCGGCGAGTAGGGTCAGGACGGAGACCACCGCGAGCCCCAAGCGCTTGAGCCAATTGCGTGAATGACTGCGATTCATGGCTCCATCTTGCTGACTGGCCCAACGAATTGAAACTGATTCCAAAGAGCAACGCGCGCTCTCGGTGACGGGGGCGCGCGTTGGTCGTTCTGAGAATCCCTAGAGCTGACGGGCTCATTCGTCTTGGGCGCGACGCCACCAATCCGGATCGTTCCACTCCTCGTGAGTGGGATACCGGCTCGGATCTGCGTCCTCGAAACCGGGAGGCACGAGCGCACGATTCGTCGCGACTTGAACGAGGCAGATGAGGAGAGTTGCGAAGATCAGTCCGCCCGTGTGAGCACGTCGCAAGTCGGGTGGATCTCGAACCACGTCGAGGGCACCGAGTGCGAACCATGCAAGGAAAGCGACATTGCATGTGGTCACGATCCCGTGCTGCTCCCTGGTGATGAGCCAATGGAGCTCGGTCGGTGATATCTGCACGACACGGAACGTACAGAACTCCCACAAGATCCAAATGCAGAACAAGCCGATCCAAACGATGGCCGCGGTAACGGACAGTGGGATCGTGAACCGCGCCGACGCGAGCCCGAGAGATCCCCGGGCTTGGTCTCCTTGCCTCCACAGCCAACAACCACTCTCTTGTGGAACTCTGCGCATGTCCTGAGGATACGCCTCGAATCCAGATACGGTGTCGCGCACTGCCCGTAGTACCGAGTCGCACACCGCCCGGGGGCGCAAAAAGCAACGCGCGCTCCCGGTGACGGGGGCGCGCGTTGGTCGTTTGGGGCGCCGAGAAGGGCCCCATCACTTCTTGGCGGCGGTTACTTGATCGCGGCGACGCCGGCTTCGGCGACGGCGTGGTCGTCCTCGACCGTGCTGCCCGAGACGCCGATCGCACCAATGATTTCGCCGGCGGCGTCGGTGATGGGGAGGCCACCGGGGAAGGTGATTAGGCCGCCGTTGGAGTGCTCGATGTTGTAGAGCGGTCCGCCGGGCTGGGAGAGGCCGCCGATCGCGCCGGTCGGCATGTCGAAGTAACGCGCGGTCCTGGCCTTCTTCATGGCGATGTCGATCGAACCGATCCAAGCGCCATCCATGCGCGCGAAGGCCGTCAGGTTAGTGCCGGAGTCCACGATGGCGATATCCATCTTGGTCCCGAGCTCGGCGGCCTTCTTCTCGGCGGCTGCGATGGCGGTTTGGGCTTGGGCGAGGGTGATGTTGGGCATGATGGGTTGGTCGTTCGGCGTTGCAAGGAGTTGCGGGGCGGCGGAGTGTAGTTCCTCAAGATGCGGAATCACTGACCACGGGGCGGTTTCCCTCACCGAGGTCCCAGGCGTGGAGCCACGGGTCGTGCTAAGGCCTAGGGCTCTTCGAAGATCGACTCTGCGACCATCGCTCGCAATACGGTGCCGCGGGAGCTACCTCCGTCGGACGTCCAGGATCACGATCATGTCCTCCGTTCGAGCGTCGTTCACGATGACCTCGATTCCTCCCGCGTAGCGGTCCGCAGTCGCCACCATGCCGTAGCCGATCAACTGTGAGTGAGGATCGCCGTTCAACGCCGCATCCACGCAACGCTGCGCCAGGATTCTGGCCAAAGTCCAGCGGTGGGTTTGCGTCTGACCGGCGACCCTGGGTGCCAGGAACTGGGCGATCGGATGGGTGTCATCGAACGCGCCTTTGCCCAGCAACGCCTCGGCCTGGACCCAAGGTTCCGAACTGCCCGTGGCTTCGACCTCGCGCCACCTGGCGAAGACCAGAGCGACCTCTCTCGCGAAGAGTTCACGTCGAACGCTGGACTCATTCGATGTGTCGGCCTCGAAAATGGCCGCCATTTGAGCCAGCAAGACCGCCTCGGCTGTTCGAATCGCACCTGAAAGAGGCTCTTGGAGCACCTGCTCGACCTCACGCCCGGCCGCGAGTACCAGCGGGCTCAACACGGCTCCGTGCTCGGCCCACCATCCGCTGCTGAGAAGATGATCGATCGGCCTCATGCTCAACAGACCCATTCCCATCGTCCGCAGGTCCAGGTCACCCTGAAGGGCCAGGTCTGCAGCGAACTGGAACAGCAAGTGCAGCACTCGAGCGGCGGCTTCCGAATCACCACGCTGTGCGAACTCACAAGCCTGGTTCCAGATGAAGGTCTCTAGCATGAAGATCCCTCGAATCTGCGGATGCACGGCCAAGAAGTCGGCGGACGACAAGGCTCCCTTACCGGCAACGCCTTCACTCAGGTGGGCCATGACCTCCGCAACCCAGGGTGAATCGACCGCCTGGAAGTCGGGAATGATCTCGTCCGGGTTCCAGCCCACGGAGAGAATGTCGATCGCCAATTGGAACTCGTCCTCGTGCTGCGACACGACCTCCAGGCAATTCGCATAGGCCGCCCAATCTCCGGCACCCGCACCAAGCTGTTCGGGCAGGAACCGAAGCAGCGCCTCGCTCTCGACCGGTACATGCAACGCAGCACCGACCTGGGCCAACTCCTCGTCGCCCAGCCCTCCATCTCCGCAACCGGGGAAGAACGCAACGGCCAAGACGAGCACGCATGACTTCGATCCAATCCGGCTCATGCCCCCATCATGCGGGTTTGAGCACGAGCCTGCTCGTTCTGGTCGAAAATCGTACCCAGCCTTCGACCGAGTTGTTGCGTGTTCGCTCAACGGCGTGCGACCACGCTCGCTTCTTTCGGGGTCGCACTGCGTCCCGTGATTTACCTCGAGGGAGCGCCGCATGAACCCTGAAGGTCCGCGTGAGTGGAACCTCGGATGAATCTCGTGTGGTTTTCCTTCGCGGAGAATTTCACGATACGGTGTCGCACACCGCCCGGGAGTTTCCCAAGAGGAAGTACCGCACAAGCATGGAGAGCCCGCGCGGACGAGATCCCGGTAGATCTTGTGCGGTACTCCCTCGAAGAAAACTCCCAGGCGGTGTGCGACACCGTATCTGAAGAAAACTCCCAGGCGGTGTGCGACACCGTATCTTATCTCCGAAGAAAACTCCCAGGCGGTGTGCGACACCGTATCTGTATCTCCGACACCGTATCTCGGCCAAGTGTCGGGGCTTCGTGGTGGGACTTGTGCACGCCACTCGCCGCAATGGTGCAGTCCTTCCTCGCGGCCGACTTCCCAACGATGCGCGACTCCGCATCCAGATGTTCCCCCGCGGACTGTCTTCGTTCCTGCGCTGGTTGCCGTCCTGAGAGCGCGTCGCCGTGGCTTGGACATGGTTGGCGCGAGTCGTTCTGAGACAAGGTGTGCGCACGCATCGCGACGCCATGATTCGGATCCGCGCCAGGGGGCCTCGCGGGGCAGTTCGTACGGGTTTTCGCCCAGTCCGTAGATGGCAAGTCCGCACGGACAGCTAATAGCGGATTCCTAGGATCGCCCCTAGTCTGAGTCATGGTGGCTTCCGCCACCCCTCCTCGTCCATCGCTTGCACTCCGACGAGGGGGACACTTGCCATCCTTCGCGAGGACTATGTCCGTGAGAACACCTGCCTACCTGATCCCTGTATTCGTTCTGCTCGCAGCCCCCGCCGCGGCGCAGCTCTCCATTCAAGACCTGTCCACCCAGACACCCACCGATCTCGTCAACGCGATCGTCGGCGGTGGCGGCGTGGGAGTCTCCAACGTGACCTACGCAGGTGACGCCGTCTGTGCCGGAACGTTCACCGGTGGAACGGGGATCGTCGGTTTCGAGACCGGACTGATCCTCTCCACCGGGAACGTGAACGACGCGATCGGTCCGAACATCTCGGGTAGCACGACTGGGCTCTGCGGCGGAGCCGGGGACACCGATCTGGACACCTTGATCCCTGGATTCACGACTCTGGACGCCTCCGTCCTCGAGTTCGACTTCGAGTGCAGCTCGATCCAGTTCATCACGTTCAACTACGTCTTCGCCTCGGAGGAGTACAACGAGTACGTGAACAGCGCCTACAACGACGCCTTCGGGTTCTTCGTGAACGGCGTCAACGCCGCGCTGCTGCCCGACGGCATCACGGCGGTCACGATCGACACCGTCAACAACGGCCTCAACCCGGGGTTCTACATCGACAACGACTGCGCCACCCCGGCCGTCTGCGGAGTCGACATCGAGTACGACGGTCTCACCGTGGTCCTCACGGTCAGCGCGGCCGTCAACCCCGGCATCAACCACATCAAACTGGCGGTCGGCGATGCAGGTGACACGGCGTTCGACTCGGCGGTGTTCATCCAGTCCAACAGCTTCGTCTGCGCGGTCTCGAACGACATCACCATCGGTTGCGACCCCGCGTTGAACCACATCGACGGCATGTCGGTCGACCTGAGCGGCTCGTCGTTCGGATCCGGCATCGGCAGCGACCTGCACCTCTCGGCCTCGAACGGCCCGACGAGCTTCTCCAGCATGGGCTTCTTCGTGGCGTCCATGGACGGCAGCCAGAACATCACCGTGCCCAACAGCGGCATCCTCTGCTTGGGTGCGCCGTGGGGTCGTTACAACACACTCATCGCCGGCAACCAGAGCTACCCGCAGCTGAACTCGCTCGGCACGTTCAACCAGGTCACTGGCGAGTTCGAGAACATGTCTGGTACGGCGACGTCCGCCGGCGGACTGGGATTCGACATTCCCACCGAGGCGCCCTTCGCGCCCCCCGGAATGCTGATCAACTCGGGTGAGACGTGGTTCTTCCAGCTGTGGTACCGCGACATGACCTTGGTCGGCGGGATGTCCTCGAACTTCTCCAACATGGTCGAAGTGACGTTCCCCTGAGGAACACCTGATCGCTGAGGACGGCGGCTTCGGTACCCACCGAGGTCGGCCGTCGACGAGAAACGCCCCCGCGTCGGCTGCTGCCACGCGGGGGCGTTCGCTTGGATAGGACAACGGCAGATCCAGATCGGCCGTCACCAGGATGCGGCGTGAAGCGTCCGGTCTAGAACCCGAACTCGAGCGACAGCACCAACCCGCTCGATTCGACCTGCAGGTCCTGGAACGGTCCCGCGTCCGGTCCGCCGCCCAGCGAACCGTACGACCAGGTTCCGTACCCGATGAAGAACTGCAAGCCTTCTTGGCGTCGGCCGAAGATCAATCCGGCTTCCAACCCGCCCGTTTGAACGGACGCACCATCGGCGCATCCGAACAGGTGATTGGTCGAGCCGTAGGTCCGTGTGCGCAACCCGAATCCGGGTGCGAGCGGGGCGGTCGCGGTGATCTCGCCGACCAGCGCGCCGTGGTCGTTGACGAACCGGGCGCCGGCGCGCTCGATCTGCAACGTGCGTTGCCCGAGGCCTCCCGCGACCTCGAGGTCCCAACCGTCGTCCGTCTCCACCGTGCCCAGTTGCAACATCACCGACGAGCGGTCGTAGCTCCAGTCGACCGTCGTCTCGGTCGGTGCGCTCGTCTCGCTGTGGAACAGGAGCGGCGCGTCGCTGTAGAGGCCTCCGCGCGAAACCGCCAACGACAGCGGCGAGGGCTTCTCGCCCAACCCCACCGAGAAGCGGGCCTGGCCGAAGAACGCGCCGTCATCGACGGCTTGCACGAGCGTGTGCTGCAGCACTTCGGAACTTGCGTTCGGCGCTTCGCAGGCGGAGCAGACGAACAGGGGGGCAGCGAGGGTCAGGCATCCCAGGATGCTCCGACGGACGAGACGTGATGAGCGATGTGTCGACATGGATCTTCCACGGCCCCGCAGACGTTCTACGCCTCTACAACTGATACGACAAGACGTTCTCGCCGAGGACCAGCAACAGGGGCACGGTCACGGTGATCCCGGAGTCGAGCACGACGCGGGCCTTGCCCTCCATCGGAGGAAACCCGTCCATGCGAATCTCGCCCGCGTCGTCGAAGCTCTGTTCGCGGGAGAGCTTGCGCTGGAAAGGATCGAAGAAGCCACCTCCCTCGAAGGCACCTTCGGCGAACACCTTCGCCGGACCGGTAGGCTTGCCGTCCTTGCGCGTGATCTGCAGCACGAGGGTGCAGCCTTCGCTCAGCTGATGTTCGATCGGGTCCGGAACGAGCGGCGCGCCATCCGCGTCCGCGAAGGCGATCGAGCGGCTCGCCCACTGCCAGGGGCCACCGCCCATGCGCAGCAGATAGGCCGCGTCCTTGACCGGCGGCACGTTCAGGGTCCACGTTCCGTCCGCGGCGCTGCGCGTCTGGACCGCGGGTTCCCGCGCAGGGACCTGGGTCAGAACGAAGACCATGACCTCGACGTTCTCGGCCGGCTCGCCGGTGGGCGTCGTCAACCGCCCCTCGAGAAGGCCGCCGGGCTGGTCCGCGACGGCGACCGGACCGTGAGCTCGATTCTGCAACTGCATCGACACCGCGAACGGCAGGCCGATCAGGGCGACCAGCATCACGATGGTGAACGTTCGCCGACCACGTCCAGGAGCCGCCAGGGGAGGCTGCCCGGTGCCGTCGGAGGGGCCTTGGGGATCGGGCATGGTTCGAAGTGCGGGCGCCCCATCACGTGGGCGCGCCCGATCCGAAGAGAACTAGGCCTGCTTGGTCGAGCGCGCCGCGGCGATGCGGCGCTCGGCCAGACGCTGGGCGGCCACGTTGGTCGGGATGCCCTCTTCCTTGGCGATCGTGAACAACTCCTTCAAGTTGTCGTCGATGTTTTCGATGCGGCGCATCGCTTCAGCCTCGTCGTAGCCGCCCGGGAAGTTGACCTCGACGCCGACGTTGATGATGCCACCCGCGTTGATGACGTAATCCGGGGTGTAGAGGATCCCGCGCTGGCGCAGGTCCTCACCATGCTTGGGCTCGAGCAGCACGTTGTTCGCGCAGCCGGCGATGACCTTGCACTTGAGCTGCGGAATCGTGTCGTCGTTCAGGCCCGCGCCGCGCGCACAGGGCGCGTAGACGTCGCATTCGACGTCGAGATGCACCTCGTCGTCGACGACCTCGAAGCCGTGTTCCTTGGCGAGGTCCTCGACGCGCTGGTCGTTGACGTCACAGATGATGACGTGTGCCCCCTTCTCCTTGAGCAGGACGGCCATGCGTCCACCGACGGCGCCGACGCCCTGGATCAGGACGCGTTTGCCGGTCAGGTCGGGGCTGCCGAAGTAGAAGTCGACCGCGGCCACCAGACCGACGACGCAACCGTAGGCGGTGTACGGACTGGGGTTGCCCGAGCTGCCGGACTCGCGGGACAGGCCGGTGACGTGGGCCGTCTCTTGCTTGACGATCTCGAGGTCCGGGATGCCGATGTTCATGTCCTCGGCGGTCACGTACTGGCCGCCGAACGACTCGACGAACTTGCCCATCGCGCGGAACAGCGCCTCGGACTTGATCGAGGGGTCGCCGAGGATCACGGACTTGCCGCCCCCCAGGCCGGTGTCGGCCACGGCGGACTTGAACGTCATGCCGCGCGCCAATCGAGTGACGTCGAAGAGGGCTTCTTCCTCGCTGGCGTACGGCAGCATGCGCATGCCGCCGAGAGCCGGGCCGAGGGTGGTGTCGTGCACGGCGATGAGGGCGTGCAGGCCTGAGGCCTTGTCGATACAGCGCGCGACGCGCTCGTAACCATCGACTTCGATGTCGCTGATCTGCATGGAAGGGGCAGGTTTCGTGGGGATCGCCCGTAGGCGGGGGGCCGACATTCTAGCCGAGATGCGGAAACCGCGCGACTTGGTTCCAGGGGCGCTGGAATGCCCGCCCAGGACCGTTGCAAGGAAGCGGAATCGGACCGCCCCGCGGCTTCGACGGCTCGGCTAATCTCGCGTCGTGCCGGGCCGCTCCTCCAACTCCTCCAACCGGATTCCGGGCCTTGACGCGGGCCAGGAATCGGTCCCCCTTCCTTGGGAGAACTCCCCTCCGCCGGCCTTCGCGTGCCTGTGGACCACGGGCCCCGATCCCAAACTCGATCGTGTGTTTCGGGTGCTGGCCCTGCGCAACGTCGACGGCGAATGGGAGACGTTCGATCGCTGGTGCGTCGATGGAGCCGAGGGCGCGGCGGTCAGCTCCCGCATGCGCCTCGAGTTCGGCGTCGAGGCCTCCGACCTTGCGGATGCCACCGATGCGGACGAGGTGTTGGCGGAACTGCGTCACTTCCTGGAAGGCTCGGGCGTCGTGTCCGACGACGGCGAGTCCTTCGAACGCTGGCTCGAGATGCGCGCCCCCGGCGAACCGTTGCCCGTCACCGGCATCACGGAACTCGCGTCGCTCCTTGCGCCTGGCCGTCTGTCCCTGCAAGGGCACGGGCTCGTCCGCGGACTCGGCCGAGAACCCAGCACGGGTCCCGACCGCGCGCTCTTCCCCACCGAACTCGTCGAGGCCGCCGGTGCATTGGTCGAACGTTTCTCCAAGGCGGACTTGGGCGCCCACGTCATCGCCGCCAGCGGATACGCCCACGCTTGGCGCTACCTGGTCGAGACCGACCCGGGTGGAGCGCGTCGACTGGCGCTCGCCCTGTCCTTGGTCGATCGACCGACGTCGTGGACCGACGGTGTCCAGGAACTCTTCCCCGTCGCCGCCGGGTTGACCAACGGCCTGCTGACCAACGCCATCACGTCGATCGCGACGGCGGACACGTGGCTCTACGGCCTCGACCCGGGCTGGGTCCCCGATCCCGACGCACCCGATGAAGGCGAACCCCTGCCCACCGGACAGGGCAAGTACCTGCCGTTCCCGCCCGAGGACCTGGCGACGTTGGACGACGTCATGACGGTTCACCTGCCCGAACTCCTGGCCGAAGGGACGGGCGCCACGGCCGCGGACATGTTCCGCGAGACGCAGCGCACGGTCGCGCGCCAGGTCGCCCAGACGCTGGGTCACGACGAGTTGCTCCTGGTGCACGCACCGACGGGAACGGGCAAGACGCTCGCGTACCTCGTGCCCGCGCTGCTCTTCGCGAGCCGCCACGGCATTCGCGTCGGCGTCGCCACGTACACGCGCGCCTTGCAGGAGCAGGCGATGGATCGCGAAGTGCCGCGGGCTCTCGCAGCCCTGGCGCGCGCGGGGATCCAGCCGAACATCAGCGTGCGCGTACTGAAAGGGCGCGAGAACTACGTCTGCTGGCGCGCGCTGTCGCAGACGACGCCCCTCGAGGGCGACGACCCCGAGGTCTGGTTCGCGTGGACTGCACTGTCGCTGTTCGCGTTGACCGACGACACGGGCGACCTCGACCGATTGACGCGACGCCCGCCGGTTCGACTCGACGACGCGCGCCGCTACCGCACGTCGATGTCCCAATTGATCCGAGCCTCGCGCGCGCGCACGGGCTGCTGCTTGGGCACCGAGGAAAAGGCCACGTGCGGCGCCATTCAGGCGCGACGACGTGCGGATCGCGCCAACGTCATCATCACCAACCACTCCCTGGTGCTCGCGCGGTCGGAACTGGTCAAGCACGTCATCTTCGACGAGTGCGAGCATCTGCATGATGGCGCGCACTCGGCGTACAGCCACGTCCTGAAGTTCGAGGACGTGCGCGAGTTGCTGAATCGCTTGGCGTTGCCGGGACGTCGCGGGCGCTACACACCGCTCGTGCGTCTGTCGACGTCCTTGGCACCGACGTCGTCCGCAGGTGACGCAGCGCAACGCGCGCACGGTGGTTGGGAGCGCTTGACCGACGTCGTCGACACGTTCGAGAACGAGGTCCACCGCTTCCTCGATTGGCGCGCGATCGCCGAACGCAATCGCACCGATCGCGAGACGTTCGCATTGCTCGAGGAATACACGACGGGACTGGAAGGCGAACGCCTCGTAGCGGCGCGGCTCCTGTTCGGCCGGGAAGCACATCGCCTGGACGGAAACCTGGCCGACCTGATCGCCGGGCTCGAGGACAACCAGGTTCGTGGCGCCGCGCGCATGCGTCGCACGCTCGAGGTCGCCCGCGCCGACCTGGTGCTGATGCTCGAAGCGCTCGAGGGCTGGCTGCCGATCGTCGAGGACACGCCCAGCTTCTCGCGCCGCTACTTCCACGACGTCGATCAAGGTCTGGGCGATCGTATCTCGCTCGTCGCGCGTCCGGTCGAGCCCCATGAGGTCCTGGGTCGACTCGTCCTGCCCGATCTCGGCAGCGGTTGCCTGCTTTCGGCGACGACGCACATCATGGGCAGCTTCGACGCGGCCAAGAGCTATCTCGGTCTCGACCGCGCCGCCCACCCGGCCGACGACGAGGATCGAGCGCCCCGTGACGTACGGACGTTCCACGCGGACGAGGTCTTCGACTACGAACGCGTGATCATCGGGCTGCCCAAGGACGCGCCGTCGCCCTCGAACAAGGGTCGCCATCTCGACTACGTCGCGCGGTTCCTCAGCTTCCTCGCAGAGCGCACGCGCGG
>TARA_R110002073_G_scaffold41466_5_pt1 | contig 11946 bp, 7 predicted proteins | sample TARA_R110002073 | Tara Oceans TARA_R110002073 (sample SAMEA4397174) | marine metagenome | biome: Polar Biome; feature: [DCM] deep chlorophyll maximum layer (ENVO:01000326); material: water (ENVO:00002006), including particulate matter (ENVO:01000060) such as... | depth 40 m
GCGAATGATGCGGCGCATCTCGTCATAACCGGCGGAGTCTAAACGCTCGCGATCAAACGGCGTCGTGCCGGTCAACAATTCGTAAAGCATCACCCCCAACGAGTAGATGTCGCTGCGAGTGTCGACATCCAAACCGCTCATCTCCGCTTGCTCGGGACTCATGTACAGCGGGGTGCCAATCATCGAGAAAAAGCGGGTGTAGATCGTTTTGTCGGTCAAGCTTTGTCCGATCGCTTTGGCGACGCCGAAATCGATCACTTTCACAACCGGCCTATCATCGTGCAGCGTCACCATCACGTTGCTGGGTTTGATGTCGCGGTGAATCACTCCTTTTTGGTGCGCGTGCTGAACCGCCGAACACACGTCAATGAACAAGCTTAAACGGGCCGCAACATCCAAATGATGGTTGTCACAAAACTCGGTGATCGGAACGCCGCGAACAAGTTCCATTACGAAATAGGGACGCGCATCATCGGTCACGCCGGCGTCAAAGACCTGAGCGATGTTGGGGTGATCCATCAAGGCAACCGCTTGTCGCTCGGCTTCAAAGCGTGCGATGACTTCTTTGGACCCCGTTCCAGGTTTGACAATTTTCAGCGCGACACGGCGTTTGACCGGACGTTCTTGTTGTGCAACGAACACCAACCCGAATCCGCCCTCGCCAATCTGTTCCATCAACCGGTACCCGCCGATTTTCATGCCGACATGTTCCGTCGATTTCGGGGGTGGGGCAATCGACGTGATCGTGGGCATGTCACTGAGCCCCTTGCCGAGCGGATTGTCCAGCGGGTTTGAGGGGTGATCGTGCGCCGCCAACAACGCCTCGACCGACGCTCGCAACGCCGCATTACCACCGCAAGCCGAGTCGAGATAGTCGTTACGCTGATCCGGTGTCGGCGAATCAAGCGCCTGCAAAAAAATCGAACGTTCGTTGGGACTGCTCATGGGGACCTAACACTCGATCGGCACAAAAAAATCTCGCTCTTCATTGTCATGCGTGATGCAAGTCAGATGCAGGCCATCGATTTGCTGGATTCTTCATTTTCGCCGCTCACGCGGTCCCCAACGACATCCAAGATTACGTTTGAACAAGATTACTCTTGCGCATCGAGCTCTCGTTTTAACCAAGCTCGGGCGTAGGTCCAATTTCGCTTGGTGGTTCGGGGAGAAACTCCGAGAACCTCGGCCGTTTCGTCGATCGTCAAACCGGTGAAGTAGCGTAGTTCGACCAGTTTTGCCAAATCAGGATCTTCGGAAGCCAACTTCGTGAGGGCTTCGTCGAGCGAAAGCAGCGTCTCGAAATCCTCGGGATCCAGCACGGCATCGTCGTCGTTCAGCTCGGACCGCACCAACCCGCCGCCACGTTTTTCGGCATTTCGTCGGCGGGCGCTTTCGATCAAAATTCGCCGCATTGCTTCGGCGGCCGCCGCGAAGAAGTGCCCGCGGCTGTCCCATTGTGGACGATCCTCACCCCCGACCAAACGCATGAACGCTTCGTGGACCAAGGCGGTTGGCTGCAACGTTTGTCCCGACTTTTCTTGCGTCATCTTGTACGACGCCAGCCGGCGGAGTTCGTCATAGACAAGCGGCAACAACTGGCTCGCCGCCTGCCGGTCGCCGCCATCAATCGCGGTCAAAATCTTGGTTACTTCACTGTTCATATTTCAGAGTATAGCCGTTCCGCCGTGTTCGATCCAACGATGCAGGAAGAGAGGGATATTCGTTGGGCAGCGAAGAATTCGAAGTTCATTGGAAACGAGTTTTTCTTATCGAGTTTGTGCGAATTTAACGTAGCGGAAGTCGTCAAGACTTTCGTTCGATTGACCTATGCCCCCCGAAACTTTTGACGCCCTGTTGATTCGTTTAGCCGTTTGGGGAAACGCCGTGAAGAATTTAGAGACGGCAAATTACGGCATTTGCGTTCCGTAGCTACGCTGGCCAGAGCGTCGATGGTTGCCGGCCAGTACGAATCACCACCTTCTGGCGAAGGTAGCTATGAGAAATTGCTTTCACCGCGTTGGCCAAAACGGCCAACGACTTCAACAGTCTCCGAAGCTGGGGCGAGAGGCGGCATCAAACCGGCGCAACTAAAACTCCCAACGAGTCCATTGATATCAGCGTGCCCCTGCTACGATATCACCATAAAGTTGATTCCCTTCAAGTTCACGTCGCCGCTGCTGATCAGCGTATCGACGGTATCGAGTCCAACGGTCTCGACATCGCCCGTGACTGCAATACGAACTTGATACGCTCCGGAATGATCAAACGAGTCAAACTTGTAATTTCCCGAACGATCGGTCACGGTCGTATCAACCACGTTGCCTTCGCCATCGAGCAACTCGACCGTGATGCCTTCGACAGGCACGCTGGGACGGAATGGGTCGCTCGGACGCCCACCGTTTCGTGGCGAACGCTTGTCATTTCGATTCGCCGAGCTCGATTGAACGACCGCAGGCTGGGACAAGACCGTGCCGGTGATCGATGGGTTAAAGATGAACACATTCTCTTGCAACGAATTGATATCCGTGTTCCGCTGGATCACATCCGCCAGCGTGGTGTTTTCGATCACACGAATCTCGCGGTCCGAGAGCGTGTTCTCGTAATAAAAGCGATCGCCATCGCGAATTCGCTCAAATTGGTCGGCGATGATCGTCGATGCGGTCTCGCCAAGCGAGCTGTCGTCGGCGTGGTCTTCGGCCAACAATCCAACCCACAAATCAATATTGTTGACGTCGCCGTAGAGCGTCTCGAGTTTCGCACTCAGTTCGCTATCGCTCGTGATCTCGGAGAACGATTCGTAAGCTTCCAAGCCATAGGCGGCGCGAACCGAATTAAAGTCGGCCAACCCGTGGTCGCGGCCACGTTGGATGTTCAGCGACACCAGATCGAATCCGCCGGCGCCGGGAGGTCCGAACAAGAAATTGCGTAAACTATCAACGACTTCGAGATCGACTTCTTGCGACAAACTCGATGCGCCCGCTTTCAAAATCGAATCGATGCCAGTTTCTTCGAGTAGCGATGGATTAAAGAAAGCGTTGGCCAGCGAGAGAGCCTCGCGAACCTCGATCCCATCGTTACCGACAAAGTCAATTTCGTTACTAAGCGTGGTGTGTCCAAACCGAAATGCCGCAGTGGAGAATTCGTTTGCAATCGATGGATTGACGCTCGCGTCGTATCCCTCGTAATCCGAGATCGCATTTTCCCCAAGTAGCGCTGGCAAAAATTCGTTGTACGTGATCGACTGGATCTCGGCGATCACGATCGTCCGCGCGGCTTGGAAAATCTGTTCGTCGTTCCAATCAGGATTGTCGTCGGCGATGTCATCGGCGAGTCGATTATGTTCCCGCAGGAACAATGTCTGCATCGATGTCAGCCCGAGGTTTTCCGCAGCCCGAATGTCCCCCGCTTGGATATTTCCCGCTTCATCGGTCGGCAGCAAGTCGCCGTCGCTGGTTCGCATTCGGCCTCCGCTGAATTCTCGCAACAAATCGGTCGTCGCTTGACTGCTTCCGTAGACTTGCGAACCGTCAATCCAAGCGGTGATCGCATTGATTTGTTGGGCCGGATTGTCCGTCGATGTTCCGGTGCCTTCTGCAATCAACGATCGCGTTAACGAGATCACTTCCGTTCCGCTGCTGAACGGATCAAACAACGGGTCTCCGGTGGGAACCGCAATATCAAACGACTCTGCGTCTTCTCCCTCTTGAGTAAGTGATAAATCGATATCGTGATCGATGAATTGCCCCCACAGATAAACAAAGTCACTCAGGTTTCGATCGTTGGTGGTGCCCTCGGGATCGGCAGCGGAAAGGGTGTTGCTGATCTCGCGAGCACTTGGCCGGTCGGCCCCTGACGGTTCAGAGATGCCGTCGGCATAGTCAGCGTCGGCGACCCTCACCAGGGGCGTGCCTGCGACACCAAAGTCGGGGCTTTCCAGATTATTGTTGCTGCCATCGATCGAGCGAACTTCGTCAGCGAGATCGGTTACGGGATCATCATCTGCCGGCGGGCTGTCAGGATTCTGCGAAGGATCGTGGGGAGCTTGCTGCGGTGAACGTCCTCGGTTCAGTCGGTTGATCACCATCAACGCGTCGATCGCGGTGTGACGACCATCGTTATTCACGTCCGGCATCGAACCACGGTCGTTGACCGAGCCGTTGACGCCGCCTTCATTGCGATGGCGATTCATTTCGTTAATGACCGTCAAGGCATCAAAGGCCGAGACGACTCCATCGTTGTTAACATCCTCGGGGATCAAATCGTTGTGAAACAGATTTGCGGCCAGAAGTTGACGCGTCTCGAGCGATTCTGCACGTAAACGTCGACGCGGTTGGCAACGACGCCGATCATCGCTTGACGAGGATTGCAGGAATTTGAACCAACGATTCAGAAAATGAGCCATAGCGAGACCCTCCAGACAAGGTGGCATGGTTGAGAAGGTGAAGAGAGAAGGCGATCTAGCAGTCTGAGGTTTAGGGACGGAATTGCTCGGAAAGTGTCACAAACGAAACAGAGAATCGACCTTGCTCAAATAACGGCAAAGCGATGCCTGCGGAAAATTCCCGCAAAATCTTGAACAAACTTTGGCCCCCTGCCGCCGGCGACTACGCATAGAAGTCTTGGCAGCGGTCGTGGTGAGCGAGAGAGAGAAAAAACGATGGGAACCACCGACAAGGTGTCGCTACGGGCCCCCATCGCGGTGGAGCCATGCATCGAGATCCGCTGCAAGGGGCCAACCGTCGTGTTGCATACCGATTTTGAGGTCACGTCCGACTGCCGCGGGTGAAGCGTTCTAACCAGACCGGGTGGTCTCTTATCACAACGCAATCAACTTATCTCAGCTAGAACCACCTACTAATCGAATTACCGAACGGAGAAGTCATGTCGACCGCAACCGCAAACGAATCTTCCGATGCTCAAGCCACCGTATCGGAGATGCTGCTGCAGGTTCGCCATGGTGACATCGATTCTCTCGGCGAACTGCTACAGCTCTATCGCAACTATCTCAGCGTCCTGGCGACCACTCAGTTGGACGGTCGATTGCGACGCCGGATGAGTCCTTCGGACTTGGTCCAAGAAACGATGCTGGCGGCACATCGCGATTTTGCCGCGTTCCGAGGAGGCAGCGAAGGCGAACTGTTGGCGTGGCTGCGTCAAATCCTGAGCAATTGTCTTGGGCATGCCATCGAAGCGAACGTGTTTGCGAAGAAGCGAGACATTCGCCGCGAGGTCGCATTGGATCAAATCGCAAAGAACGTTGACGACAGCATGGCGAGATTGGCGAACATCTTGGCCGATCGTGGACTGTCGCCAAGCGAGGACATGGGACGCCGCGAGCTGTCGCTGCGGTTGTCCGACCAGCTCGCAAAACTGAAACCCGAATACCGAGATGTGATCGTGTATCGCAATTTACAAGGGTTATCGTTCGACGAAATCGCAGCACGCATGAACCGCAAATCGGGGGCCGTGCGGATGATGTGGTTGCGTGCGATCAACAAGTTCAAAGAAACATGCGACCCGATCGAATAATCCCGAGATACGAGTAGCTCAGAGAAAACACCATGAGTATGACCGACCTGAGCGCGGAACCATCCGCCACCCGGCATCTGACGGATGCACAAAAAGAGCACCTCAGCGTGTTGCTAGAAAGTTACATGTCGGGGCTCGAGGTAGGCTTGCCGCCAACCGTCGAAGAGTTAACGGCAGATGCGCCCGAACTGCTTCATTCGCTTCGCTACTGTGTCGACGGGTTACAGAATCTGCATCGTATGGCCGCCGGGCTGGATCCATCGTCGAGTTCGACATCCACCTCGGCCTCGGGCTTTTCGCAGTCTCCTTCACGCGATACGTCACCGCATGCCTCGCAATCTGGAATTGATCGAGCCTCGCGCAATGACCAATCTCCATCGTCCTCGTCCGGACGCCGGCTTGGTGATTTTTACTTGCACGAACAGATTGGACGCGGCGGCATGGGGGTGGTGTACCGGGCCACCCAACGATCGCTCAAACGCACCGTGGCAATCAAACTCTTGCCGTTGCCGTCGATTCTCGATTCGCGTCAAATCACTCGGTTTCAACACGAAGCCAAGGCGGCGGGCGGTTTACAACATCCTCATATCGTTCCAGTATACGCGGTCGGTTGCGAACGTGGCGTGCATTATTACGCCATGCAATTCATCGATGGAATGTCGGTGGACGAGATCATCCTGAAACGCAGCCTAGAATTCCAAAGTGTTGATCAAGGCGAACCTCTGCCCCATCCCGTTGTCGATGATTGGCGAGAAACGATCGGCCAAGCCATCCAAGCGGCCGAAGGGCTGCATGCCGCTCATCAATTTGGGGTGGTTCATCGCGATGTCAAACCGTCAAACTTGATCATCGATCAAAACGGTAAATTGTGGGTCACCGACTTCGGTTTGGCACGAGTGCAAAGCGACGTGTCGTTGACCCAGTCCGGCGATATCGTTGGGACGATGAAGTACATGAGCCCCGAACAGGCGCGTGGCGAATCCGCGATCGTCGATGGCCGCACCGACGTCTATTCGCTGGGAGTAACGCTGTACGAAATGTTGACGCTTCGGCCCGCGCACGACGGGGACGACGCTCCGGCGATCCTGCGCACCATCGAAAACGATGCGATCGTGCCGTTGCGTAAACGATGTCCCCATCTCCCTCGTGATCTCGCCACAGTAGTCGCCAAAGCGATGGCGAAGAGCCGCGATGGACGCTACGAAACCGCAAAAGAATTTGCCGATGACCTGCGGCGTGTGCTCGCGGGCGAACCGACGATCGCACGCCCGCCGACGTTACTTGATCGAATCGGCCGGTTTGCTAACAAGCATCGACGCAGCGTTGCCGCCGCAATGGTGGTCATCACGTTCGCGGTCGTCGGTTTTGCCATCTTTACCGCAATGTTGGCGGCCGAAAAACAAATTTCGGACGCCAACGGGGCGCGTGCGATCGCCAATCAAATGCGTGCGACTCGAAATGAACAGATTGCGCGTGAATCGATCGATCGGCTGGGTACCCAAATGGCCGAACTGTTGGCCGATATTCCCGCAGCGGCGCCGGTTCGCAGGCGTTTGCTCGGCGAGACGCTTGCCTACTACAACCGCTTTGCGAGCGAAGCGAGCGACGATCCCACACTCAGCAAAGAGCTGGCAATCACGTATGGAAAAATCGGCGCGTTTCAAAGCGAATTAGGGGCCAGCGAGGAGGCGATCGCGGCGCTGGAACGATCCGAACATCTCTACCGCGAGCTGGCTCGACAATCACCCGATGACGCCGCGTTAAGTCTGCAGTGGTCGATCAGTCAAAACAATCTTGCTGAAAAGTTGTCGCAAACCGGTCGTATCGAACAAGCCGCTCATTGGTTTGGCAACGCGATCGTGACTCAGCAACGCTTGCTTGATCGTGGCCCAAATTCGCACGAACCATCTTTGCTAGAAAAAAACAACTCAACTGCGGTGACGCGAGAGCTTGCCACGACGCTAAACAATCTGGGTTTGTTACTGCACGAAGCCGAGAAAACGGCGGAAGCGACCACCGTCTATCGCCGAGCCATCAAATTGTTGGAAACGTCTGATTCAGAAGCAGGATTGTTGGCATCGATTCAATCGAATTTGGCGGGATTGCTTTCCAAACGATCGCCCGATCAAGCAATCAAGTACGCTCGTCAAGCCTTGGCTCAACAGACTCAGTCGCTCGCGCAGCATCGTGGCGACGTCAAATTGGCGACTCAGGTTATTTTGACACTGAACTCACTTGGCACATCGTATGCGCAGCGATCCCAACACGCCGAAGCAATCGAATCGTTTGAACAGGCGATCGAGATTGCCCAGCAATTACAAACTCGCTGGCCCGATTCGCCCGCCTATTCGCGTGATTTGGTGATCAGCTTGAACCATCTCGGGTTGTCGTTGGCCGCGACGGGCAAGCAACAGGATGCGAAAAACGCTTTCAAAAAGGCGTTACCCGTTCAGCGATCGCTCGCCGAATTGTACCCCGACGATGCGGAGGTACAGAGCATGCTCGGCGGCGTCCTAAACAACTTGGGGTTCCTGCAACAACAACTCGGGGACTCACGCCTCGCGCGTCAATATTTTGCTGAAGCCGCAGAGTACCAATCTCGTGCCGTCCAGCTCGCACCAGAGGTTCCTCGGTACCAAGCGTACCTAGCGAAACATCAACACAATTCACTCAGCCTTGCCAATCCGCGGAGAGCTTACAATGACTGAGACCACCCCCACTCGTGCCCTGCGTATCGAGCGTCTCGAGACACGCTCGCTGCTGGCGGCTGGAATCTTTGATCTCGATTTGCAATTCGGTTCAAGCACGACCGACGCTCTCCCGAACGATGCTGCGGGCCAGGTTGCCAGCGGTCGATTATCGCTGTCGCAACTTCAACCGCCATCACGAAACGCAAGTATTCAAAATAACGGCGTCCAAGGAAACAGAGCTCTCGAATCCAGGTCACTGCAATTCAGATCACAGGGCAATGCCGGACAAGATTTCCGCAGCCTTGGAAACGGTATCGACCGGAATCACGACGCCCCGGCCTCGTTTCGCCAAGATGCAACGCTAGCTCAAGCCCAACAGAGTCCCACCCCGACGACGCTGGGCGTCAGCACCCCAACCACGCCACAATCGAATCCAAATTTCAACGACGTTGCCAATGCTCGACGGGACGTCAGCCCCCCGTTGCCGCAGAACAATATCGCTGCGATAGTTCCATCGGCCGTGGACGAAGTTCTTGCCTCGTTGCAAACGGCGAGTGAAAGCGACGTTGAGTTGGCCGATCAAGACGCCGTGACAGCGACTCAAACGGTGTCGACCATTGCTGTTAGCGGCCGCGAATTAGCGTCGAGAGTCAATGCCACCATCGATAACGATTCTGCGGCAGGGCCGATGACTTTGCCCACCGGTAGCGGTGATATCGGATCCGACGACGTCAACGACATTCAATCCGGCTTGATCGCTCCCGAACCGTCATTGCAACTACGTCCGCTTCAGAGCCTGAGTGATAGCGAGCAAAATGCGTGGCAGCTCGATGACGGCATCCTGCCCCGACTGCAACGGAATTTTCAATCAGCGCTTCGAGCGGTTCCTCAACAAGTCGATTTGTCGATTATCGATTGGTTTTCGGGTCCCGGTGGGCTGATCGATCTGCAACGCGGCAATTTGCCATCGCGGATCGGCGCCATCACGGGGGACGCGATCAACGTGCAATTGGAATCGACGATGGGATATCACCGCTGCTTGGATTTGATCGCCGCCGGGGTGGTGGAACCGATCTCGGGTCCGCTGCTCGATTCGATCCTGGCGTCGATCGAATCGATGGCGAGTGAAGAAACTCAACCGGTCTCGGATCCCACCCCGCTGCGGATTTCAAAGCTGGCTTATCCTGCGGGCGCAGCGATCGTGGCGGGCAGCATCGCGATCGCGGCTCGGCGCAAACAAAAACACCCTCAACCGACCCCCAAACAAGGCGGGCCCGAACAAAGATGGCCCCAACAAGGAGACGCATTTTGATGTGACAGCATACGGCCACTCTCGACCTATGAAATAGACAAGCGTCAAACAATCCGACGCATTGTCCTTCTCTACCTTTTCATAGTCCGCTGTGTTTCCCAAAGGCACCGCGGTCCGGGAGTATATGATGGACATGTACCTGAATGTGGACATGAACCTTGCTCGTTCCATTTGCGTTCTCGGTGGCGATACGATGCTCGGTCGCCAAGTCATCGCGGTCGCTCGCCGCTGCGGCTTCCACGTCAAGACGCAGGTCCAAGATCCGAATTTCGAGCACTCGGCAAACGCGATCGAAGTCGTGCTCTGCGATCTAAACGATCAACGTTGTTTGACCCACGTCGTCAGCGATTGCATGGCCGTGATCAATTGTTACGGTCCCACGATGCGAACGTGCACGGCGGGACCAGCGACGGAGGCAGCGAAGTTGACTCGGTCGCTGCTGCCCAAACTGCATCGCAAAGGCGCCCGGCGGTACATCGTCGTCTCGCACTCGGGCGTCGTTTTACCCGGCGACCGGCCACGGCCCTTGGGTTCGTTGGCAACACGTGTGGCCGGGTCCCTAGGACTTTGCTCTCGATTGGCCGACAAGCAAAACGAGGCGGCGGTCTTGATGCAATGCGATTTAGACTGGACGATCGTTCGCTGTGCAAAACTTAAACCGCTGCGAACCGTCGGCGCCTGTATCGCGGATCGACACGCGTTACGAGGCGGATTTGTTAGCACCGAGACCCTCGCTCGATTTCTTGTGCATCAAATCGATTGCACGAGCTATCTACGATCCGGCGTTTTTGTAAACAGTCGCAACTCTAATTCGCACGTAAGCGAATATCTCCGCATTCACGGCTAGTCGCAGCTCCTCCCCCCTCCTCTTCTGTGCGAACCGTCTCTCTTCGAATCAACGCGGTTACCCCACGCGAATTCGTTCCATACGAATAGGCTCTTCTCATGTTATGGCATCAACGTAACGCAATTATGTCACGAACCAAAGTCATCCCCACTGCGAACCACCCCCACAAGGTCACCAAGACGTTTGAAGTCGACGATTACCGCGTCAGCGGTTCGTACACCTGTCGCGATCGACCGCGACCGTTGGTCTTGGTGGTCGACGCTCATCGTGATTCACGTGCCGATTTGGAATGCAAACTCAAACGGTATAGCTACCGCGTGGTGGGCGTTGAAAGTGCATCGACCGCAATCGAGTTGATGGAACAACAACGCTTTGACGTCTGTCTGTTGGATATGAACTTTGCCGAAATGGATGCAGTGGAAATGATACATCGGATTCGCAGTTCGCCGACCACGGGAAAACCATCGATCATTGTGGTCGCCGACGCCGATGCAAAATTTGCTGCCGCCGACGCAATTGAAAACGGAGCGGATGACTATTTAGAGAAACCGGCGGATGAGCGATTGTTGCACGCACGGATTCGTTCAAGTCTGCGTCAGATCGATGCCCGCTTGGCAGAACTAAGCAAGTTCTTGCCTCGGAATATTTTGAATCAGGTACTCTGCAATAAAAATTTGCTCGAAAAGCCGTGTCCCGCAGACGTCTCGGTGATGGTTTGCGATGTGCGTGGATTTAGCCGCACCAGCGAGCGTGTGGGGCCCGTACAAACGATCACCTGGATTAGCGATGTGATGAATGAACTCAGCCGCATCGTGCTGGACCATGGCGGAACGATTGTCGATTATGTCGGCGATGAAATCATGGCGATGTGGGGTGCCCCGATCGCATCACCGCAACATGCCGGCGACGCCTGTCTATGTGCGATCGCGATCCAGCAAGCTGTGATCGACCTGAGCGAGAAATGGCGGTCCACCGTGGGCGCCGAAACCCGGTTGGGAATCGGAATCAACAGCGGATTGGCGGTGGTCGGTAATACGGGTTCCACGCATCGGATTAAATATGGACCGCTCGGCGATACCGTCAATTTGGCCAGCCGGGTGCAAGGAGCGACGAAGTATCTGCGGAGTTCGATTCTGATGACGCAGAGCACCGCCAGTCGCGTGGATGCAAAATTGCGTGGACGCAGAGTGTGCAGCGTTCGTGTGCACAACATTCGCGAACCGGTGCAGCTTTATGAACTGGGAACTTGTGGAAAACACGATTTGAGTGCAGGGTGCTCGGCGTATGAGCAGGCATTGTCAGCGTTCGAATCCGAAAAACATGCCGAAGCGCAAGACGTGCTCGCTCAGCTGCTGCTTGATCAACCCCACGACGGCCCCGCCAAACTGCTGATGTTGCGGGTGATCCAGTCGCAGCTCGGAGGCGCATTCGACCCCGTCTGGACCCTGCCCGGCGGATAACCGTCGATCCATCCGTTCGCGCGTCGCGGATGCCGCCGAAACTTTCGTCCTCCACTCTGGCGTAGCGGAAGCCGTCAACGGCTTGTTGATTTATTGAGCCGCGACGCG
>TARA_R110002073_G_scaffold333127_1_pt1 | contig 11943 bp, 13 predicted proteins | sample TARA_R110002073 | Tara Oceans TARA_R110002073 (sample SAMEA4397174) | marine metagenome | biome: Polar Biome; feature: [DCM] deep chlorophyll maximum layer (ENVO:01000326); material: water (ENVO:00002006), including particulate matter (ENVO:01000060) such as... | depth 40 m
TTGGCGCGAAGCAGGATGGTGGAGCCGGACGGAATCGAACCGACGACTTCTACAATGCCATTGTTGGCGGGTGATTTTTTATTGTTATTTTTCAATATAATAGAGCATGAGATCGGAGCCCGTGTAGAGTTTGTGTAAAACCCTTAAACTAGGCTCCGATCCCATTTTCGTCCGGGTTACTTAATCCCCCGCAACTTCGTCCGGCGTTCCGTCATTGCGAATTTCAGAACCTCGTCAAGCTCACCGGCTTCTACGGCCTCAATGACGAGATCAATCGTCTCCGGCAATTTGCCGAACTCCTTGACCTCAATCGTGGTGCTGTCACCGTTCAGGCTGACCACGGATGAGCCGTAAAAGAGCTTCATGCAAACGTTGCCGTCAGGCTCTTTCCAGTACCAGCGCTTGATACGCTTCGGTACTTCCTGACGGATCAGTTCACCGGTTTCCTTGTTCGGGATGAACTTCGTTGTCGTCCGGATGATCTGCTCTCCCGCGAGATCGGCGGCGGCGAAATCACGCTGCTCGATCAGCCGTTCTTTCATCTTCCTGCGAAGCCGTTGTTCGACACCTTCACGTCCTGTCGAGCGTTCCTTTTTGCTGGTCTTCAACTTTGCCAAAATGGCCATCGGTCATCTCCTTGTGACATTAAACACAAGCTTGTTATTGCCGGTGGCATTCAGGACCAAGAAATTTCCAGGTTCAGCGAGTTAGCTGTTTGTAGGCCTACATCTCTGCTTGATTTCATCCATCATCGACGACGCAAGATCGGCCATCGCACCAGTGGCTAGTCCCCATCTCGCGTCCCTCTCTTCCTGCTCAAGAAGCCTAAGGTGTAGCCTCATAAGGGCCTCTACGCTTGGTTCGCTTTTCGTGGATTTCAGGTATGCAAAATAACCGGGCTTCTTGCCGAGCCAACTTTGATCAAAGCTGTACTGATCAACGACGTAACCGTGACGTTGTAGAATTTTGAATGCATGTATGATGTCCATCTAACCTCCGGGCTGTTTATGACGTAGCTATTTAGTTTCCGTTGGTGGTCAAACGGGCAGACATAAATAAAAGGAATCCAATGCCGGAGCCTCGAATGAGCCTGATCGACAGCATCAAAAAGAAGTATCCTCAGACGCCAATCTCGGTGATGCGACAGGCCATATTCGATCACCAATCCGGCGGCACGGATTTCACACGAAACAAGACCCTGATCCAGTCGGCCCTGCGTCAAAGTGGTTACGATGCGTTGGCAGATAAAATGGCCCAATGCTCACCATCGAACAGATGTAAGAGCCCGTACTGTGACAGTTGCCAGCGGAGCCTATTCGGGAGGCAGCGTAGAAAGTCAGATGAATTCCTCTGGCACCCGTACAGGCATGACGAGACCAAAGCCCGGGAAAATTTGTTCTTCGTGACCATCCTTCACGAGTTGATTCCCTTCGATCTGCCAGACGACACTCTAATCAGGTTTCCATTGACCAAGGTCAAGACGGCTATTGCCGAAGCTCGGACGCACCTGAAGGCTATCCGGCGTACATTCAAGGACCGGATCAATCTTATCGGAGCCTTCGAATTGGAAGTTGTCTCCGGATTGCTGGTTTGCTTGCATCCGGTTAAAGGCCAGGTCCTTGCAGAAATGAGTGGCAGCCAAATTGAGCTCCAGGACAAATTCATCCTGCTGCATTCCCATTTCGTCGTGGATTTATCGGAGTTTCCGCCAGACCCGCTTTCAGGCGATCTGGCTGTCGATCAATTTAAGGCTCGGTTGAAGAAAAGTTGGCCGGCAAAGAAGCAGATTGATGTCTCCCCTCTCTACCTAAAAAAGCCAGTGCATGAGAGCTTAAACCGGCTGGCCGATTACCCCTTAAAATTTCCGATCAAATATTATTACCGCTGGAATGGTGCGTTCGAAGAGAATCAGATCGACCTTGATGGCAAAAAACAGAACCTAGCCCGTAATCATGAAATGGATGTTATGGCTCAGATGATTAGTGGCGTTTCCGAGCTTGGCATGAATGCACTCTATATACGTCTAGGCGTTTCCAAAGCATCAATCGATAAGTCCAAAAAACGTGATGCCAAAGCAGATGCCTTCTTCAGAAAAGTTGGTCCACCACGTGACCTCGATTGATCTATATCCAATTGTGTTGATCTGTATCATTTGAAATTTGTTGCTGACGAGTTTCTGGCCTTAACTACTACTATGCCTAAGGTCAGATTTTTAAGACGGTCTATGCAGCAGATATTATCTTTTATTAACAAGGTAATGTGGCTGCGAGCTAAATTGACGCCGTTACGTGACGTTACTTTTCCGATGATCGGCGGTGCCGACTAAAGCTTGGTGTCGATCTTCTGCAAGATGGCGCTCAGCCTTTTCTTCCGCCGGGAAAGATTTCTCTGCTGGGCAATCTTCTGTTCGATCTTATTCAGCATTTGAATTTCGAGTTCCGTGTCGATCGACGGAATGCCTTCTTGCAAACTTGGCCTAAGGCCCAAATCCATAAATCTCATCTGCAACTCCTACAAGGGTTCTCCTCGTATTTAACCAAATCAGCTTGACCGACTAGACCAGTACTCGAAAACACGTTCACGTTCATCACGCTCAAATTTCTCAGCGTCTACGACATTCCGCCCATAAGTTTTTGCCAAGTCAATGAAGCCCTTTCCACATTTTCCATTACCTTTCTGAACGATCAAAACCGACAGCATGGGCCGTCCGGCGTCTTCCTCTCTTTGTGCCATTTCACCAACCGCAGGCATCATTACGTACCGTGGCGATGGCCATTTCACCCCAAATTCTTCAGCGAGCTCTGCATAACCAATTGTGCGCCTTTCTGTGGCTCTTTGGATCAAGACGGTTGCGATGGCATCTGGCGTGATATTTTTTAACCCGCCTCGGTTGGCCTGCTCACTTGCCACAGCATCGATCAGCCACTGCAACTCTGGCAGCTTCCGGCGAGCGTTGATGGCGTAATTTTTGAGGTCCGCGTCAGAGGCGGTCGGCAATCTATCTAAAACGCGCTGCTTATCGGTCATGGATCGGCCTCGTTTTAGGAAACGGCAACAATGTTATATTTGTACAAGTCTATAACATTCTATTGAGAGGCCTTTGAAATTCTTGATCTTAAATTTCCAATTGGAAGCTTGATCCAGACAATAACTGACAATATCGTTGATACGGAAGAAAATATAACATTATCAGGTAGTTGTTATGTCTCAGGCCAAGGTGTTGTCGGATCAGGAATTGAAACGTGTGTTGGCCGTCGTGGCTACGATGAAACATGCCAAACGAAATCGACTGCTTGTGATGTTGTCATTCCAGGCTGGTATGCGAGCAGGCGAGATTTCTGCTTTAGAGATCGGTCATGTGGTTAACCAAGATGGCTCCGTCCGAGATCGCATTCACTTGTTGCACAGCCAGACAAAAGGTGATGGCCAGCGAACAGTGATCTTAAATCGAAAGCTTCAACACGAGATTTTCGTTTTCGTTAGTGGTCTAACGGGCCATCGTCTGAATGCAGGGCAGCCGTTGATTGCTTCCCAAAAAGGAGGTCATTTTTCCTCAACTACATTGGTGATGCTATTCCGGCAGATTTACGATTTAGCTGGAATTCGCGACGCACGATCTCACTCTGGTCGGAGATCGTTTATCACTATGCTCGCGAATAAAGGTGTTTCGGTTCGTGTTGTGCAAACACTTGCCGGTCATTCGTCAATGCAGACGACACAAAGATATATAGACGTTAACGAAGGCATGTTGCTTGAAGCTGTAGAGTTGGCTTGATTATTTTTTCTGAATTATAAGAATTATAACGCAAGAACAGATCCTTTATCATGAATGGAATAGCCAATGAAAAACTCGATGGTAATTGCTGCGGTCGTGGGTGTATGCCTCATGCCAAACTTGGTCCGAGCTGATATGTCTAGAGATCTATGTAATTCACAGCTGCCGATTGTTGCTCAGGCAATTCGACTCCGACAAAACGGTGTGCCAATCGCAACTGCAGAAGGAATGGCCGACAGTGCATTTCGTATAGATAAAAACCTTTTCGGCTTCTTGATCAGCGCCATCAGATATGCGTATGAAAATCCTGAAGGCGCATCGAAAAGCCTAAATAATGGCCGCATGTTAGAAATATGTATGAAAAATGTGCGTGGTTATTAAGCCCACTCAAATCCATTATGCCTCTGGCCATTTGCGTCAACGGGCTTCTTGCCGCCCCGATAGCTAGCCAGGTATCGAGGTAAGGCAACAGATACGTGACCCTCCATTGGTGAAACTCAGTGAGCCGCTAAGAGGCCGCACTGACGCTTTCTCAGATCAGTTAAATTATTTTGGCAAGCTGTCGGGAAGATCTTCTGGAGGTTCGTAGAAATCAGACTGACCAAGCTCCCGCATCCTTATGATGGCCAAGCCTTCGAATATCTCGTCATCGCCTGGGCCGTCTCCCGGAACCTTGCCGGAATTGCGTTCACGCCATTCAGCCAGTACCTGCTTACGGACAATCTCCGTGACCGTTTCGGATTTGTCTTGCCGTAGGGCCTGAACAACCGCATCGAATTTCTTGTTGATCTCAGCCATGCCGGTCGTCGGCATCTGGCCATCTCGAGTCTTGGTCAGTTCCTGGCGTTGTTCGCGTGTGATCACATGGCCGTAGTGAGCCTCGATCATGCGAACGCTGGTGCCCATTTGATCTTTCAGCACATAGACGTTCGTGCCCTCTTCGAGCCTCATCGTCGCGTAAGAATGTCGTAGGCTGTAGGCAGACCATTTTAAGTCATTGCCTCGATCATCGAACTTGCAGGCTTCGATGAGATTGTTGAATGCGGTCTTGAAGCTTTTGACTGGAACAATGGTCTTCGTCGTCGGATCAGGAAGCGAGAACACGTGATCTGTTCCGGCTAACTTTTTCTTATTTGACGAAAGATATTCCCGTTGCCGTTCGCGAATGGCTTTCAAATGGCCAACAGCAGGATCGAGCGGCACAACGTCACGTAGCTTAGTCTTGTTCCTCTTTATATGTAGATACGGATCATCTTGATTGAGGTGCACGTTTGACCAAGTAAGAGAGTGAGCCTCATTTGGCCGAAGCCCGGTGTTGGCCAATACCCCGATCCAATCATATAAGAGCCTTCGCTGCTCCATAGTCTTCGGATGATTGCTTTCTTTAATTCGAGCCTTTGCCGATTTAAGCAAAGTCTTCAATTCACCCCTTGTGAAATTAGGCCGTCGAGCATTTATGGACTTTAAGGCCTTAACATCGGGAGCATCGGCTTTAGGTAGATAGCCTCTCGTCACGGCAAATTTAATCAGACCACTCAGGACGACGTTTTCACGATTCAGCGTCTGGGCTTTTGGCTCTTTTCCCTGAGCGGTCCCTTTCTCTCTTCTCCACTGAATGTAGGCCAGTACGTCAGCGTTTCTGATTTCTGAAAAGTCAGGAACGTGCTGAATGAAGAACGGTGAAAGATGTCGTCGGATCGTGTCTTCGTGATAGGTCTTTGATCCGCCGCTCGGCAAGCTGGCTAGGTATTCATCACACAGCTTGGAGAAGCTAACGCCGAGTTCAGGTTTTCCGGACAATTGCCGCAGTCGGGCTTGGTCATGCTCTTCTGAAGCTAGCCTTCGGGCTTCGGCCTTGTCCTTTGTTCCGAGTGATCGGCGTATGGCTTTCTTTGATCCCTTCAGTTTGAAGTAGACCTGCCAAACAGGTGAGTTCCGAAGATAGATGTACACACCTTCACGAATTTCAATCCGGTCTTCGCCTGCCGGTCTACCCATGCCTGGAAACCTTGCTTTGAAATAACGTGTACTATTTGTGTAAAACTATAAGTTCGTTAAGTCATTGAACCAACGCAATTCCTTCGACCGATGAATTTTAGACAAAACAAAAGGGCCAACGATTTGTGCGCTAGGCCCTTGAATTTATTTGGATAAATGGTGGAGCCGGACGGATTAAACCCGGTGACCCGAGAAGTCTATATAGAACAGCAGGTTATACAACCACGCTACACACCAATCGTACCCCAAAAGTGTAGCAGATGGAAGCCCTAACGTCGCAACGCCTTGCCATCCATGGCCTCGGATAGGGCGCTGAGGGCCGTTCTGCGGCCCGCTGAGGGGGCTTAGGGCCGTCCAGGTAGGGCAAATCGTCGTAGAGTCAAAGTGCAGCAGGTAGGTGGCAATCACCCATTGGCGCTCGGTGACTGGTCAGTCTCGGCCAGATGGGCTCGATACTCGTCCTCCAGAGTAGCAATGAGGTCGTCCACGTCGTTCTCATCGACGACTTCAGATGTGTACCGTGCGCCCTTAAGTATCTCTTTAGCAGACTCGTAGGCGCGCATGAGCGAGGTGTTTTGAGGCCTCCCGAGAACGAAGTGTAGTTCAACGTCATCTTTACTACCCTCGGCGACGGCGGAGAGATGCCCTCTCCATCTCCGTGCCTTGTCCTTGATGTGGTCAGCATCGGCCAAGTCCAGCGACACTGGTTCATAGGCATGCCACTTGCCGTTCTTCCAAGCCTTCTTGAACTCGATTTGATCCTGAGTGCCCGACACGACCTTGGGCTCAAAGGGGACGTGGACCTCTCGTTCAGCCAGCTTCTCACGGACAGGCCGCCAGATGTCTTCATCGGAACGCCTTCTGTCTGCCTTGCGGTCATACTGCATCACGTAACGCTCGTAGAGGCGTTCAAAGGTCTTGGCTGGGTCTGCTGTTAAGCCGGTCCCGACCGGAGACCACTGCAGGGCACTGTCATCATTAGGGAGCACCTTGAGGGCATGGCTGCGAGCATCGGCCTGTCCATCGAATAGGGGCTCACCCTTAGCCCGTTTGGCAATGGCCCCAAGCCCACGATCAACCGCCCGCATCGCTTCGACGAAGTCGTGGCGGTCTAGATCAGGGAAGACCTGCTTGAGGCGGCCGATCGTCTTGCGGGTTTGGACCTTAAGGAAGCCCTTGGAAGGAACATGCAGGACAACGCCGACGTTTAGCGCTTCTCCAGACACTACGTCGTGGACATAGCGCAGTACTGTGTAGCTGTAGGATCGTTTCTCGGTCATTGCACCACTCGCTCTATCTCAGCGATTACACCGTCTATGTTATCCCTAGCGTTCCGCACCCGGTCCAGCGCTTCATCAACCGCAGGGAGGGCGCTGTTCCACTCAGGAGGGATAGCGGCTCGGTACTCCTGTAACCGGGCATCAGATATCCCGGACCATACCCCCGGTAGGAGGCTAAAGTCGAGACTTCGCTTCTTCAGCCCTTTGCAGAAGATGTGCCCATCCGGCTGATCCATCCAAGCCAGTCCACCTGTCTGCCAGGGTGGTCGCCACCCAATGATGATGGCCGACGGCGGGAAGGCCAGTTCATGGTCGATCAGGCGGATGCGATCCCCGGAGACAAGACAGTTTGGATTGGATACCCGTCGGTCAACGTTCTCAATGATACCGTCAAACACCAGCGCGGCCAGCGCAACCGCTTGCATGCCGTCTGTGACCCGAGTTCCCGTCGTCCAGACATTAAACTGATTGTCGACCTTCGAGGAACCGAAGCCGACCCCAGAGCTTGCGATGAGCCGCGCCGCGATGTCGGTATCGGTCACGATGTCAGCCAACTCCGAGGGGATATCCACAAGGCGAGGAACTGGCACTGGCAGGCCGAGGTCGGCAGCGAGACAGGCGGCGATTACCTCTCGCGCCAAGCTCGTAACGCCGTCATCGCACCCAGCCGAGAGCTTGCAGAACACCTCGACAGGTGCATCTGTGTCGGCCCCGCAAAGCATCAGAACGGGACCGGTCCTGCCTGAGGTTGCGCGTCGTATGACTTCGTCTGCGGCTATACGATCGAGCACGACCTCCCCCCCCTCTAGCCCACAGCAACGTGAGCCGTAGTAGTGGTGTGGCTCTCAGTCACGGGCTGGGAAGATGTCATGGCATCGGCGTCCCCAAAGACTTCGTGAAGCATGGCGGGCAACACAGCATCTAGGTCACCTTCATCATCCTGACCAAAGGGTACACACTTGTGCATAATTTCCTTAATACGTGCCTGTAGTGCCTTGGGTGGCAGGGGGACCATTAGCTCACATAATGTCTTGGGGTTCAGTCTGCGGCGTCGAACGTTAGTACCGCGACTGGGGCCACCCAACCGACGCCACGATTTGACAGATCGGAAATAGGCATCAAGCACTTCTGGTTCTACGAGGTCAGTATTGATCTCAAAGACCGGGAATTCTGGAGAGACGACGCAACCCGCGCACTCTGGCGGAACGACTCCAAGGGCGCCCTCCCAAGCCATCAGCTTCGGGTAAGTGAAGTCGTTCACGTTCAGCCGGGTTAGTTCAGTATAACTGAACTCTGACCCCAGCTTCTTCACGGACTTAAACACCCCCTTCCCGAAACTATAGACCCCCGCAAACTGATACTCTTCATCTGGCACAACCTCCACGTCTCTTGGTCGAAGAGATACTAATTCCCCGAATGGAACCTGATCATAGGGGAGTTTAGGGTCGCCATGTATCAGCGCCCATACAAGTGCCTGAACATCAGAGCGCGCGAGCCTTTTCGTCTCGCGGGCAGCTTTGACCAGGCCAACCACGCGATCTAGCTTCGTTGCGATAAGGCTCTGATGGTCGAGGGGAGGAAGGGGGATCGGGACCGACAGGAAGCTCTCTGGCGATACGGTATCTCGCCGGGCCCCCATTCCTCGAGCAAGCCTACGTAACCGCCCCCAGACGGCCTGGTGTCGCAAATACCATCCCACGTACTGTTCAAGTACTTGACTGGCGTCGCAGGTGAAAGTGGGGAACTGCGTCGAGAGGTACATGCCATCGTGCTTGCCGTCTACGACCCCGACTGCACCTTCCCAAGCCTTAAGCTGACTTAGAACGATCATGCCCGTGGAGAGCCGATGGAAGCGTTTGTATGTCGTCTCGGCCCCGGACAACGGTCCGCGTGTGAACAGCCCCCGACCGAAGCTGTATACCCCTGCCATGTCGTACGTGGTCGTTGGGTCTACCTCAACCGTATCTATGTTGAGCGAGATAACCTGCCCGAGCTCTACGGTTGGCCACGCCACTATGCCACCTCCCCCAGCGAGACCTTGATCTCGTCCATGATCTCTAGGACGCGGCGCTCCTTGATGATGATAGCGTCGATGATCTCATTCGGCGTACGGTGGTCCGCGACCTCCTCAGAGTGGGGGTTCTTGAGGTCGAGGTTGCAGGTTGTTACGCGGCCATCTTCATCCCGCTCGATCAGGCCCGATACATCGACATGCCAGGCCCTCTTGTTCTCCTCGCGAGCACCCCACCAGTCCAAGCAAGGGGAGAACTCCTCGTAGGTCAGCGGGACCGTCTTGGAGTACTTCTTCCGCCCCTCGGGCTTGGGCTGCTCGTAGTACCAGATCGACTGCGTCGGCCCCGTCGTGTCGAAGAAGATCAGGTTGGCCGGGATGTCGGTGTAGGGCGCGAAAACGCCCTCGGGCAGCCGCACGATGGTATGCAGGTTGAAGGTCTCGAGCAGATCGGCCTTGATCCGCGCCGCAATCCCCCCACCGAACAGGGTCCCATTGGGGACGACGACGGCCGCCCGCCCCTGGCCCCCGCGTTTCAACCGCCGCATGATGACCTGGAGGAATAGCAACGCCGTCTCTGCGGTACGTCGGTCATCCGGGAAGTTGTTCAGGATGCCGGTCTCCTCCTCGCCTCCGAATGGCGGGTTGGTCAGGATGACGTTCACCCGCTCTGCCTCGCCGATTTCGGTCAACCGGTGGCGGAGGGCGTTACCGGGGTCGATCCGTGGAGCATGGAGGCCGTGGAGCAACAGGTTCAACTGCGACAGTAGGAAGGGCAACGTCTTGGCCTCCCCGCCGTAGATGCTGCATTCTTGGAGCGTCTCGCCATCGGCCTCGGTTCTCGCCTGCCCCATCAGGTGGTCGAATACCTGGGTCAGGAACCCCCCGGTACCACATGCAGGGTCCAGGACGGTCTCTCCGAGCCTCGGGTCGGTAACCTCGACCATGAAGCGAACCACAGGACGCGGGGTATAGAACTCGCCTGCATCGCCCGCCGCGTCCCGCATCTCGCGCAACAGGGATTCGTACAGGCGGCCAAGGGTGTGCACTTCCTCAGAGACGTGGAAATGGATGCCGTCGATAAGGTTCACGACATCCCGCAGCAGGTAGCCACTCTCCATCCGGTTGGAGAAGCCCTGGAACACAGTCGCGATCACGTCGCGCCGCTCGCGCCGACCGTTGGTCCCTCGTAAACCTCGTAGGTAATTGAACAGTCCAGGACCCTTAGTTCCATCGGGTCTCTCAGCCTCCTCGTTCACCAGGAAGGCAAGCAAGTCAGGGCCTGTAATCCCATCGGCCTGCGCCGCCCAGTCGCGCCAACGATAGGGCGGCTCGATGATCGGCCTGTACTCTGCCCCTGCAAGTTCGGCGCTCCCCTCCTCGACGCGCTCCATGTCGTCCAGGAACTTGAGGAACATGATCCAGGTGAGCATGGGCAGCCGGTCAAGGTCGCCGTTCAGGCCCTTGTCCTTGCGCATGACCTTGCGCGCCGACTTGATGATGGTGTCGAGCCGCTGAGCCGTCGTTTGCGTCTTTGGCGCAGCCTTTTTGCGGGCCTTCTTCGCCACGTCCTGACTCCCTGGTCTTAGCTGTTGTAGAGCCGTTCCTGCATCTCTGCGACGGCCCTTCTCATTTCCTTGGTTCCGCCGAACCTGTCCGCGATCTCAATGACGTTGCCCCACTCGGAGATCGGCGGCACTTCGAGGATGTCCGGCAGCTTGAACTGTACGCTACCGTAATCCGCGTACTTGTCCAGCATGGCATTCAGGACTTCACGGGCCTCTTCCCCGTACTGGTCGAGGAATGCCACCTGATCCTGCTTCAACTGTGTCGCCCGCTCGCGCCGGGTCCGCAACGGCGCGTGGAAGGCGAGGTGGCATAGCAGGTCGAAGGGGTCTGCCTCAGGCTTCCCAACGGCCTCGGCAAGGGTCTCCAGGTCGATACCCCTGTCCAGAAGCTGCTCAACGATCTCGGTTCGCCGCTCGGGGTCGAGCCAGCCGGCGCGTAGTTCCGATGCGTTCGGGAACAGGGTTCGTACCTTGTCTCCGGTGTAGTCTGTAAGCTGTCGGCACGAGAGCTTCTTGCCATCGGCGTCAAGCTCGTAGACGAGTTGCTTGACGATCTCGACTTCTCCGCCATCGACGTAGAACTTCCGGGGCGGGCCGTCCTCCCCCTCTTCATCAAGCCCAGTCAGTGACCCTCCCCCCTCGACGCCTTGGGGAAGGTCATCGGGGTCGGGATCAGGCTGAAAGACTTCGCTCTCTTCGATGACCTCACCGTCGGCATCGATAACCTCCTCCTGCTCGCGGACGGGCTCCCCGTCGAACTCGGGGTCGGCGAACTTCTCTGTCGCCGTACCCGTGTAGTCGAGGATGTTAAAGGCCAGCTTGTTGTAGTCAGCGCGGAGCCGCGTACCGCGCCCGATGATTTGTTTAAACTCGGGCATTGATCCGACGATGCGGGCCAGAACCACGTTCTTACAGGTTGGTGCATCCACGCCGGTCGTCAGCAACTGAGAGGTGGTCAGGATGACGGGTGTCCTGGTCTCAACGTCCTGGAACTTGGCCCGGTGGGCACTGCCGACATCCCCTTCATCGGAGGTGACTCGGCAGACATAGTCCGGATGATCCTTCACGAGGTCCGGGTTGAGCGCCGCCAGAGCGCCACGCATCTCCAGCGCATGTTCCTGGTCGACGCAGAACACGATGGTCTTCGCGAACTGGTCGGTCTCCCGCATGAAGTCTGCCAGATGCCGGGCTATCGCCCTGGTGCGAGCCTTGATTGCAACAAGGCGCTCGAAATCCTTCGTAGAGTACTCAGCGTCCGGTATCTCCCGTCCGAACCGATCAACTTCACCCCTGCTCGGTCGCCAGCCCGCC
>TARA_R110002073_G_scaffold11397_21_pt1 | contig 11942 bp, 10 predicted proteins | sample TARA_R110002073 | Tara Oceans TARA_R110002073 (sample SAMEA4397174) | marine metagenome | biome: Polar Biome; feature: [DCM] deep chlorophyll maximum layer (ENVO:01000326); material: water (ENVO:00002006), including particulate matter (ENVO:01000060) such as... | depth 40 m
CAGCAATTCGGCCATCAGGCCAAGGCCCCAGCCCTTGTAGCCGCCCATCGACACCAGCGATCCGGCCAGCGCGGCCTCGGGCTCGGTGGTCGGGTTCCCGTCCTTGTCCAGCGCCCAGCCCGGCGGGATCGTTTCGCCCGCCGCCTTGGCCATGGTGATCTTGCCCAGCGCCACGGTGGTCGTGGACTGGTCGAACTGCATCGCCACGCCGCCCGCGCCATCGGGCGCCGAAAAGGCGATCGGATTGGTGCCGATGATGCGCGCCTTGCCTCCCGGCGGGGCGACGATCGGGGTGGCGTTGGTCAGCCCGAAGCCGATCATGCCGGCCCGCGCGATCTGTTCGGTGAAATACCCCAGCGAGGTGCAGGTATGCGCGTGGCCCACCGCCAGGCTGGCCAGCCCGGTCTCGCGCGCGGCCTCCAGCGCCTGCGGCAAGCCGCGCGCAAAGGCGGGCTGGGCGAAGCCGAACCGGGCGTCGACCGTCACGGCCGACGCGCGCGGGCGGCTGACGACGGGGGCGACATCGCCCCTCACGCGGCCGGTCTGAAGCTGCACGCAGTAGCTTTCCAGATAATACAGCCCGCAAATCTTGTTGCCCACGCTTTCGGCGGCGCGGACGGCGCGGGCGACCTCGGCTGCGATCCAGGGCTGCGCGCCATGACGCTCCAGCGCGGCCTTGGTGACGCGCTCGATCTCGGGCAGGGCAATGGCGGGCATGGGAACCTCCGGTTGGGCGTTGCGGCAGATTGACCGGCTTTGCGCGGCGCGTCAAACCCCGGGCGCCGGCCGGATTTATTCGCGCGGCGTGCGGGCCGGAAAGCTGGCCAGCGCCACGCCCGCCAGAACGATGGCCGAGGCCAGCAGCGCCAACCCGCTCAGGCTTTCGCCCAGAAACACAACGCCGCCCAGAATGGCGATCACCGGCACCGACAATTGCGCCACCGCCGCGCGCCCGGCGCCCAGCGCGGGCAAGACGGCATACCACAGCGCATAGCCCAGACCGGACATTACCGCCCCCGACAGCACCGCCAGCCCGGCGCCTTGCCAGGTCATCGAAGCCCAGCCGAAGGGCAGGGCGGCCAGCGCGACCATCGGCACGGCCAGGATGAAATTCGCGGCGCTTTGGGCCAGCGGATTGCGCACCCGTCGGCCAGCCAGCGAATACACCCCCCAACCCAGCGCCGCGCCGCCCATCAGCAGGACGGGGACGGGCCCGGGCGCGGCCTGCGCCCCGGGCAGCAGCAGAACCGCCAAGCCCAACAGCGCAACGCCAGCGCCGATCAGCCGACGCGGTGGCAGGGGCTCGCCTGACACCAGCGCGCCGGTCAGCATGGTGACCTGCACCCCGGCGAACAGGATCAGCGCGCCGACCCCCGCATCCAGCGCCAGATAGGCCAGCGAGAAACCGATCAGATAGGCGCTCAGGGCCAGGGCCGGGACCAGGTTGGCGCGCGCAGGCCAGGGCCGGGCCGGCGCACGGGTCAGCACCGCCAGCGTCACCGCCCCGGCCAGAACCCGGATCAACGCAAAACCCATGGGGCTGATCTGGCCGCCTGCCACGGCGGCGCGGTTCAGCAGCGAATTGGCGGCAAAGGCGGTCATCACCAGGCTGACGGGGACGAGCAGACGCATGGGGCACCCGTAGGTCGGACAGGGGGGAACCCGATCAGCGCCGGGCGGCGATCAGGACGCCGACACGGCCTTCAGCGCCGCGCGCAACCGGTCCACGGTGCCATCGACATCCTTCAGCTTGTCCAACCCGAACAACCCGATGCGGAAGGTGCGGAAGGCCGGTCCCTCGTCCACCATTAGCGGCACGCCAGCCGCGATCTGGTAGCCCGCCTTGGCGAAGGCGGATCCGTTTTGCAGATCGGCGCGGTCGGTGTAGCACACCACGACGCCCGGTGCGCCGAAACCCTCGGCGGCGATGGGCGTGTAGCCGTGCTGCGCCAGCAGGGCGCGCGCCTTGTCGCCCAGGTCGAACTGGGCGGCGCGGGCGGCGGCGAAGCCCATGTCGCGGGTTTCGTGGATGGCATCGCGAAAGCCCGCCAGCGCGTCGGTCGGCAGGGTGGCATGATAGGCGTGGCCGCCGTCCTCATAGGCTTTCATGATCGCGCGCCATTTCTTCAGGTCCAGCGCGAAACTGTCGGAAACGGTATCGGCCAGCCGCCCTTCGGCGCGCGGCCCCATGACCACGATCCCGGCGGATGGCGATGCGCTCCAGCCTTTTTGCGGGGCCGAGATCAGCACATCGACGCCCAGCGCGCCCATGTCGACCCAGGCACAGCCCGAGGCGATGCAATCCAGCACCATCAGCGCGCCGACCTCATGCGCGGCCTCGGCCATTTGGGCAATGTAGTCATCCGGCAGGATCATTCCGGCCGAGGTCTCGACATGCGGGGCGAACACGGCTTGCGGCTGCTCCTCGCGGATCTTCGCGACGACCTCATCGATCGGGGCGGGGGCAAACGGATCAACCGCGCCATTGCCCGAGGGTCGCGCCTTCAGCACGGTTTCGCCCTGTGCCATGTCCCCCGCGCCGAAGATCGCGCTCCAGCGGAAGGAAAACAGCCCGTTGCGCACCACCAGCACCTTGCCGCGCCCGAATTGCCGCGCGACCGATTCCATGGCACAGGTGCCGCCGCCGGGGACCAACGCCACGGCGGTGCCGTTATAGACCTCTTTCATGCCGGCCGAGATGTCGCGCATCACCTGCTGAAACCGGGCCGACATATGGTTCAGTGACCGGTCGGTGAAGACGACCGAGAATTCGTCCAGTCCACCGGGGTCGATATGTTCGTGCAGCGCGGGCATTGCGGGCCTCCTGTTTGTTCGGGGCGAACAGTATTGTGGCGTCCGCATGGGCGCAACGGTCTAACCGCTTACTGGCCTGCCGGATCGGATCACCAGGGCCGCGAACACGATCGCCAGTGCCGGGCCGGCCAGCATGATCGGAATGGCCGCCGACCAGCTGCCCGCGCCATCGACCAGTGCCGCCGTCAGCGGCGGGCCGCCCAACTGGCCCAGCGCGGCGCCCTGCACGACTACGCCGCTGATCGTGCCGATGAATACCGGATTCGGGGCGTGGCGTGGAGCTTCGACAAAGATCGAGCTGGGCACCAGCCCGCCCGCCAGCCCGAACAGGCAGGCGGCGAGGATGCGCGGCGCCGCCCCGATTTCCGGCACAAAAGCGAGCGCCCCGGTCAGCGCCATGCCGATGCTGCCGCCGATCACCAGCCGCCCGAAGGTCAGGCCGCGATTGTGCAGCCAGCCCGACATCCCATTGCCGGCCCCGTTGAACAGCACCGCGACGGCCGAGGCAAGCGCCGCCGACCACGGCGCCATGCCATCCTGTTCGATCAGCATCAGGGGCAGGAAACCGGCCAGCGACAGGTAGCTTGCCGTGTAAACCATGAAGATCGCGCCCAGCTGCAGCGGGCCACGGCGCAGCGCCGGGCGCAGCGTCAGTGCAAAGCCGGGGCGCGGCTGCGCGCGGTCTGGCGCGTTCGGCAACTGCATGCCGACGCGCCAGACCGGGATTGTCATGGCCAGGATCAACCCGCTCGTGATCCACCACAGGATCCGCCAATCCGCCAGCATCAGGATCGGCCCGGACAGCGCCAGCATCAGCCCCGATCCGACCGGCATATACATGCCCCAAAGGGCCAGCGCCGGCTTGCGATGGGTGGGCGACGCCGCGCGCAGGATCAGCGGCGGGATCGAGGCGACAGTGAGCAGGAACCCGAACCCCTCAAGCGCCCGCAACGCCAGGAGCGCGCTGCCCGAGGCACTGAACCCCGCGATGATCCCGCAGAGCGCAGTGATGACCATCCCGCACAGCGCAACCAGCAGATGCCCGTAGCGGTCCGACAGCGTGCCCAGAAAGATCGCGATTCCGGCCGCGACCAGGTTGAAGATCGCCACGACCCAGCCCGATTGCACCAGCGACAACCCCAGATCGGCCTGCAACGCGGGCAAGGCGGCTGGAACCTTGCCGACCTGAAGGGCGACGGCGGCACCCGCCCCGATCAGAACCAGGACGCGGGGCCACGAGGTTAACGGGCTGGAAATGGCGGCTCTCCACAAGGCGCGGGTTGGATCCCGGCGGTGTAGAGCCAAAGCGTGCGCGTCACAATAGGGCCGCGCGATCCGTGCCGGACCCTTGACCTTGAAACCGGGCTGGCATAGGACACCGGCACCCTGGGCGGGTATGGTGAAATGGTATCATAAGAGCCTTCCAAGCTTAAGGTGCGGGTTCGATTCCCGCTACCCGCTCCAGCGTTCCCCAATGATCGACACGCCCTGTATCCGCGCCGCAAGGTGCAGAAATGGTGGGAAAAACAGAACCATGGCGCGCGGGCCCTGGGTTCTGTCAGGACCAACGGTTCGCCGGTCCCCGGTTGAACGGGGCAGACAAGGCGCTTCGAAGCGCCTTGGTGCAAGCGGCTTGAAAGCCGCTTTAAGGGCCGATGTCCAACGCCGCGCGGGCCGATGGCGTAGCGCGCCCAAGCGTTTTCGAAAACGCTTGGACCAGCCCCAACGGAGCGCCGACGCTCACGGCCGCGCGGTCGGCTCCAGCGTCTCCATCCGCGCCAGCACGTCCAGCCCCTGCGATAGCCAGAAATGCAGCAGGTCGATGAAGATCCAATTCTCGGTCAGCTTGTCGCCCGCGCGCCGATACAGGTCGATCACCCGCATATCGCCGGGCTTTTCGCTGCCTGGCATCCCCATGAACCCACCCTTGGGTGTCAGGGTCAGGTTCGGCCAGCCGAAGAACCCGCCGAAAGGCCCTTCGGCAATCCGGCAGACATGGCCGTTGAAGGCGCGGTTCTTGAACGCGGCGCGGAACGGGCCGGAATGCTGTTCGGCATAGCGTTCGACGGTGTAGGTCGCGCCGATGCCGGCGGGCCCCCACCAGATCATGTCCTCGTTCCAGCTGCGGCGCAACTCATCGACCAGCGGTTCCTCGCGTCCGCCCGTCCAGGTCTTGATGTCGCCAACCATGGTGTTGATCGCCGCCAGTGTCTTGCGCCCTTCGGCGGGGTCCGTCGGGCCGAACAGCAGCCCGTCATGGGTCATCGGCCCGGGCTGGACCAGATGCGCCCCGGTCTGCGGCGGAAAGGGGTTTTGCCCGGCCTGGATCATCAGATGCGGGATGTCGAAAAACATCGCCGTCTCGATAATCTTGCCGCCCTCGACCCGGTGGAACGCGGCATAGCGCAGCAGTGTCAGCTTGCGGGTCGGGCGTATCCCCAGCCACGGCGTGTCGAACAGCCCCATCAGGTGCCCCATCGACGCCACCCAGACTGACCGATCCCCATCCAGGCAGTTGGTGCCCGCAAGGAAAAGGTCCAGCCGCCGCTGCATCGGGCGCAGGCTGGTTTTCAGGGGCTCCCAGAAGGTCGACGCGACGGCCTCGGGCCCCTGCAATTCGTTGAACGGATGAAAGCCGCGCCACAGCAGATCAGGGGTGCAGAACTCCGCCATCACGCTGGCGCAGTCCTGCGGTTCGGCCCTGTCCAGCGCGGCATAGAAAGCGCGGACAAGGTCCTTTTCGGTCTGAAAATCGGTCATGATGGGTGTGTCACAGGTGGATGGGGTCAGCCCTTGACCGCGCCGGCGGTCAGGCCCGAGACGATCTGGCGCTGGAAGAACACGATCAGCACGAACAGCGGCGCGGTGGCCGAAACCACGGCGGCGACTGCGAACATCACGTTGCCTTCCTCGAAGGTGGACCCCAGGAAACCGGCGATTGCAGGCACCATGGTCTGGTTCTCGCGGCTCAGCAACATGGCCGTCACGGCGAAGTCGTTATAAGCCAGCAGGAACGAGAACAGGCCCGTGGTCACGACACCTGGCCACATCACCGGGATGATGACATGGCGGAACGCCTGAAACCGGGTGCAGCCGTCGACCATGGCGCTTTCGTCCAGATCCTTGGGAATGTTCAGGAAAAAGGAATGGAGCATCCACAGGGTAAAGGGCTGGTTGATGGCAACCAGCACGATGATGGCGGTGGTCTTGTAGCCCCAGAGGTTCCATTCGAAGAAGGGCAGCAGATAGCCCGAAACCAGCGTGATATGCGGCATCGCGCGAAACACCAGCGCCAGCATCAGAAGCCAGAACGCATAGCGATAGCCCGAGCGCGCCAGCGCATAGCCCCCCAGCGTGCCAAGGGTCAGCGAGATGACGACGGTGAAGAACACCACGATCAGCGTATTCAGCGCCGCGCGCCAGAATCCCTTCTCGATCCACGCGCCCTCATAGCCCGCGCCGGTGAAGGGGCCGCCGGTTTCGACGACGGTGCGCGTGCCCCAGATGGCGTTCATCCAGTCGGCGCGCGAAAAGAAGTCGCCCTGCACCTTGAACGAACCCCACAGCGTCCACAGGAACGGGAACGCGGCGATCACCAGCCACAGGACGACAAATCCCGTCGACAGGACGATCAGCGCCGAGGAACGGCGATGGGCTACCGATGACATGTCAGACCCTCTTGCGGTTGAAGTCGCGCCAGGTGCGGATCAGCACCGGCGTCAGCAGGATGGCAACCCCGATGATGGTCATCATCGACGTCGCGGCGGCCGAGCCGAACTGCGCCACATCGCCGCGCAGATCGGAATAGATCAGGATGCTGAGCGAACTGGCATTGGCCTGGGCCGACAGACCGACGATGGCCTCGAAGACGCGGAAATTGTCCATCAACTGGATCAGCAGGATGAACACGACCAGCGGGGCCATGTAGGGGATCGTCACGTAGCGCACACGCTGCCAGCGCGTCGCGCCGTCGATCTGCGCGGCTTCCAGCGTTTCGCCGGGCACGGTTTGCAATCCGGCATAGAACACGATGAAGGCGAAGGGCGACGAACTCCAGATCCCGTAGAGAAACAAGGTCAGCCAGGTCAGCGCCGGCGAGGCCTTGAGCGACAGGTCGGAATTGCCGGTCAGGCGTTGCAGGGTGGCGCCGATGATGCCATCCGCGTCGATCATCCAGAACAGGATCAGCGACCCGACAAGCGGGGTCACGATCATCGGCAGGAGCGAGACGAAGATCGTCGGCCCCTTGAGCATCCTGGGCAGGCCGTTGACGGCCAGGGCGATCGCCAGGCCCAGGATGATCACGAAGGGGGTGACGATGAAGGTATAGGCCAGCGTGAAGGCCAGCGCCTTGTAGAATGGCAGGTTCATCAGGCGCCCGCCGAAATCGGCCCAGCCTTCGGACCCTGTCCAAGCTGCGGCCACCTCGGCGAAGGCCAGGTGGTTGCGGTCGGTATAGGTGCGAAGCCCGTTGAATCGCCCCAGCGGCTGGGCCTCGCGCAGGGCGCGGGTGGCGTCCTGGTCCACGGATACGGAGGGGGTGCAACCGAACGGGCCGCATGTCTCGGTTTCGATCAGCACCTGTTCGTGCTCGACATACAGGGACTGAACCAGAACCGAGCCGATGGGAAGGGCAATGAACAGGATCATCGCCAGCAGTGACGGCAGGATGAACCAGAGGAATGTTCTATGCGGCATGACCGTTCCCAAATGGCGCGAAGTAGAACGGGGCCCGGGTGATCCGGGCCCCGTCGGTCCGTCTCAGTTCACAAAGCCCTGTGCGCGGGCCGCCGTGATATAGGCGGCCTCGACATCGGCCAGAGCCTGCTGGGCGCTTTCCTGACCTTGCAGGAACTCGGACAGGTTGTCGCCCAGCGCCGTGTGCATCAGACCCATGTAGGGCAGCATCGGGTAGGGCCGCGCGCCGGCGTTTGCGGTCGCAAAGACACCCTGGGCAGTGGCGCCGGGCGTGTAGCCCGGGGCAAGCCAGACAGCCAGGTCATTATTGGCCATGATGGTGTCCGGCGACAGGCCGTTCAACAGCGCAACGAAGGTCGCTTCCGCGTCCTGGTCGGTGATATTCGCGGCGATGGTGAAGCCGTCCCACCACAGGGTCGAGGCCGGGATGCTGCCGCCGCCGACGGTCGGTGCGGCGGCCAGGCCCGTGGCGCCGGTGATCTCGGCGGTGGAGCCTTCGTCATCCAGGATCGGCGCGGCGCGGCTGCCCCACATGGTGGCCAGCGCCAGCTGACCGGATTCCCACAACGCCGCCGTGGCGTTCGAATCGAAGGTCAGGAAGTCGGGGTTGGCATAGGCGTTCAGCGCGGCCATCATTTCCAGCGCCGCGACCCCGGTTTCATTGTTGATCGACGGCATCGCCGAGCCGGGCTCGAAGAACGTTCCGCCATAGCCCAGATACATGTTGACGAATTCCTCGGCCAGGTTCCAGCCGACCTTGGAGTTCATCGCATAGGGGTATTCCATGATGCCGGCGTCGCGGATCGCCTGGGCCGTCGACAGGACCTCTTCGTAGGTCGTGGGCACGTCCCTGCCGACCTGCGCCAGGATGTCAGAGCGGTAATAGAGGTGCTGTGCGTTCGCCATGAAGGCGACCGCCATGACCTGACCGTCGATGGTAATCAACTGGTTCTGGTTCAGGCCCTGGCCATTTGCCGCGACCAGGTCATCCAGCGGGCGGATCAGGCCGCCGTTTATCAGTGGCACGATCGATGAATTGGCAACGATCGCCGAGGTATATTCGGCCGGGTTCGGCGTCAGGGCGGCGACCTGGATGTCGCGGTGCTCGATCGTCAGATTGGCGGAAACGCTCATGCCATTGCCCGCGCAGGCACGGGCGCCGTCGACCACGGCGTTGATCGCTGCAAAGTCGTTGCCCAGAATGTTGACGTTGCCGCCCGGAAGGTCGCAATTCGCCCAGGCTGCCGTGCTGGTCAGCGCGGCGGCAAGGGTCAGTCCCGAAAGTCGCATGAAAGTCATTGTCGTCTCCCTGTCGTTGGCTGCGGTTCGATGCCGCTTGGCAGCCCGACGCGAATCGGGCTGGTTTGAATACGTATGCCAATCATGCCGATGAATCTCCACATTTCAAGAAGTATTGTTGCGCCACACCTGTATCTTTTTTGTTGATATGTTGGCTTGACGCGGCTTAGGATCGGCTTTGCAAGCGTATGCACAAAATCGGAGCGGGATATGGCTGAGGTTCAGTTGAGGGGCGTGTCGAAGCGATGGGGCAGTTTCGTCGGCGTCGCCGATTTCAACCTGACGATCGCCGACCGTGAGTTCCTTGTGCTGCTGGGGCCGTCGGGCTGCGGCAAGACCACGACCATGCGCATGATTGCCGGGCTCGAGGATGTGACCGACGGCGAAATCCTGGTCGACGGCAAGCGGATCAACGATCTGGACCCCAAGGACCGGGATGTGGCGATGGTGTTCCAGAGCTACGCGCTCTATCCGAACCTGAATGTCTACGAGAATATCCGCTTCCCGCTGAAGGTGCGCAAATCCGACCCGGCAAAACAGGATGAGCGCGTGCGCCGCGCCGCTGAAATGGTGGAGCTGAGCGATTTCCTGCACCGCCGCCCGGCCGAATTGTCGGGCGGTCAGCGCCAGCGCGTGGCCCTGGCCCGCGCCATCGTGCGCAAGCCCAACGTGTTTCTGATGGACGAACCGCTGTCGAACCTGGACGCCAAGCTGCGGGTCTCGACGCGGGCGCAGATCAAGAACCTGAGCCATGAATTGCAGGTGACCACGGTCTACGTGACCCACGACCAGATCGAAGCGATGACCCTGGCCGACCGCGTGGTGGTGATGAACAAGGGTATCGTGCAGCAGGTTGGCAGTCCGACCGAGATTTACGACAACCCCGCCAACACATTTGTGGCCAGCTTCATCGGCAGCCCGGCGATGAACCTGATCGACGGCACGATGGACGGCGGCGTGTTCACCGGCGACAAGGTGCGCATCACCGGGTTGCGGGCCGATGTTTCGGGGCCGGTCACGCTGGGCTTTCGGGCCGAGGACGCGACGGTCGGCACCGGCGACCAGATCGGCGCGCCGATCTATTCGCTGGAACTGTTGGGCGATGCGACGATGGTCACCGTCCGGTCCGCCGGTGCGCTGGTGTCGATCAAGGCGCCCAAGGATTTTCGCGCCGAAATCGGCGATCCCGTGTCTGCCGAGGTTCCGGCGGGCATCTGCCACCTGTTCTCGGCTGAGACAGGCGAGAGGATCTGACATGATCGCAGGTGAAGCCGCATGACCGAGTCGCAAACACCTGAGGCACATGCCAGGCAATCTGCCCAAACCCTGTCCGCTGTTCAGCGCATGGAGGATGCGCTGGGCCGGTCGGAAATCGATATGACCCCGTATTTCCATGAGGATTTCACATGGCGTGGCAATACCGGTTGCGGCGTGAAGCTTGGGGTTGAAGGTTTTGTGCGCGGCTGGCAGCGCCCCTTCCGCGCGGCTTTTTCCGAGCGTGTCTATCACACCGAGAAATTCATCGCGGATGGCGAATGGGCGGCCTGTTTCGGGGTCTGCGAGGCCGTGCATACTGGCGAATTCATGGGGATTGCTGCAACCGGCAAGACGGTGCGCATTCCCTACATGGATTTCTGGCGGGTGGTGGAAGGCCGCATCAAGAATAACCCGGTTTCCGTCGATTTCGCATCGGTGATGGCGCAGCTTGGCGTCGATGCGTTCGGCGGTCATGGCTGGGAGAAATTTGACCGGGACGCGGTGGATGCACCGGCTCGGGGCGCCGAAAACGAGGACAGCAGACATGACGATTGAACATCTTAAACGCTCAAAGCCCGAATCCGAGCGCGCCGAGGATGACGCCAAGGTCCGGGCGATCGTGGAGACGACGCTTCAGGACATCGAAACCCGGGGCGATGCGGCGATCCGCGATCTGTCTGCCAGGTTCGACAAGTATGAGCCCGCGCAATTCCGCCTGACCCAATCCGAGATCGACGCGGCGATGCAGAAGGTGTCCACCCGCGACATGGAGGATATCCGCTTCGCCCAGACCCAGATCCGTACATTCGCCGAAGCGCAGCGCGCCAGCATGACGGATATCGAGGTCGAAACCTTGCCCGGCGTGATCCTGGGCCACCGCAATATCCCGGTGCAATCGGTGGGCTGTTATGTGCCCGGTGGCAAGTTCCCGATGGTCGCCAGCGCGCATATGTCGGTGCTGACAGCCTCGGTCGCCGGGGTGCCGCGTATCGTCGCCAGCGCGCCGCCGGTGAATGGCGCGCCGCATCCCGCCATCGTGGCGGCGATGCACATGGGCGGCGCGCATGAGATTTACGTGCTGGGCGGGATGCAGGCCGTGGGCGCGATGGCGATCGGCACCGAAACCATCGAGCCGGTGCATATGCTGGTCGGCCCCGGCAATGCCTTCGTGGCCGAGGCCAAGCGGCAATTGTTCGGGCGCGTGGGGATCGATCTGTTCGCCGGGCCCACCGAAACCATGGTCATCGCCGATGATACGGTGGACGCCGAACTTTGCGCGACCGATCTTCTGGGGCAGGCCGAGCATGGCTATAACTCCCCCGCTTGCCTGATTACCAACTCCCGTCGTCTGGCCGGAGAAACGCTGACCGAAATCGACCGCCTGCTGAAGATATTGCCGACGCGGGACACGGCATCGGTCAGCTGGCGCGATTATGGCGACGTGATCCTGTGTGACAGCTATGACGAGATGTTGGCGGTTGCCAATGACATGGCCTATGAGCATGTGCAGGTGATGACCGACCGCGACGATTGGTTCCTGGAGCAGATGCATTCCTATGGGGCGCTGTTCCTGGGCGCGCGCACCAATGTGGCCAATGGCGACAAGGTGATCGGCACCAACCATACGCTGCCCACCAGGAAGGCCGGGCGCTATACCGGTGGACTATGGGTCGGCAAGTTTCTGAAAACCCACAGTTATCAGCGGATTGACACCGATGAGGCGGCGGCGATGATCGGCGAATACGGCAGCCGGCTGTGCATGTTGGAAGGCTTTGTCGGCCATGCCGAGCAATGCAACATCCGGGTGCGCCGGTATGGGGGCAAGAACGTCGCCTATGGCGCGGCGGCGGAGTGATGCGAGGGGCGAGGGGCCA
>TARA_R110002073_G_scaffold78535_1_pt1 | contig 11935 bp, 18 predicted proteins | sample TARA_R110002073 | Tara Oceans TARA_R110002073 (sample SAMEA4397174) | marine metagenome | biome: Polar Biome; feature: [DCM] deep chlorophyll maximum layer (ENVO:01000326); material: water (ENVO:00002006), including particulate matter (ENVO:01000060) such as... | depth 40 m
GAGAAAGTTGGCGATTATTATATTGTCTATAGAACACGTGATAGAAAGGTAATGAAAAATATCAAATATTATAGACCAGATCTAAAACAGTTTTTTACCGATAAAGAATTAAAAAATGTATAAAAAGGCCTTTGCAAGACGCCTTAAAGGAAATAATTTTTTAGTACACTTATGGGAAGATAGTGGGTATTCTAAAGTAGAATGGACTAATAAGGCTTATATTGAATGTCATGAGGCTGACTCTACCCATACGGGGTTGAATGGTGAACCTTTAAAAAAGACATCTAATTGGAAATCAGATAATTCAAATCTACACTTTCATGATATGCCTCCCTATCAAAAGTTTCTAGTTGAAAAATATGGAACTAATGATACTCCTTCAACAACACATCGAGAATTATTTTTTGATATTGAAACAGAAATGGGAGATGCACTTACTGAAGAATATATAAAATCAGCACCTAAAAAAGTAACATCAATTGCTTGGTATGATAAACAAGTTGATAAATGGGGAATTGTTATTTTAGATGCAAAAAATCAATTAAAACATACAAAAGCTAAAAATAAAGAAATTATTCCATGTAGAACTGAAGAAGAATTACTAGCAAAATTCCTAGAATTATTTAGGGAAATTGATCCTGACATTATAGTAGGATGGAATAGTGATTATTTTGATGTACCTTATCTTTATTATAGAATGTGTAATGTATTAGGTGAAGATTTTGCTAGACATTTATCCCCTATAGGTTATGTAAGAGAAACTCCATGGTTTAAGGATCAATATGTTCAAATTTGTGGGGTTGAGTCTTTAGATTATATGCGTTTACATAAAAAATATAGTTGGGCTGATGAACCTTCAATGAGATTAGATGCTATTGGAGAGAAGTATGTTGGTATGAATAAAATTGAATATGAGGGTAATTTAGATGATTTATTTGAATCAGATATTCATAAGTTTATAAAATATAATTTTGTTGATGTTGAAATATTAAAGAAATTAGATGAAAAATTAGATTACTTAGCATTAACTAAAAATTTAGCTCATAAAGGAAAACATAATTATAGTGAAGTATATGCTAATACAAAAACCCAAGATGGAGCAATTTCAGCTTATCTATTAAGTCAAGATATAGTTCCTCCTGCTAAAGATAGAAACCCAATATTTAAGAAGGGTTATGCTGGAGGTTATTTATTTTGTCCTAAGGCTGGAATTTATAATTATGTATTTGATGAAGATTTAACATCACTGTACCCATCAATTATAATGACTATCAATATTGGTAAAGAAACTATGATTGGGAGAATTATAGATGCTGATGATAGAAATAATCGTTTAGGATTAAATGATTTAAAACGAATGCCCCAAGATGATGAGTTAATAATTGAAAATAATAAGCGAATTAGAACTAAAGTTAATGTTGGTAGATTAATAGCTATGGTTGAACAGAATGATCTGTCAATATCAGCAAATGGAGTTTTATTTAATACTGAGCGTGAATCAGTACTATCAACTATATTAAAAAAATGGTTTGATGAGAGAGTTTTGTATAAAAATGAAATGAAGAAAGCATTTCAATCTGGGGATAAAGAATTAGGAGCATCATATCATATGAAACAATATACTATGAAGATTTTGTTAAACAGTTTATATGGCGCAACAGCATTAGGTAGTTTCAGATACGGCAACGTTGTTTTATCTGAAGCTATAACGCTTAGTGGACAACGTATTATACAAGAATCTGCACTAGCTGCAAACAGACATATGAATAAGGTAATAAAAGAAGGAATAGAATTATGAAACATATAGAAGATACTCCTTGGTGGATTTGTGATATTGAAGACACAAATTATGTAGCATATTCTGATACAGATTCCATTTATATCCATGCTGAACCTCTACTAAGACATTTATACCCATCCTTTGATGAAATGCCTAGTGAAGAAAAAGACGATAAATTGGAAGAAATAGCATTAAAGTATCAAGATATTATTACTGATTCTTATGATGATTTGGCTGCTGATTGTTTTAATGCTAAGGGTAAACATAGATTAGAAATGAAGACTGAATGTGTAATTAGAGCCGCATATTTCAGAGCAACTAGACGTTATGCTCAGTGGATTACTAAACAAGAAGGCATTACTAAAGAATCATTAGATGTTAAAGGTTTAGAATTTAAAAAAGCAAATTTCCCACCAATCTTAGGTAAGTTTTTTCATGATGTCTTAGTTGATGTTTTAAAAGGAGCTAACCAAAAAGAAATTGATGAAAGATTATCCTCATTTAAAAAACAAATATTAGATGGTACAATCCCATTAGAAAAATTAGGTAATCCTCAAGCTGTTAAAAAACTAAATAAATATACTGAAAGAAAAGCAAGATCAGGTGAAATGTTTTCATCAATAGGTAAAGGTGCACCTGCTGCTGTAAAAGCATCTATTATATACAATGATTTACTTAGGTTTTGGGGATTAAATAAGCAACATAACTATATAACTCAAGGAAGTAAAATTAAATGGATTTATATGAAACCTAATCCATATCAAATTGATGCTATTGCGTTTCTTGAGTGGGATACGCCAGATAAGATTCGTATATTCATCGAGAAATATGCAGATAGAAAGAAAATATTCGAATCTATTTTGCTTAATAAATTAGAAGGTTTTTATAATGACTTGGGGTGGACATTAAATTTGAACCCATACCAAAAAATATTTTTTAACATATGATAAATAAAACAATAGTACAATCAGTAATAAACAAATATTATTTGAATGTCAATGAATCCGTTAAGTGGGAAATTGAAAATAATCAACTTGAGGTAAATTTCATGTCACCTACTAGAGAAGTAATAGGTAAGGTTAAATGTAATAATATTCCCCTAGAAGATAGTAAATTAGCAATATATGATACTAAAAAACTATCAAGTTTAATTAGTATATGTAATGGTGAATTATTACTAGAATTAGAAAAAACAAATAAAGTATTTACTAAATTAAAAGTATCAGATTTAAACTTTAATTTAACATATGCTTTATCTGATCACTTATTAATAGGTAAAGTAGGAACAGTTAATCTCCCTGAATGGGTTGTAGAATTAAATTTAACAGTTGAAGATATTGAAAATTTAATTAAAGCTAAAAGTGCACTATCTGGTGTAGATAATATGTTAGTTACAACTACACAAAACCTAGATGGTGAGAATGTTTGCGAGTTTGTATTTGGTGATGAATCAGGACATAATAATAAAATTACATATCAGATTTTAGGTAATATCCAGGAAGAAGGACTAAAAATACCATTTAATTCAGATATGTTTAAAACTATTCTCCATTCTAATAAAGATATGGGTGGTGGTATTTTAAAATTAAGCAGTATGGGGTTAATGAGTTTTAACTTTACATCAGAAGAAATAGAAAGTGAATACTTTATGCTAAGAAAGGCAGAAACTGAATTTTAACCATATGTATCAATAATCGACCCTAGGGCGCACAATTTTATTTATTAATCGCTGATCTTATGACAGCACAAAAACAAAGTGATATGAGTACACAATTTTTAGAACGATCACATCCGTTTGATCTACTATTTCGAAATTTATTCGATACGGAAACCCAATTTGTACCGGCTTTAGAAGCCAAACAACAACACCCCATAGATATTTTCGAAGACGACTTAGGTTTAACCTTTGAGTTAGCTTGCACTGGCATTTCAAAAAATGCTATCGAAGTTAAACTTGAGGGAGATTTAATTAGTTTTAATTATGATAAAAAGAAAACACCTGAGGTGAAATCCCGAAATTATATCCATCAAGGAGTAGCTAAACGTTCATTCCATTTAGGATATAAAGTAGGAACTAAATTTCAATTAAGTAAAGCAAGAGCTTCATTTAGAGACGGCTTACTGATAGTATCAGTTCCCCTAGCAGATGAATCCCAAGTAAAAGTTTTAAAAATCAATTAACCTAAATGCGCCCTTAGGTTGGCTACCCAAATTACATTTCGTATATTGGGGTAAACAAAAAAATTAAAGTTATATGACAATTATTAAAGATCCCCTATTAGAACCCTTTTATATAGGAAAAGACGCTCACTGTTATACAGTGTACGAAGTAATTACTCCACAAAAGAAATATTTGGAAAAAGGAAGTAAAGGTTTAGATTATGAAAAACCTGTAGGACACTTTTCTGATTTTGGAGCAGCTCTAAAAAGTGTAATGAAAGCTCAATTAAACCAGACAGACAAAGTATACAACAATGTCCAGACTTATATAGCTGAATGGGTAAAGATAAAGGATAAAATCACAAAATTAGTATCAATCGAAGATAATATAAATCAATAAAAAAAATGGAATTAGAAGCACTATTTAACGCAGTTATAGTAAAACCTATAGAACGTGAAGAAGAAACTTACGGATCTATAGTAGTACCTGATGTAGGTAAAGAAAAAAATCACAATGCTGAAGTAATATCAGTAGGACCAGGTCAGTATACAAATACTGGGGATTTTATTAAATCCATCCTGAAACCCGGTGACCAAGTAATAGTTCCTACAATGGGATTTACCAAATTAGAACATGATGGTGAAGAGTATTGGGTAGGACCTGAAAACCAAATATTAGCAAAATTAAAAAAATAAAAATATGCCAGCAGATTTTAGAAAACAAATAAAAATAGGTCCTTCAGCACGTAAGGAATTAATGGAAGGTATTAATATACTAGCAGATGCTGTAGTGTGTACCTTAGGACCAAATGGTCGAAATGTAGTAATTGGAAGTCAAGCATTACCCCAATCAACCAAAGATGGTGTTACTGTAGCGAAAGTTATAACAGTAGAAGGTAATATTCAAGATTTAGGAGTACAACTTGTAAAGCAAGCAGCTATGAAAACTGCTGATAAAGCAGGTGATGGTACTACTACTTCTACATTATTAGCTAGAGAAATGATTAAAGAAGGATTACAACATTTAGATAATAATGAAAATGCAGTTGAAATCAAAAGAAGTATTGATGTAGCTGTAAAGCAAGTAATTGCAAATATTAGAGAAAATCTATCTGAAGACATTTCATTAGAAGAACAACTAGAACAAGTAGCAACAATCTCAGCTAATAATGATGTTGAAGTTGGTAAATTAATTGCAACTGCAATTGATAAAGTAGGTAAAGATGGAGTAATTCATATTGAAGAATCTAAATCAGGTGAAACTTATTTAGAAACTGTTGAAGGTATGCAATTTGATAGAGGTTACAAATCTCATTTCTTTGTAACTAATAATAATAATATGACTTGTACTTTAGAAGACCCATATATTTTAATAGCAGATCATAAATTTACAGCAGTTAAAGAATTACTTCCAATTTTAGAAGGAGTTTCTAATACAAATAAATCATTACTTATTATTGCCGAGGATATTGATAATGAAGCATTAGCTACATTAATAGTAAACAAAGCAAGAGGAACAATTAAAGTTGCTGCTGTGAAAGCACCTGATTTTGGAGATAGAAGAAAACTTATTTTAGAAGATATTGCAACTTTAACAGGAGGGCAAGTATATGATAAAAGTAAGGGAATGAAATTAGATAAATTTTCATGGGATTGGTTTGGAAGTGCCCGTACTGTAACTATGACTAAAGATCAAACAACAATTGTTGATGGTACTGGTGATAAAGATGAAATTACTCGTAGAGTAGAGGAATTACAATCACAAATAGAAAGTTCAGATACTCCATTTGAAAAGGAAAATCTTCAAAATAGATTAGCTAAAATGGTAGGTGGTGTTTCTATTATTCATGTTGGTGGTTATACTGAAACCGAAATGAGAGAAAAGAAAGATAGAGTTGATGATGCTCTAAATGCTACTAAAGCTGCACTAGAAGAAGGTATTGTACCTGGAGGAGGAACAGCTTTATTATATGCTCGTGAAATTTTAAGAGATAATAATATGGATCTTGGAACTGAAATAGTATATAAAGCATGTGGTAAACCATTCGAACAAATATTAGTTAATGCAGGTTGGGATTCAACACAAGCTATGATGTTAGGAGAGAATGAATTATTAAATTCTGGAAATGATATGTGGACAGGTTATAATCTTAAAAAAGGTGAAATTGTTGACATGAGAGATGATGGAATTATTGATCCTGCTAAAGTAACAAGAACAGCATTAGAAAATGCAGCAGCTGTAGCTGGTACTGTATTACTAACTGAATGTGTTATTGTAGAACATCCAGATGCAAATCATATACCTGATGCAATGGGTCAAATGCCCTTTTAATAAATAAAAAATGGCAACACAATTAGAAGAATATAATGAGCTAATCGCTACTAGAGTACCACCTGGAGATAGGTGGACTCTGGTAGGTGATGCTAAAAAGGTAGTATATGAATCTATTACTGATGTATTAGAATCTTACCTTCACCAAACTAACTTTTCAGGTGAATATAGATTAGATCCAATTGGTAGTAAGTTATATGCAATCCAAACAAGTGAAGTCGAAATAATTAAGGAAAAACCCAAAACCTATTCATTATATGGTGAATTTAAACAGGGAGTTTAGGTTGGATAAGCAAATAAAAGTTATTATATTATGGTTATGAAAAATAGTTTATTAGTCGAAAAATATCGTCCCACAAATATTGGGAATTATGTAGGAAATGAAAATATCAAATCCACTATATCTCAATATTTAGGTCAAAATGATATTCAAAATTTATTGTTTTATGGTCCTGCAGGAACTGGGAAAACAACTTTAGCAAAGCTAATTGTTAAAAATCTTGATTGTGATTATCTATATATTAATGCTTCAGATGAACGGGGAATTGATACTATTAGAGCTAAAGTAACAGGGTTTGCAAGTACAATGTCATTTAAACCTATAAAGGTTATTATATTAGATGAGGCAGATTTTTTAACTATTCAAGCTCAAGCATCCTTAAGAAATGTAATTGAAACATTTTCTAGGAGTACTAGATTTATAATGACTTGCAATTTCATTGAACGTATAATTGATCCTTTACAATCAAGGTGTCAAACATTAAAAATTATACCTCCTAATAAATTAGATGTAATTAATCATTTAGTAAAAATTACACAAAAGGAAAATATTGAATGTAGCGTTAGTGATTTAGAAACAATTACTAATAATAGTTACCCTGATGTGCGTAAAATGCTTAATACTATACAAGTATCTACAGTAAACAACCAATTAAATTTAGATACAACATCAATAGTATCATCTAATTATAATAAAGAAATATTAAAAGTATTACAAGGAAAAGAAAGTGCTTATAACAAGTACAAAACAATTAGGCAAATAATAGCAGATGCAAATGTCCAGGATTTTGAATCATTATATAGATTTTTATTTGACGAATCATCTACATATGCGCCTAATAATGAAGGAATGGTAGCCATCCATATTAACGAATATAGTTATCAATCAAATTTTAGAATTGATAAAGAAATTAATGCAATGGCCTTATTATCAAAATTAATAGAATTAAATTAAACAAAAACAAAAATGACAAGTATTGAAATTTTAGAGGCTATCAAAGAACAATTAGTTCTTATTGAGGCAGAAATCGAAAAAACAACAGGTGCTGCAAAGCAGAGATGCAGATCAGCAGCTACAAAAGTTAAACAATTATCAACCGAATTCAAAAGAAATCATAAATAAAAATAAAAATGGAAGGACAAAATCCCCAACAACAAAGACCAAATGTTGATTTAAAAAATACATCAGCAATGAATACCCCAGATGGTAATCCAATTTGGCAACAAGGTGTTATTTTACGTAGAGTTTCAAAATTTGTAGTAGGAGCTGAAGAAGATGCAGTTATGCCTATCCCAGTATTTTGGGATCCTAAATCAGGTCAAATACTAGAAAGTACTGTACCTTTAGAATTAAGAGAAGAGTACAAACAATATACTGATAGTGATGATTCAGTAGAAAGTGAAATAACTAAGTAATAAATGACTGGGAAAGAAATTAAAAACGTTTTTGGGTGGTTAAATGAAATAACCATCCAAAAATCTTCCCCTGATTCATTTTCTGCTAAATCCTGGGAGAATTGGAATTCTTACATGGTTCATAGATTTCTAAGTATGAATTTAAAATATTTAGATATAGTTAATTATGTTCAGAAAGTTAATCCCCAAAATAAAAAAGAAATATATACTATTTATAAAGATTTGATTCCTAAAGGGAAACAATGGAATAAATATATTAAAAATCAAAATAAAATAGATTATAAAGAACTAGTAAAATTTGTATCTAAATATTTTGAGATTGGAACCGATGAAGCTTTTAATTATATTCCAATGTTAGGAAAAGTTGGTATAAGAGAAATTTTAGAAGGAATGGGGACAGAGGATAAAGAGATAAAAAAATTAATTAAAACATCAAAATTAAAATGAAATTAGAACTATTTAATATGTTAAAAAATTCTGCTAAAGCAGATAAGTCAAAAGCACTATTAACTTTAAACTTATTATCAGAACACCCAGCAGGGATTGGTGATCATTCAACTGAAGATTTTTATAAAAATGCAGAAGAAGCACTGATTGTGTTAGTGGATGCTGATGATAGATTATCAACATTAGAGGCATATTTTAACCCTAAAAAAGTAGTAGTATAATGGGTTCATCAATTGATAAATATAAAGATTCAACTACTGATGAAATTATAGGTTCTACAATTAATGACTTTGAAAATACATATCCTGAACTAGCAAAAGAATTTAGACAAATTCAAAAGGAACAGTATAATTTATTTGCTGGGAAAATGTTAGATTATGGATTAGGTAATATTGCTTTAGGGTCTAATCTGGCAGAAGATGAAGATATACAACTCTCGTTGACTGGTGTTTGGCTGCGCTGTAATGACAAGATAAACCGCCTAAAGAACATGCTAAAACGCAAAGGCAAGAGCTATGTTAGTGATGAGCCTATGATTGATAGTTTTATCGATATATCTAATTATGGAATTATAGCTCAGTTAGTAATGAGAGGTAAATGGAAAAAATAATATGAGATTTACTAAATATTCCTCAATTAGATTACTTATAAATAGTTTAATTGAAACAAGAACAACAATGGTTTTTGATTTTAATTTTGAAACAGTATTACGTCATTATTCTAAGATAAAAGATATAAACGGTGATATTGTAGAATGTGGAGTTTGGAGAGGTGGGTTTTCTATATTTTTAGCCCATTTATTTAAATATAAAAATATATGGGTATCTGATTCATTTGAAGGTTTTCAACCTATAAACGAATCTACTTATGATTTTGAAGGTGAAAGACATACCCCTAAATTTACAACAACTCCTTTAGGTCCTATAGGAATCAGTTTAGAAGAAGTAAAACAACATTTTTCAAATTATGATTTAGAAGATGATGATAGAATTAATTATTTAAAAGGTTTTGTTAACAAAACCCTCCCATTAGCCCCTATAAAATCAATATCACTACTCAGAATAGACGTTGATAGTTTTTCAGCAACTCTAGAAGTCCTAGATCATTTATATGACAAAGTTACCCCTGGAGGTTATATAATATTTGATGATACAGGATTACCTGAATCGTTAGAAGCTATTAAATCTTTTTTTCAAAGGAGAAACTTACCTTTAATATTAAACCACCCCATAACCGATGAAGTATTAGATATTAATACCCGTTATATTAATAATGATTCAGGAATTCCTGAAGGGTGTTATATTATTAAAAATTGAGTGGATTACCAACCATTTGTTCGTATATTCACGGCATAAATAAATAATAGTTTTGGCTAAAAAGAAAAAGTTACCACAAATTGTAAAAGAAATACAAAACAACCCTCCTGAACCTCTTAATTTTGCATTTGAAAAAAACATTTCATTTTCACAATTATCAATGTATTCTCAATGTCCTAAAAAATGGTCATTAAATTACAGAGAAGGGCATAAAGTAAGTGAACAAAGTATTCATATGACTTTTGGTACAGCTGTACATGAAACATTACAACATTATTTAGATGTAATGTATGAAACTAGTGCAGCTGAGGCAGATAGAATTAACATAGAAGAATATTTTGAAGAACAATTAAGGGATAATTATGCTAGTGCTTATAAAAAAAACAAAAATATTCACTTTAGTACACCTGAAGAAATTAGAGAATTTTATGAGGATGGAGTTAATATATTAAGTTTTTTTAAGAAAAAGAGAAGTCAATACTTTAGTAAAAAAGGTACTTATTTAGTAGGGTGTGAAATACCAATTATACTTCCGCCTAATCCGTATTTACAACGTGTTAAATACATGGGCTATTTAGATGTAGTAATGTATAATGAAACTGTAAATAAATTTACTATAATTGATATAAAAACATCAACTAAAGGGTGGAATAAGTATGCTAAAAAAGATGAAATTAAACAATTTCAATTAGTTTTATATAAAAAATTCTTTAGTCAACAATATAATATTCCTATTGAAGATATTGATATTGAGTTTTTTATAGTAAAAAGAAAAATATGGGAAGATACGGAATATCCTATGAGTAGGATACAACAATTTATACCAGCATCAGGGAAAACTAAATTAAATAAAGCATCTAAGTTATTAGATACTTTCATCTCAGAAGTTTTTAGTTTGGATGGTTCATATAAAGATCGTACATTTAATCCTAAGCCAAGTAAATGGAATTGTACATTTTGTGCTTTTAAAGAAAATAATAAATTATGCAGTGCAGTTGGTAAAAGCTTATAATCTACATATATGTATAGACAAATATAAATAATTAAAAAATTAAGATTATGGCAACAACTGACAAAAAAGTAATGACACTAACTAGTGTTAAAGTAAAAAGTAATTTATTTGATGAGTTTAAAATTGAATGTGTACGAAGAAAATTTTCATTCCAAAAACTAGCAGATCGTAGTTTACATTTGTATTTAACTAATGAAGACTTTAGAAAACAAATTAATTCCCACACAGATTTAACATTTAAATAAAATTAAAAATTAACAATGAAAGAAGGTTATATAAAACAACATAAGAGAAAAAATATTCTATTATTAACAGATGATATTAGAACACACTCTGGAGTGGCCCAAGTTGGTAGAGAAACAGTTGTAAATACAGCTCATAGATATAATTGGGTACAATTAGCAGGAGCTATTGAACACCCTGAACTTGGAAAAATTTCAGATATATCTGAAGAAATACAAACACAATCTGGCGTAAGTGATGCTAAATGTTTATTATACCCTGTTAATGGTTATGGTGATCCTGATACTGTTAGAGGTGTCATAGCTAGAGAAAATATAGATGCAATATTTTTAATTACAGATCCAAGATATTTTGATTGGTTATTTAAGATAGAAAATGAAATTAGAAAGAAAATTCCTATTATTTATTTAAATATTTGGGATGATTATCCTGCTCCGGTTTATAATAAAGAATTTTATGAATCTTGTGATGCTTTGTTTGGTATTTCTAAACAATCAAAACACATTAATGAATTAGTATTAGGAGATAGAGGTAAAAATAAAATATTTAAATATATTCCTCATGGATTGAATACTGAGTTTTTTAAAAAGGTAGAAGATGATAATATTGAATTAAAAGATTTTAAAAAACACCTATTTAATGGTGATGAACCTGAATTTTCTTTCTAATTTCATTCGAGAAATATCAGAAGAAAAAATATTCCAAATACAATATTAGCGTGGAAATTATTTTGTTCTAGAATATCTAGAGAAGAAGCTGAAAAATGTAAATTAATATTACATACTAAAATATCTGACCCAAATGGTACAGATTTAGATGCTATTTTAGATTATTTAGAAGATTGGAGAGATGTTCCCAATAATATAATAATAGATCAAAATAATTACCCAACTCAACATATGGGGTATTTATATAATTCAGTTGATGGAGTTATTCAATCCATGAGGAAT
>TARA_R110002073_G_scaffold69905_4_pt1 | contig 11928 bp, 11 predicted proteins | sample TARA_R110002073 | Tara Oceans TARA_R110002073 (sample SAMEA4397174) | marine metagenome | biome: Polar Biome; feature: [DCM] deep chlorophyll maximum layer (ENVO:01000326); material: water (ENVO:00002006), including particulate matter (ENVO:01000060) such as... | depth 40 m
CAATCGCGCCGACGTACTGCTCGAACTCGTCATGTGCCAATTGCCGCGCCAGTACGACCGTGATCATGTACCCCACCAAAACGCCAACGACGTTCAGTGTGGTCAACAGTACCGTGGTCACCCCCTCTCGCCGTGGCACTGAATCGCGGACGGTTGGTTCAACATGTAGCGGGGCCATCTGCGATCACATTCTCTGGGGTTACAGTCCACGAGCTTGATGGCTGCGAGCTTAATGACGACGAGCATAGTAAGCACGCGTTTACTGACCACGCGTTTAATGAGCACGAACTTAATAACCATGGGGGAAGGTCGTGATTGAAAACGCGCGCCTCCCATGCAACCGACGGTCGCGGAATCATCTTGCATTCCTCGCGGGTTCAAATCGTCCGGCCATCAGTTCAGCGATCGGTTTGCCTGAATGACTCTGCTGCAGCACAATCTTCAAGATGGAAACAATCGGTGTCGCCAAAAACATTCCGACGATTCCCCAGATTAATCCGAAAAAGATCAGCCCCAACAACAAAACGATCGGGCTGACGTCAAACGACTTGCCCATCATCCGCTGCTCGATCACATTGCCGCTGATGAACTGAATCAAGGCAATTAGAATAAAGCAAACAATCGCCGCGGTGGGCGACAGCTCGGCACTGAGTGCAAAAAAGGGAACTGGCAGCATGCAACTGAGCAGTGGCCCGATATTGGGAATGTAATTGAGCAAAAACGCCATAAAGCCAAAAACGATCGCAAGCGGCACGCTGAATAACCACAGCACAAACCCAAAGGCAAACCCGGTCAACAAGGACAGGACCGTTTTCATCACCAAATACTTGCGGACTTGTTCTTCAATCTCCGCTAACAGTCCCATCGACAGCGTCTCATTCGCTTTGCTTGGGATAGGACGTGCCGAACGGTTCTCTAGCAGCAAAAAGAACACAAAGATGAGCACCAAGGCGGCGTACGACAACAGGTTCGGTAGCGTGCTGGCGACATCAATGATGCTGCGTTTCACGAACCGCGACGACTCCGAGAACAACCGCTGTAGCGCCGCTGACGGATCGCGAGCCACCACCACGGTGTTCGAAAATGCTTCGCCGGAATCTTCGCGGGAATCATCGTTCGCGGTACCCGAGGGCTCGCCTGGCAGTTCGCTCGCATTCGCTACAAGCGGCGGATCGACGTCACTGGATGGCGATGGATCGATCAAATCGCGGGGGTCTGCGGCAGGGATCACGACGTCAGGGATCACGACGTCAGGTTTCGAGACGTCAATGCCACCTCGCAACCAATCTTGGTCACGGTTCACCGCTGCGGGGGCAACGTCACGCGGGTTCGCATCCACATTGAAAGCGTCCGGTACATGGTCGACGATCCAGATCGCGATCTTGTTCAAACGCTGTTCATAGGCCGCCGAATTGGCCGCCAAGTCAGCGATCGAAACCCAGCTCAGCAGGGCAAACGCCGCAAACAAGCATCCACCGATCGAAAAGGTAACCAGGAAGGCAAGGAAGCGATGGAGACGCAATTTGCGTTCGACAAATTCCAGCACGGGCCGACAGCCAATCACGATAAATGCCGCGATGATGAAGGGCAGTAGAACCGTTTTTAAATACGCCAAACTGAATCCGGTGGCGATCGTCGCCAGGATGATCAAGCAAGTCGTTTGTGTTCGTTGCATCGTTGTTATCGCAAACGCCTGTGCATGAGATTTGATCCGCTTCGGCCCCGCGACCTACCCCGCTAACCGTTGTGCTGTTTCGCTGTTACTGTTCCGCTCGTCGCAACATATGGTCTCGATACGTCATCGGCTCGACATCCGTATAGAACATCGCGGTGGGATTGATTCCCCATCGTTCGTTGTGTTCGATCATCGGTTTAACGTAGCGAGTCGTCCCTACCCAGGGCAAGACAATGCACCACAGCACGACCAGCACGGTGGCGGCAGCCAACAAACGAAGTCGGCCGGGCGTTGGATTTGGTGGTGGTGTGGAGGGAGGGGCCATGTTGTTTTCGTCTCGGAGGCATCGATGCCTTTTTCACAGGACACTGCTCTTTTTCATAGGACACTACTTTGCCAAAATCGCTTCAATCGTATCACGGAACAGCACTCCGAACATCAAATAGGCCATCGCCAGCGTCAAAACGAGGTTGAGTGATTGTCCGCACAAGTAAAGGATCATCGGTTTGCCACCTTTAATCTGAGGCAACAGGTCGGCGAATCGCGTATCCAGCCCGATGCTGACAAACGCGAGACAGAAGAACCAGTTGCGAAGCCCCTTGGTCGCTTGTTTGGTGGTCGCCTTGATGATTTCCTCGCCATTTCCGAGGTAGGCGTTCAGCAGGGTAAACGCGATCGATGCAACCAAAAAACCGATCACGAATCGTGGGAATCGTCGCCATACCTCGGCAATTCCCGCCGGTTTGCCTTCGCTCTGCGGTTCCACGCGGGCGACCCAGTAGATCGAGATCCCAAGCGATGCGACGCCGATCAAAATGTTTTGAATCATTTTGACGGTGACGGCAATTTTTTCAGCGTCTTCGCCCAAAGCTTTGCCGGCCGCGGTCACCGCCCCAGTCGAATCGACCGTTCCTCCGATCCACGCTCCGCCGACGATCGGGTCGAGTCCAATCCACTGGATTGCAAACGGCATCACAATCATCATCACCACGGTGAATAGCAATGACATGCTGATGGCGAGTGACAGTTCTTCTTTTTTGGCTTTACAGCTTGCCGATGCTGCGATCGCTGCGGAAACACCACAGACCGACATGTCGGCGCTGATCACCATGTTCAGCGTCTTGGATTCCATTTTTAAAACACGTTGACCGAACCAGAACGTCGTACACAATACAATCGGCGTGACGATCCATGCGACGAAAATGCCGGGCACTCCGAGCGCCAACAATCGATCAAACAAGATTTCGCCGCCGAGCACGACCAAGCCGGTTTTAATAAACAGCTCCGTCGTAACCGCAGGCCGTAGCCAACCGGGAACGCCGACCGTGTTGCTAACGACCAAGCCGATGACGATCGCCCACAACGCCGATGACAGGTTCAAATGTTTAACGGTCGTTTGCCCCTCCATGACATAGGCAATCAACGCAAGCGCGAATACAAAGGGGAACGCGATCGCAAAGCGAGCGATTTGCCGCCCCGTCATCGCCGCAGCGATGGTGAACGCGATCCAGCAAACGACCAGCGATCCGACCAGCGGCAACACCATTCCGGTCAACGCGTCGAGCGGATTGGATTGCCACGAACCGGGAGTCCCAATCCAATTGGCCCAGGGATGAGTGAGCCCCTCGCCGGTTTGCACTGAGTCTGGCAGTCCGAAGGTGATACAGATGACTGCCATCCCGAGCAGGCTCAAGCCGATAATCACCGCCACCCAGTCCTCGCGGCGGTACCAGGGGGGATCGATGTAAACGATATTGGAGGCGGGGCCGTTCAGAGCGTCCGATTTTGGAGCGGACGAATTCTCGGCGCGAGAGGGATCATTCATCGGCGGGCAGGTTGCAAATGGGAGAGGAAGGATAATGTGCGGTGGGGGCTGGGCAGAGGGAACTCGCCAGCTATTTCCCGGGAATCGCTTTTTATCTGTTTGGGCTTTAAGCTCGGATTGCCAACCGATGTTGGCCACGGAAAGGGCGACTAGACGATAGCCGATTTTGGCTTTTCCGTGCAGCCAATATCGCGAGAATGCGGGGCTGAGGAAAAGAGGGCTGGCAGGCGAAGCAGAAAAAGCCAACTTGTGTGACAAAGGCTCCTTCCGTCAGATCGCCTTCTCGATTTATAGTGACGGATCTTCTAGGTGTCGCGGTGCTGTCGAAAACGGACGCGTCGCGAAGCATTTATCTCCTCTCATTGTCTGCTCCGTTTCGGTGAAATTTCCTGTTCGGCCTTTACGTGCCTTGAAACTCAATGCATCAGGCCGCTGGTCACTGCTCGCACTGTTGGTGGGGCTCGCCGTCGGGGTGGCGTCGATCGCATTTGAATGGACGACGCAAGCGGTCCGTCGATACACGTTGGGCGAGTTCGCGGGCTATCCGTCCGAAGGCTCGATTGGCGAACACCAGTTCTTTGACAGTGCGGTGATCCCTTTTTCGCCCTGGATGGTCGTCGCTGTCATCACCCTAGGTGGCCTGGTGTCCGGACTGCTTGTCCACTGGCTGGCCCCCGAAGCGAGTGGGGCGGGGACTGATGCGGCCGTGGACGCGTTTCACAATCGCAAAGGGGTGGTCAACGCTCGCGTCCCTTGGGTCAAAACGATCGCATCGGCGGTCACGCTGGGCACCGGAGGATCGGGAGGCCGCGAAGGCCCGATTGCCCAAATTGGGGCGGGCATCGGCGCCACGATCGCCGATCGATTTCATCTTTCTTCGACCGATCGACGCATTATGTTGGCAGCCGGTGTCGGTGCCGGAGTCGGCGCGATGTTCCGCGCCCCGCTTGCCGGAGCCATCTTTGCTGCCGAAATTTTGTACAGTGACGCTGATATGGAAGCAGATGTGATCGTGCCCAGCGCGATTGCCTCGATTGTCGCCTACAGTGTTTATACGCAATCGATCTCTGCCGAAGTGCGTTTCCAACCAATCTTTGGAAACGATCTCGCCCACACCCTCACCTCGCCCATCGAGTTGTTGCCGTACACACTGCTGGCCATCATCCTGATGTTTTTGGCGGCGTTTTATGTCCGCTTCTTTCATGCCACCCAAAAACTATTTGATGCCGCGCCCATTTGGCCGCATCTTCGTCCGGCACTGGGGGCGCTATTGGCTGGGTTGGTGGGAATTGGTCTGTTCATCTACAGCGGACACAACGCGGAAGTGTTGGGCATTTTGGGCACCGGCTATGGCACGCTGCAACACGCACTCAGCGGCGACAGCGGGTTGACGATTGGCATCTTGGCAACAGTGGCGGTGGCAAAGATGCTGACCACGTCGTTGTCGATTGGATCTGGCGGTTCTGGCGGCGTGTTTGGTCCGTTGATGGTGATCGGCGGATGTGCCGGCGCGGCGTTTGGTCAAGCGGCGCATGCAATGTTTCCTGAATGGGTTCCCTATCCCGAGGCCTATGCGGTGGTGGGGATGGCCGGCTTTTTCTCGGGCGTAGCGCGAGCCCCGATTTCAACCATCATTTTGATCCGCGAATTGACTGGCGACTTTGGGTTGTTGGTGCCCACGATGTTGGTTTGCGCGTTGACGTTTGTATTCTCGTCGAAATGGATTTTGTACACTCACCAAGTCGCTTCACGATTGGAATCACCGGCACACCGAGGCGATTTCCTTGTCGATGTCTTGGAGGGACTTGCGGTCAAAGACGTCTATCTCAAGGGCCGCCGTTTGTTGATGATCCACGAGGGCGAGACGCTCGACGAGATCGTGCACCGTTTAGCGGAAACTAACCAGCACTACTTTCCGGTCGTCGACGCAAATGACGCGATGGTCGGATTGTTTTCCGCCGATGACGTCCGCGCTTACCTGTACGATGAAACCTTGTGGCGATTGGCAAATGCACGCGACGTGATGATCAGCGAATTTTATCGCGTCTCACCCGAGGACGACTTGAACACCGCGATGCAGCAATTTACCACGCTGAACGTGGATGAATTGCCGGTCGTCGACCCTGAAAATCCCACCAAGTTGCTCGGGTTTTTGGGACGTAAAGAAACGATCGCAGCCTACAATCGAAGGATCCTCGAACATCGCCGCGAGACCGAGCAAGATGTCTAAGCCAAAAAAACAAAAACGAATTCGGTTGTTCGTGTTATTAACGGTCGCCGTTTTAACCATCGGTGGCGTCTTGGGTTATATCGAATTTTATTTGGCTAGACCGATTGGCGAAGGCCCCGCGGGCCCTCAAGTTGACGCCCGGGCGTTTCGCAATATCTGGTCCGATGACCCCATCCATGTCATCGGGATCGGCGACAGTATCACTGCGGGGTTAGGCGCGAAAACGCCCAGTCACAGCTTTTTTAACCGCGTGATCCAAAATCCCGACGACGAATTTGCGGAACTCCGCGGCGTTTGTCTGTCTGCGGTGCTGCCGAATCTGGAAGCCGAAAACTTTGCGATCTCGGGCTCCGAATCTCAAACGCATCTTGACGTGATTCAAAACACGATCCCGGTTTACAGCGAAGCACGCGGGATCGTTTTAATGACCTCTGGTGGTAACGATCTGATCCACAGCTATGGTCGAAGCGCACCGCGGGAATGTGCCATGTACTCTGCGACGCTCGAGCAGGCTCAGCCCTGGATCGCAAATTTTCGCACCCGTTTGGCAACCATGTTTGACGAGATCGAAAAACGATTCCCGCTGGGATGCGAGATTTTTATCGCCGACATTTACGATCCCACCGACGGAGTGGGAGACGCGCCGAGCATCTTCTTGCCCGATTGGCCGGATGGTTTGGCCATCCACGCTCAATACAACCAAGTGATCCGCGAATTGGCGCAGCAGCGAGACCATGTTCATGTCGTTGATCTGTACCAGACGTTCCTCGGGCACGGTTCGCATTGTCGCCAATTTTGGCGTTCAAATTACGACGCAAACGATCCACATTATTGGTTCTTTACCAATATCGAAGATCCCAACGACCGTGGATACGACGCAATCCGGCGAGCGTTTTTGAACGCGATCGTGGAACACAGCAGTCTGGTTCCCAAATTCGCCCGCGGTTCGAACCACCCGGGTTCGATTCCCAATCGTTTGAATCGAGTGGATGCTGCGCTGCGAACCCCGGTGCTGGCGTGTTTTTCCCCCGTTTTAATTGCTGATTCGAACTGGCTGGCCAGTCGAACAAGCATGTCGGCTCCCTTCATCGACAGCAAGGATTCTGTGTTTTGCAACCGATACGAATAGGAATATTGACCGTTTCGGATCGCGCCAGTCGCGGCGAATACGAAGATCGTGGCGGTCCTGCTATCGAGGATTATCTCAATGAGGTCCTCGATTGCGATTGGACACCGGTGGCGCGAATTGTCTCGGACGATGTGCAAGGAATCGAGACCGCGCTGATCGAACTTTGCGATCAAGAGCACTGTTCGCTTGTTGTGACCACCGGCGGAACCGGGCCGGCAAAACGAGACGTTACCCCCGAAGCGACCGAAGCGATCTGTGAAAAGATGATGCCTGGTTTTGGCGAGCTGATGCGCAAAGTCTCGCTCGATCATGTCCCGACGGCGATCTTGTCGCGACAAACTGCGGGGATTCGCGGACGAAGTTTGATTGTCAACTTGCCCGGTAAACCGTCGGCGATCGCCGAGTGTTTGGACGCCGTGTTCCCGGCTATTCCCTATTGCGTTGACTTGATCGAAGGTCCTCGTATCGAAACCAAATCGGATCGCTTGGTCGCGTTTCGCCCCAAAGGAAAGTAAACGCAGACGTGTTCGGATTTATTAACTGCATGAAGCCGTCGGGAATGACATCGCGCGACTTAGTCAATATTGCCGCGCGGCGTGTCCGCCCTCACAAAGCGGGGCACTCCGGAACGCTCGACCCGCTGGCCGAAGGGGTCCTGGTACTCGGTGTCGGCCGGGCATCGCGGTTGACCTCGTTTGTGCAAAATTACCCCAAGCAGTACTTGGCGTCGTTTCGGCTGGGGGCCGAGAGCGAATCGGGAGACCTCGAGCAACCGCTGAGCGAATATCCAGATGACCCCGTTCCGGCACTCGAGTCACTTGTCGCGGCGGCAAAATCATTGACCGGCGAAGTCGTGCAAGTCCCGTCGGCGTATTCGGCGATTTGGATCGATGGCAAACGGGCGTGCGACCGAATTCGTAATGGCGAACAAGTCCATGTGCCTTCGCGCAAAGTCCAAGTGTATGACTTTAAAATTGTCAAATACGACTACCCCAATGTCGAATTGGATATCACCTGTGGATCGGGAACCTATGTCCGCTCGCTCGGCGTTGACTTGGCAGCGAGTGTCGGGGCGCACGCCGTGATGACGCACTTGGTTCGCACACGGGTCGGGCCGTTTCACGCGTCCGACGCGATTTCGATTGACCAAGTCCGCCACGACGATTTGGAACCGTTCGTGCAACCCGCACGTTTGGGCGTCGAACATCTGCCCCATCTTGCCGTCAACGACGAAGACGCCTTGCGATTGATCAATGGCTTGAACGTGTTTGGTACCGCTCACTACACACCGATTGATCCGTTGACGGGTGATGCTGGACCGATCAAATCCTCGGTGCCAACCGACGAAGGGATCGCCGCAGCGATTCGTACCGACGGACGGTTGATTGCAATCGTTCGAGGCAAAACCAAAGAATACGATCCCTCATGGTACCCCGAGCGGGTCTTTCCGTTGGAGCCACGATCGCTGTCGTAAACTTGTATCTGGGCGCTGTTAAACAAGACAAGATGGCGTCGACTGCTAAAATCGGGTTAAATTGAGAGTGCAGCGATCTCATTTCCACAGGAAACTCTGATGCCACCGAAACTGACCACCTGGTTTGCGACTTGGGGGCTGACGTTCTTTAGCGTGATGGCGGCATCCGCAGCCGACCGCGATCGCATTAACCCCCGCGGCGAGGATCTGGTTGAATCGTTGATTCAGCGACTTGATTCGGACAAGTTTGGGCAGCGGCAACTCGCCATGCGACAGCTTCATTCGCTCGGCAAACAAGCGATCGACAAGCTTGCCACGGCAACGCATAGCGAAAGTCGCGAGGTGTCGGATCGTGCGTTTGACATTCTGCAGCAGCATCTATTCGGCAATGACACACACCTCGAACTTGCTGCTCGCGAAACGCTACAGACGCTTTCGCAAAGTGATTCCGCGTCGGTCGCGCAAAGAGCGAAACAGATGTTGGAGCCGTCGATCGATGATTTTGAAGGGCTGAACCCGTTTGGCATCGCTCCGGCCATCCTGCGTCGGCAGGCGGCGGTAGGAATTCCGCTGCAAGGCGGCATCCGTATTCAGGTTGGCGGGATCCAGCCCCAACCGCAAATGCGGCGAACCGTCCGAATCCAGTTCAACAACGGGATCAAGTCGGTCGAGGTCATCGAGAATAACAAGACCATCAAGGTAGCGGGCAAGGCCGATGGCAGTATCGACGTGACGGAAACGAACGCAGGCAAACCCGGGCCGACGAAGAACTATAAAAATTCGGATGAACTGAAAAAGCAAAATCCGCATGCCCATCAAATTTTTCAACAGGGCGGAAATCCGAAGCTGAATTTGGTTCCGCCGATCCCGATCAATCCCGCGGTTCCCAACGCGCCAAAGCCAAGCAATCGTGAAGAGAACCAATAGTCTCGACATGGTTTGCCGTCGGCGGAAATGAACTTTCGCCCGCCGTCGGGCGTAGGGTCTTGGGCGAACGAAACGCCGCCAGCGGCATTCTCGGGCAGCGCGACATTGGCGCCACGTACCTGGATGCTCAATTTGTTGATAGATTGAGCCGTTTTGAATCGGCCATTTTCTCATAGGGTTTTCGCGTTGGATCTTTCACAGTGGCTTGGATGGTTGATCGCTGTGACGGTCCTCCCCCCCTTGGTTGTTTCTCTGCTAACGATTTACCCAGTTCGCCGCTTTGCCGCACAACTTGGTTTGGTGGCACGGCCTGGTGGTCACAGCACGCATACCAACGTGACTCCGTTGGGTGGCGGTCTTGGGATTTGGGCTGGCATCATGGTGACATTCGCCTTGGGCACGCTCGCCGTCGCGATCCTTCGCAGCAATGTCCATCTGCAAACTTATTTGCCCGATCAAGTCGTGCTGCATCTCGAAGGCGTTTGGTCTCGAGTCGCCCAGTTGTGGTGGCTCCTCGGCGCTGGCACCGTGTTGACGATTTTAGGAGTGATCGATGATCGCGGGGGAGTGAATCCGTGGTTGCGGTTGGCGGTCGAGTTTGCCGTGGCCGCGTTTGTGGTCTATGGATTGGATTTTGGTTTGACGGCGTTTATCAGTATCGCTTGGTTGACCAAGGTGTTGTCCGTGATCTGGATCGTGGGTTTGATCAATTCATTCAACATGCTTGACAACATGGACGGGCTCAGCGGCGGCGTTGCCGCCATCATCGCCGCGTCGATGGCGATCGTCATGTTGACCACGGCGGACCCTGGGACCTCGCAGCCTCAGTTGTTCGTTGCGGCAATGTTGTTGGTCGTGTGCGGTTCGCTGCTTGGTTTTTTATGGCACAATCGACCGCCCGCAAAGATTTTTATGGGCGATGGCGGCAGCTATCTGGTCGGATTCCTGATCGCGGTTTCGATGTTGATGGCGACGTTTGCAACCAGTGATGGATCGCGACCCCATGCGATGTTGGCACCGCTGTGCGTGATGGCCGTTCCACTGTATGACATGACCACGGTGCTGTGGATTCGTATTCGTCAAGGACGAAGTCCGTTTGTGGGTGACCGCAGCCACTTTTCACACCGTTTGGTCGAACTCGGTTTGAGTCGGACTCAAGCGGTGTTGACGATTTACCTCGTTACCGGCACCTGTGGTTTGGCTTCGATTTTGTTGACGCATGTGGAACTAGCGCAAGCGATCATGGTGATCGGGATTGTGGGGTGCATGTTGTTGCTTGTGATTATCTTGGAATCGGCTCAGTGGCAAAGCGACGAAAAATAGAAAGCCGCAGCGGACGCAGCGAAGCAAAACTCGCGAACGAATCGGACGTTGCGAAGCAGCGGCCTGCTGGTCGTCCCGCTGTTCTCGACGCGGTGATCGATCCGCCTGGGCACCGATTTGCTCATTTGCCAAGCGGAATTGCGGTATTCGTGTTGGCTGCGGCCTTGGTTTATTCGCAATATCACCCCAGCGACAGTGTGGCGGTGGAAAGCGGCGACGGACTTTGGTTTGTCGCGTTGTCGATCGTGGTGTTGATCGCGAATTCGTTTGGTAAACGGTTCAAAAAAGAAGCCGTCTCGCATCGCGTCTCACTGGCCTTGGATTGGGGGCCCTGGCTGCTTGCCGGCTGGATCATGATTGCGGCCTTTGGCAGCAGCCCGCCGGGGAATCTGCGTTTTGCCACCAACGAGGCGTGGGTTTGGGTCAGCGCGGCTTCGATCTTCTTTGCCTCGCGCCGCTTATTCGCACAGCCGATGGTGGTGCGTGGGATCGTCACGCTGTTATTGGGATGTGCGGTAGCGCAAGCGGTTCACGGGCTGCACCAACAATTCATCAGTTTGCCACAGATGCGCGCCGCTTACGAATTGAATCCTGATCAAATGTTGATGCAGGCGGGAATCGTGGCGCCACCGGGATCGTCCGAGCGGATCGTGTTTGAGAATCGATTGCGTGACGGCGGCCCCACCGGCACGTTTGCCTTGGCAAACTCACTGGCCGGTGTGTTGGTGCTCGGAATCATGATCACAATATCGGGCTTGTGGTTTCACTGGTCGCGAATGTCGGCGGCACAACGCGGGTGTTGGATCGGATTGGCTGTGCTGTTGGCGGTATCGCTGCTTGGCACGCGAAGCCGATCTGCCGTGCTGGCCGTTTTTATCGGCGCCGCGTTTTTGCTGTTCGCGTCAATGAATTTTGGGCGACATCGACGAACCGTCATGCTCGCATTTGCAGCAATCGGTTCGCTCGGCATCGTGGTTTTTGGCGGAATCTTGACTTGGGGCAACCGCGAATGGATTGAACAAGCCCCTGCGTCGCTGGCGTTTCGAATCCAATATTGGCGATCAACGATCGCGATGGTCACGCAGATGCCGCTATTTGGCGCGGGGCCTGGTAATTATCAAATGATCTACGAGCGATTTCGCGAACCCAGTGCGAACGAGCAGATTGCCGAACCCCATAATTTCTTTTTCGAAACATTGGCCAGTGGAGGATGGATCGCAGCGGGATTGTTGGTTTGTTTAGCCGTGGCGGTTCTTGCTTGCTGGAAAACCCGTCGCGATCAACTCCGTGAATCAAAAGATGCTCCCGATCCGGCAGCCGAGCGATGGTGGAACGCGGCTCTGTT
>TARA_R110002073_G_scaffold154287_5_pt1 | contig 11920 bp, 10 predicted proteins | sample TARA_R110002073 | Tara Oceans TARA_R110002073 (sample SAMEA4397174) | marine metagenome | biome: Polar Biome; feature: [DCM] deep chlorophyll maximum layer (ENVO:01000326); material: water (ENVO:00002006), including particulate matter (ENVO:01000060) such as... | depth 40 m
ACGCGCGTCGTCGGTTCGACTTTATGGCCCAACCGATCCGTCCCGCCATGACCGTCACAATAATAAAGGTGGGGTACCGTTGATCCGGGAACCAGCGGCAGTGCCGAAGCGTTTGGAGCGGCGAAAACAAAGCTCGCAGCCCGACCAAGTTGGCCGGTAATTTCGTGGTCGGCGTGATAGTCCGACATCGGCATCGTGATCACCAAGGTCGGCGCGATTGCGCGAAACAGATCGATCGTCTTCTGCAAAGCGTTTCGGTCATAGACGACCCGTCCGTCGGGTTCGTTTAAGCAGTGAAATGTTGCTCCGCCGATCTGGGCGGCCGCGGTTCCTTCGGCGATCCGCATACGAGCGACCTCGGCTGCGTCACCAGTTAGCGAACCACAATCGCCTGCCGTCATCGTCGCGATGTGAGTCTGCCATCCCATCTCGGCCAACCGCATCAAGGTCCCAGCACAGGTGATTTCCGCGTCATCAGGATGCGCCATCAACGCGAGTGCGACGTTGCGTCGAGAGCGATTTTCGGTGCTGGACAATGTTCGGTACCTTTAGGATGCGTGATGTTCTTAGTCCGACTCGCGTGTAGTTTGCTCTCCTTCACCGCTGCTTTCCTCACGTTCGGTTGCCATTTCTGGTATTATCTTTGCGCCATAACATGTCTTTCCTAACAGGGGATGCGCATCACCGCCGGTCGTGATAACCTCTTTGCGCATCATATCCACATCGACATCCTCGGCCGGGGGGCGATCAGCGGCCACGATCGGGATGTAGGGTGTCCGTGCTCGTTATCACCAACACGCGGGATTATCCCTGCCATCGGGCCTACATTCGCAGATCTTGTTCAGCCCGCTTGTGGGTGCAAATACCCCGGTGGCTCTGTTTTCACAGACCAAAACAGGGCAATTCACGACTCGCGTTATTGTATCACTGTTGCTGCGAGTTTGCGAAATGAGTCATCACAAACCACTGGAGCGCACACTGCGTACCATAAATGGCAAGTGGCGGTGTGGATCTGCCCCCTTCAACTTCTAAGATGACTCCGTCGCACACGATGATCCCGACGATTCCCGGACGCATTGTTTTGAGACTGCGAAGCATTGTTTCCAGGGCTGCATCGGTCTTGAGCGACTGACACGGCGACAATGACCAAAGCGACAACAGTCAATGCATTGGCCTCACGATGAAACAGGGGCACCCACCTTAGCGACCAAGTTCCGGTCCTGTCTTATTGCGATATCCGCGTACGCGTTTAGGAAAAAAACTTGTCAATACAACCAACCGAAAACGAAGTCAACGTTGCAGAGTGGATCCGCAATGGCATTGAAATTCGCGTGTTTGCGGAAGACCTCGATGCAAGTAAATCGGTGGCAGCCGAGATAGCGAATCTGATTCGCCAACGTGCGGCCGACGGCGAACAGTGCGTCTTAGGTCTTGCCACCGGATCGACTCCTATTCAGGTTTATCGCGAACTGATTCGCCTGCATCGCGAAGAACAGCTGTCGTGGCAAAACGTAGTGACGTTCAATCTGGACGAATACTTCCCAATGCAACCGTGCGCCGCACAAAGTTATGTTCGTTTTATGAACGAGCAACTATTTGATCACGTCGATATTCGACGCGAGAACATTCATATTCCCGATGGCACGGTGTCTTCGGAATCAGTGAATGACTACTGCCAACGTTATGAAAACCTAATCTCGGCCGCTGGCGGGATCGATCTTCAACTGCTCGGCATCGGACGCACCGGGCATGTCGGTTTCAACGAACCTGGGTCCGAACGAGCATCGATCACACGACTTGTGCGACTAAGTGAAATCACTCGTACGGACGCCGCAAAAGATTTTGGGGGCCTTGAAAATTCGCCTCGGCTCGCGATCACCATGGGGGTCGGAACCATCCTCCGCTCGCGCCGCATCCGTTTGCTTGCCTTTGGTGAGCACAAAGCGGCAATCGTCGAGCGTAGCGTCCAAGGCGAGATCTCTAACTCGGTGCCGGCGACCTATTTGCACGACCATCGCGATGTCACGTTTCTACTCGACGCCGCCGCGGCGTCGAAGCTGAATCACACGCACAGCGACGTCTCGATGCGTTAACATTTTCTTTGCAAGGACGCGCTGCAAAATCCAATTCGCAAAATCCAATTCGCAGAGTCTTCCGGCGTTTCACCCGGAGTGCCCTCGTCATGGGTGTCCGACAACACCAAGGACAGCTATGATACTCGTTGTGCGCGTTCACTGATCGCGGATGTCCTCCAATGCACAAAAGCGTGCAGTTTCACGTCGAGCTCGACTTGGAACGGTAATCACCCCTTCCCTGTGTCATCCCATGAAACCGTCTTACGAGAAACTTGTTCCTCCGGTGGGCGAATCGTTTCGCTGCTTCGATCGATCCACCCTACTTTCGCCTGTGAAATGGCATCGACACCCTGAGATCGAGTTGACGTACATTTATCGTGGTGCCGGTTCGCGGGTGGTGGGGGATCACATCGGCAGCTATCGAGATCATGATTTGGTTTTGCTCGGATCCCAACTCCCGCACACGTGGGCATCCGACGAATACCGTGGGAAACGATATGATCGCCATCCTGCGATCGTCTTGCAATTTCATCCCGACTTTCTCGGCAGCCAGTTCTTCGGCGTCTCCGAGATGGCATCGATTAACAAATTGTTGCAAGCCGCCAGTCGGGGATTGTGGTTCCCCGAGCATGTGGCCGTTCGCGTGGGAGCACGTCTTTCCGGCTTGGTCGACCAACAAGGGGCGACACGTTTGATCGAACTTTTTTCGATTCTGGACGAATTGTCCAAATGCGATAAAAGCGTCCAATTGGCCAGCGAATTTTATTCGGTGACCGCAAGCCAAGATGTGGAAACGCGAATCCAAAAAATCTGTGATCACATTTCAAACCATTTGACTGATCCTGAACTCGGACACGCCGAACTAGCTGAACTCGCGGATATGAACGCATCCGCGTTCAGCCGATTTTTCAAGCAGTCGACCGGCCGCACATTGTCCGAGTACATCAGCGAGCTGCGGATCGGGCTGGCATGCCGACTGCTGACCGACACCGACGACTCCATCCTGTCAATTAGTTTCCAAGCGGGTTTTGCGAACCTTTCCAATTTCAATCGTCGTTTCCGTCAATTGCGGCAAATGACCCCACGTGATTACCGAGCCCGATTTCGAATCGCCTCGTAAGCCGCTGTCCCAACGTGCCAAGGACATCGTGGCCATCGAATGGACGATACGGTGCAAACCGACACAGCGGCGATCAGCGAGTTGTTCCATTCGGCGGTTGATAACAGGCAGGTCAACCACCGTGCGCCGCGGGTTAGCTTCGCCGCATGCGACCGAGGACGTTGCGGGTGATTTGCTGCAATCGCCCATCGGGGCCTTGCGGTGACGTATACACGCTCGGACGGACATATCCCGGCGGCTCTGACAATCCGTCGGCCCACCAACAAGTCGCCGCGTTAAACACAATATTGTTCTTGGGGCCCGGGTAAACGGTGGCGGTGTATTCGCCGCCGTTGGGTACTCCCGGAGCCGATTGAGTGGGTCCGCGAGCGACGATTTCTAAACCGTCGATATCTGCCGGGTCGCCATGCCACTCCCAACCAATCACGCCTGGAATTGCATCGCCCCGTTGCATCTGTGTACCCGCGTACAACCAATGATCCGGTTGACTGCAAATCCAATCAGCTCCGCCCGTGACCGGGCCGGTGCTGTGTGCTCCGATCAATTCGTTGGCGTAGGGACGCTCGTGCTTCAACGTCGACATCGAACTGAACTCGCGTGTTCCACCGGGGGGTCCAAACACGCCAACGCGGTGCAGCGACCGGGTGACGTCATCCCACTGGATACGTCCGCAAACGGCGTTGCCCGAAAAGAACCCGGCACTTACCCCTGATCCAATCGCGGCTTGCAGATTGCGAAACATCTCGATCGTCCAATACTCGTCGTGCCCGACGCTAAGAAATCCGTCGCAGCGGAGCGGCTGTTCGGCATCGTGGTGCAAATCGGTATTTGAAACGTAGGTCACATCGTAACCTTCGCGTTCGAGCCAATAGACGAACGGAAACTCCCACAAAAAGAACTCACCGGAGCCAATCGAGAGCGGCGAATCTAATATTTGGCAATATTTTCCGTAGGGTCGGTTGAAGCTGACTTGCGACTCACCTCCCCAATGCCACGGTGTTTCGCCATCGTCGTAAAGCGAAAACTGAGAGGGCCAGCGGTTGTAGGCCTGCCACGTGTGATCGCTGCACTGAAACATCAGCTCGGCATGGCGTGAATCGCGCACAACGAAAATGACGTAGCTTTGCAAACCTTCGGTCAATTCAGTCAACTTGCCGACGTAGACGCCGCTGACCCAATCCTCAGGAATACGCATCTCGTAACTGGATCGCCACTGACAATTTTGTAATCGTCGCGGCCCGACCGATGGCATCTCCTGCACGCTTCCCTGCAATGTTCCGCTGGCATGGACCAAGCGGCCACCATCACCGCGGTAATATCCCAATCGATAGAACTCGATCGTAAACTCGCTGACGGGATTGGTGCTGACCATCACCTGCAGCGTTTCGCCAGGCAAGATACTGGCGTGCGATACATAGCCTTCGATCCATGGACAACGGTATTTCGTCGCGGGATCGATCCGTGTCTTGCTGAGCATCCACTGCCGCGTGCCCGGTTTTGCGTTCTCCGTTTTTATCTGGGCTGAACGAACAACGGCGGCGGAGCCAAGCTTGGGCAACATCAATGACGTTCCCGTGGCAGCGGCCACACTCAGCAATTGGCGACGGTCAGGCGAACGATTCATCAGCACACGCTCCTAACAAGAAATTCACAGCGAAGGGCACGCGACCATTGTAGCCCATCTCCACTCTCGCTCGGTCCATGGTTTGTGTATAACGATTAGCATGTCGGTAATCCCCAAAAATCAAAACCGACGCCGTGACGCTTCCCGACCGTTTATTTTCATTTAGGGTTAATTCTATGGCCAGTGGTTTGTTGATGTTGTTAGACGACATTGCCACCATCCTCGACGACATCGCAATCCTGACGAAAGTGGCCGCCAAGAAAACTGCGGGAGTGCTCGGTGACGATCTGGCGTTGAATGCCCAGCAGGTCACCGGTGTTGACGCTCGTCGCGAATTGCCCGTCGTGTGGGCGGTCGCAAAAGGCTCGCTACTGAACAAGGCGATTCTGGTCCCCATCGCGCTCGGTCTAAGCGCACTGGCGTCTTGGTCGATCACGCCGCTGTTAATCATCGGCGGGCTGTATCTCTGTTTTGAAGGCTGCGAAAAGCTCGCTCACAAGTTCTGGCATCACGAGGAAGATACGCAACACGAACAGAAATTAGGTGCCGCGTTGGCCGATCCGAATATCGATATGGTCGCGATTGAGAAAGACAAGATCCGCGGTGCGATTCGCACCGATTTTATTTTATCGGCCGAGATCGTGGTGATCACCTTGGGAACGGTCGCGACGTCACCGTTTGCTACTCGGTTGATGGTCTTGGTCGCGATCTCTTTGCTAATGACCGTCGGGGTTTACGGATTGGTCGCGGGAATCGTCAAAATTGACGACCTTGGCGCCCGGATGATGCGGTCGGATGCGGAGCAGCCAGAGCCAGGACTGCGTCATAAGCTGGGGTACGCCCTGATCACAACGGCCCCTTATTTGATGAAATTCTTATCGATTGCGGGGACGGCCGCGATGTTCTTGGTCGGCGGGGGCATTCTGACGCATGGCATTCCTCCGCTGCACCATCTGGTCGAATCAGTAGTTCACCCGCTCACCGAAATGACGGGAGTTGGCGCGGTTTTGGCCAGTGTCGTCAAGATGCTGCTCGACGCAATTTTGGGAATCATCGGCGGCAGCATTGTCCTACTTATCGTCAACGGGGTAAAGCGACTTCGCGGTCCAAAGGAATCGTCCCAAAGCGGCGTCACAGGCTAGCGTGGCGATCGTTCGGATTCCGCAGTGGATTCATAGGGTTCCCCAAACTGCTCCACCAAAACGACCGCTTCCGAAACGTTGCCAGCTTGGAAAGCTGGACGACAATCGCTCGTAATAGTCGCACGGCTTTCCAAGCCGTTAGCGTGGCACAGCAAAGAACGGTATTTCGCCAACTTGCACGTCACCTCGAAAAGGACCGCTCACGAGGCGCGGACAGCTTGGAAAGCTGGACGAGTACGCGAACAGTTGCAAACGGGACGAGGAAAACCTCATCCATGATTTCCCTGTTCCCCGCTGAACCGATCCTGCACCGAACGGATGAATGCGTTCACTTCGCCAGCATGAGTCAACGAGATGACGTGACCACCGCCCGCAACCACTTGCGTCGGACTCGTGTTGCCGATCGGCAACACGTGGTCGCGGTCACCATGAATCTGGAACACTGGACACTCTAACGGTTCTACCGAATTCCAATCCAGGATCCTCGACTACGACCATTTAAAGACAACCGGATTGCAATGTTGAAATTGCCGAGCAAGCCCGCTGAGGTGAGGAAAGCGTTTCGCCATCCCTCGAGATGCCAATGGCGTAGAGCATCTTTGCAACAGTCGAGTGGGTAGCAAGGCAACCAAAGGTTTCAAACAGCGAGCCAATCGGGCGTAGCGCGGCAGCTCGGATGGGCGGCGAACACTGCCAATCAAAATCACAGCGAGTGGATTGAGATATTTGGCGACATGCAACGCGACGATACCCCCAAATGAGGCACCACCAATCACCGTCGGCTCTTCCGAACTCAGGTCTTCTGCCAACCGTTTGCTGTAACTCTCTAGTGTGTCATCAATCTCAGGCTCCGGCCAAATCGGCACAATCAACTGTTCGAAAGACAACGATTGCGGCGCAAAAACGTCGTGATCCGCAGCGAGCCCAGAAAAAAGAATGAGTCGAGTTGGCAATGGAAACAACCATAACACATGCGAATATTAAGCCGGCACTGTATAAATCTCGGGCATGCTTCGGCGCCGTCAATCGATAGAATAATCGCCCTGTCGCCTAATGATCAAATTTATTACGTAGTTCTCGCTCTTTTCTTTAGCATGTGCAAAAACGGGTCCAACGTCTTGCCGTCTTCGCTGAGCCCTTATTCGATTTGCGGCAGCACTTCGGCGTAAACGATCCGATTCACCCAACCGCTCGCTTCAAGGTCGCGAAGCTGTTCCGTCGTCTCTTCTGCCTTGGTCTCCATCGTGTGCCTATCGGCCCCAAAAGTGCGTTCTTGCTCGCCCCGCGGGCACCGCTAGTATTTACGCGTGGCTTTGAAAATTGTACACGCAACCAAGGCTCAATCGCGTGTCAGAGATAATCGACAACGGCCCCCTGATTTCGACGCCGGACCAACGTTTCGGAAAGCTTTGGGGCGAAACACTCACGCAAGCGAACGTCGAACAAGAAAGCGACTGAGCGATTAGCAAGCATGCACTCGATGGTTTTCACTGAAAACGATACGATGTTGCTCGGCTCACCGAAACACTGCTCGCGTTTCGGGGCATCCACGAACGCCAACCCAGTGTTGGACGTTCGCGATTTGCCAACGCTGCACGAATTGTTGCACGAATTATTGCACGAAAGAATCGAAACATGGCTCATCTAACAATCGTCGCCAACATCAAAGCCAACGCGGACAAAGTCGACTTTGTCAAATCTGAACTATTAAAGCTGATCGATCCAACTCAAGCCGAACCGGGTTGCGTTCAGTACGACTTGCATCAAGACAACGATAACCCCGCGCACTTTTTGTTTTATGAAAACTGGGAATCACGCGAACTTTGGAGGATGCATTCCAACAGCAAACATGTGAAAGACTTTGCTGCGGCAACCGAAGACGCCATTGATGAATTGAGCATCTACGAGATGACAAAAGTCGGGTAGCAATAGGCGAGCCCCTCGCGGTTAGCCACGCCCTCGCAGAGGCCAGCGTTATCCGAAGAAGCAGCCTTTTCAGTTCGCATTCAGCGATTCTGACTCTGCGAATCGACCAGAAATCGGCGACCAATACCAACTTGCGATCGCCTTTGCCCATCTTGCGACGTCCGCCCCGGCCATAACAGCGCACGGCACCATGTACAGCGTGATCGCCGTTGCGAACAACACTCCGAAGGCAAGCGAAACGGCCATCGGAATCAAGAACTGAGCCTGGATCGAGTCGTCTAACATCAGCGGCAACAATCCCACAAACGTCGTGATCGATGTTAGAAAGATCGGTCGAAATCGTTTGCCACCGGCTTCGAGTGCCGCATCCCTTAGCGACATCCCCTCGCTGCAACGACGATTGATGAAATCGACCATCACCAACGTGTCGTTGACCGCGATCCCCGCCAACGCCAGCATCCCGAAAATCGATAGGTAAGAGGGAGTCAAATCCATCCAGATGTGGCCGACCAATGCTCCGATGATTGCAAACGGAACGGCTAGTAACACATAGATTGGCTGAACGAGCGACTTCAGCGCAATCGCAAGCAATCCATACAGCGTCAAGAACAGAAGCGTCGAACCGATGATCGTTTGCTGTTTCGTTTTCTCTGCTTCGGCGACATAGCCGAGGAATTGGTAGGACAATCCGTTTTTGATACACAACGCATCAAGTTTGGGTTTTAATTCCTTCGAAATTCCCACGACGTCCACTGTTTCATCCACCGGTTGCGCTCCCATGCGAATGATCTCGGCGCGATCGTTGCGTTCGACGAATGAGGGTGCTTTCGCTAGTTTGATTGTCGCGACCGTTTCCAGCGGCACCTCGGCGCCGCGAGGCGTGCGGATCTTCATGCGATCGAGAGTGTGCAATGACCGACGGGCCTCCATCGGCAACCGCACCATCACGCGAATATCATCGACTCCACGCTGCAGACGTTGTGCTTCTTCACCGAAGAAAGCTTGGCGAATTTGGCTGGCCAACGTCGATTGCGTCAGCCCCAATTCAGCCGCGCGAGGCTTCAGACTTATTTCCAATTCGTCTTGCCCCTCGGTGACATTGGCAAATTGCCCCTTCAATTCACCGTAGCCTTCCAACATCGCTTTGATCTGGCGGGCGACCGCTCGTTTCTCAGGCGATGAAGGGCCGCGAAGTTCGATATTCAGGTCTTCGTCATCGTATTGATCATCGCGAACCAAGGCGGCCTCAGATCGCGTTTCAAACCGCCTCGCCTCGGGGATCTCACCGACCAACTCGCTCCAACGCGTTGCCAATTCATTGTTTTTCGGCCCCGGCACCGTTCGCTGTTCCGGTGGTAAAACTTCAAAGGCCATGTAGCCACGTGATTTGTCAAAGTTGGAACCGGGTCGCCGACCACCACTCATTCGAACGACGTTTTGCACGAGCGATTGTCCGTTCCCAGGATCCACATATTCGGTCGCCAATTGATCAAGTGCAGCGGAAATGCGATCGACATACCGCTCGGTCACTTCCAGCGGCGTGTCATCGGGAAGATCCAACATGGCACTGATTTTTGTGTTGTCCACGCTTGGAAACGCGACAAACCCCATTCGTCCACCAACGCAGTAGCCCGCCATCAACAAGCCTAGTGAGACAAATCCCGCGATCACGCCCCAGCGATTGCGGACCGCCATTTGTAACGAGGGTCGATAAATTGCAGCGATAAAGCGTTGCAATCTCATCGCGATCGCGGCTTGGAATCGAGCAAACCAGCCGCCTCCCGTTTTCCGACGCAAATGCTTCAAGTGTGCCGGAAGAATCAGTTTCGATTCGACCAGCGAGAACAACAGCACCGGCGCCACCACCGGTGGCACTTGCCGTGCATAATCACCCCACGTGCCGTCAAAGAACATCAGCGGCAAGAACGCGACCATGGTCGTCAGCGCGCCAAACGTCACCGGTGTTGCGACTTCGCGTGTCCCCTCGACCGCCGCTTCGAGTGGATCGATGCCCTCCATGATTTTCGAGTAAACGTTTTCGCCAGTCACGATCGCGTCGTCGACGACAATCCCCGTTACGATGATAAACCCGAACAAACTCATCACGTTGGCAGTCAAATCAAACCAAGGCATAAACATCGCAGCACCGGCAAAGGAGACGGGGATGCCGATCACAATCCAAAACGCCAGCGCAGGTCGAATGAACAGCCCCAAAATCAACAGCACAAAGAAGCCGCCCTGCAGTAACGACCACGCCAACGTGCTTAGCCGGTGTCGTATTTGCAATGATTCGTCATCCCAGATCTCTAGCTCAATGCCTTCGGGAAATCGCGTTCGGGCCGTCCGCACGTATTCGCGGACCTCGTTCGAAATCCCCAAAGCGCTTTCATCGCCCACTCGCATCACAGGCACAAAGACTGCCGGCTTGCCGTTGAAAAACGTTTTTTGGTCACCTTCGACGAAACCATCACGCACGGTCGCTACTTCTCCGAGACGTACTTCGGCCCCCGAGGAGGATCGAATCGGAATGTCCTCAAACTCGTCTTCCGAATACGCTTGCCCGCGTGTGCGAACGATAAATGTTCCGCTGTCGCTGTCGATCGCGCCCGCGGGCAGATCCAACGAGAAACCACGAATCGCGTCCGCCAAATCTTGGAAACTTAGATTGTAGGCAAGCAGCTTTTCGACGTCAGCTTCGATAGAGACCTCGGATTCTTTGGCCCCACGAATATTCACGCGGCTGATCCCCGGCATCTCCAACAAGTCCTGTTGGACCCGCCGAGCGACACGTCGCATGTCATACGGTGACAACTCGCCCATCACTGCGATTTGCAGGATATCGTAATAGTTCGCCGACTCTGGGATGAAAACGCGGGGCGGTTCCGTCTCGGCCGGAAACGTTGTGATCGTATCGATTCGCGCCTTGACGTCGTCCATCAAGTTTCGCAAATCGGTCCCACGACTGGCACGCAAAAAAAACTTCGCACGACCGCGATGCCCATCCGCATTCAGGGCCTCGATTCCGTCGACGCCCTCCAGTGCCGCTTCAACGGGAATCAAGATCGCTCGCTCAACGTCCTTCGCTGTCGCGCCACGGTACTCCATGTCGATGATCACCGTGTCCCAGCTAAGTGCGGGAGTGACCTCGAGCGGTACATGATTGACCGCGACATAACTGCCCGCAACGATGATCGCCAGCATTAAGAAATTGGCGGCGATGCCGTTATTCGTAAACCAACGAATCACGGCGTCGCTTCCATCTCAGGTGGGGAACCCGCCAGCGAAACCGGAACATTGTCCTCGGGGATAATCTCGACCGGGCTCCCTTCGGGTGCATAGACCAACATCGTCGTAGCAAGCAGTTCTCCGTTGCGGATCGTTTGTCCCGGTACGATCACATGATCGGCATCAGCCCAAAGCGGATCGATCGTCAATGACCGCAGTGTCAATTTCTGTTGGTCGATCAAATACACCTGATCCAACCGCCGGACGGCACCCCGAGGAATCGCGATCACGTCTTTTAATGTCTCACCGTGAATCGTCGCCACGACCGGCTGTCCGATTCGCAACACGGGATGGTCGCCGTGCAGCGAGAACGGATCCTCGATTCTGGCGATCGCAAACAACTCCAACGAATCCGCATCCAACGTGCCTTCGGTGCGAACAATCTTTGCTTGCCAAACCGAGCTCGACGCCGTGTCAATCGCATCACGCAATTCCACTTCGACCGTGGCGTCGCCTTCCATTTCAGGCAACTTCAAATGCCGCAATTCGCGTCCCGCGATCGGCAATCGCACTTCTGCGTAATCGACGGCGAACACTTCGCCCAGTACCGTACCAGGGCTAACCAACTGCCCCACTCCGACCATTTTCGTGACCACGCGGCCATCAAAAGGTGCATAGATTTTTGTCTTCTGCAGATCGCGTTCGGCTTTTTCGATCGCCGACGCCGTCACTTCGACCTGTGATTCGGCCTGCACGAGCGATGCATAAGTTGCATCGGCTTCGGACGTCGATGCACTGTCTTGACGAG
>TARA_R110002073_G_scaffold177053_1_pt1 | contig 11911 bp, 5 predicted proteins | sample TARA_R110002073 | Tara Oceans TARA_R110002073 (sample SAMEA4397174) | marine metagenome | biome: Polar Biome; feature: [DCM] deep chlorophyll maximum layer (ENVO:01000326); material: water (ENVO:00002006), including particulate matter (ENVO:01000060) such as... | depth 40 m
GTTAGATGCAGCTACATTAGATATATCGGGTAATGCTGACATTGACGGTACGCTAGAAGCTGATGTTTTGACGGTCGATGGTGTTGCGGCTAAAGTGGCCGGATTAGAAACTATATATGTACCAGCAACCGCGATGTACCCCAACACCACCAGCGGTTGTGCCGATTTAGCTCAAGTTCAATTAAGCAATGGCCCTGAATTAAAATGTTTAGATTTTGATCCAAGCTCTGACGAGAACGCTCAGTTTACTGTTTGTTTTCCCAAGTCTTGGAATGAAGGAACAATTACGTTTCAAGCCTTTTGGACAGTTACTGGAACAAATACAGGTACGGTAGCTTGGGGATTATCAGGTGTAAGCATAGCAGATGATGCTTCAGTAAATACTGCTTTTGGAACTAATGTGGTAGCAACAGCAAAGGCTTTTAGTGGAACATCTAACGATATGACTGTTTCTGCGGTGAGCGGGGCGGTTACAGTAGCCAGTGCAGCAGTAGATACACAGACGTACTTTCAAGTGATGCGGGATGTTTCAGCAGATGATCAATCAGGAGATGCTAGACTCTTAGGAATAAAACTTTTCTTCACCACAGATGCAAAGAATGATGCCTAATGCCTTTAACAAAACTACAGTTCAAAGCGGGAATAAACAGAGAAATCACTTCATATAGTAATGAAGGTGGTTGGTTTGATGGTAATAAAATACGTTTTCGTATGGGGTTTCCAGAAAAAATAGGGGGCTGGTTGAAAAACTCTATCAAAGCCTTTTTGGGAACGTGTCGTGCATTACATCCTTGGGTAGCTTTATCTGGTGAAAAATATATCGGGGTAGGTACTGGCCTTAAATATTACATTAGTGAGGGTGGAACTTACCATGACATCACGCCACTTAGAGTAACTTCTTCAGCGGTGACGTTTGCCACTGGTGCGGATACCCTTAATGGTGCGATAACGGCTGTTGCACAATCTATAACTTTAAATAGTGCTAGTGGGTTTCCAACAGGTGGTGGTCGTATTCTGATTGGCTCAGAACAAATAACATATGGTGGAATTAGCAGTGCAACTTTAACAGGATGTGAGCGTGGGGTCAACGGAACAACAGCAGCAACTCATTCAGACAGTGCAGCCGTAACATGCTGCACATTATCTGTTACTGATTCTGATGGTCATGGTGCGTTAGAAAACGATTTTGTAACTTTTTCTGGTGCAGCAACGCTGGGAGGAGTTATAACAGCGGCGGTTTTAAACCAAGAATATCAAGTTTCTCATGTAACTAGCTCTACTGTTTTTCAAATAGAGGCTAGGTCTGTAGCTTCTATAGAAAGTATTACTACGACTTCTGGATTAAATCCTACCTTTGTTTTTGCTAATACAAGTGATAGTGGCAATGGGGGTGGATCTGCCGTTGGTGCTTACCAAGTAAGCACTGGATTAGATACTTCGGTCGGTGGAACAGGCTGGGGTGCAGGAACTTGGGGCCGTGGAACTTGGGACTCAGCTTCTGTTCTTACAACAGGTGGTTCTACGTTGCGTATTTGGAGTCATGATAATTTTGGTGAGAATTTATTAATTAATGCACGTGATGGAGGAATTTTTTATTGGGCTAAATCAGGTGGTCTTACATCAAGAGCTGTTGTGCTTTCTGGGTTAGGGGTTACTGCGGATAAAATCCCAACTGTTGCTAAACAAGTTTTAGTTTCAGATAAAGACAGGCATATCATAGCTTTTGGTTGTGACTCAGAAACAGCTATCGGAACTCAAGACCCTTTGCTTATTCGGTTTGGAAGCCAAGAAAGCCTAACGGATTGGTCTGCTAAAGCGACTAATACGGCGGGTGATTTACGAATTGGTTCTGGTTCTGAAATCATAACAGCCGTCGAAACTCGTCAACAGATTCTTGTGTTTACAGATGTTTCCTTACACGCGATGCAATTTCTTGGCCCACCATTTACGTTTGGAATTAATACTGTTTCAGAAAACATCACTACGGCTGGCCCTATGTGTGCTGTCGCGGTAAACGATAATGTTTTTTGGATGGGACAAGAAGAATTTTATGTTTATGCGGGTGCGGTAAACAAGTTACCTTGCACAGTAAAAGATTATGTTTTTACTGATTTTAATTTAGGGCAGATAGAAAAAGTTGTTGCATCTAATAATAGTTCTTTTTCTGAAATATGGTGGTTTTACCCCTCTGCAAGTAGTGATGAAAACGATCGGTATGTTATTTTCAATTACGAACAAAACATTTGGTATTACGGCACATTAGCAAGAACAGCTTGGGTAGATAGAGGAATAGATGATTTACCTATAGCAGCGAGTAATGATCATTACCTTTATGACCATGAAACAGGTTTTGATGATGGCAGCACTTCTCCTGCTAGTGCTGTTTTGGCTCATATAGAAAGTAGCCAGATTGATTTAAGTGATGGAGATCAATTTGTGTTTTTATCTAGATTGTTGCCCGATGTCACTTTTAGAAACTCTACCGCTAGTGCGCCTTCTGTTACGTTTACGATGAGTACCCGTAATTATCCAGGAGGGGCTTATTTGCAAACAGATGCTAATGCTGTGACTAAATCAACTTCTTCTACTGTTGAGCAATTTACTGATTTAATAAATACACGGTTACGCGGAAGATCATTTAATATGAGAATTGAAAATTCTGCTACAGAAACAACATGGCGATTAGGAACACCAAGGGTTGAATTAAGACAAGATGGCAGAAGATAATGTCAAGGAATCTTGTTCGCCCATTTTTCCCAATACCGCCTAAAGAATACGACCCTGATTATTTTGACGAAGTAGTGAGAGCTTTTTCTGTTTATTTAGATCAAATGCAAAATCCAGGCGAAGGAAGAAATACAGAAATCGTATTAACTAATCTTCAAACAAATGATCAAGGTTTAGAAGTAGGCAGTGTATTTGAATATCGTAATGCTGCCGGAAGTATGGGTTATTTAAAGATAACCAGAGCAAATGAATCTAGTTTGGGTGGAATAACAGGAACTGGTCAGGTCGGCGCAGTGACGGTAACAACGTAGAAGGACATGAAGGTTGCAGTGAACGGATATTGATTGTATGATAGCGTAGCGTCATTACAGGATATCACGCTTCCTGCACAGTTCCTTTTAAATATATAATGGACGTGTAAGGAAAAACTATGGCAGAAACTCTTCGAGAAAAAAATATGAGAATAAACCAATCGTTTCTTCCATATGGAGAGCTAGTGTTAGGTGATGATAAGTTAAGAAGTAAATACCCAGATGTAGATGCAGCTTTTGCAGATGCAGGTTTAGAAACTACTGAACAAAATATTCAAGAGTATTATAATCAACGTAGAGCACAACATCCTTCTGCTAGTGGTATTCATAACCCGATGTTGTTTTCAAGTGTGTTAGCAAAAAGAAATCAAGATTTAGAAGATAAAAAAGCTCTCATAGCACAAATTGCGGCACGGCAACAAAAAGAAGATGTTCCAGATGCACGTTTTACAAGTGATTTTGTTAGAACTTTTAATAAAGATAAAATACCTCAAGCAGAAGCTCCTCGCGTTCAAAACGCGCCACAGCAAATGTCGGGAATAGAATCTTTAGGTTTTGAAGTTGTAGAAGAACCCGCTATGCCTTTAGGCGGAGTTAATACTATTCCTGAAGCAACAAGAATGTTAGCTGATCTAGGTCGTGAAGGTGATGCGTATATGGTTCACGCATCTGTAGGCGAAACAGTTGTTCCTTTTGAAGTGTTTGAAGCTAATCCTAGATTAAAAGCAATGGTTTTTCAACAAATAAAAGAAATGGGTTTAGATCCTCGTCGTTACGTTGTTGGTAACGAAATGAATAGTATTAACCCTGCAACTGGTGCGCCTGAGTTTTTCTTTAAAAAAGTTTTCAAAAGTGTGAAAAAAATAGTAAAAAAAGTAGCAAAAGTCGCTAAAAAAATTGCGCCTATTGTTCTAGCTATTGCTGCACCTTATTTGCTTCCAGCTATGCCGTTATTTTTATCTGCGGGTATTGGTAGTTTTGCAGGAAGTATGCTTCAAGGTCAAAGTTTTAAAGATTCTTTAAAAGGTGCTGTGTTAACTGGGGTGACTGCTGGCGTTGGTAATATGGCAGCGGGAGGTGAATTTGCTGGATCATTAAATAATCCTACTGCTACTTTTGGTGATTTTACTACTCAAGTAAGTGAGCAAGGGTTGGGTTCTTTATTCCAAGGGGGGCCATTAGGTGCTCCTATTGCTCCTGCTGCTAAACCACAGCCACAAAGTAGTAGTTTAGATTATAGTGGGAAAACTGGATTGCAGCGAGACCTTGCCGCTAAACCTGTAAAAACAGGGAGATTTGGTCAACCTTTACCAGACAATGCTGGAGATGCTATAACGTCGTTTAAAGAAACTCAATCATTAGGTGACCGACTTAGAAGTGCCAAAGATATGGTTGGTGATGCGTATGGCAAAGCTAAAGATTTTTATCAAACAAAGCTAAGTCCTAATCGTCCTAGTTTGATAGAAAACAGAACAGCAGATGCTACTGCAAAAATAAAGGCCAGCCCAGAAATGTATCGTAATCCAGGAGTAGATGGTGGTATTGGCTCTACCCTCAATGAACTTGGGCAAAAAGTTATGTTAAAGGCCCAAAATCCTGGATTTATAGATAAATATGGCAGATTAATCGCAACAGGTGTAGGCGCAGGAGTAGCTTCTGATGCTCTGCTTGGAACAAATATATTCAAACCACCCGCAGATGATACTTCAATAAATGAAAAATTTGTAACGGGAGATGATTTATTAGCCGCCGATAAAGATTTTCAATACAAAATAGATCGAGATAGGTTTGTAGGCAATAACCCTTACTTCCAATACGCAACTACACAACAAGCAAATCCTTCATATTTAGCAAGTGCTCAACAACCTGCAAGACAACCAGCATTGCCGATGCAACAAATAGCTCAACCAATGGGTTACAATAATCCACGGTTTGGTCAGTTTGGTAGGAATACACAATTCGCAGCGGGTATTGGTCAACTGCCTATTCGTTATGCTGCGGAAGGTGGCGAAATCATAGGTCCGGGAACAGGGCGCAGTGATTCAATTCCTGCTATGTTAAGTGATGGTGAATTTGTTATGACTGCAAAAGCTGTTGAAAATGCTGGTGGTGGCGATCGCCGAAAAGGAGCAGCAAATATGTATGCTTTGAAAAAACAGCTTGAAAATAGGGGTACAGCATAATGGCAACGGAAACCACGTATCAATATGTTGGCGAATCTCCAGAAATCCAAGCTCGCAAACTTGGTGCAATAGATTTAGCTAAATCCCTTACGGCAGAAGCCCCTACAGGAGGACTTCCTGCTTTTTCTGTAGCTGATCGTTCTGATCTAACATCTACAGCACAAGATTTAGCAAGGCAGGGTATTGGCGGTTATCAACCTTACATGGATCAAGGGTATGCCGATGTAAGAACAGGTATTGGTTCACTAGGCACAGCTGATGATTTAATTGCACAAAGCCTAGCCGGATATGCTCCCATTCAACAAGGAGCATTACAAACTACTCAACAAGGGGTTGATGCTTTAGCTGGCACAATGGGGGCATATGATCCTCAATCTTATCAAAATTATATGAACCCTTATGAAGATGCTGTGATAAATCAAGCGATGTCTGATGTGCAAAGAGCTAGTGATATAGCTGGGCGCGGTGAGGCTGCTCAAGCTGTTGGTGCTGGCGCATTTGGCGGTGCGAGATCTGGTATTGTTGCAGCGGAGCGAGGCCGTAATACATTAGATGAACAAGCACGGATTGCAGGGCAACTCCGAGCTCAGGGTTATGGGCAAGCGCAAAACATGGCTTCAAATGCTTTTGAAAGCGAAATGCGCCGTAGGCAAGGTGCAGCCGGACAATACGGCAGTTTGGGTGCTTCCCTCGGCGGTATAGGCTCTACAGGCGCGCAAATCGGGTTAGGCGGAGCAGGACAATACGGTTCATTAGGAACTCAGTATGGTTCGCTTGGTGGACAATCTGCGGGTATGGGCGAATTAGGCCAACGGTTAGGATACACTGATATCAATGCACTTGACCAGTTAGGTAAAGATGATTTTGCTTACAATCAAGCTGTAGTAGATGCTGACCGCGCAACTAAAATGCAAACTATTAATGAGCCTATGCAACGGTTAGGATTCTATAGCGATATCTTACGGGGTGCTCCTACAACTCAAATGTCGTTCACACAACAAACAACGCCTAATCCTACTATGTTGAATCAACTTGTTGGTGGTGGAATATCTGCACTTGGTATTGGTAGTGCCGCAAGTAAAAGTGGAATAATCTAATGCAAAACCCAAATATTTTTAATCGCCCTATGATGAATGGTATGCAACCGCCACCCGTTAATTCAGATAATATGGGGATTACTTCGGGGTTAGGTGGTGGTATGGCTCCACCCGCTGCACCGCAACCTGCTCCTGAGGATATGGCTGCTGTGCAAACAGGGGTAGGCGGTATAGGAGAAATGTTTGCGAACCTTGAACAATCGTTAGATTCAGCAGAAAATATAGAAGATTTGTTAAATAAAATGCGGGGCGATAATAAACCCCTGCAAGCTCGCTTTAATGAGTTAAGTGAATTGGTTGGCCCAGAGGATGCGGCGGATACCCCTGAATCTGTGTTGGTTGTTTTGCAGCCGACCTTTTCAATGATGGATGATTTAAAACAAAAAGCTCCGCAAGGTGGTATTAATGATTTACCAATGGGGGGAGAGGAAACAGGAAATTTTAGCCAAGCTCCCGGATCACAAGAAGCAGTGATGCGGATGGCTGCTGGCGAACAACCTGTGTTCCGCCAAGAAGGTAGTGGTGCGGGTGGTGAAAACGATTTAACCATTGCTACTCTACAACCCAGAACACAACCCATTATTGACGCTTATCCTTTTTTATATGGGACAGGAACAGAAATGGGCTATCCCACTGGTCCCGATTTAAGGGGTATTAATATGGGTACAGTAACTCAAAGTCAACAAGCGTATTTTGATATGTTAAGCCCACAATTTGGAGCGGGTGGTTCGGGTGATCCTTCTGCTATCACCGCTAAAAACATGGGTCTTTTAAAACCTTATATGGTTGAGCCTAGAACTAAAGAAGAAATACTTGCTGAACAACGAGCATTTTTTGGTGATGATGAACAAAGAGATGCAGAAGTACAGGCTGGTCTTGGATTAGCTGGGTTGGGTGCAAAAATTGCTCAATCACCTGGATCTTTATTACAAGCCTTTACAGAGGGTGCTCCTGAGTTTGCAGAAAAACTCAGTAAAGTTGCAGGGTCAAAAGCCGCTGCGGAACGCGCTGCAAAAGAGTTTGCTTATAATACCTCTGAGTCTGAAAAAGCCCAACGCAGACAAACTGAGTTTTCTGTAGCTTCTGCTGCTATTACTGAAGCCGCGCAAAATGCTCGTTCATCTGCGGAGGCTAGATCTACTGCAACAAGATTAGCTGTTGAGTACGGATTGAGGTTTGGCGAAATAGAAATGAAGAATTTAAATGATTCTGCTATGGCTGCTTGGAATCTAAATGGTCAGCATAGCTTGAATGGTGTAAAAACATATTTCAAAATAAACGATGGAAAGCCAGATTATATAAATGTTGTAAGTACCGCAGCAGGGCCACGACAACAGAAATCAGATGGTTCAATAGTGGCTCTTCCAGATGGTTATATTGAATTAGATGCTAATGGAGTAAAACTTTTAGGTTCACAAGGCAAACTAGATTTCACTAAAGCTAAAGATGTGAACCTGTTAATACCTAGTTCAAAATCACCTTCAGGATTTGTTCCTGCTATGGGGGTTTATGATAAAGAAGGCACAGGCCAAACGTATCTTCGCGATACAAGTAAAGACAAAGATGGTAAATTTATCTATGCTGGAGGGTATAGGTTAGCACCTGAAGGAAGTTTATACGGCGATCTGAGTTCTGTATTTTCTATTAGCAAAAAAGATGATGCAGGTAGAATTACTTTAACTAATTTGATTACAGGAGAATCTAAATTAGCTTCTATCACTTCTCAGTTTACTAAAAAACTACCAAATGGTGATATTGTTCCTGTAGGAGATGGGGAATCTACTGTAGCATTTACTCCTGCTCATACAATTGAACCTTTGGTTGTTGAAGAAACGGCAGATGGAGATAGAAGGTATATTTCTGGCAACCCTATGGTACAGAATGTGGGAACGGCAGGTGTACCATATGAAGATCTTTCTGTAAAAGATGCAAATACTGTTAAGAGAACAATTTTCGCTGGTGTAAATGCTTTAGATAATTTAAATGATTTAATGGGCAAAGTACCCGATATCGCTGGCCCCCTTAACTCGGTAAAACAATTTTCTACTAATGTGCTGCAAGCCTTTATACCTTTCGAAAATGGTGAATTAGTTTTTGCAAAAACTCAAGCAGGTCGCGCACAATTACAAAACTTCACCCGTAAATTTATTGCAGCGGCAGCATTGAGTGATCGGTATGCTACGGCAGAACAAGCTCTTTTAGCAGAAATCCTTGAAGGGGAAAATTCCTTATTTATGACTAGTCCAGCGGCTATGATGATTAGATTGCAGGAAATAGGAAGAGAGTTAACAAATGATGTAGCACGAGCTAGAGCTACTTTAGGTAATACAGATGCTATGAGATTATCAAGAGTTCCTACAGGAGGTGTAAATGATCCTTTCGTTTATGGAGCTCCAGGACATTATGATTATTTATCTATGTTAGCATCAAAACATGGTGTAAATACGAACGCATATAGAAATCTTAATATTCAAATTCCTAATAAGGTTATAGCACAAATGCAGGGAGAAGATGGTACAGGTTTAACTGGAAATCAACTTGTGAAAATCGGCTCTTTGTTTGATTAAAAGGAAAACACAATGGCAACTTTAAGTCCGCCCACTGAGCAAGATATGTTGGAGTATGAGGAGCAAGAAAAAGGGAAGAGCTCTGTAATGCCTTTTGATCCGTTAGAAGGTGGACAAGCTCCTGTATATCCAGAGGGTGAGACTCCCAATATTCCCGCTATTGTTGAAAACCGCCCTGCATCTGAAACAGGGAAGTTTTTAAATGTCGAAGGCAAACGTATTCCGGCAAGAGGTTTACGAACACAAGACCCTAATTTTGGTTTAAAAATGATGGGAACATTTGCTAGAGGTTTTAATGATATTATTTTGCCATTGCCCGATGCTATTATAAATGTAACTGCTGATTTATTAACTAGTTTTGGCAAAGCTAATCCTGAAGATGTAGATACACCCGATAAAACTAGGAATTATTTAAATAGATTATTTAATTCTGGCGATTACGAAGCGGTGCAAGAAGTCGTACCTTATTTGCTTACAATGGGTGTTGGTAAAGAAATAGGCCCGAGCAGTGATCAAGGTCTTGTTTTAGATCTTACTCGTGCAGCTGGACAAGGCACTGCGATGTCTACCCCTTTTATAGGATTAAGTTCTAGGGCAGCTCCACTAACTGCGGCTTCGGGGAATGTTGTTGGTCAAACGGCTGCTCAACAAACAGGTAATTTAGCGAATGTTAGAACAGCTTTGTTTGAGGGTATGTTTGCACCTTATGCGAGCAGAGCTACAGCAACCGCTGCTACCGAAGCAACTCTCGGTGGTGTAGCTGCTGTAGGTCAAGAACTTGAAGATAAGTTTTCTCCATTAAGTTTTAACACAGGGTTAGGCGCATTAGGTCTAGCTTCTGCTGGTCCTGGACTTTTTTACGCTACGAAAACAGTGGGTAGCAAGATAGCTGATTTTTTACCCTTTAGTTTTTTTGGAAAAGCCTTAAAAGGATACGACGAATTTAAAGTAGCAAAGGGCGATCGTGAAGTTACCGAAGGTGAATACGGTGATCAAACTGTAACAAAAGCCAGTGAAAAAGACCTCAAAAAATTAGGTGATGAATACACGGGGGCAATTGAGACTGACTCTGGTAAACTAGCTGCGGCTAGAACTGGTGAAATTACAGAAAAAATAGATGTTGCTCTTACTCCTGCAGAAATCACATTAGATGCACCTTTATTAAAAACGCAGTTGTCAGCAGAAAAGTCGGGTACTCCTGAGTTCGCAAGGGCGAACGAACAACGAAAAGTCAATAATCTTGCTGGAATTAAAGAGTTTGTGCAGAATAGGTTTACAGGCGATGCGTTAGAAGATGGGCCTTTAGCTATATTAGATACAGGTACAAAACGTGTTGAAAGCATACTCGCGCGTGTAGATAAAGATTCTGCCGAAGTAGCTGAAAGATTAGCTATAATTGCAGAAGATGCTTTACCTACGGCGAAACTTGGAGCGCGGGAACAGTTTGGTACAGATGTAAGAGCTTCTTTAGAAGGGGCAATTAAAGTAGCTAAACAAGACGCAGATGCTTTTGCTAAAAGATTAAAAATAAATGATTCAGATCAATGGTCTGGCAAAGCAGCTTTAGCACAAGCTCAAGAAAACTTACTTTCTGGTTTTAAATTCACTGCTAAAGATGGCACGGAAGAAGGTGTTAAAGGTATTGGAACTAGAGCAGGAGATGCTGCTCTGGGTGCAGATTTGCGCCACCCTTTGATTAAAAGATTTTTAAGTTACACAGATGATTCTGGCATGGAACAAGTCAGTTTTCAAAACTGGAAAAGTTTCAGAGGTCAGATATCAGATGCTCTTGGAACAGCTATAGCTAAAGAAAACAGTACTGATATACAACAGCTTTCAGCGTTGGCAAAAGCATGGGATACTATGGGTAAAACCCCACGGTTTAAAGAAACTACTGCAAAGTTTGAAGAGTTTCAAGATCATTATTTAAACAATGTGATTCTTCCTTTTCAAAGTGGTATTGTTCAAAAAGTATTAACAAAGGGAAAAGGTAGTCAGCCAGATGCCGTTATATACAAAACATCTGATGAATCTGTTGCTGATGCGTTTTTAAAAGATTCAACCACTGCTCAAAAATATATGGAGTTGTTTAGCGATGACCCTGCAAAGGTACAAGCCATACAGGGAATGCTTTTAGATAAAGCAAAAAATGTTGGATTTAATGCAACTACTGGGAAGTTGAACCCAGAGGCTTTAAATAAATTTGCTAACTCTAATGAATCTGTAATCAGGGCCATTGGTTTAGAAAAACAGTTTTTCGGTGGCAAAACCGATAAAATGAAATCTGGCCCAGATATAATTCGTTCTTTGTTGGCTAGACAAAAACAATTAAGTGATCGCAGAGCTGCGATTACAAAAAACAGAATGTATAGGTTGATAAAATCAGCTGATCAAAAAGGCCAAGCACCAGAGGTTGTGTTAGCTGAAGCATTGAATCCTAAAAACCCTGCTATACTCAAACAGCTTTACCGTTCGATGAAAAAAGAAAACCCGTTGTTCGAGGTAGATGGGACGCTAATGGCCTTCCGTGCTTCAATAATGGATACATTGATGGGTACGGCAGATGATGCTGTTAAAAGTCCTGCTGCTTTTAAAGGCCGATTAGAAAAAATACAAAATAGCAAATTGTTAAATGGTATTTTTTCTCAAAGCCATTTAGATGACATGATGTTGGTCGCAGATGCTTATGAAAGAGTTTTAGCCACGGGTATCGGAGAAGGTGGCGCAGGAGTAACTAATTCAAGTATTTTAGATGCATTAGCTGCTAAAACAGGAACGTCTGTTGCGGGTTTGTCTAACCTTGCCCGTTCAGCAAGAGAAGGCCGAGTCAGTGGAAAAGCAGCGGCGGCTTATGTTGCTTCCCGAGCATTTAGCGCACAGCAATCGGCAAGAGCAGATGAATTGTTTCGCCGTATGATGTTTGATCCTGAGTTAGCTAAACTCATGACAGCCCAAGGCCCGAGTGTAGGTGCTATTAGTCCTGCGGTCAAAGCTCGATTAAATGCGTATATGTTTAGCCTTGGTGT
>TARA_R110002073_G_scaffold159955_1_pt1 | contig 11908 bp, 13 predicted proteins | sample TARA_R110002073 | Tara Oceans TARA_R110002073 (sample SAMEA4397174) | marine metagenome | biome: Polar Biome; feature: [DCM] deep chlorophyll maximum layer (ENVO:01000326); material: water (ENVO:00002006), including particulate matter (ENVO:01000060) such as... | depth 40 m
AAAAGCAGTAGCCGATGTTGCTCAAACTATAGTGGCTGCAAAAGCTGCTGTAGAAACAACAGTAACCTCTAGTGAAAACAGGTTCTATTCGCCATTAGTTAAAAATATTGCCAAAAAAGAAGGCCTTTCTCAACCAGAACTAGACGGTATTTCTGGAACTGGAAAAGAAGGTCGTGTTACAAAAAACGATATTTTAGAATATATAAATAATAAAGGTAGCCAACCAGCTCCCCAACCAGTTGTTGCTCAACAAGACGTAGCACCAGAACCAGCAAAGACTCAAAGTACACCTGTAGCTCCTAAAACTGAAGTTAAAGAAGCTCCTGTTGAAGTGAGTGGAGGTGATGAGATTATCGAAATGACCAGAATGGGTAAATTGGTAGCGAAGCACATGGTCGATTCTGTACAAACTTCAGCTCATGTGCAATCATTTATTGAAGCAGATGTGACTAATATTTGGAACTGGAGAAATAAAGTTAAAAACGACTTTAAAAAACGTGAAGGTGAAAACCTGACATTTACACCAATTTTTCTAGAAGCTATTGCAAAAGCATTGCGCGATTACCCAATGATGAACATTTCAGTTCAAGGAGATAGCATCATAAAAAAGAAACATATCAACTTAGGTATGGCTGCAGCTTTACCAGATGGAAACTTGATTGTACCAGTAATAAAAAATGCAGACCAATTAAACTTAATTGGTATGACTAAACAAGTGAACGATTTGGCAAATAGAGCTAGATTGAATCAATTAAAACCAGACGATATACAAGGTGGAACATACACAGTTACCAATGTTGGAACCTTTGGTAGCATTATGGGAACTCCTATTATTAATCAGCCTCAAGTTGGTATTTTAGCCCTAGGCGCTATTCGTAAAGTACCAGCTGTTATCGAAACCTCAGAAGGCGATTTTATTGGTATCCGATATAAAATGTTTTTATCGCACTCTTACGACCATCGAGTGGTAAATGGTGCTCTTGGAGGCCAGTTTGTAAAAGCCGTAAAAGAGTATTTGGAGGCTTGGGATTTAGATAGGGAAATATAACATATCCCTTTGAAAAAAGGGATCTCATCATAGAAAATACACAGTTAAAAGAAGTAGTGGTATAGTTATTTTAGGTTTTTGCTGTTGGGAAACAGTATCAAGACTTAGTAGGCGAGAACCAAGCGATAATTTATAGCCATCTTTGTTGTGCTTTCGTTATTTCGTTGTAAAGAGTTTAATTATTGGTTATTTTCTTTAAACGAATTGTAATTAATCTAGCTTCTTAAAATCAATTTTTCTATCTCTACTTACACTAAGGCTAGTTATTTTACCATTTTCACTCTTAAATTCTATTTGTGCAAAAAAATCTTTAACAAAAAATTTGCCTTCTTCATAAGGGAAAATTTTAGTATTAGGAAAATTATTAACTTCTACAAAAAGGGATGTGCCTTCTAGAATGATATTCATTGAATCTTTTGATTTTGACAGGTATTTACCTATATAAGTTTTTAACAGTTCTTTTGATACTTCAATTTCTTTAAAATCAATTTCTGTTGGAAGCAATGGTAAAGGTTCAATTTTTGGGTTCTGTATTTTTAATTCATTATAGATGGATTTTAAAAATTTCACGGATTGTTCCTGCATCCGGTTCAATACTCCTAAAGAGTATCTTTTACCATCTAAATCTCCTAAAATTAGATTTCTCCCTTTAATTGAGGTTATAAATTTTATTCTATTTATTCTATTGACACTATCTAGCTCTTCTTTTGTTTGACTATAGAGAGAGGGAAACTCATAATCTATAGATGTAAAATCGATTACCTCTTGTTCATAATTTAAATAGTGTGAATATTCATCAAAATTCTCAAAAATGAAGTTCATGGCTCTTTTAAAAAAGGCTAAATCATTATTGTAATAGGTATTTATTTGTAAGTTTAAACTTTCGTTATTGGACAACGAGACCAGTCCCAGATTTTTCATTCTACTAAAAGTTAATTCGCTTATATTTAAATCAAGATTTTGTTGGTCCATTATCATTAAAACACTGTCAAGAGGCAGTGTAACTTAAAGCCGCTTCTTGATTTGTAATGCTTATTTCCAAACCCCTTATATGAGTATCTAACATAAATATATCGCCTTGAACCTCTAACTTCATTTCGGTTAAATATTTATAGCCTAAATCAGATTTCTCCTTATTTTCTTTACTAGTATTGAGTTGCAACGCAATTAAAATTCCAATAACTACAAGTGCAATTTCTCCAACAGCATATTTAAGGTACTTTCCGGTTTTGCCTTCTAAAATAAGATTTTGGCGTATATGTTTAAAGAATTTTATCATTGGTTATTGGGTGGTCAATTAAAGCACAATTTTATATGTTTAAAATCGTTTTAATACTTCGGCTGCGCTCAGCACAAGTTAATTATACAAGACGCAAACGAAGGTAGCTCAATTTTCTTACAAAATCAAGCGAGGTTTTTAAAATGCAACCCTTATTTTTTGTTTATTCTATTTACCTTTGCATATCAAAAAACAGTTGATTAATGCAATTAAACTTAACAAAGCCCATTTGTTTCTTCGATCTGGAAACAACAGGAGTTAATATTTCTAAAGATCGTGTTGTGGAGATTTCAATTCTTAAAGTGTTTCCAAATGGCACCGAAGAAAGTAAAACATGGTTGGTAAACCCAGAAATGGTTATACCTAATGAGGTAATTGCTATTCATGGTATTACCAATGAGAAAGTAGCCAACGAACCTACCTTTAAAGAAATTGCCAAAGAGGTTCATAATATGATTAAAGATTCCGATTTAGGAGGCTTTAACTCCAATAGATTTGATATTCCCTTATTAGCCGAGGAAATGCTGAGGGCAGATTTAGATTTTGATATGAAAAATCGTGTGGCTGTAGATGTACAAACTATTTTTCATAAAATGGAGCAGCGTACACTAAGTGCAGCTTATAAGTTTTATTGTAATGAAAGTTTAGATGATGCACATAGTGCCGAAGCTGATACCAAAGCGACTTATGAAGTTTTGAAAGCACAAATACACAAATACGATTTACTTGAAAATGACACCAAATTTTTAGCGGAGTTCAGTTCTAGAAAAAAGTTAGCCGATTTTGCTGGATTTATTAATTACAATAAAAAAGGAGAAGAATGTTTTTCTTTTGGAAAACATAAAGGCAAATTAGTAACCGAAGTTTTAGAGAAAGAACCTGGGTATTTTGGGTGGTTGTTAGATGCCGATTTTCCATTATATACAAAAAAAGTATTGACTGCTATTAAATTACGTAGTTTTAATAATAAATTGTTTTAAAAATAATTGGTTTGTCATTCCTGCGAAGGCAGGAATCCACAATTAAAAAATTAGTTAACTAATAAATAAGATTCCTGCCTTCGCAGGAATGACAGAATATGAAACTTATTTGCATAGGTAGAAATTACACCAAACATATTGAAGAGTTGGAAAATGAAAAACCAAAAGATCCAGTAGTTTTTTTAAAGCCTGATACCGCTATACTTCTTAAAAAGCAACCCTTTTTTATTCCAGACTTTTCTAACGACGTACACCACGAAGTTGAAATATTGGTTAAAATCAATAAAGTAGGCAAGCATATTAATCGAAAATTCGCACACAAATATTACGATGAAATTGGTTTAGGTATAGACTTTACAGCACGCGATTTGCAAAGTGAATTAAAAACAAAAGGCTTACCTTGGGAAAAAGCCAAAGCCTTTGATGGTGCAGCAGTAATAGGTAAGTGGATTGCTAAAAGTGCATTTAAAGATATAAATAATATTAACTTCAGTTTATACAAAAATGACGCAATTGTACAAGATGGAAATACCAACCTAATGCTTTGGAAAATAGATGAGTTGGTCGAATATGTGTCAAAATATTTTACTTTAAAGATTGGAGATATTATCTTTACAGGCACGCCAGCAGGTGTTGGCAAGGTAGTTGCAAACGATAAATTAAAAGGATTTATAGAAAAAGAAGAACTATTTTCAATAACAGTTAAATAAATGGAACAATATTATAAATTGGATAAGCTTCGTGAACTTTCTGGTGATGATCAGGAATTTATTGAAACTTTGGCAATGACTTTTTTAGAAGAAGTCCCAGAAGACGCAAAGCTTCTAGAAACAGCTGTGGTAAGTAAAGACTATTTGGCTGCTTACAAATCTGCCCACAAAATGAAACCTACTATAGACTTATTTGAACTTGGTGTTCTAGATGACCTTATTGAGGTTCAGGACTGGGGAAAATTTGAGCAACGCGATAAGGATATTTCTAATAAATTAGACATTGTGCTTAACGCAGTTGAAAGAGCAGTAGAGGAGATTAGGTCAGACTTCAACTTATAATGCAAGCAGAGATAATTACTATTGGTGATGAGATTCTCATTGGTCAAGTAGTTGATACCAATTCGGCATATATTTCAAAAGAGCTGAATAAAATTGGTGTGTCTGTGTACCAAATCACTTCAGTTCAAGACGATAAAATACATATTTTAAAATCTTTAAAAGAAGCTGAAGAAAATGCAGATATCATTATAATTACAGGAGGATTAGGGCCAACAAAAGACGATATTACCAAAGCCACAATTGCTGAATATTTTAATGATACTTTAGTACAAAGTCAAGCTGTTTTAGATAACATTAAAGATCTTTGGAAAAAATATATCAAACAACCATTATCGCAAGTTAACATCAATCAAGCCTTAGTGCCTTCAAAAGCAACAATTTTAATGAACCATTTTGGAAGTGCTCCTGGAATGTGGTTGGAAAAAGATGCTAAAGTGTTTGTCTCGCTCCCTGGAGTCCCTTTTGAAATGAAAGCTTTAATGAATCATGAAGTATTACCTCGACTTCAAAAGCAATTTGAACTTCCTTTTATTCTACACAAAACATTGCTTACCTATGGTCTAGGCGAAAGCAAACTCGCTGAAAAAATTGAAACTTGGGAAGATAACCTTCCAGATTTTATTAAACTTGCATATCTACCCAATTTAGGAATGGTAAGACTCCGTTTATCTGCAAAAGGAACTAACGAGCAGCTTATAATTTCAGAAATGAACAAGCAAATAAAACTGTTACTTCCTCAAATAGAAAAAGAATTTGCAGGTTTTGAAGAGAATGGTAATCTCGAAATGTTAATAGGAAAAAAACTAACAAGCTTAGGTAAAACTCTAGCTACAGCAGAGAGTTGTACAGGAGGAAAAATTGCAGAAAGAATCACAGCAAATCCAGGAGCATCAATCTATTTTAAAGGAAGCGTGGTAAGTTATGCTACCCAAGCTAAAATTGATATATTACATATCAGTGAAGATTTAATCGATAAATATTCTGTAGTAAGCACTCAAGTAGCTGAAGCTATGGCAATAAATGTGCAAAAATTATTTAAAACAGATTATACTATTGCCACAACAGGAAATGCAGGTCCAACTAAAGGCGATGCCAATGTAGAGGTAGGTACTGTATGTATTGCCATTGCTACACCTAAAGGCGTTTTTTCAAAAACGTTTAACCTAGGAAATCATCGAACAAAAGTGATAAATAAAGCAACAAATAAAGCATTTGAAATGCTTCAGAAAGAAATTTTTAAAAATTGATAAAATAAAATTTGTCAAACACTAAAGAATTCGTAAATTTGCACCTCGTTTTAAAATAACAATTTTTAAAGTTATATATCATGTCAAGAGTTTGTGAGCTTACTGGAAAAAAAGCGATGGTTGGGAACAACGTTTCGCATGCAATGAATAGAACTAAGCGTAAGTTTAATGCTAACTTGCTTAAAAAGCGTTTTTATATTCCTGAAGAAGATAAGTGGGTAACTTTAAAAGTTTCTGCAGCAGCATTAAAAACAATTAACAGAGTTGGTATATCTGCAGCTATCAAAGATGCAAAATCTAAAGGATTTTTAAAATAATAGCCTAATAGTTAAAGATTAGTACAATGGCAAAAAAAGGAAATAGAGTTCAAGTAATATTAGAGTGCACAGAGCATAAGGCTTCTGGACAAGCAGGAACTTCTAGATATATTACAACAAAAAACAAAAAGAACACACCTGATAGAATGGAGATAAAGAAATTTAATCCGATCTTAAAGCGTATGACAGTTCATAAAGAAATTAAATAATATAATAGTAGTTAGTTGCCAGTATACAGTAAGCAGTCAAAAGCTGTTAACTGAAAACTGAAAACTGAAACTGAAGACTAAAAAATCATGGCAAAGAAATCAGTAGCATCATTACAAACAGGATCTAAGCGTTTAACAAAAGCTATTAAAATGGTTAAGTCTCCAAAATCTGGAGCTTATATGTTTGTTGAATCAATTATGGCACCAGAACAAGTAAACGACTTTTTGAATAAAAAATAAATTCTATTTTTTATTAGCAAGATATTTAAAGCTGCTTTCTATTAGAGAGCAGCTTTTATTTTATATTTACATGAGTTTTTTATGACATTTCTTCATACTTTTTAAAAAGGCAGGAATTTTGTTAGTTTAAAAGACGAATAAGTGTTAATTAAAGCACTTAAAATAAAGTAATATACATGAGTTTTTTTAAAAATATATTTTCTTCTGAAAAGAAAGAAACACTAGATAAAGGTTTAGAGAAATCTAAAACATCCTTTTTCAATAAACTTAATAAAGCAGTAGCTGGAAAGTCTAAAGTAGATGATGATGTTCTTGATAATTTAGAAGAAATACTAGTAACGAGCGATGTTGGTGTAAATACCACTTTAAAAGTTATTGATAGGATAGAAGCGAGAGTAGCCAAAGATAAATATTTAGGAACCTCAGAATTAAACCAGATATTACGAGAAGAAATCGCTGGATTACTATCAGAAACCAACTCTGGAGAAGCCACAGAGTTCACCATTCCTAACACCCAAAAACCACATGTTATTATGGTGGTTGGTGTAAATGGGGTTGGAAAAACAACCACTATTGGTAAATTAGCATATCAATTTAAAAAGCAAGGTTTAAATGTGGTGTTAGGTGCTGCTGATACCTTTAGAGCAGCAGCCATCGACCAATTACAAGTTTGGGCAGACCGTGTGGATATCCCAATTGTAAAGCAATCTATGGGAAGTGATCCTGCATCTGTAGCTTTTGATGCGTTACAGTCTGGAGTTTCTCAAAATGCCGATGTCGTTATTATTGATACAGCAGGACGTTTGCATAATAAAGTCAACTTAATGAACGAGCTCACCAAAGTAAAACGTGTCATGCAAAAAGTAGTTGACGACGCACCTCATGATGTGTTATTGGTGTTGGATGGTTCAACAGGACAAAATGCTTTTGAACAAGCAAAACAGTTTACAGCAGCAACCGAAGTAACATCGCTGGCAGTGACTAAACTGGATGGCACAGCCAAAGGTGGTGTGGTTATTGGTATAAGTGACGAGTTTCAAATTCCAGTGAAGTATATTGGAGTTGGTGAAGGCATTGAAGATTTACAAGTATTTAACAAATACGAGTTTGTTGATTCGTTCTTCAAATAGTTTTGTCACATTGAGCGCAGTCGAAATGTCTTAATATGAGTTATAACATCTACCATAATCTAACAATAAACACATCTTCAAAAGAGGTGTTTGATGCGGTTTCTTTGCCACAGCATTTAGATAATTGGTGGACGTTAAAAAGTTCTGGAATACCTGAATTACAAGCAGAATACAACTTAAACTTTACTGACCAATATAATTGGTTTTGTAAAGTATCCAAAGTAAATCCAAATGAGTCCTTTCATTTAAAAATGATAAAATCTAATGATGATTGGAATCCAACGACGTTTGGTTTTGATTTAGAGGAAGTAAAAAATGGAACGTTGTTGAAGTTTAGCCATGTAAATTGGCTAAAGGAGAATCATCATTTTAAACATTCTTCGTTTTGTTGGGCTTTGCTGCTTAATGGCTTAAAAAACTATTTGGAAAAAGGAGGCATTATTCCTTTCGCTGAAAGGAATTAGTAATTAAAATAATTAGTATTTTTATTCAAAACACTAATTATGCGTCATATTCTATATTTTCTTTTTGTTGCCCTTATTTTTTCTTGTAAAAACGATACACCTTCAAACATTATTCCCAAAAGGGAAGTCGCTCCAGTTGTTAGGGATTCAACCGATTTTAGAGAGTTTAGAGTATTGGATTCAAGATACATTAGTAAAGATGAATTATGGAAGCCATTCAACAAAGATTTAAAAAATTTTACCGAAGAAGTTTATAATACCCTAAAGCCGCTTGTTTTAGAGCAAGATATTCCAACACTTCAAAAGCATATCACCAATGGCGATTTATCTTATGAGAAACTAACCAAGTTTTATTTATACCGCATACGAAAATTTGATAGGGAAAATGACTTATCGTTAAATTCTGTGATAGCTTTAAATCTAAAAGTAATCAAGCAGGCTAAGCAAAAAGATAAAGAATTTAAAAAAAACAAAAAGGTTAAACATCCAATTTTTGGGATGCCAATTTTATTAAAGGACAACATCAATGCATTTGGAATACCAACTACGGCAGGTGCAGTAGCTTTACAAGAAAATATTGCTGATGATGCCTTTATCTCAGCACGCTTAAAAAATAATGGTGCACTCATTTTAGGAAAAGCCAATTTAAGTGAATGGGCATATTTCTTTTGTGGTGATTGTCCAAGTGGTTATAGCGCCATTGGAGGGCAAACCTTAAATCCTTATGGCAGAAGAATAATGGATACAGGAGGTTCAAGCTCTGGTAGTGGAGTGTCTGTTGCTGCAAATTTTAGTGTAGGAGCTGTTGGTAGCGAAACGTCTGGCTCTATTTTATCGCCTTCCAGTTCTAATTCCATTGTAGGATTAAAACCTACTATTGGTTTGTTAAGCAGAAGTGGTATTGTGCCAATTTCTTCCACGTTGGATACACCTGGACCAATGACTAAAAACGTGATTGATAATGCCATACTTTTGGATGCTATGAGCGGTTTTGACGATACTGATTCCAAATCAATTAAAAGTCAAGTTGTAAGCTATTCAAATGCTTTACAAGAAAGCAGTATTGAAGGAAAACGATTTGGAGCTTTTAAACGATTTATGGAAGATTCTTTATATGTCGCGGCAATTAATGTTTTACGTAATAAAGGTGCTGAGGTGGTTGAAGTTGATGAGGTAGAAATAGAACGTTCAGGATTTATTAGCTTATTAAATCTTGAAATGAAAAAAGATTTGCCAGAATATCTAGCTAATCATGCTTCAAACGTAGTTGAAATCAATTCGGTTAAAGATGTGATAGATTATAATAATCTAGATTCTTTAAATCGTGCACCTTATGGTCAAAGATTATTCAAAGGTATTGTTGATGATCCTGGAAGTTTACAATATTTGGATTCTATTAAAACGGATTTAAAAACCAAGAGCAAATTGTATTTTGATACACCTTTTGAAAAACAAAACCTTGATGGGTTTTTATCAATAAATAATTTCCACGCAGGTTGGGCAGCCACTGCTGAATATCCTGCAATAACAGTGCCAATGGGTTATCAAGATAATGGTCGCCCAAGAGGCTTAACTTTTATTTCTAAACCCTTAAACGAAAGAGATTTGTTAGAATGGGCTTATGTGTACGAACAAGCATCCAAAAAGCGTGAGATTCCTGTCAATTATAATTAATTAATCACAGCATTTATTTTTTCCCAAAGCTGGTTGTCAAATCCTGATGGCCCAAATGTCGAGTCGTTAGCATTGTCTCCCATACGTACAATAACCAAATCTTCACTTGGAACGACGTACAATTTTTGATCGTTTTTACCCAAACCAGCTATTAAATCACTTGGTGCATTTGGGATAAGAGTACCTTGATATTCTGTTTCACTTCCTGGTAATCTGTAGTTACTTTTACCATTTAGCCACCATAAATAGCCATAAGCTTTGTTTAAATTTTGTGAAGTGTTGGTCATATCATTAAAATAATCAGTATCACTTAAAATGACCTCATTTTCCCATGTTCCTTGATTTAAGCTCAAAAGCCCAAATCTTGCCATACTTCTAGCAGTACTCAAATAGAGTTTATAACATCCAAAAGGAACCCAAAGTCCTTGCATGCCTATTTTATCGCGTATTTTGTTATTAAAATAATTGCTAAAAGTTTGATTGGTAGCACCTTCAACAATACTGTGTGTTAAAGTATATGGCGCATTATGGTAGTACCAAAAAGTAAAAGGGTCTTGTTTGTAAACTAAATCTTCAGGTTCAGTACAATCGGCATTTGGTACATTATAATCTAACCCAGTGGTCATGGTTAAATGATTTTTGACTGTAACAGCGTCTTCTTGTGTACTGGTCATACTAGACCAATTGGCACCTAAATAGTTTTGTGACGAATTGTTAATATTAAGCAAACCTTCTTGTTGTGCAATGCCAATGGTAAAAGCAGAAAGTGTTTTTGCAGCCGAATTCCAAGTATGATTCATAGTTGCGTCAAAACCATTTCCATACCATTCTATAACAATTTTACCTTTTTTAAGAATAATAAAAGCTTTGGATTGTTTTACATTTAAAAAATCGTAAAGATCTTGTTCTGCTGTAGTATCCCAATTAAGGGTTTCCATAGATATGGTTTCCCAATCATTAGAATTTAAAGGAGGAAAATATAATATGTCTTCGTTGTTTTTTGGGTTATCAATAGTATTTGTAGAACAAGAATAAACTATAGAGCATCCAATAAAAAGATAAAATAGATGTTTGTAGGCTAATTTCATATTCATGTATTTAAGACCATTAAATATACTAAAGGTTTAATTAAGATTGTATCTTTGCAAACCAAAATTAAGGCATGAGAACAAGATCACTAAAAAAAAACAAAATTAATGTAGTCACTTTGGGATGCTCCAAAAATGTGTACGATAGTGAGATATTGATGGGACAACTTAAAGCAAATAATAAAGAAGTTGTACATGAAGAAGAAGGTAACATTGTAGTGATTAATACTTGTGGTTTTATTAATAATGCCAAAGAAGAAAGTGTCAATACAATTTTGGAATACCTTCAAAAAAAAGAAGAAGGAGAGGTTGATAAAGTATTTGTCACAGGCTGTTTGAGCGAACGCTACAAACCAGATTTGGAAAAAGAAATTCCTGATGTAGACCAATACTTTGGAACTACTGAATTGCCAAATTTATTAAAAGCTCTTGGTGCCGATTACAAACATGAGTTAATAGGCGAACGTTTAACAACCACACCAAAAAATTATGCCTATTTAAAAATTGCCGAAGGCTGTGATAGACCTTGCAGTTTTTGTGCCATACCATTAATGAGAGGGAAGCATAAATCCACGCCTATTGAAGATATTGTAATTGAAGCTGAAAAACTAGCAGAAAATGGCGTAAAAGAACTTATTTTAATAGCACAAGATTTAACCTATTATGGTCTTGACCTTTATAAAAAACGCAATTTAGCCGAACTTCTTGAAGCTTTGGTAAAAGTTGAAGGCATCGAGTGGATTCGACTGCATTATGCGTATCCAACAGGATTTCCTATGGATGTTTTAGATGTAATGAACCGTGAGCCTAAAATTTGCAATTATTTAGATATTCCGCTTCAACATATTTCCGATAGCATTTTAAAAAGTATGCGCCGAGGTACAACTCAAGATAAAACAACCAAGCTACTTAAAGAGTTTAGGGCTAAAGTACCAAATATGACCATTAGAACGACACTCATTGTTGGTTATCCTGGGGAAACCGAAGAAGATTACCAAAAACTTAAAGATTGGGTGATAGATATGCGTTTTGAACGATTGGGTTGTTTTACGTATTCCCACGAAGAAAACACACATGCTTATAATTTAGAAGATGATGTCCCACAAGCGATCAAGCAAGAACGCGCCAATGAAATTATGGAAATTCAATCACAGATTTCTTGGGAACTAAACCAAGAAAA
>TARA_R110002073_G_scaffold40365_7_pt1 | contig 11901 bp, 10 predicted proteins | sample TARA_R110002073 | Tara Oceans TARA_R110002073 (sample SAMEA4397174) | marine metagenome | biome: Polar Biome; feature: [DCM] deep chlorophyll maximum layer (ENVO:01000326); material: water (ENVO:00002006), including particulate matter (ENVO:01000060) such as... | depth 40 m
ACACTGTCCATCAGACACAGCACGTCATTGCCCTGATCCCGAAAATATTCGCTGATCGTCAACGTCAGATAAGCCGCCTGCCGCCGCATCAGCGCCGTTTCATCAGAAGTCGCCACGACGACCACACTGCGGGCCAGGCCTTCCGGCCCGAGATCATCTTCGATAAATTCCTGAACTTCGCGTCCCCGCTCCCCGATCAGACCAATTACCGACACATCGGACATGGCGTAACGGGCGAACATTGATAACAGAATGGATTTCCCGACGCCGGACCCGGCGAATATCCCCATGCGCTGCCCCTTGCAACAGGTCACAAAGGTATTGAGAGAACGGACACCAAGATCAATCTTGTCCCCAACCCGTTGACGCAGATGCGCTGCCGGCGGTTGGGCGCGAATGGGATAGGCTTCCGCCCCCGCCCGGATTGGCCCCTTGCCATCAATCGGCTCGCCCATGGCGTTCACCACCCGGCCAAGCCATTGCATAGACGGATGGGACACCGGGGTTTCGCCTTCAACATAGGCCTGGCAACCAACCCCGACACCTTCCAACATGGAATAAGGCATCAACAACGCGCGATCATCCTGAAAACCGATCACTTCACAGGGAATGAATTTCTCCTGCCGCGAGACCAGCGTCACCCGGGAACCGATGCTAAGGGATTGTTGCGCCCCGGCGACCTCCACCAAAAGACCCTGTACCCCGACCACCCGGCCGTAGAAACGCCAGGCGTGCATTCTCTCGATTTCTGCTTTTAATGTAAACACGTGACTCAATCGCCTAACGTTAATTTTTTCCCATATTACGCTAATTTAATCGGCGTTCACAGGAAAACCTGATAAAAAAAATAATATTTTTCATTAAATATAGTGTTAATTTAAACTTCCGGTAACGATAGTTAATATACTTATATATCAATAACTTATGTTATTATTTTTAAAATATTTGGTAAAAAACGATTAAACTTAGGGGGAAAAAACCGTAAAAATGTATCTTTATATACTTTTTATTAACCAATTCTGTTAAAAATGGTTAACAAGAAATAGTTAACCTATGTAAGTTTTGATTAAGGTTGTATAGAAAACAGCAAAATTGTGCGAAAAAAGGTGTAAAAATGCGTGTACTACTCATAGAAGATGATCCGTCTACATCCAAAAGTATCGAATTAATGTTATCGGCAGAAGGCTTTAATATTTACAGCACTGACCTCGGTGAAGAAGGCATCGATCTCGGCAAGCTTTACGATTACGATATTATCCTGCTTGATTTGAACCTTCCTGATATGCATGGCTATGACGTTCTGAAAAAACTGCGTCTGTCAAAAGTTAACACCCCGGTTCTGATACTCTCCGGCATGGGAGAACTGGAAAACAAAGTTAAAGGCCTCGGCTTTGGCGCAGATGACTATCTGACCAAACCCTTCTATAAAGAAGAACTGGTGGCCCGGATTCAGGCGATCATTCGCCGCTCCAAAGGTCACGCGGAATCCATTATCCGCACCGGCAAACTTTCCGTCAATCTGGACACCAAAACCGTTGATGTTAATAACCAGCGCGTTCACCTGACCGGGAAAGAATATGCCATGCTGGAACTGTTGTCCTTGCGGAAAAGCACGACGCTGACCAAGGAAATGTTCCTTAATCACCTTTACGGCGGCATGGATGAACCGGAACTTAAAATCATTGATGTTTTCATTTGTAAACTGCGCAAGAAACTGATGGCGATTTGCGGCGAGAATTACATTGAAACAGTCTGGGGCCGCGGGTATGTGCTGCGTGATCCCGATCAGAATGACGCAGATGTGGCAGTGGCGAGCTAAGGGAACCTCCCTCGCCCCTCACGCCTGATATCTTTGGCAGAACTCTCCGGTAAATTTTATAATTTACCAACAAAAAAGGTCACACCCGTGTTTCGGTGTGACCTTTTTATATTAAAAACTCTCCTGAAAAATCAGCCGGCTTTCAGCAGGGCATGATCGGAGGTGTTATACATCCCGCGCTTGCCGGACACAGGCTTGAATTTTTCAGACAATCCCAATACGGTTTCCGCCGCGCCAAGAAATAACGTGCCGTCCACAGGCAACTGATCCCTCAGGCGGTCCAGAACTTTGCTTTTGGTCGCCTGCTCAAAATAAATCAGCACATTCCGGCAATAAATTACATCAAAAGTACCCAGAGGCGTGAAACTGTCCAACAGGTTAAACGGCCGGTAGGTCACCATCTTCCGGATTTCATCGGAAATCTGCCACATTTCGCCCGCCTGGGTAAAATATTTCATCAGCAGTTTGATCGGCAGGCCTCTTTGTACCTCAAATTGCGAATACACCCCGGCCCGCGCCTTATCAAGCACCTGATTCGAAATATCGGTGCCGACAATATCAATCTGCCAGCCCGGCATCTGGGATTCCATTTCCTTCAGGATAATCGCCAGGGAATAGGGTTCCTGTCCTGTCGACGCCGCCGCACACCAAATCCGCAAGCGCCGCGTATTGGCGCGACTTTCCAGCAATCCAGGCAAAACATCCTCTTTGAACAGGTCAAAGGGTGTATTGTCACGGAAAAAGAAGGATTCATTGGTGGTCATTGCTTCGGTAATTTCGCTAAGCAATTCTTCTTTGCGCCGCAACCGAACCTCATTGATCAAATCGTCCAGGGTCTCCATGCCTTTTTTACGGGCAATTGGCGTCAGCCGGCTCTCCAAAAGATAAACTTTATCTTCAGACAAGACCAAACCTGACCGTTCCCTCAAGATACCTGTGAGTAACTCAAAATCTTCTTTTCTCATTTTGCAGGTCCCATCAGTTTTTGTTTTATCTCGCCGCCTATTTTATTCAGTGGATAAACACCACTACACAGACCGGCAGTTGAAACAGCTCCGGGCATCCCCCACACCACACTGGTTTCTTCATCTTGTGCAATCAAGCTCCCGCCAGCTTCCACAAGCTTTTTGCAGCTTTCAAGACCGTCGTGCCCCATACCTGTCAGAATGACGGCAAATATCCCTGATCCATACACCTTGATCAGGCTGCGCATCATCGGTTCTACAGAAGGACGGCAGTAATTTTCGGGCGGATCCTGATTTAGCGCGATCACTTTGCGTCCGCCGCGTTCAACCACCGTCATATGATTATCGCCAGGTGCAAGATATGCCATCCCGGCTTCCAGAACATCCCCGTCTTCTGCTTCCTTGCAGGTAAAGTTGGTCGCGACCGTCAGATGTTTGGCCAGGATATTTGTAAATGTAGGCGGCATATGCTGCGTGATCAACACAGGCACATCGGCCTCTCCGAGATCTGTCAGAACCTGAAGCAAAGCCTGTGGGCCACCTGTCGAGCTGCCAATGGCGAGAACAGACGGTTTTGATTTAGAAAAACGCCGTTTCTCTATCGACCTGGCCATAGACTTCTGTGGAATAAACTGGTCCTGGACACGGCTGCCTTCGCCTTTGAAAATTTCTCCCCCATTACGCAAACGATTGGCCGCAACGATGCTGATCACCTTGCTGACCACATCTTCCTGAAAGCTCATTGAGGCGGCAACTTCACGATTGCTTTCCGGCTTGGAGACATAATCGGAGGCGCCCATGGACAGGGCCTTCATGCTGATTTCGGCATTTCTCTTGGTCAGCGTCGACGCCATCAATACTTTTACTTTGGGGTTGATCTTAAAGAACTGGGGTAAAGCGGTTAATCCGTCCATCACCGGCATTTCAATATCAAGTATGATGATTTCCGGATCATAACGCTGCATGCTCGCCAGCGCCATCTCCCCATTCCCGGCCGTACCCACGACTTTAATCGCGGGCTCTGCGCCAAGCCAGGTAGACATCAACCCCCTGATGACCGCTGAATCATCGACGATCATCACCCTGTACTGGCCGCTCCGCACTTTGTCACTCAAGTCCCCACTGTCTTTTAAAGAAACTGATGGCACGTTATAGCAATCCTACCTGTGAGAATTTTGATTCAATGATTTCACGGTCAAAAGGTTTCATAATATATTCATCTGCGCCGGCAGAAATCGCGGCGCTGATATGGCTCATATCATTTTCTGTTGTACAGAAAACAACGACCGGCTTATCACCGCCTGCCGATGCCCGCAGGGCTTTTAGAAAATCCAGGCCATTCATAACCGGCATGTTCCAGTCCAGCAAAACCACGTCAGGCATGCCTTCCAGGCAGGAATCCAACGCATCCTGACCATCTACCGCTTCACGAATATCGAAATCCAATTCTTCCAGGATTCGTCGCGCTACTTTTCTAATCACTTTCGAGTCATCAACAACAAGACAGGATTTCATTTTATTCTTCTCCAAGATTTATTTTTTTACCTTCCTTCTGAAGGTTAATCCTTATTAGGCCGCCGCAGCTTGGCCCTTCCCAAAATTCAATAATTTTTCAACATCAAGAATAACAAGCAATTCGCCATCCATGCGGTAAATACCGCTCGAGACTTCCTGCCACCGCTGATCCAGAGTTACAGGATTGCGTTCAAATGATTCATCGGGAAATGACATCACATCCCCGACAGAATCAATCAGAAGGCTATACGGTTCACCATTATATTCAACAACAATACTCATTCCCACATTGCCGGTATCCTGAACGCCAAGACCAAGCCGTTTGCGCAGGTTAATTGCCGTAACAATACGCCCGCGAAGGTTTAACACCCCCTCGACAGCAGATGGCGCCAAGGGAACCGATGTAATCATCTGTTCAGACAGCACATCGTGGACCGTTAATACCGGAACCCCGCATAATTGCCCGGCCAACCGAATTGTGACGAAATCTTTATTAGTATTTTCCATGGTCATAACCTTAAATTTTAAACCTTAAGCCGCACGCTGATTTTTGCTGATCTGTTCCCCGATCGTGGTCATCAATGTTTCCCGATCCAGTTTCACGACATAATCATCGAAACCAACTTCACGGCCCCGGGCGAAGTCCCGCGGTGTACTATGGGAAGACAGCGCCACTAAAGGTGTTTTTTGCCAGATCCCGCCCTCGCGGACTTTTTCTGCAAAATTAAATCCGTCCATTTCAGGCATTTCAATATCACTGATAATCAGGTCAAAGTCTTTGCCTTTATCCCGCAATTTCAACGCATCCGCCGCCGTATCCACGGACGTGATTTTATACCCGGCCGCGGTTAACAATGGCCGAACCATATTCAGAAAGAATTTACTGTCATCAACAAGCAGGATATGCGGCAGTTTCTTTCCACCAATATGACCTGAGGTGCTCGCATTTCCCAATGTGCCAAAGGCTTTTTCAATGTAATAAGCCACATCAATGACTTCCGTCGCATTACCGTCAATCACAGCCGTTCCAACCTGACCGTCAACAGCAGAAGACAATTCAACATCGATTTCATCCTCAAGGATATCGGAAATCTCGTCAACAGCAACGCCCATGGTTTTGTCACCATCGGCAAAAACAAGAACCGCCTGACGCCCCTCTGTCTTCAGATCATAGGTATCATTCAACTTCACCAGCGGCATCAACTGGCCACGATATTGGACCACAGGCTTGCCATCAGAAGTTTCAATGGTTTTGACATCGACTTCTTCCAGACGCGCCACCAGGGACAGCGGTACAGCATACCGCGCATTGGCGCCCGCGCTGAACAGGAGAATGGCTTCCCGGTCTTCATTACCGGCAACCGCAACGACCTCTTCCTGATCCATGCTCAGATCCGTCGTGTCTGACATGTTTTCGCTGATTTCGCCGACGATCCCATTGGGGTCAAGAATCATGATTACGGTGCCGTCTCCCAGAATTGTATTCCCGGCAAAGGTGCTCAGATCCCTCAGGATCGGCGCAACCGGTTTCACCACGATCTCTTCCGTATCAAAGACCTGATCCACCACAATACCGAACGTGAAGCTGCCCACTTGTGTAATAATGATATAATCTTCCGAACGTGCTCCTTTATCAGCAACCTCGTCGCCATCGCTCATCCCCAGAATTTTATCCAGGTGGACCAGAGGCAACAAACGATCGCGCAAGCGCAAGACCGGTGTGTTGTTAATATGTTCGATCCGATGATCAGAATCGTTGGACGCCCGCACCAGTTCAAGAACACTGATCTGTGGAATGGCGAATCTTTCTTCCTTGCATTTGACAATCAAGGCCGACACGATGGCCAGTGTCAGCGGAATCTTGATGCTGAAGCTGGTGCCCTTGCCCTCGACAGAGCGCAAATCAACGGTGCCCCCAATTTTCTCGATGTTGCTGCGCACCACATCCATGCCCACGCCGCGGCCAGATACCGCCGTGACTTTTTCGGCCGTCGAGAAACCAGGATGAAAGATAAAACGCTGAATCTGAGCATCGGACATGTCGTTGAGCTCATCTTCCGTCGCCAATTCATTCTTCAATGCCTTGGCTTTCAGTTTATCCACCGGCAGGCCAGCCCCGTCATCGGTGATTTCAATGATGATATGCCCACCTTCATGGAAAGCGTTCAGGCGAATGGTGCCCGTTTCCTTTTTCCCATTTGCCAGACGGACGGACGGCACTTCAATGCCGTGATCCGCAGAGTTTCGAACCATATGGGTCAACGGATCTTTAATCAGTTCCAATACCTGCCGGTCGAGTTCAGTATCGGCCCCCAACATCTGCAGGTCAATTTTCTTGTTAAGCTCCAACTGCAGGTCACGGATAATCCGCGGCAATTTGGCCCAGGCGTTCCCCACAGGTTGCATACGGGTTTTCATCACCCCTTCCTGCAATTCGGTGGTGCACTGGCTCAGACGTTGCAAAGGAATGGAAAATTCGCTGTCGTCCGTGTTGCGCAGAAGCTGCATCAGCTGATTACGGGTCAACACAAGCTCACTGACCATCGTCATCAGATCTTCCAGCACCTGAACATTCACCCGAATGCTCTGGTTCGCAATGCTGGGCTCACCGGACTTGGCTGCACTTTTATTGGTGGCGGCTTTCTCGGCTTTGTCCGCATCGGCGGTTGCCTTGACGTTTCTCGCGGCTTCAGCCAAGATCTCGACCGAAATCATATCATAAGCGACCATAACTTCATCCAGAACCAGAGGCGCCAAATCGACTTCCTCAAGCACGTTTTCCAGCAAGCCACGGACAATCTCATTCTGCGTATCTGTCATACCGTTGGAAACAAAACCTTCGAATCCTTTCAGAACCGGCCCTGTCGAAGTCGTATTTCCCGCCAGATAAGCTGACAGGAAGTTACTCATATTTTCTTTACTGTCCCGTGTATTCACCCCTTCCATCAAGGATTTCACACCAGCATCAGCCAACAGGCGATTGTGGAACAAATGGATGATGACTTTAATAGCTTCTTCGCCGCCAATACGGAAAAGTAAATCTTCTTCTGCAGAAGGCATTTTCACCACGTCCGAAGAAGACGCATCATCGGACACACTTTCTTCTTCCTCGTCATCAGGTCCCGGCGCCGCCGCAAAGGCCGCTTCCAGTTCTTCGAGAGAAACCTGACCAGGCAAAATATTTTCTGAAGGTTTGATTTCCGGTAGATTTAGATCCTCAACTTCTTCAACAGCCACCACAACCGGGGCTACGTTTTCCGCGGCCTGGCCTGAGGCCACCGCGTTCAACTGAGCGATAATTTCTGTGTCATCTCCGTCTGGCTCTTGCTGCGTTTCTTCAAGGCCGGCGAGGATTTCCTTGATCCGGTCCAGCGCCGCCAGGATGAGTGTAACAGATTCTGCGGTAACAATAAGTTCACCGTCCCGAAACTTCCCCAAAACGTTTTCCCCGGCATGGGCAACAGATTCAAGCCGCGGCAGGCCAAGAAACCCGCAGGTCCCTTTAATGGTATGCACCAAACGAAAGATGTTATCCAGAATGGGTTTATTTGTCGGATCCTGTTCAAGGGTAACAAGTTCTACATCAACGACATCAATACTTTCTGACGTCTCTGTAAGAAATTCGTTTAACAGATCATCCATTTTTTTAACCTTTTTTAACGCTACAAGAAGAGTTCTATTTCTATACTCTTCCCTAAGATCGTGGAAATTGGTTAAAAAGCTGTAAAACGTTTAGAATTAAATAAAAAAACTTTGGGCGGCAGCAGAAAATTTTTCTCCCACGCCGCCGTTTGTCTTGTTATTCCTTGTCCTGATAGGATGTTTGAAAGGAAAAGCTCTGCTCATTATGCTGGGTAAATCCAATTTTGGTTCCCAAGCGGGCCGCGACGCTTGCCGCGAGAAAAGCCGGGGCTGACTTCGCTTCAATCTGCTCATCCCCCAATTCCCCCAGCAAAGCCTGACGTGTACTGTCCTGTAAAATTATCTTGTCGCCCCGCACCGTAACCGTCATTTCTATACCAGGGTTATTTTCCCTGATTTCCACCAGAAGATCGCCGCCGCGGATCAAACTTTCTCCCGCCAGCAGGATCAGGTTCAGCATGACTTTCAGCGCATCCTTGTTAACCAAACCGACATCGCTATGCCATGTAAGGTTAATTTTTCCGGAATTATATAGCCCGTTGACGGCACTTTCCGCTTCCCGGATCGGCACTTTTTCTCCAAACCCACCGGCAGCGCCAAAAGATAAACGGTAAAATTTCAATCGGCTTGACGTGACTTCCGCACTTTGACCCAGCAAAGTCATCACTTCAGCCCGCATCATCTCGTCTTCTTCGTCGCCCAAAATTTCGAGCCCGTTGGCTATCGCGCCCACAGGACTAATCAAATCGTGGCACAAACGCGAACATAACAAGGCGGAAAACTCGATATCATTCATAACTACAGGTCTTTCATTATATAGGGTGTACTTTTAGTTTCACTTCACCAGGTAAGCATGATATTTTCCCGTGCGAGCATATAATAGCGAGATGTAAAATACAATAGCCACAATGGTTAACATCCTTTACCTGATGGAAAATATACATGACAGACCAGAGCCTTACCTACCAGGAACTCGCCGACGGCCTCTATGAAACAACCCTGGAAGCGGGCCGGAAGATCATGGAGATTTATGCCCGGGAAATTAACGTTAACTATAAAGAAGACAAGTCCCCCGTCACAGAAGCCGACGAAGCCGCGGAAAAAATCATCCTGAAAACATTGGCCGCCCTGACCCCCGCCATCCCCGTTATTGCCGAGGAACAGGCCAATGCCGGCAACACCCCGGATGTCGAAGATAAATTCTGGCTGGTGGATCCCCTGGACGGCACAAAGGAATTCATCAAGAAAGGCACTGATTTCACGGTTAACATCGCGCTGATTGAAAACGGCCTCCCCACCTTTGGTATTGTCTACGCCCCGGCTCTGGGCCGCATGTTTGTCGCCAAGGACCCGCAAACTGCGGTACAGATGGATGTCACGGACGAGAAAGTAATCGGACAGGAAACACCGCTCATGGTCCGGGACGTCCCCCCGACAGGCATCGTTGCTGTCGCCAGTAAATCCCACCGCGACGCCCAGACAAATGCCTTTCTCGCCAAAAATCACATTACACATATCGTGTCTACGGGAAGTTCCCTGAAATTCTGTCTGGTCGCGGCGGGAGAAGCCGACATCTATCCGCGCTTCGGCCCAACCATGGAATGGGATACAGGCGCCGGACATGCTGTACTCCGCGCTGCCGGAGGAGATGTCCGCAATCCCGACGGAACAGATTTTCGCTATCACAAGCCGGATTTCCGCAATGGCTTCTTCATCGCCAACGGCAAAGCCGCCTATATAAATCTATAAAATGAAATAGAGGCCGGTACGGTCAGACCAGATTCTTGCCCAAGGCCCAAATCCCGCACAATGCAACGATCAGCGCCGAAACCCGGTTGATTTTAAGCAAATGGTCATCAGACAGACGCCCCTTCATGTAACCGGCGCACCGTGTGATGGTGAACCACCAAAAGCTTGAGCCTAAAAAAATGCCGACGATCAGCGCCACCGCCTGCGCCGGCGACATATCTTTCAAGCCAAGCGCCACAAACAGGGCCACAAAACCAAGAATGGTCATCGGGTTCATGATCGTCAGGGTAAAGGCGGTGACAGCGCCCTTTATCCGGTCACGCACCGTATCTTTCACATCGCTCAAGTGCGGGTGCTTGGTCCAGAGATTGATACTGACCAAAATCAGGATAATACCGCCGATGATTTCGAACCAGCCATTGATGCGATCGACCCAACCCATGACCGACGAAAGACCGAACGCCGCCACCGCGCCAAAAATGGTATCGGCGACCGCCGCCCCCATCCCGACGGTGAAGCCATTGCGCTTGCTATAGGCAAGTGTACGGCGAATGCAGATAAGATTAACCGGGCCCAGCGGCGCCGCGACCAATATCCCGATCAGTCCCCCCCATAAAATATATATCACTGGCATTCCCTATCCCGACTATTTATGACGCATTTTTTTGACCCAGACTGATCACATTTCCCTTTATATATGCAGTTTGCCAGTTTTTTAAAGTTTTTATGTGGCGGACCTGTGTTTTTCATGCTAGATGCGGCTTATGAAACAAGATAACGATGAAATCGAAAAAGAAGAGGACCCTGTGATCCTCTATATTATGAACGCTGTTGAGCGAGGTGCGCCTGTGCATCCGCGGGACATCGCCATAGAAATCGCCGACGACCGGGCTAAAGAAAACAGCCCGAAAGACGCTTGGCGTAAATATCTGATTGCTGTAAAGCAGCAGGCCAAGAATCTTGCCCGCCAAGGACGGATCAGCATTCTGCGCCGCGGTGTGCCAATTGATCCCAACAAGATGAAAGGGTTGGTCAAACTGTCTCTGCCCGTCGAAGGCGCGCCCACCGGCCGCCGGGAAAATGATGACGAGGAAGCATAAACTTCCCGTCACTTCTTCATTCCTTGCCTGACTTATCCCCATCGCCTCAATTTGATTGAGGTGGCGGCGTCATGTCTGCCAGAATTTTGGCGAGAACAGCACCAATACGGCAAATAGTTCCAACCGACCCAGCAGCATGGCAAAACTGAGCAACCATTTTGCCGTGTCCGTCAGGTCGGCAAAATTCCCCGCCGGTCCGATCATCCGGCCGACGCCCGGCCCCACATTTGACATCGCGGTTCCCGCCCCGGAAAGCGCGGTGGTAAAATCAAGCCCGGTAAAGGTCAATGCCCCCGTCAGCAGCATGACGCAAATCAGATATAAAAAGACAAACGCAAACACAGAGCCAATGGCGTTGTTGTTGACTGACCTGTTATTATATTTGACCACTGTAATGGCATGTGGCCAGAACAAACGCCTGATTTCAGAGCGCAGAGCCAGAAACATAATCTGAAAGCGGAAAATTTTAATACCGCAGGATGTAGATCCGGCACAGCCGCCAATGAACATAATAAAGAAAAACACCACAACCGACAGCATCCCCCATACCGTATAATCCGTTGAGGCATAACCGGTGCCGGTAATCACGGAGATCACATTGAAAGTCGTGTATCTCAACGCATCGGCAAGACCAAAACTGCCCCCGCCCCATAACCACAGCGTCAGAAAAGCAATAACGCCCCCGAGCGTCCAGAGAAATCCGCGCACCTGAGTGTCGGAAAGCAAACTCAGAGGATGGCCTTTCAATACCTTCAGATACAAGATAAACGGCAGACTGCCCATAATCATGAAAAAGGATATAACATAGTCGATCATCGCACTGTCAAAATGCCCGACAGAAGCATCCGATGTCGAAAACCCCCCGGTGGACAAGGTGGTAAAGGCATGACACGCCGCCTCGAACGGGGTCATCCCCGCCAGCCACAGCGCCAGAGCACAAACCAGCGTCAATCCGATATACAAAAAGGAAAGAGAGGCTGCGAGTTTTGCCGAGCGGGGAATGAAATTTTCGCTGACATCGAAAGCCTCAACCTTGAAAAGCTGCATACCGCCCACTTTCAGCATCGGCATGATCGCGACCCCCATCACGATGATACCGACACCGCCGAAC
>TARA_R110002073_G_scaffold1060_7_pt1 | contig 11898 bp, 10 predicted proteins | sample TARA_R110002073 | Tara Oceans TARA_R110002073 (sample SAMEA4397174) | marine metagenome | biome: Polar Biome; feature: [DCM] deep chlorophyll maximum layer (ENVO:01000326); material: water (ENVO:00002006), including particulate matter (ENVO:01000060) such as... | depth 40 m
GCGCTGCATCCCTCGAACCGCTCGGCGCGATGGCGGATGAATTGCGGGCGCTCCCCGGCGTCTCTTCGGTGGTTACCATTCTGGACGTACCGCTGTTGGAGAGCACCGGCGTGTCGCTCTCGGACATGACCTCCAGCGAGCCGCTGCCGACGCTGGCCGAACCGCGAGGGGAGCTCGACCTGGACAAGGTCATGCGTGAATTCACCACCAGCCCCATCTATGCCGATCTGCTGGTGAGCCGCAGTGGTAAAATCACGGCGGTACAAATCAACCTGGTGCGCGACGAGGCTTACTTTGAGCTGATAAAAGAGCGCGAAGCACTGCGTTCGCAGGCGCAGACAGAGGGCCTCAGCGGCGCTGAGGCGGCGCGGCTCGAAGAGGTGGAACTCGCGGTGAAGGCTCGCACCGCGAAGAACCTGGAGCGCGACAGCGAACTGGTGGCCAGCGTGCGCGCCATTGCCGCGCGCTACACGGATCACGCCAGCATATTCGTGGGCGGCGTGCCGATGATCGCCGCAGATATGGTGAGTTTTGTCGCCAGCGACCTGGTGATGTTCGGCAGCGCCATCCTCGGGATCATGCTCATCGTGCTGGCGGTGATTTTCCGCCACGTGCGCTGGGTTGTGATTCCGCTTGCCACCTGCAGCGCAACCGTCGTGGTAATGCTCGGCCTGCTCGCCGCGCTCGACTGGCGCATGACGGTGATCTCTTCGAATTTTGTCGCGGTGCTGCTGATTATCACGCTCGCCATCAGCATTCACCTGATTGTGCGCTACCGCGAACTGCATGCGGATGATCCGGAGGGCGAGCTGCACACGCGGGTACGCGATGCGATGCGCCTGATGGCCGTGCCCTGCTTCTACACGGGTATCACCACGATCGTTGCGTTTATGTCGTTGGTGGTGTCGGGCATCCAGCCGGTGATCGATTTTGGCTGGATGATGACCGTGGGCATTGCCGTTGCACTGTTACTTTCGTTTGTGATTGTGCCCTGCCTGATGCTGGTCTGGCCCCGGGGCCGTCCGCACCGGCACAGCGGCCGCGACCCGGCGCTTACCGGCTATTTCGCCACACTCACCGATCGCTACGGGCGCTTTATTTTGGTGGTGACGCTGGCGCTGGTGGCGCTCACGGCCTGGGGTATCAGCCGCCTGCAGGTAGAGAATCGCTTCATCGATTATTTCCATGAGTCCACGGAGATCTACCAGGGCATGGAACTGCTGGATTCCCAGCTTGGCGGCACCATTCCGCTGGACATTCTTGTGACACCGCCGGCCCAGGATGAACCCCTGCCGGGTCTTGAAGAACTGGACAACGCTGCCGACGCCCCGCCGGTGGCGGAGGACGACCCGTTCCTCGAGGATTTCGGTGGCGGCTCCGCGGGCGAGGGCCAGGAGTGGGACGATGAGTTTGACGACGGCTTCGATGCCTTCGCCAGTGATGGCGACGACTTCCAGCCCAGCTACTGGTTCAGCCTGGCGGGCATGCGCAAGATCGATGAATTGCACAACTATGTGGATTCGCTCCCGCAAACGGGCAAGGTACTGTCGCTCTCCACCGTGTTTGCGGTGGTGAAGAACGTTATGGGCGAAGACATTGGCGGGGTGGAACTGGCGCTGGTGCAGAAGAGCCTGCCGGAAGATATGCAGGAGATGATGGTCGAGCCCTATTTCTCGCAGGAGCGGGAGCAGGCCAGATTGACCGTGCGCGTTATGGAAACCAGCAAGGATCTGCGGCGCGACGAATTTCTGCAGGATCTAAAAGCGCACATCATCAACGAACTGGATTATGCACCCGATCAGGTGCAGTTCACCGGTATGCTGGTGCTCTACAACAATGTGCTACAGAGCCTGTTCCGCTCACAGATACTCACGCTCGGCGCGGTGTTTGGCGCCATTCTGCTGATGTTCCTGATGCTGTTCCGCTCGCTGCCGCTGGCGCTGATCGCGCTGGCGCCCAATCTGCTCGCCGCCGGCCTGGTGCTGGGCGTGATGGGGCTGATCGGTATTCCCCTGGATATCATGACAATCACCATCGCGGCGATTGTGGTGGGCATCGGCGTGGACGACTGCATCCACTACGTGCATCGCTACCTGCGGGAATTCCCCCGGGACAGGAACTATCGTGCCACCATGTATCGCTGTCACAACAGTATTGGTCGCGCGATGTACTACACCACGCTCACGGTGGTGATCGGCTTCTGCACGCTCACGCTGTCCAACTTCAACCCGAGTATTTACTTCGGCCTGCTCACGGTGCTGGCGATGGTGGCCGCAGTGCTGGGCGCACTGTTGCTGATGCCCTGGCTTATTCTGGTGTTCAAGCCGCTGGGGCCGGAGGAAAATGCCTGATCCATCCGCCGCGATTCTGGCCGCGCGTACTTGCCATGGATTAAGATGGCGGCCTGACAGTGCAAATGCGAGGAAATTGTGGAGTGCAGAGAGCAGTGCGGCGCCTGTTGTATAGCGCCGGCCATCGTGCAACCGTTTTACGGCATGCCGGGCGGAAAGCCCGCCGGTGAGCGCTGCGTACACCTGACGCCGGACCTGCGCTGCGGGTTGTTTGGCGACGCGCGACGTCCCCTTGCCTGCAGCAGTTTTCTGCCCGAAGCGGAATTCTGCGGCAGCACGCGCAACGAGGCGCTGGACATTCTTGCACGGATCGAGCATTCGACAGACCCGGTAAGCGCTTCAGGACGCTGCAATCCATGACCGAGATGCCGCTGTTTCCCCTCTCCGCCGTACTGGTGCCCCACGGGCGCATGCCGCTGCGCATTTTTGAACAGCGCTACATCGACCTGGTGCGCGATTCGCTGCGCAATGAAACCAGTTTCGGCATGGTATGGATTCGTCATGGCTCGGAGGTGGCCGAGCGCGGCCGCGCCGCACCGGAGTTGGGCAATCATGGCACCAGCGCTCGCATCGTCGACTGGGACCAGCTACCCGATGGGCTGTTGGGCATCACCATCGAGGGGCAGCAGCGTTTCGAGCTGTTCGCGGCCGAGAGCCGCGCCAACGGGCTGGTGGTGGGAGAGGTGACCGAGTACGCCGCGCCACAAAGCGAGCGCATGCGGGATGAGTGGCAGCCGCTGCTGGATGTATTGCGCAGCCTTGAGACGCATCCGCATGTGGAACGCATGCACCTGGACATTGACTACAACGACGCCTGGCAGGTGGGCTATAACCTGGTGCAGTTGTTGCCCATCGAAGAGACACTGAAGTACCAGATGCTGGGCATGGACGCAGTGGAAGACCTGATGGACGCGCTCGATTCGCTACTCACACAGGTGAGCGGCGAAGCCTGAGCAGAGCCTGCCGGCCCGACACCTGCGCCTGCTTCAGGTGAATTGCGGCACCCAGCCGCCGGATTCCTTCCAGCGATTCACAATCTCACAGAACAGCTCTGCCGTGCGTTCGGCGTCGTAGGCGGCCGAGTGCGCTTCGCCATTGTCGAAACTGATACCGGCTTCCGCGCACGCCTTGGCCAGCACGGTCTGTCCGTAGGCCAGCCCGGATAGTGTTGCCGTGTCGAAGTGGGTGAAGGGGTGGAAAGGGTTGCGCTTGATGCCGCAGCGTTCTATCGCGGCATTGATGAACCCGGCATCAAAATGCGCGTTGTGCGCGACCACGATTGCCCGCGTGCACTGATGCTCGCGAATCTCCTTGCGGATAATACGAAACAGTTCCGCCAGCGCCTCGGCCTCGGGAACTGCCTCGCGAAAGGGGTGATAGGGATCGATGCCGGTAAAATCCAGTGCGGATTGTTCGATGTTCGCGCCTTCAAAAGGCAACACGTGGTAGTTGTGGGTGCGATGCGTGTGCAGCAGGCCGTCCTCGTCCATGCGCACCGTGGTGGCGGCGATCTCCAGAATTGCATCGGTACGCGCAACGAAGCCACCGGTTTCCAGATCCACCACAACTGGCAGGAAACCACGGAAACGTTCGCAGATACGATGCCGGGGAGAGTCGCTCAAGTAATCAGCCACCGCTGGCGAGCACGCGCCAGCCAACCGCTTCGCCTGCTCGCAGCGGCGTGAGGGTTGTATCCCCCAGCGGTAGTTGCGGCGGCACCTGCCAGGCCTCGGGTTGCAGGGTCACGGTGTCGGTGTTGCGCGGGAGCTGGTAGAAATCCGCGCCGAAATGACTGGCGAAGCCCTCGAGTTTGTCGAGCGCGTTCTGCGCGGCAAACACCTCTGCGTACAGTTCCAGCGCGGCGTGTGCGCTGTACACGCCCGCGCAGCCGCAGGCTGTCTCCTTGCTGACGCTGCTGTGCGGGGCTGAATCCGTGCCGAGAAAGAACTTTGGATTGCCCGAGATGGCCGCTTCGACCAGGGCCTGCTGGTGTGTGCTGCGTTTGAGTACCGGCAGGCAGTAGAAATGCGGCCGTATGCCGCCGGCCAGCATGTGATTGCGGTTCAGCAACAGGTGGTGCGCGGTAATGGTGGCGGCCACGCGGTCACTGGCGGCGCTGACGAACTGCACCGCATCCTGCGTGGTGATGTGTTCCAGCACCACGCGCAGCTTTGGAAATGCCGACACGATCGGTGCCAGGTGGCGCTCGATAAATACCCGCTCGCGATCGAATACATCCACCTCGGGCTGCGTCACCTCGCCGTGCACCAGTAGCGGCAGATCCATCTCCTGCATGGCGTCGAGCACAGGGTAGAGGGCCTCCAGTTCCGCGACACCGGCCTCGGAGTTGGTGGTTGCCCCGGCCGGGTACAGTTTTACCGCGTGAACTTCGGGTGTTTCCGCAGCGCGGTAAATCTCGCTCGGACTGGTGGTATCGGTGAGGTAGAGCGTCATCAACGGTTCAAAGCGCCGCGGCAGGTTCTGCATCGCGCCGAGAATGCGGGTGCGGTAGGCCAATGCGTCATCGACGGTGATAACCGGCGGCGTGAGGTTGGGCATTACGATGACGCGGCCAAAATAGCGCGCCATGTCGGCGGCAGTGTTGGCCAGGGCGGCGCCGTCGCGCAGGTGTACATGCCAGTCGTCGGGACGTGTGATGGTGATTGGGTGCACGAGCAACCTTGCAGCAGTTATCGCCAGGGGCGCATGCTATCACAAAAGGTGTGCGACCTTATGGTGTGCCGCGTGGCCGACTGGGAATTCGCTGCCCCCGGGAGTAGAATTGCGGCCCTTCGAATTATTTCCTGGAGCAAGACATGGCGTCGGATATCAACAAAGTGGTGCTGGCCTACTCCGGCGGTCTCGATACCTCGGTGATCGCCCGCTGGTTGCAGGAGAACTACGGCTGCGAGGTGGTTACCTTCACCGCTGATATCGGCCAGGGCGAGGAGCTGGAGCCCGCGCGCGCCAAGGCCCAGGCCATGGGTATTCGCGAAATCTACATTGAAGACCTGCGCGAGGAGTTCGTGCGCGATTTTGTCTTCCCCATGTTTCGCGCCAACACCATTTACGAGGGTGAATACCTGCTCGGTACCTCCATCGCCCGGCCCCTGATTGCCAAGCGCCTGATCGAGATTGCCAACGAAACCGGCGCGGATGCCATCTCCCACGGCGCCACCGGCAAGGGTAACGACCAGGTGCGCTTTGAGCTCGGCGCCTACGCGCTGAAGCCCGGCATTCATGTGATAGCGCCCTGGCGGGAGTGGAACCTGGGCTCGCGCGAATCCCTCATGGCCTACTGCAAGGAGCACGATATTCCGGTGGATTACGCCCGGGCGCAGAAGAAATCGCCCTACTCGATGGATGCCAACCTGCTGCATATCTCCTACGAGGGCGACCAGCTGGAGAACCCCTGGACGGAGCCGGAAGAGGACATGTGGCGCTGGAGCGTGAGCCCGGAAAACGCACCCGATGAGGCAACCTATATCGAACTCGAATTTGCCGGCGGCGACATAGTGGGCCTGAACGGCGAGACGATGAGCCCCGCCACGGTGCTTGCGGAACTCAACCGCATCGGCGGCGCCAACGGCATCGGCCGCGACGATATCGTGGAGAACCGCTATGTGGGCATGAAATCCCGCGGCTGCTACGAAACACCCGGCGGCACGATCATGCTGAAAGCCCACCGGGCGATAGAATCCATCACGCTGGATCGCGAGGTTGCACACCTGAAAGACGAGCTGATGCCGCGCTACGCCGAGCTGATCTACAACGGCTACTGGTGGTCGCCAGAGCGCAGGATGCTGCAGGCTTCGATAGACTACTCGCAGTCGGTGGTGAACGGCCGCGTGCGCCTCAAGCTGTATAAAGGGAATGTGATTGTGGCCGGGCGGGAATCGGACGACAGCCTGTTCGATGCGCACATCGCCACCTTCGAAGACGATGCGGGCGCCTATAACCAGGCGGACGCCGAGGGCTTCATCAAGCTGAATGCGCTGCGCATGCGCATCGCCGCGAGCAAGGGTCGCTCGCCGCTGTAAGGCAGGGTGTTGTTCCGGCGCTGCGGCGTTCCGGCGTACCGGCGTTCCGGGTTCTGTGCAGGCGCTCAATGAAAATCGCGCGATTTCAGGTGCAGTGACTCCAGCGCCGCGCTGTGATCTTCCACCGCGCCCGCGATCACGTGGATCACACCGTCTTGCTGCTCCACCACACCGGTAACCAGTAACAACTTCCCGCTCATCAGTGCCTGGCGAAACTGCTGCTGGGTGCGCTGCCATACCACCAGGTTGCTGCTGCCGGTTTCGTCTTCCAGGGTGATGAACAGTACGCCCGAGGCGGTGCCCGGGCGCTGGCGACAGGTAACCAGCCCGGCAATACGCACAAAGCGTTTGTTGCCGAGGGCGGGCAAGTCAACGTGGCGCTTGCAGCGGCTGAACGGCGCCGTGTGCCGCAACAGGCTCATGGGGTGTGCGCGCAGGGTGAGGCCTGTGGCGCGGTAATCGGCCAGTACCTCCTCGGCCACGCCCGGCGCGGGCAACTGCACGCCGTCGTCGAAATACGCGGCGGTTTGCCGCTGTTCATCCTGTAGCAGCGGCTTCGACTGCTCCAGCGCCATGATCTGCCACTGCGACTGGTGACGGTGGCCAGAGAGCGAGTTGAGCGCATCGGCATCCGCCAGCGCCTCCATATCGCGGCGGTCGAGCTGCGCGCGCCGGTGCAACTGGCTCACCTGCCGGAAGGGCGCCTGTTCCCGGGCCTCCACCAGCCGCGTGGCGCCGTCGCGGCTGAGGCCTTTCACCAGCCGCAGGCCGAGACGCAGGGGCGGCTGCCCGCCCGCGCGCGCCTGCAGTAGCTGGTGATCCCAGTGCGAGTGGTTAACGTCTATCGGCAGCACGCTAACGCCGTGGCGCTGCGCATCCTGAACAAGCTGCGAGGGGCTGTAAAACCCCATGGGCAGGCTGTTCAGCAGGCCGGCAAAAAACGCGGCCGGGTGGTGGCATTTGAGCCAGGCGGAGAACCAGGCGAGCAGGGCGAAGCTCGCCGAGTGCGATTCCGGGAAGCCATAACCGCCGAAGCCCTTGATCTGCTCGAACAGGCGGCGCGCGAATTCCTCGTTGTAGCCGCGCTCGATCATGCCGCGGGTGAGCTTTTTCTCGAAAGTGAGCAGTTTGCTGTTCTTGCCCCAGTTGGTAATGGCGCGGCGCAACTGGTCGGCCTCGCCGCCGGAGAAACCGGCTGCAACCATGGCCAGCTTGATCACCTGCTCCTGGAAAATGGGTACGCCGAGGGTGCGCTGCAGCACGTCCTTGATTTCATCGCTCGGGTAGCTCACTACCTCCAGGCCCTGCTTGCGCCGCAGGTAGGGGTGCACCATGTCGCCCTGTATCGGCCCGGGCCGCACGATGGCGATCTGGATCACCAGATCGTAGAAGCATTCCGGCCGCAGGCGCGGCAGCATGGACATCTGCGCGCGCGATTCGATCTGGAACACGCCCACCGTATCTGCCTGCTGCAACATGCGCCAGGTGGCGGCGTCGTCTTTGGGGATATCGCTCACGGTTTTGATGGCGGGGCAGTAGCGGTGCACCATCTCCAGCGTTTTGCGAATGGCCGAGAGCATGCCCAAGGCGAGTACATCCACCTTAAGCAGGCCGAGGGCCTCGATGTCTTCCTTATCCCACTGGATCACGGTGCGCTCCGCCATGCTGGCGTTCTCCACCGGCACCAGTGTGGAGATGGGGCTGCGGGTGATGACGAAGCCGCCCACGTGCTGCGACAGGTGGCGCGGAAAGCCGAGAATCTGCTGTACCAGCGAATAGAACAGCTCGGCTCTCTGGCTGTGCCCGGCCACGCCCTGCTCCTCGAAACGTTTGGCGAGATCGGCGCTGCGATCCCACCAGGCGAGCGACTTGGCGAGATCATCCACGAACACGGCATCCAGCCCCAGCGCGCGGCCCACATCGCGCACGGCGCTGCGCGAACGGTAGGTGATAACGGTGGCCGCCAGCGCGGCGCGCTTGTGGGTGTACTTGCGGTAGATGTACTGGATCACCTCCTCGCGCCGCTCGTGCTCGAAATCCACGTCGATATCCGGCGGCTCATCGCGCTCCCTCGAAATAAAGCGCTCGAACAGCAGCGACACCTGCACCGGCGACACCTCGGTGATGAACAGGCAGTAACACACCACCGAGTTGGCGGCGGAGCCGCGGCCCTGGCAGAGAATATTGCGCTCGCGGGCGAAGCGCACGATGTCGTACACGGTGAGAAAGTAGTACTCGTACTCGAGTTCGCTGATCAGTTTCAGCTCGGTATCGATACGCCTTTGCACCTCCGCCGGTACGCCCGCCGGCCAGCGGGCGGCGGCGCCGGCGGCCACCAGCGAGTGCAGGTAACCGCTGGCGCTCTGGCCCTCGGGCACTACCTCCTCGGGGTATTCGTAGCGCAGCTCATCCAGGCTGAAATCGCACAGGCTGGCAATGTGCAGGCTCTCGTCAAGCAGGGCAGGCGGGTACAGGCGCTGCAGGGTGGAAAGCTTACGCAAGTGCCGCTGGCTGTTACCCAGGCGCCTGCCACCGAGCTGCTCGATGCTGGTGTTGTGCTGCAGCGCCGTGAACACGTCGTGCAGCGGCTTGCGCGCCGCAATATGCATGCGCACATCGCCGCAGGCCACCAGCGGAATGGCCAGCGCCTGCGCCATGGCCTGCAAGGCCTGGTAGCGGCGCACCTCGTCGTTGCCCAGCAGGTGGCTCACGCCCAGCCAGAGGCGATCGCGGCACAGCCGCTTGAGCTGCAGGCCGTAGGCGCGCGTGGCGTCGTCGTCCCGCTCGGGCAGCCAGATGAGCAGGCAGCGCTTGAGATGAAAGATAACATCGCGCAGGGTGGCACGGTATTCACCTTTGGGGCTGCGCCGGCGCGCCATGCTGATAAGGCCGGAGAGCTCGCTGTAGGCCGCGCGGTTGGGCACCAGCGCCAGCAGGCGTACGCCTTCTTCCAGCCGCAGCTCGCTGCCGATAATGAGTTTAAGGCCGGCTTCCTTCGCCGCCACGTGGGCCTTCACCACGCCCGCCAGCGAGCATTCATCGGTAATAGCCAGCGCCGCGTAGCCGAGCCCGGCGGCGCGCGCCACCAGCTCGTGCGGGTGGGACGCGCCGCGCAGGAAGCTGTAACAGCTCAGGCAATGGAGTTCGGCGTAGGGCATGTGTTGCAGTGTGGCGACATGATAATACTGTATGTATGTACAGTATAGACCAGATTGCGGATTGCAAGTGGCGGCACGCCCAACCTGCCCGCGATGGCGACAGGTGCTGGCCGCATCTGACCGTTTCATCACGCAGGCACGCGGGGTAAGTTGGGAGCCAGCACAGGGAGGTGCCGCTATGAAATTATGGAAAACGACAGCCGCGCTGGCGCTGCTATTGGCATTGCCGGCCCATACACAGGCCCAGAGCGACGCGGCGCGGCTGAAGGAATGCCGCAAACTGGATGAACGCATCGAGCACTACACCAGCCTCCGGCGCGAAGGCGGTTCCGCCAGCCGCATGGAGGGCTGGAAGAAGCAGTTGCGCAAACACGAGGCGCGGTTCCGCGACATCGACTGCTCGGATTTTCGCCGTGAACTCAGGTGAAGGTGACCGAGTATTTTGTGTCGGTGATGCAGCGGGAAGATCGTGCAGGTATCCGCGTTGAGTGGATTGAACAGGTTGTGAAATATCCTGAAGAAGCGCATATTCAGGCCGATGGACGACTGCGCTTGTGGCGCAGAATACCCGAGGCGGACGACCGTTACCTGCGGGTGATCCTGCTGCCAGACGGTGAAACCGTTCACAACGCCTTTTTTGACCGGAGCTTCAGGCCATGAAAGTTCAATACTTCAAGCGCACCGATACGCTGTACATCGAGTTTCGTGCTGGGAATATTGTGGAAACACGTGACCTCGATGAGAACACCCTGCTGGATCTCGACGCGGATGGGCAGATCTGCGCCATCACGGTAGAGCATGCGGGAGACCGAACAGGCGCGCCCAGATTCACGTTTGAAGAGGTGGCTGCCTAGCGCGGCTCTCAGCAATCGATGGGGCTGATCACGCCCATGGCGCCGCGGCCGAGCACGTGGGTGTAGATTTCAGTAGTGCGCACATCGCCATGGCCCAGTAGCTTCTGGATGGTGCGTAGGTCGTAACCCTGCTGCAATAGCCGCGTGGCGAAGCTGTGGCGGAACGTGTGACACTTTACCTGCTTGTTGATGCCCGCCTGCCTCCTGGCGTGCGCGACTTTCGCCACCTGCAGTTGCAGTTGTTCCTTGAGTACAGCCGGCAGCAGGGTAACGCGGTCTTTATCGCCTTTGCCGGAGCGCACCGTGATGGTACAAAACTCAAAATCGAGATCTTTTACCCGCAGTGACAGAAGTTCATTCAACCGCAGGCCGCAGCCGTATAGCAGCTCCACCATGAGTTTGTGTGTACCACGCATGTGTTCGAGAATATCTTTTACTTCCTCGTGCGTTAACACTACTGGTAACCGCCGACGTTGGCGTGCCTTCTCGAAAGCGAGTGGTTCCAACTCCAGTGCGAGGTGTTTGCGGTAGAGATATATGAGCGCATTCAGGGCGATGCGCTGGGTGGCCGGCGAACAGTGCCTATCGTTTCCCAGGGCACTCAGAAACTGGTTGATGTGCAGCGCGCCCATGCTATTGGGGTGCTGCTTGCCGTGGAAAAGAATAAAACGACGAATCCAGTGAATGTAGGTTTTCTCGGTCTGGTAGGCATAGCCCTGGTCCCGCATCTGCCGTCTTACGCTATCCAGAAAACGTGTTGAATTCGGTCTTAGTGCCGGGCGGATATCGTCCATCTCTTTGCATCCCTGAAAAGCTGTATTTATATACAGCATCGGAGAAAGCGAGGAGTTCAAGCCGGTTTTTCAACGGAATTACTGAAGTGGAGATAGCGCCTGCATGCAAGACATTGATTTTCTTATGTTTACTAAACACAGGCCCTCGAGTCACTGACCGGAATTGAGGAAAAGACGCTTGCGGAAATTCCGTGTATCTACGTTTACTAACAGTGTCTTGCGCTAAGTGCTTGTGAAGAGGCGGTTTTTTGACTTAAATGAAGCGATGAAAAATTACATACAGGGAATTGGGTTGTCTGCTCAGTTCCGCATAATTAGCTGTTAATAGCCACCCAATGAAATCCGTCTTGAAATTGTAGAAGGCATATTCAAGTAAGTCATTACATTGGTCGTATTTGATTGTTTATATAAAAGCTAAGGTGACTGGAAGGGATGTCGAAGGAAAAACCTCTTTCTGCTACTTTGAGCCACAACTTCTCGCTCGCAAAACTCGTTTTACGGACGAGAAGTTGTGGCTCAAAGTAGAGCCTTTTCAATCAACATCCCGGCGCTACACAAAGGCCGTACCCTCTTCCGAGTCTCAGATTTCAATTTTCCCGACTAGCGTTCTTTACGCTATTGGGCCACTCTATCTGCATGGGCTGTTATAGATCGTATTTGTGGGTAGCAATTAACAAATCGAGGACAGGGACACCGCATGA
>TARA_R110002073_G_scaffold328728_4_pt1 | contig 11887 bp, 8 predicted proteins | sample TARA_R110002073 | Tara Oceans TARA_R110002073 (sample SAMEA4397174) | marine metagenome | biome: Polar Biome; feature: [DCM] deep chlorophyll maximum layer (ENVO:01000326); material: water (ENVO:00002006), including particulate matter (ENVO:01000060) such as... | depth 40 m
CTTGATCGCCCCGATACCGCGGCGGTCCAGTTCGCTAGCCGTCACCTGGTAAACGTCCCTGTACCGAGACTGCAGCGTTTCGTCGGTATCCGCTGCGATGTCCGTCGCCGGCCCCCATTCGCCTAGCAGCAGCGGTGCCTGAGAAATTGCGGCTTCGCGTTCATAACGCCGCAGTGTTTTACGCATCCGATCCAAATTCATTTGATACAGATGGGGTGCATAGATGACGCGGCTCCGTCCGAACGGAATGTTCATCGGCAGAAAAGGCCCCTCACCTGCCCCCGTCTCTCGATACAACGGTTGATAGAGCGCCCATTTATTGGGGCTGATCGCCTGCATCGCGTCAACCATTCGCCGCTGAGTCGGAAGCAACTGTTCGCGAAAGCAACGTTGCAAATTGGGATCCAAGCCGTGTTGAGGTTCATTCAGAATGTCGTAACCGAACACCGACGGGTCGTCTTTGTAGCGAGTCCAAATTTTGCTCCAAGCATGGATCAGTTGGTCCTGAGCGCCGTTCGTGTTTTCGTAGATCGCATCCCACTGCGGATGTCCAAAAGGCCGGATGTCATAGACCACCAACTTGAAGATGGACTGCATTCCTGCGGCGCGAGCCAATCGAACCATCTCGTCGAGCTGTTCCAGGTAGGTAGGGTCTTCGTCCTTGCCTGGCCAACCGCCCAATCGCCCCAGCGCCGTGCGGATGACTTGAAAGTTGGCTCCCATTTGCACCATCCGCCGATAATCGTCCGCGGTGTAACGAACCGTCCCCTGCAAGTCTTCGGTAATCGTGACAAAGCCCGTCGCAACAATTTGGCGGCCTTGATCATCGCGAATTGCCATCGGCATCGCGACGTCGTCTGCATTGGAGGTGCCGAGCGATCGAGTGAACAAAGCGAGCAGGATGAGTGTGATTCGAAGTTGCATTCTTATGATTTCGCGATTGCTTGGCCAAAATTATTCGTAACCAATGTCCAAAGACAGGGGGAAGGGCCGGCGGGTGACGGCGTTTAGCTTATGCAGGTTTCCGATGTCCTGACCTGCTGGTTTTCCGAGACGATTCGTCGGCGATTCGCCAGTGATGTGCTAATACCGTCTTGATCGACATTGTTATGATCGACGGTCAAAAACGCTGCATTTCCAATGAAAAAGCCGAGTTGCGATTTCTCACAACTCGGCTTTAGTGGAGGCGGCGGGAATTGAACCCGCGTCCCGCGATGCCTAAGTGCCTTTGCGGTAAGGAACTTACGGAAACGCCAAATTCATTGGCAGGGTATTGGCAGGGATGCTGCGGCGTCGATTGCCCGAATATGGCAGTTTTTGACAGACGCCTTCTCACCTTGATCGACGCTTGGCCGTCGCTCCCACCGCAAGCCAAGATCGCCATTCTTCAGTTGGTCGATACTTTCTCGCCGACTATTACAGAGCACCAATCGTCTCACTGAGGATCACCAAATGTCCAACGCAACAATTGATTATATCGATAAATCCGAGGAACCGACGTGCGTAGACGACTTAACTGACGTCGTTGCTCGGCTGACTGAAAACGAAGCCGTTCTTGCGACGGAACTCCAGCAACTTGCGTTGAAAACCAACAAACTCACTGAGCGATTGATTCAGGTTCAAACCGCGTTAGCGGCACTTCGTGGCGAGCTTTCTCAGACGCCAGCCAAGTCCACCGCTCGATCGCAGAAAGACACAGTCAGCGAAGCGGTCATCCTCAAGACGTTGGAAGCCATTTTGAAAGCCGAAGGACCGATGTCTCAAAGTCATCTGCTTTCTCGTTTGAAGCAGCAGTTGCTTTCGCAGGGACTTAGCCGGGTCGGGGTAAAGCCGATGATGGTGAAAGCCCTTACACACCAGCGTTTCAAGATTGACCACGATAGAATGGTCTCTTTTTCCTGACAACTACGTCGTTACAACGCAATCGCCGAGCGTAGAAGTCTTTTATCGGCAGAGTTCAGGGCGTGGTAAGCTGGTCAGGCATGAGAAAAATATGCAAATCGAGATTCCGGCCAATCAGGAACCAATTCTTTTTTGCATCATGTCGAATGATACCGGTGACTGCGGCTAAAGGAATATTAACTGTTGCTGCGGCCAAGCTTGTTCTTTTGCTTCGGTCAATCGCGACACGATAAATCGGCTGAAGATCGATGCCGCTGTTCAGGTATTGTTCGAAAAAAAACCGGTCGGCGAAAAGGTCGTGCGGGCGATCACGATAGAGGGGCGAGTGCATTTCGCAACACGATGCTTCGTACACTCGAAGGGACTTCAACCCTCGTTTCCGTAGACTGTTTTGCTCGCGACGTACGTGACATGCCTGGTAATCACTTGCGCCAAATCCCACCAGCCGCAGCAGCGTCACAGCAGCACTTCGGCGACCAAGCCTGTCAGCACCTGGCAGCGAGTGACGCAAAACAGATGACGGACGTACTCGAAAACGCACCGCAAACAGGTGACGATTTTCAGAATTTGAGTCGCTTGATCGCCGCTTGGCCGTCTCTTCCTGCCCACGCTCGGACGACGATTCTTCAGTTCGCCGATGCATTGGCGTCACCACCGACTCGCTAAGTCGATCACCATTAGTATCCCAAGTGTCCCTGTTCCACCCTCCAAATTCGGAATTCAAAAATGACCATGCAAGCAGAACTCGGCAACAAGATCGAGACACTGACCGCGCACGAAGCCACACTGACCATGGAACTCGGCAACCTTTCCACCCAAGCCAAGCGAGTTGGTGAACAACTCGACCAGATTCAATCGGCATTGTCCTCACTTCGTGACGGTAAGTCGAGCGGTAAGCATCCGCTCCGTAACGGTGGACCTGTTCAGAAAAAGCGAACGACGACACCCGCCATCATTCAGGAAATAGTGACGATCGCTCTTGGTAAGCAAGATCGATTGCTGTTCGATCAAGTCAAGTCGGAACTACTCGCCCGCGGACTATCCCGAGTCGGCGTCAAATCGCTGCTTGCTGACGCGATCAGAAAGCCCGCGTTTACCGTCAACTCTGACCAGACCGTTTCAGTCAACTAGAAAGTCGGGCTGAGAATCACTTTGACCAAGTTGGTTTCCTCATGGTAAACTGGACGTCATGGAGAAAAAAATGCAAATTCAAATCCCAGTGGATCAAGCATCTTTCGTGAGGGCACTCGCAGTCAGTGCGGGCTTCGCAACCGTTGAGCAATACGTCTTGGACTTGATCGAACGCGATGGTGAACGAGCGGCAATTCAAGTTGGCTTGGATCAATCGCAGCGCGGTGAAGGGCGTCCACTTCATGATTTCGATGCTGAGTTCCGTAAACGCAAGGGAATCCCGTTAGAGAACTAAATGCTCACAGTCATCATCATGCCGATTGCCGAAGCCGATATTGACGAGGCATACGAGTGGTGGCGAGATCACCGCTCGGTCGAACAGGCAAACCGCTGGTACCGAGAGATTTTTCCCGTTATGCAAGGGCTTAGCATCTCTGCCGCCCGACGACCCCAATCACCCGAAGCGGCAAGACTTGGCGTTGACCTTCGTGAGCTGTACTTTGGCATTGGTGCCCATCCAACCCATCGAGTTGTCTTCATCATCGATGGATCCACAGTGAAGATTCTTCGCGTCAGGCATTTGTCGCGAGGCCGGCTTAGAGCTTCTGATTTTTAGTAGAAACAAATTGCAAGTGAATATGAAGCCACGCTGAGAAGGTCTAGAGGTCAAATTCGACACCGGTGTCGGCCGCCGGAGCACGATGAAGTGTTCACGAGCTACGCGAGCAAGCGAAGCGCAAAATCCAAGTTGGTCTGACGTGCCCCCAAAAACTGTTCCATCGTTATGAAGGTACGAGTTGAGTAAGTAATTCACTTCGGACGGCTGGAAGAAGATAGTGAACCCAGCCGAAAGTGGCTCGAGTTTCGTTCTCGAATCAACTAATCCCATTTGTCAGCTCGCTTAAGAGCGTCATCCCGCTTTTCGCCCCGTTTCTCGAGGCGTTTTTTGGCATTCTCCCATTCGTACATTGTGAGATGTTTCATGGCCGTTTGGATATCTTGCGTCAGCAGGCTGTGCTCTTCACCAGGCTCACAAGTATTAACAAGGGCATCCACTAAGGCAGTTCGCTTTTTCCGATTAGGCTCACCTGCAATGGCAGTCATTAGCTCAGTTTGGTTTTCAAGATCTCTATTCGCTTGAAGTCCTTTAGTGGCAGCCTGAACGACTTCGTCGGAATTGTCAGCCAACATTTCTGACAGTTGCGATCGTGTCTTGTCAGACTTCATGCCAACGCTTAAGAGCTCACATGCAGCTCTCCGCTTGTTCTTGCACTCGTCATCTCTGAATTGCTCAATTGGCCTTGACAAGTCTAACCCATGAAGGGTTCGCAAAATTGAGTTCTTCATTAGGCTTGAGGATTCACCTACAAGTCTTTCCGTCAAATCAGAAACGGATTTCTCGGCATCAATTTCTCGAAGCAATGCGGGATAACGAGTTCTATCTTTGGCATTTTTGTTGTCGATGCACCTTAAGCAGGCCGAATAGGCCAACTCCGTGTCAGAGAGCGCTAGACAGCGGATCATTCTTTCCTTGGATCCTGTATGCCAGGACCTTCCCTCAGATTTTGACGCCTCAAAATGCATGAATGCTTGAACAGATTCGTTTCTTAACAGTTGATTCCTTAGCTCGTTCTCTTCAATTTGAGTCAGCAAGATCTCAAGCATTTGATATTCTGCAAACACGCGTTTTTTTGTTAGCTGTTCCTGGCAAATTTCAATTGCCCTTTCTGCGTGACTTGACAGGTTGATCAGATTTAATGCATTTATGTGATCAAAACTGGATTCAAGATCTCCTATCAGTATGTTACATGCAGACTCATTGCATGCAGCAGTTAAGTAACCCGTAGCGGCATAACGGTGCTGTTCAATTTGAAGGTGTTTAGCTACTTCTTCCACGGCACCATCGCTAAAAAGCGAACAGTATCTGAGGGCAACAAGACAATTCAAAGCCAAATCAGATTCAGGTTTGCTCCTCCTCAATACGTTGAGGATGGCGTCACCATGGTTAAGGCCACCAAAAATACCTAGTGCGATCACGTTGCCGACGTTGGGTGATTGCTCTACCTCCTTCCGTAGATTTACAACCCATTCTTCTTCTATGGGCTCGTTTGGGTGTTCAAGGCCACGAGAAAGACTTCTGCCAAGTCGTTTCACACCATCAGCAACTTCGTGCCAACGACTATGTGAAGCGAGGCACTTCAACGCATCATTTTGTACAAGCAGCGAAGACGAGCCTGGCCAGGTCGCATCCGACCGAACAATCTCCATCAAGAGTCGATACGTATCCTCGTTAGGTGCCTTAGCAGCCCACTCAATGGATTCTTGCAACCCGAATTGATCATCATCCGCGAGGAAACTATTTATGACTTGCGTTAGCGATTCCGCTCCCATCAAGTGAAGCGACATCAATGCTCCGCTTCGCCCGCTAACCGTTCCCAAATTCCTCTGGTGGGGGCCCAAGTCGAGCAGGTACTTTCTAATCTGGTGTTCTAGATCAGTACCTGCTTTTTGCCGTATACAATCAACTAGCTCGAGCCTTGAAATCCGACCCAGCATTCCAAATTCAAAATGGAAACTTGAACCAGCATTTTCATCAGTGCGAGCCGAGAGTCGATTGACAAGTGAATCGAGGAGGCGAGTCAGTTGCTCAACGGTCAAGTCATTCTCGCGACCTTCGAACAGAAGTCCGATTTCCCAGGGATCGTCAATCGCATTCATCCAGGCAAGAATTGCTTCATTGGCTTTGTCACGATTGCGCTCAACAATTTCGTGGATGCACCATCCTTTGACCATTCGCATCATGCGTGGATCTGTGTTTCTTAGCTGTTGAAACGCCCTGTCGCAGTCAAGGCGAGCCAGAGCCTGTATGGCCATGGGGGAAGCATAATGATCATTTGGCAAAACCCATTTTTCTAAAAATTGAATTTTTTCAGAATCACGGAAGCGATCAATGCATCGGATAAGGCTCCGATTACAGGAATCACCTAACTTCTCAACCAACATTTCCTTGTGTCTTTTCCACAGTGCTCCGTTGTCTTCAATGTTGCTAACCATTGTGGCAAGATCGTTGAGTTGTTGAATTGTTTTGTCTGATGGGGAGGAAAGCTGCTTGTCGAGCCAACCAGGATCCGCCTTTACCGCCTGGTTCAAGGGGCGAAAAGTCTCTTGGTAAAGAAACACTTTTCGCTCTTCGTTTTCTCCATAACGTGTTGGGTTGTCTTGGCCAGTTACGTGAACTTGCCAAAACTGAGAGACCAGAGAAGGAAACGCAGAATCTTTTGCCAACAGAACTGCCTTCCGGTGCATCAACGGGTTCTTGTCTTTCATCAACTCCCGAACGTAGGATTGAAGCTTGTCGCCCGATGTTCCAATCACTGAGTTTTCGATAAGTTTTGCCGGCCAATGGAATGAATCAAACTCTTGATATCGCTTAAACAACACATCCGATATGCATTCGCCAAGGGTCACGATCATTTCGTAAAGATCTTCGTATCGATAATTTGAAAGCTCTTCAAAATTCTTGATTACTCGAAATGCTAAGCTTGACTTCTCAGGCTGGCGATTCACTAGCAACCACAAGGCGTCCATTGGCACATAACCAAAATTGAATTTGTTTTTGGGATCGCCTTTGTACGCCTCGCTCATGTAAGTTAAGAATTCCTTATCTGAGATTTTTCCGCTCGCTAACTGTCGCTCTGTGGCTGAAGCAATCGACCAGTTGAGAAGGCGATCATGAAATACACGAAACGAATTACTGTCGGCTTGAACCAGCCAGCCGTTAGAGATTAGCCTGAGGACATGGTCATTTTCGAGGCCCGCATCGACAAGTTGTTGTTTTGTCCATGGATAGTTGCCGCCATCTCTGACGCCTATGGCCAATTGGTCTATTACAGCTTCATCAAGTGGTGTACTCGTGAATTCCCCAGCGGCTCTCGATCTAAATACCGACTGGAACAGTTGGTATTCACTCTCTAGTTTGAAATCCTCGTTTCCAAACAGATCGCAGTACGAAGCAGCAATTAGAGGGTTTAAGAGCGTATTGCGGATGTCGGAGGGAATTGTCGGCCATGCGTCACCGATCCGGCGGTGAAGATATTCATGAAGCTGAGGCAATGTGAAGTGATCGACAGTTAGGACATTTACACGATGCGGGTGCCTTTGCTCAAGAAACTCTGCAATTCCCGGACTGCAAGAAAAAACTAGGCTCGAGTTTCCACCTCTCCAATCGTATTCCAGTAGCGAATTAGCTTCTTGTAGGCTGGAAACTCCGTCGATAAACACGGCGACTCCAGCACTTGTCGCTTCTCCCAGCACTTTTCCGAGTCGTTTTTCGATCCTCGAAAAAGCAAGCAGCTCTTCGCCATCGTGAATATCATGCCAAAACACTTCGGCTACTTTACTTAAATCTCGTTCGCCATCTCCAAGCGATTCGACAAGTACCGGCAACTGGGACGAAGACGCAGCTCGTAGAGCGAGCGAATTAATAGCCCAAGACTTCCCGCAACCACTTTCACCTGCGACAACAAGGATTCCATCACTGGAATTCGCAGGAACTTCAACCTGCCTTACATTGTGTTTCGAGTTATAACCACGACGACGTAATGTTTTGAAAAGGCTATTTTCTGCCCTTTCTCGATGGGCTGACCAGTTGGTTAGTGGAACTGAGTCTAAGCCGTGCTGCTTCAAGAATTCCGCAGACTCGATAATCGCGTTACCGTGAGTTGCAAGCTGCGCTAATTCAATCGCCAGGTGGTTGCGGATTTGTGGAATGTCGCTTTCTTTATCGACTACGGCAAGAAGCAGGGCATCAACTTTTGATTTAATGTCGTAGTTCTTAATTGGATCTGGAAAGTCAAATCGCTCCAGCAGACGCCAAACGCGTCGCTGAAACTCGGTTTCATCCAGGCTGAGAGCCTTGACTGTTGGTCGCTTCCCAATGATCTCGCAGATCTTCAGAAACAGGCTTCTTTCCGTACAAGGAGCTGGAAAGAAAGCATCTTTTCCTTCTTTCGGATCTCTCGCTCCAGTTGTGAGTTCTCTGGAACTGTCCAATTCATTTAGATCTTTGTTCCAGTTTCGATTGCGAAGGTCTTGAAAAAAGTCGGTGTAGACAGATAACCAATCGCCAATTCCACCTTCGGATACAAGACGAAACGTTTGTTGTTTGTCTGCATCATTGGAAACGGCAAGAAACAAATCCGGAAACACTTTCTTAACGATTTCTTGCAGCGACCAGGCAGACCCGTTTGATCGTGCCTTGAGTTGCTCAACTTCGTGATGGTTACCATCTATTTGAACGTCGCCGCCATCAGAAGGTTCGGCGATGACAACTGCACTAGAAACGGAGTCCGAGGATTCAGCATCGAAGTCCAGAATTGCAAGTCTTGAAACTCGTAGAAGAGTCCAAAGGAGTTGGTAGAGCACTCCATTAATGGTTGAGCCACCACCTGGCGAAGCATTCATATTCATCTTGTCGTCCAAGTTAAAACGTAAACAGACGAAATATTGTACAGAATTAAAACGTAAACTCTTGCCCCACATAACAGTTTCGAATCGGGTGGCCGTTCTAGCTTCCATGAATTACTTCGACGCATCGGCTTCATCGTCCGACGCACCGGCGGCCGACACCGGAGTATTTTCTCTAGTCTCGGCTTGCTCGAGTTTTTTCGACCGAAGCAGCTGAAAACACGTAAAATCCGCAGTTGATGGACAAACCGGAATCGCCCAGCTTTACCAGCTCGGCGCGGAAGTCTGTTAAGCCAGCGCGGAGAACAAGTTTGGCGAAATTGCCCACACATGGAGATGGCAGTGGATTGGCAGATGCCCGTATCCACTGACGGAACAGCTGATTCACGGACTTGCGTCAAAAATTCAGCCAAAAATTCAAACTGGCCTCCGTCAGCAATGTGAAAGAACAAGGGCTGTCGCACGCCGTTATTGCCTGAGTATGGCGATCGACCCGTGGCACGAACTTTGGTTGCGGCATGGTCGAGAACTGGGGTGCGGAATGCCCTTCGGCTTGCATCTATTGTCGACGACGGCGAACGGGATCGAGTCTCGTCCACAACTCTGACAACGGAAGGGGCAACCAGTGCAATTCGCAATGGCGAGATGCCGGCCTCTTTTTGGGAAGCGAGTGCACGCTTTCCGGATTGCCGCTTATGAAAACTCGCTCTGAGCCCGTCAGGGACTGTTGGCTTCACAAACTGGGTAGCGAATCAAGGAAGCATGCCGACGTTCATTTTCTGAGACTCGCGGCTGTGTCCAGCGACAATTTCAACTTGGTCAGGGTGGCCTTGAGGTAAATCAACGGAATTGCTTCCGCTCCTATGAAGCTCTATCCTCGGAAATCATTTGCTGATTCGTTGGATATGCACTTCTCCATGCTCCTTTCCAATTGCTACGACACTTCCGTCCGGGGACAGGGCGGCTGACGCCACCTTGCCCTTATCAAAATCTCCGAGCCAAATCAAATCACCGGTGTGGAGATCCCAGATCGATGCACGCGTGTACTCTGCGAGCAGTACGCGACCTGCTGCCTCGTTTACACACATCGAGGTCGCATTAACCGCACGGCCTCGCAAGGTGAAAAGTGAGTCCAGGTCGGTGCCGACTGCAAGCATATTTAAGGTACCACCGACATAGCCTCGCTCGCGATTTTCCTTGTTTTCTTCGTCACGGTATTTCTCGTCGGGTATCGTCCGAAGAAGCCGTCTACGACGAATATCGTACATGGCAGTCCTACTACCCGATCCCACGATCGCAGTTTGGCCGTCAGAAAGGACGTGACATCCTATCAATCCCGTATTTTGAGACTCCATGGAAGCAATAGGTTTGCCGTCCCTGGTCCCGTACACTTCGAAGTGTATTTTTCTTTGACCACGCCCGCGGCCAGCCATGATGAAATAATCTCCGTTCTCACTTACACCATACTGCATCACCTGATCGATCAAATCGGCGTTGAAATAATTAACCACGCGGCCCGTATCTGCTTCAACAAGAACGCCGCGTTTGTCTACAGAAAAGTTTGTGACGAGCCGCGGTGTCGAAAATCGACCCGTCGCTGATCCGAGATCGTTTATCGGCACAAAAGTTCGCCGGCGTAAATCTGCAATGCCGTGTTGCCGTTGCCCTACGCAAAAAACCTTGTTGCCACTACTGCCAAATCGAGCGACAAAACAGCCATGCGGATAAAATTCCTGCTCCTTGCCGGTCGCAACATTGACGATAGACAGGCCTTCATCAAGTGCGACGGCAAGCAGTTTCCCGTCAGGCGAGAAATCGACTTGGTTCAGAATTAATCGAGAATATGACTTCCAGCCTCGGTATCGGAGAGTTGCGACCGCACTCGGTGGAAACGCAAGGGGGCCGACCGCGAGGTATTTGCTGCCATCGATCAAATCGATCAGCATCGATCCCTGGTTACCGATAAATTTTGCTTCCGTCGGAGGTGAGGGAAGCGAGAAAATACCCAGGCAGCGACTGCCGCGACTCTCCACTTGTATACGAGGGTCTCTGGAGGATTCTTTTGGTGCAAAACCATTGATAGTCGCGTCCGTAGCCCAGACGCCAAATGTCCCATCGGCGAGTCCTAGAGCAACTCGAGTGCCCCTGGGCGTCATCTGGATAACGGTCGCAGACGAATCATAACGGCCTATAGAATCGTCGAGCAAGCCTGAATTATAAGCGGCAATGACCGGCTCACCGCCCCCGAAGTCTTGGACCAAAAGTGAATCTTCTTCGGTATGGCCGTGATAAACAATCGCTGAGTTTCCGACACCGAATGGATCCGCCTTCCGTCCTCTGTATTACTTTTCAAAAGCGAGGTCTGATAAACGCTTTCCAAGCGACCATACCTCAATTTTCCCTTCTGTTGCCTCTCCATGACCGATCACTAACCTATCGCCATTTGCGGTAAAAGCTACCCGCATACCAGTCGATCCCTCGATGTAATCAACATCACAATCGACCGTATCTACCAGCCAAACCTGAGCTTTTGATAAGCACATCAAATATCGGCCACCAGGGCTCCTTTTCACTGATTCGATTTCATCAGAGAACCCTTCCAGCGAAGTTTCCTCACCAGAAATAGCGTCCCAATAGCGAACATCGTTGGAGGTGACCAGAAAAACGCGTTTCTCGTCAGTGGAAATTGCGGCGAGAAGTCCGGATTTTCCTTCAAAGCGGTGTTTCTGTTTTCCTGTCCTCAGGTCCCAGACGCTACCGGCATGTCCGTGGTCGTCAGGCATTCCGCCGAAAGCGAGAATCGTCGCTGATCGAGAGAGCTCGAAAGTGCCGATTCGTGAGACGTCCCCCTCAAGTTTGATCGCTTCGGGTGCCTTAATGCCGGCCCAGGTTAAAAAGCGGCCGTCCAAGGTCACAGCGGATAGGAATCCACCTGTCTGCTGAAAGTTCAGGAACAAGAGTTCTGTTTCCGGTTCCAAAGGCAGTGTTGCCCCTTTAACGCCGGTTTCAGTCGAGACAAAACGTATGCTGCGGGGAGTGACAGCCGACCAAGCTGCGAGCGACTTGCCGGAATTGGACACCGCGATCAACGCGTCGGTCCCCAGTTTTACCAATCCAGTTGGCGTGTCCGCGTTTGCTACGCTTAGTAAGGGAACGATACTGCAACACAGATACAGAAGAGCTCGGGGCAGCATCGGACGGGTCCTTTCTCTCGGGATGCAGGTAAATCCGGGGAAGCCGCTCACGCCGAAAAGCAAATGCCGCGACACCCCTCCATTGGTCAGATGCCGAGTATAGTCAACCAGCTCGGGGAGATGGGGCAATAAACGTAGCGACTTCTTTAGGTGCGTCGGACCGGGGTACGTGCCGTTAAGCTGCGGCACTCGCC
>TARA_R110002073_G_scaffold308333_7_pt1 | contig 11877 bp, 8 predicted proteins | sample TARA_R110002073 | Tara Oceans TARA_R110002073 (sample SAMEA4397174) | marine metagenome | biome: Polar Biome; feature: [DCM] deep chlorophyll maximum layer (ENVO:01000326); material: water (ENVO:00002006), including particulate matter (ENVO:01000060) such as... | depth 40 m
AACGCAATGGCTCGCGACGTCTCGCTGCGTTTTTTGATCCCCTGTCTACTGAGTCATTGTCGCAAACGCGAACGACAAGAAATTTTGTCGGGATTGAAAGAAGGGCGTTACCCCGCGTTGGTCGTCAATCGAGTGTTGGACGAGGGAGTTGATTTACCCGAGGTCAACGTCGCGATCGTTGTCGGTGGCGGCAGCAGTACCCGCCAAGCACTGCAACGACTTGGACGCGTGGTACGCAAGAATCGCTTTGGCCGCGCCTGTTTCTACGAGATCGTGACCGCCGGGACGCGTGACGAAGTGCGGTCTCGTTCGCGTCGGCGTGACGACGCATTTCGCAAACATTGACCACGATTAATGTTGACCAAAGAACAAGCTCTGCTGGAGTACGATTTTTCGCGTCTGACGGTCGCCCCCGATCGGCTGACTCGCTCGACTCATGGACATTACCCGCGGCTCGCCGAGGAAATGCTGAAGATCTATCGCGAAAATGTCGGTGAAGTACGCAAGCATCTGCATGACCGCGTCCGACGTTCGCTGCAGGATGTCACGGATTGTCCAGCAAAACGAATTGCCGCGTTTTGCAAATTACTGGATGACGCGAGCGAGTTCCATCAGGACAAATCCGCTGCGTCTGCCAAACTCAGACAACGCGTGTTCTCGTTGGCGGCAACCAAACATCCGCTGGTGCAAACGCGTGACCAATTGTTTGACCACGACGAAGCAAATACGAAAGCGGAGATTGCAGCAGAACTTGGCAAAAGTTGGGCGGAGATCGAAGCCAGTCTGTTTGCTGATGTGATCGAGTTCCATCGACTTCGGAAACCGCCCGAGGATCTCGATGCTGCAGGTTTACTGTCGCGTTACAACGTCGCGCAAACTCAGACGGCGCTTTACGGAGCATTGTCGATGACGGTTTGGGCCGACGACGATTTCAAGATGATCTTGCGTTACGCCAAGCTGGCGCGATTGATGCACTCGATCACGCGGCAAGGCGATCGCTATGTGTTTCAGTTGAACGGACCAGCGTCACTGCTGCGTCAAACTCGTCGCTACGGGGTCGCATTCGCTCGGTTCTTGCCGGGATTGTTAGCGTCGCGTGATTGGCGGATGCAAGCGACCGTGCTGGGACCTGCGAAGCGTCGATTTGCGCTGCGGCTGAGCAGTTCGGATGGACTGCGAAGCGAAGTGCAACCAAACGATTTCGACAGTCAGCTGGAAGAAACGTTTTGGCGTCAGTGGAACAAACTGCAAGCAGAGAATCAAACCGACGGCTGGCGACTCCGGCGTGAGGGCACGGTGCTGCACCAAGGCCAAACCGTGTTCACCCCCGACTTCTCGCTGAGCCATCCCGAGCATGGCGAAGTGCTGTTGGAAGTGATCGGATTTTGGACGCCGGAATATTTGAGCGAGAAAGTGATCCGGTTAAAACAGTTTCAGCACACTGCGAGGATCGTGCTGGCGATCAGCGAAAGCGTTGACCAGGCGATTCCCGATTTGGGAATGCCACGTGTCACCTTCAAAACGACGCTAAAAGTGAAGGACATTTTGCAGATATTGCCGCGTTGAACCGCTGCGACGCTGGCCTGGATAAAAAGAGGCCAGGAAGCAGTGCAAACGATCAGTATCGATCGACGTCTCTACTGACGAAGGATCCGTCCATAGGTGCGGACTTCGACCAGAGGCATGGGGAAATCTTCTATGATTTTAGAGGAGTTTTGCACGATCAAAACTCGAATGACGTTGTGCTTGGTGGCCTTCTTATCCATCACGGAGATTATCCATTATGACGAGATCGCCGATCCGCGAATGGCGATGGCTGCCAATCTTAATGTTTGTCTTGCCGCTGAACATCAACGTCGTTGATGCCGAGGAACTGGCGGTGGTTGGGTGGGCAACGTCGAGCGACGGGGAATTTGAAGAACATGCCGTTGAGGTGGGGCTAGAGAATGTTCCCGACGGTTTATTGGCGTCGCGATTTTACTTAGTCCAGGACATCGTCGCTCAGATTGTTGAAAAGGATGTCCACCCGCTGGAGGACACTGTCTCATTCTTGGCTCGGAATGTTTATAGCCTTGATTGGCGTTTCGCGGCAAGCTGTTTGGATTCGCTCGTGGATTTGGAGTACGAGGAGTTTCGATTTGGAATAGACAAACGAGGCAGACGATTGAATCTCGTCGTGCACCGCGCTCTATCGAGGCTCGACGAACGCGCCAAAGCATTTGTTGAGCAATACAACGTAGGCGGGGCACGTTCCTATCCAGGTGTGTATGGAGTCGAGTTTACCGATCGAAAACTCGATCCTTTGTTACTGCTAAATCTGCGTTTGATTCGAGAACGAAATACCTTTGGAAGAGATATCGAACATGGACTCGGCTCGGGATTAAGGGTCTTGACCATACAAAACTCAGGTCTTAATGACTCTGATTTGTCGTTCCTCAATGGGTTACACGGACTGACCTTGCTTGATGTAGGATTCAACCCGTTAGATGGCTCTGGTCTTGAGAATCTAGTCTTGCCCTCTCTGAGAGTACTGCGACTTGATGGATGCAAATTGAAACGCGAGGTCTTTACCTACGAGTTACTGCGCTCCGTTGAGTTGCTAGTCCTATTGCAAACGAATACCGCGGACGAGCACATTTCTCTCCTTAGAGGATCGAAATTGACTGAACTTGATATAAGTGGGACTCTCGTTACGCCAAGTTGTTTTGAACTGCTAAGCGGGCTGGCAAACCTTCAGTCACTGGCTATTGACAGTGATTTGTTTATCAATTGTCCACTTGAGCAGATCTCGAAACTTGGAAAGCTGAAAAAATTAAGAATCAGCGGCGATCTTCCTCCCGATCGCTCTTTGGAAATTCTCCAGAGTGCGCTTCCGAACGCCGAAATCAAGATGTCGAAATCAAGATAATGCACGGCAAGGAGAGAAACCGAAGGTTTCAGGAGTCATTGTTCGTATTTGAATTCTGACACCTTTGTTTTATCTAACTATCTTTCGCATGCTGCACCTGACGGTGTGTCACTGGATTCAGTGAGTGTTTGTATTTGCGGTACTACACCGAGTTGCTTGCGTTTTCGAAGATGGTGGTGAAGCACTTGGCTGTAGATTAGTTGAGCTGAAGATTGGTATTGGGATGCTGCTCGCAAAACCGCTTGACTGCTGCTGGGCTGATCTCGCTGCGGCTTGCGTGAACGTATTTCAGATCTGTTAGTACGTTCAAATGCTCCAAACCGTCACCGCTCACTTTGGTGCCATTCAAGTAAATCCACTGCAGCTTGCTGAGTTTCGCCAGCGACTTCATCGCGTCATCGGTCACATCACTTTCTTGGAGTCCAATTTGAGTTAGATTTGGAAAGTACTTCGCAATCTTTGCGACGACTTCATCGCTCAAACTACCGCCTTGAAAGTGCAACCGATCGAGATTCAAGTGTCTAATCGATTCAAGGTCGCTATCGTCAAGCGTAATGCTACTCAAACTCAACTCGGTTAGACCTTTCGCTCTCGCTATGTGCTCCAAGACGTCACCGTTGATCCCCGGATTTTCCGAAAGCATAAGTTGCGTGAGCCCCTTCAGTTGACCGACTTCTCTCATAGCCAAATTGGACAATTCTGAGCAGTTCGACAGTACCAAGCATCGAAATTGGTCATGCGTCGCTAGCCCTTTACAAAGACGCTGCAAACCGTCGTCCGAAATCTGTGCCCGGCTTAGCGAGATTTTGGTCAAGAGAGGCATCGCGAGCAGGCCGTCGACGATTTGGTCAGTGATTTTATCGGATGTGATGGATATCTCTGAGACTGACTTATGATTCTCAAACGGCTCGAGAACTCGCGACGTTATCCCGGTCGATGCTATAACAAGCCCGGTCATTGACACATTTTTCAGTTGAGCGATCTCGTCATCCGTTGGATCGCCCCTCACAACAAAAACCTGACCTAGATTCGGCTCGGCATTGAGCAACTTGATTGCTTCGGCATCAATTTTTTCACGTACGTGCGCCGATTTTCCAAGTCTATTTGCGATCTCCGAAAAGTGAACGCTTGGCTGTTTCGGAGGGACAAACCGACCAAATTGCAACGTTTCTCCAATGTACTCGCGATTGAAGCGAATGCGCCGAGCATTTGGAAGAGCCGATAGCAAATCTTCCGCGCCTTTCTTTGTTACTTTCGTATCTTGAAGGCTGATCGAACTCAACAGCTCGTTTCCGTGCAAAGATTGAAGGCCTGTGTCGGTGATCGATCCGCCATAGATTGCTAGGCTTCGCATCGACTCGCTTTTTGCAAGAGCCGCTAAGCTGCTGTCACTGATGTCACAGCGGAATAGCGATATCGAAGTGAAGTTTGCCTTGCTAACCGATATCCAGCTCCGTTCGGAGATACCTTTGCTGCCAGTGATCGATAGCGATGCCGGCATGGTGAGGCTAGCAAGATGTTCACATTGCTCATCAGTGAGGCCTTTCATCGATAGCGATAGCGTATTGACGCGTTGCAATTGGTTCAGCAACTCAATGCCTTGTTGACTGACGATAGGATCCGACAGACTAAGCGACGTCAGCTTGGGTAACTTGGTCAGGAGGCGTAAGTCTTTTTCGTCAATGCGTGTTTGCAGCGACAGCATTTGCAGACCGGGGAATTCGTAGATGGCGGCAACAAGTGCTTCGCTGATTTCGCGATCATGAAATGTTAGGGTGCGAATCGATCGACACTTCGCAAGCTGCCTCATTCCACCATCGGTAATCGACGTGTGCTTCATCGTCAGATAGCTGAGCGCGGGAATCTCCAGCAGGTGCGGTATGACATCATCGGTAATCATCGGACCATCCAAGCTGACGGACGTCAGTGCTGGAAAGAACCTGAACTGGCTTGCGGACTTACCATTCTTAATCCGCAAGAGAGTGATCGGAGCGTCGCCACGCTGAAAAATCCGCTCGCCAAATGACTCCAACTTCCTAATCGCGCGTTCTTGGTCGGTAAGGCTCAAGTCCTCGAATTGCTTGCGCGCGAACGCCGCAGTTTGGGTTGTCCCTTCGGCAACAATGCGTTTCAACGATTCTAGCACCGCTGGACGAAGTGACTTGTTCGCTCCAATCCGCGTCAAAGCTTCGACGCATCGAGCACCGGCTTCCACGTCATCCGTCAACGCTGCCGTCGTAAGTGGAGCAATTGCCGGATCTCCGCTTTCGATCAAGAATTCAAATGCTGCTTGTCGTTTCAGAAACTTGACACTATAAAGATCCGCGATCGCAGCTCGGATTGCGGGTTCTGATTGATTCTTATCTTGGGCGGCTTCAGTCGTTGGAGGCTGTGCATGCGAAGTTGCATACCATCCATCGGGTAGGCTGAAGCAACCAATCAATAACAGGTTAAGAAGTACGAACTTCTTAATCAAAATCGTCATACTCATTTTCATCATCGAACGCTCCCCATCACCGGTGATCGAAATTTGTCTGCGCCAAACCCAGTGGCGCAGCCTAAATATAGCGGAACGGCACACGCTCGTCTTGCAATCGATCACTTGGAGAAATCGAAGGTCTCAGGAGTCATTGCTTGTATTTGAATCCTGACACCTTTGTTTTATCAGGGCGTATGGTCGCTCACGTGGCGAAGGCTTCTCGGATCACTTCACCGCCTAGGACAGTGGGGATTTCTTCGCGATTATTGTGCGGGTAGATGAGTTTGTGCTGGTCCAGTCCCAGGCCGTGCAGCATCGTGGCATGCAAGTCGTGCGGCGAGAGCGGGCGTTCGATGGGCACAAAGCCCAGTTCGTCCGTGGCTCCGATCACTTGCCCGCCCTTGATTCCGCCTCCTGCGAGCCACATTGTGTAGCCGGCGGGTGAATGATCGCGGCCACGTTTGTCGCCCTTCTGATTGCCTTCGGTCGTTGGCGTTCGCCCGAATTCGCCACCCCAAACGACCAACGTTTGTTCCAGCAAGTTGCGTTGTTTCAGGTCTCGCAACAAACCCGCAATGGGAAGATCCGTTGCACGGCAGCGGCCGATATGATTGCTCTTCAGTGAACCATGCGCATCCCAGCCCCCGTTTCGCAGTTGAATGAAGCGGACACCTTGTTCCACCAGTCGCCGCGCCAACAAACAATGCCGCCCAAACACCGCACTGGGCTTCTGGTCGATCCCATACATTTTCTGAGTCGCTTCGGTTTCTCTAGATAGATTTAGGATTTCCGGTGCGTTCAGCTGCATCCGAAAGCCCAGTTCGTAAGATTCGATGCGAGCCTCGAGTTCACTGTTCGCGTTTTGCCGCTTGAGATGCTGCTGGTTCATCAAGCGGATAAAGTCGAGTTGCTCGCGACGATCCGCCACGGAGTACAACTGGGGTAATTCCGAGTACGGGACGCCGCTTTGATCGTCCAATTGCGTGCCCTGGAATCGAGCCGGCAAAAAACCGCTGCCCCATCCCGGCCGCTGTGGTGCCGGTCCGCCCGAATTGGACGACAGGACAATAAACCCAGGCAGATCACGCGCTTCGCTGCCCAATCCGTACGTCACCCAGCCGCCCAAACTGGGCCGTTCCCCGAGTGACGATCCGGTCAACGTGAAATTCTCCGCTGGCCCATGAACCGGAATGCGATGGTTCAGCGAACGAATCACGCACAGATCATCGACATGGCGAGCGGTATGGGGAAGCAAATCGGAGACCTCAATCCCACTTTCGCCATACTTTTTAAACCCAAACGGCGACGCCATCAATTTGGATCCCACGCCCGAGCGAGGGATGTTAGGAACATTCGCCCCGATACTGTCCGGCACATACTCACCTTCCATTGCTGACAGCTGAGGCTTGGGGTCAAAGGTGTCCATATGCCCGGGACCGCCCGACATGAACAAGAAGATCACGTTCTTGACCGTGGACGGAAAATGCGGCTGTTGCGAACCAAGCTTGGCGTCGGCGGCGGTCGCTGACTCTTCCTGCAGCAGCGTGTTCAAGGCGATCGATCCCAGGCCGATGCCCGCAGCCCCGAGGAATGTTCGTCGATCTTGGCTAATGGGGTTGATAATCATTGGCTGGGCCGAAGGGGGGCAAAAGGCAGGCGGGTTGCGAACGAGGTTCAAACGAAACTCGGTCAGGGGATGTAGACGAATTCGTTCAGGTTCATCATCGAGTGACAGAAACGAACCAGTTCGGCGGCGGGAGCATCCGACTTCGCGGAACCGGTCTGACGGTCGCGAGGCTTCAGTGCCGCTGTGGCAAATCCAACTTCCTCGGATGTCGGTGCGCGACCGAGCGTTCGCAGGAAGACGGCGTGAATTAAAGCCTGCGGATCATCACCGGCCTGAACGCTCACGATCCGCGCCAGCTGCTCAGCACGCTTGACCACAAACGGACTGTTCAGCAGGTTTAGCGGCTGCAAGGCGACTGTTGACACCTCGCGACGCGAACAACTGCGAACGCCGTCGGGGGCATCAAACATCGTCATCACGTCAGGCATTTGGCTACGTCGCTGAGACAGGTAGATCGTCCGCCGCAACGTTTGTTCCTCACGTTCCGGGGCCACGCTTGGTCCACCGACATGCCGATTTAGATCCTCCGTCGCAACGAGAATGGAATCACGAATTACCTCGGCTTGCATCCGTCGCTGAGGCCATCGCCACAAGGTCTTGTTGTCGGGATCCAAATCATGATTGGATGCGTCCAAAACACTTGACTGGCGATAGGTCGCTGAGGTTACGATCAAGCGATGAATGTGTTTGGTACTCCAACCACTGTCGATTAATTCCGAGGCCAACCAGTCCAACAGGTGCGGATGCGTCGGCATGGCACCGTGAGTCCCAAAATTGCTGGCGGTGTCGACCAAGCCACGACCGAAGTGCGATTGCCATAGGCGGTTCACCCAGACGCGGGCGACCAGCGGATTCTGGGGACTGGCCAACCAATCCGCCAAGGCTTGCCGGGGCGTTGGCGAAAGCTGCGAAGGGGTCTCGCCGAGCACCGCTGGCCATGCCGGCTGGACTCGCAATCCCGGGCTACGAACGTCGCCGCGAACCAGCACGTGGGTCACATTGCCGGCTAAAAAGTCGGGCGAATAGGGCAGGGGAGAACGATTGACGACCGGCAAATGTTGCACTTCCTTGTTACCCGTCACGGGCGAATAAAAGCCCCATGTATGTGCAGGGTAATCGGTAGGATCCACCTTCCGCTTTTTGGCTTCCGACAGATAGAAACGATAGGAATCATTGGTGAACCAGTTTTGGATTTCGTCCGCGGCGACGGCAGGTGTATCGCGCAGATTGAAATTCCCCAGCTGGCCATTGGAGAAAAACGCCATCAGTGCGTAGTAGTCACGCTGCATCAGCGGTTCGAATTTGTGGTTGTGACATTGCGCGCACTCCATCGTCAGCCCTAACACCGCGCTAGACGTATTGTCGACAATGTCCATCAACACCTCCATCCGCTGCAGTGGCTTGTCCATTTGATTGCCACTGATCCGCGCGGCTCCTAGAAACCCGGTCGCGATTAAGGCTTCGTCGGAGTAGGGCTGTAGTTCATCGCCGGCAATTTGTTCTCGCAGAAATTCAGCGTAGGGTTTATCGCGATTGAAGGCGTTGATCACGTAGTCGCGATAACGCCAGGCAAAGGGACGCGGGATGTCATGCTGGTACCCCTGACTTTCGCCCCACCGTGCGAGATCGAGCCAGTAGCGTGCCATCCGCTCGCCATAGTGCGGCGACTGCAGCACCTGGTCGACCAATCTCGCATAGGCGTCCGCCGCAGGGTCGCTTACAAACGCATCGATCTGAGCGACCGTGGGCGGCAAACCCAACAGGTCCAGGTACAGTCGTCGAACCAGTGTGCGACGTTCCGCGGCGCTCACTGGTGTTACACCCGCTGCTTTCTGGCGTGCCGAAATAAAAGCCTCGACCGGATGTCGCGAACCGGCAACATCCGCGCTGGCTGGCGTCGCGATCGCGGCGGGCAATGGCGGACGCTCGACCGACGCGAACGCCCAGTGATCGGACTTGATCTCTGGCGTGGGCAACAATTTGTCGTCCCAGCTGAGTCCCTGATCGATCCAGGCTCGAATTTTTGCGATTTCGATTTCCGGCAGCGGCGCTTCATCGGGAGGCATCCGATCGGAGTCGGATTTCGTCGTCAACACTTCTACTAAATGACTGTTGCGGCTTTCGCCCGGAACGGCAAAGACTTGGCCGGTACTAAAACCGAGCAACTCATTTCGCACGTCCAGCCGATGTCCGGAATCAGGATATTCGCCGGCGTGACAATCGAAACAACGATCTCGCAGGATCGGATAGATGTCGGTGGTGAACTCGATCGGCTGGTCCCAGATGACAGCAGGTTTTGCAGGGACAGTGGAATTCGACGCCGGATCGTCCGACGAATCGAGGAATGAAAACGCGTCGCGCCAGGATCGTGACAAGACCAAGTCGTCCACGCGGATTTGATCCTCACGCTCCGTTTTGACGCCCGTGGAAAAACCGACCCAGCGAACTTGGTGGATGCCATCTTGTTCGCTCAGCGAGAGCAGCGGCTGATCGACGTCGTCAGCTTGCGGATCGACCCACAACTGAATCTGGCTATAAGCGTTGCGTTTGCCGGGTTTCTGTTTGGCGATCCTAGCGATCACGTGATACGTCTTACCGGGCACCAGTTCCGTGCGGCTCCACGCGGTTTGTTTCGCGCCGAAGCGTACCATGAACACATTCTTTCCGCGACTTTCACCCCGGTCCGCCATATGGATGCCGATATTCGGAATGCCTGTGGCATGGACAGCCTGATCACTGCCTTCGGTGCGGTCGAGCCAAAGCACAAAGAATTCGGGGTCGCTGGAAACAGAGGTCTCGGATGGTTCGTACAGAAATCGAAAGCCGACGAACAATTCATCTTCGGCGAAGGTTTGGCTCAGTTCACGACGTAACGGATTGTTTCGATCGTTAGTTCCGCCAATCACCACGTTAGGTGGCGATGCATCGGAGGGGGACATGCGATCGCCAGAGTCGGCAAATCTTGGCGGTCGCAACTGTGACAACTGCCATGGACTCGCAAATCCAGAATGCGGGTCGTCAGCCAGCTGGCGTCCGAAATCATGTTGCGGAACGAATCGGTCCGCAGCCAATCGTGCCTCTTCTGCATTTCCATCGGAGCCGCCAATCGTCAGCCAAAGCAAGCCGGTAGCGAGCAGCAGCCCCCAACATCTTGGCATTGCCCATGGCGATCGCAAACTCACAAGAATTCGATAGAAACGCATGATCGAGTTGCCTCGGAGGGACATTGCTGGCAGGTGGGAAACCGTAGCGGCGAGCGGAAGGACGACGGCGTGCGTGCACCCACAAACCACCCACCAAGGGTACCAGTTTATCGTGTTGCTCGGTGCCTTGCTGCATCCGAATCTCGCCGATCAGGATTCGAATCGATCCTCAGCCCGCGCTGAAGAAGCGAGTCGACGAGCCGCCCGGGCCGATCTTGACGTTGACGCGTTTCGCACAGCGAGGGCAATGCCCGACGTAGGCGGTGCACTCGGAATTCTGGTAAATCCGGCCGTAGATTTGGCAGCACAGAAACGTGATCCCCAGAAAGGGGCGATATCGATAGCCGGAGGCTTCCTTTTGCGACGAATCGCCTGGACGACTCAAATCACCGGGGTCGCTGGAGGCGTCAAACTGGGGTGTCGACATCGGATGGCGAAGAAGTGAAGGAAAGAAATCACTCAGAACTAGACTCTTCGGCACGGTGCAAGACTTCCAACGCGAGCTTTAATTGGTGTCTCGCTCGACTCAGCCGACTTCGCACAGTCCCGATCGAGATCTCGAGGATCTCGGCAATCGTTTCATAAGACCGCTCCTCCATCTCTCGCAAGACCAGAATGGAGCGATGCTCGTCGGTCAATCGCTCCATCGCGGTACGGACCATCGCGACACGTTCCCGCTGCAGCATCGGTTCGTCGACTCCGCTGGATTGATCGACGACTTCGAGTCCATTTTTCTCGCGAAATTGGTCCAACGAGATACGAGCTCGCTTTTTTCGCCGACGCGAAAGAGCACTATTGAAAGCGATGCGGTACAGCCAGGTAAAAAATTGGCTGTTCCGCTGAAACGTATCAAGCTTCACAAAAGCCCGAATGAACGCTTCTTGGACGACTTCTTCGGCTTCGTCGGGCGAACCGGTGACCTGCAGCATCGACGCGAACAAGCGATCCTGGTTGACCTCTACCAACCGGGTAAACGCAGCACGATCGCCCTGGAGTGCTCGGTCAATCAGTTCAGGCTCTTCGCCCACGCCGCCAACTTTCGTGAAAATCGAGGTTTACTCTGCACCGCTTTCCTCCTGCTGCTCTGCAGAGCTAAACGCTAGGACGAAGGGACTATCAGCACCCTAGTTTATCATCCTGAACCAAAAGAATATGCCAAACCGTGCGATTTCCTCAGCAAGATGGGGTCGAGTGCCCGCGTAACCCCTCTCTATCAACCCCTTGCAGCGGTTCAAAGCAGCTTCGGAGCTAGTCGATCCCCAAAATCAGAATGGGACAAGCCCCCCCCATTTCGACCGTCTTTGACATCTTTAACAAAGGAGCGTTAGGGAAACAAGTCTTGCGATGCCCTCCAATCGCTCGTTTTGATCGCGAAACGATCAACGACTATCTAGTTCAATTCGCCTTCGCCTTGGTGGCCGGTTAAATGGCGTTGCAAGTAAGTCGCACGCTGGACGTTCCGGTCGGAGGATCCGAGCACGCGGCCGTGCAATTTCTGCAGATGAGCCGGCTGGGTATGGATGAATAACTTGTTGATCGTGGCGACTTCGACATCGCTGATCAAGCCAAGATTCACTCCCATTCGCACTTTGGAAAGGTAGTGCATCGTTTCTTCGCTGCTGATCTTTTTCGCCGTGCTTAGGATCCCCATCGCTCGGCT
>TARA_R110002073_G_scaffold31871_1_pt1 | contig 11857 bp, 7 predicted proteins | sample TARA_R110002073 | Tara Oceans TARA_R110002073 (sample SAMEA4397174) | marine metagenome | biome: Polar Biome; feature: [DCM] deep chlorophyll maximum layer (ENVO:01000326); material: water (ENVO:00002006), including particulate matter (ENVO:01000060) such as... | depth 40 m
TATGTAAATATTGAGACCCATGATACACTACGTTTGAATTATGTGGTGATACATGAATTGGTGCCACACGCTGAAATCTATATTTTAAATCTTTAGGGTTATGCCCATAAATATTGGATGCTCCTACATAATACCCTCTTTCAACACCAGTAAGCTTATTAAACACCCCAAAACGGCCTTTACAATTGGCATACACCGTATTATGGTTTCCAGGTTTTGGTACTGCAGGACCCGTTTCGCAGCCTCCTGTATTTATTATCCATCCTGTACCTGCATTTTGAATAGCACTAGGCGGAAAGCTAGGAACTGCAATAGTTGAAGAATTGTCTTGCTGTCCAGCATATAACCAATAAGGGTATTGATCGTCAACTTCAACTTGGTATAATTCAGCTGTTGATTGATTGAATTGCGTGGACCATGTTTTACCTCCATTATGAGAAACGTTTGCGCCTCCATCATTTGCTTGGATGAGTAAATTTGGATTGTTTGGGTTTAACCAAATATCATGATTATCACCATGAGGAACACTCATTCGTTTCCATTTCTTACCTCCATCTATCGATTTTAATAATGGATTGGCGTTGGAATATATAATATCTGGATTTGTTGGGTCTAATTCTATATTGGTATAATAAAAGGGCCTATTTACAAGTCCTTTATTATTAGAAACTTGTTTAAATGATTTACCTTGGTTTACCGATTTGTACAAGCCTCCTTCCTTTCCTGGAGCTTCAATAACGGCATATAGAATGCTTGAATCTACAGGAGATACAGCTAAATCTATCTTCCCAATGACTCCTTTAGGCAATCCTTTTTTAAGTTTTATCCAATTTTTTCCTCCATCTATAGATTTATAAATTCCTCCTTCATTAGTATTTCCTCCAGAAATAATGGTCCAGGGTTTACGTTCAGCTTTCCAAGCAGCTGCATAAACTATATTTGGATTTCCTGGAAGTAATTCTAAATCTGAAAAACCTACTGTATCTGAAATAAAAAGCATTTTTTCCCAACTTAAGCCACCATTAGTGGTTTTATAAATGCCACGTTCTTCATTTGCTTTAAAAGCATTTCCAATAGCTGCAACCCAAACTATATTATTGTTTGTTGGGTCTATTTCTACAGCACCAATTTGTCCTGTTTCTCTCAAACCAATATGTTCCCATGTTTTTCCAGCATCAATGGATTTGTACATTCCTTTTCCACTAATTACATTGCTTCTTAAACCATCAGATCCAGTGCCTACATAAACAATATTTGGGTCATTTATAGCTACTTCAATAGCACCAATAGATGGTGTCGCGAAAAAACCATCCGATACATTGTTCCAAGATGTTCCATAGTCGTCAGATTTCCAAACACCACCGCCAGAAGCTCCTAAATAGAATGTTCCAGGCAACATAGGTGTTCCTGTTACTGTGGTTACTCGTCCACCTCTTTCTGGCCCAACGGTTCTGTATTTTAATGCTTTAAAATCTTGAGCGATTAACGTAGTTGTAATAAAAATAAATAATAGCACTGGGAAAGAATTGAAACGAGTTTGCATAGAAAGAAAAATTGGTTGGTCAAAAATCCAAAGTTAAGTAAAAATTACGCTATATTTAATGTTAAAACTCAACAAATATTTTCACTTAATTTTACTTATGAGATTTAGAAGGAAAAATCGATTTAATGTAAAAATTGCTCGTCATCAAGCCATTTGTTACGGTATTAAAACATTAAGTGCTATGCTTCAACTTTAACATATCATTAACCAAATGTGAATTTAAAACAAATAAACTTTCTTGTAATTAATTTACCTTTACCAAAATTTATCAAAACAAAACAAATAATATGTACACAAAACGATTCAAAACGGGCTTGGTATTAGCTACACTTATTGCTTTTATTACAGTATCAAATTATGGACATGCACAGGATAAACTTAAAAAAATGCCTGGATATGAGCAATACCAAAAAGTAGCTCCACATATTAAAAATTCGGTTAAGCCTGGTAGCATCTCTGTTACTTGGAGCAAAGATGGAAATTCGTTTACTTATAATAAAGATGGCAAGCTATATGAATATGATGTAAAGAAGAAAACAACCACAGTTCTTGGTGATGCTAAACCGAAACCTAGAAGAAGCTTTGGCAATAGACCAGCTAGAGGAAGACAATACGCATCTGCTGAATCTCCAAATAAAAAACTTAAGGCATTTACTAAAGATAGAAACATGTACATTAGTAATGCAGATGGCAGTAATGTCATGCAAATTACAACGGAAGGTAACGATAACAACCAAATTAAATTTGGAATCGCCACTTGGGTTTATGGAGAAGAATTAGGACAAAATACAGCCATGTGGTGGTCTCCAGACAGCAAAAAAATTGCTTTTTACAGATTTGAAGAAAAAAATGCAAAAAAATACTATGTATTATATAACCAAACTAAAATACAAGATTCGGTAGAAATTGAAGCGTATCCAAAAGTAGGTGCTAAAAATTTACCTGTAAACTTATTGGTTTATGATTTAGAAACAAAGAAAACCACAACGCTCGATATAAGAGATGGTAAACCATATACCGATGGACCCATTGGAACTTATATCTACAATATTGATTGGTCACCAAATGGTAAGGAATTATTGTTTCATAGTACCAATAGAAAGCAGGATATTATGGAATACAAAGCTGCTAACCCTAACACAGGTCAAGCAAGAGTTTTGGTTCGCGAAGAATGGCCTGCAAGCTTTACTAAAAATTCTCCTGAAATACATTTTTTAAAAGATGGTAAACGTTTTATTTGGGCATCAGAACGAAATGGTTTTAATAACTATTATTTATACAATATCAATGGCACTTTAATAAACCCAATTACAACTCACGATTTTGAAGCATCAAGAATTATAGATGTAAATGAAGACAAAGGCTATTTGTACTATTATGCCAGAAGTGGCGACAATCACATGAAAATGCAATTGCATCGTGTAAAATTTAATGGGAGCAATAATAAAAGATTAACAGATCCAGCCTTTAACCATAGTGTTACTTTATCACCTAACGGAAAATATTTTGTTGACGTTGCTCAAACTCATAGCACGCCTCCATTTACAAATTTGGTAAATTCAAAAGGAAAGAAAGTTGCTGAACTTGCTAAAAGTGACATGACTAAATTCAACGAACTTGGTTTAAAGAAAGTTGAAGTGTTTACATTTACATCGGCCGATGGTGAAACCGAATTGCATGGCATGCTTCATTTTCCGTCAAATTTTGATCCTAACAAGAAATACCCATCCATTTTAGCTATTTATGGTGGTCCTTCAACTAATGGTTTTAGAGAAAACTTTACGCTACCAAATGCTATGACTGAATATGGCTTTTTAGTTATAAATCTTGATGGTAGAAATGTTGGTGGTAGGGGTAAAAAAATGTTAGATAAACTATATGGCAATTTAGGAATTGTAGAAATGGACGACTTTGCCGAAGGTATTAAATCTCTTTACAACAGGCCATATTTTAATAAAGATAAAGTAGGTGTTGTAGGAACTTCCTATGGTGGAACCACTGCAGCAACAAGTTTACTGCGCTTTCCAGAAGTGTATCATGCCGCTGTTGCAAATTCTGCAGTAACAGATTGGAGAAACTATGACAATGTATATACCGAAAGATATATGAACTTATTGGAAAACAACCTACAAGGCTACGAAGCTGGTAGTATTATGAACTATGTCGAAAACCTAAAAGGAGAATTAATGATTTTTTACGGCACAAGCGACAACAACGTGCATCCTTCAAACTCTTTGCAATTAATTGAAGCCTTACAAAAAGCAGGCAAAAGTTTTGAAGTTCAAATTGGCCCAGATAAAGGTCATACAAGAATGAATACTGAGCGTATGATGGAGTTTTTTATTGAGCACTTGAGTAATTAGATTCTTTGAAAAGTAAAGCCAAACAAACTGATGCAGATAGGCATAAACACGCATGCAGGTTTCAGTATCAAACTTAAATTAATATTAAAAAGTCGAGGAAACCACCTCGACTTTTTAAGTGTTTTCTAGTTGAGGTTAAAACTAATTTTTTTCGATTTCATTAATCATTTTTTTAGCATTCTTTCCAGTAACTCCATTAGGATCCATTTTTAGAGCTTTATTGTAAAGCTCCAAGGCCTTTATTTTATCTCCAGCTTTTAAATATCCTTCTGCTAAACTATCCCAAGCATTTGGTGAATCTGGGAATAAATCAGTAATCATTTGAAAAATAAAAACAGCTTCTTTTATTTGTCCACTTCCTAAAATATTATATCCAGCTTTATTAAACTGATCTTCAAAATCAAAAAATTTGTACTTTGGGTCTTTAACCATTCTTGCTGCCTCACTTTTTAATTTTTCAACTTGACCTGTTGTGAACAACTCCGTCATATACTGCATTGGATTCAACACATAGTCATCACCTGAAAAATCAAGAGCAGCTTGCAAAACAGGGTCCTCATTGTTCTTATATTCTTCAAAACTCATATCAACTGCTATATGTGGTGCTAACCAATCTGCATTTTCCCATTGAGGTTTATCTTGCCACCAAGCAAACGACAAATACACAGGAATATTACTGTTTGGTAAGGTTACTGTACGATTGTCTCCATAAAAATTAACATTTTCAGCTGTTGGTTCTCCAACAAATATGGCGTTGGTATAGTTACTCATTTCGTTCACCAAATTCTGGCATGCCGAAAATGTTCTTCTCCCAGTAATTACAAACAACTTACCTACTTTATTTATTTTTTCGGTTTCAACAATTCCTGTGATTATTGGTTTGTTTTTGTAGTTATTTCCACCTCCATTTAATCGCACATCAATAATTAATTTTTCAACATCATTGTTATCTACAAAATCAAACACCTTGTTGTAAAATTCTGGAATCGTTTCAGATGGGTCGTCTTGAATTTGACTATGTCTCACATAAACTGCTTTATCTTCTGGTAAATGCTCGTAGTAATAAATTTTATCCAAGTTTTTTAAATAGTTTGGTGTTTTATCTTGGTTACGAGCTTCCAACCAATCTCCATCTTGTTTTACCAAACTATATGAAACTGGAACACGTTCACCTTTTGGCAAAGCTTTAAATATTTGCTTGAATGTTTTACCATCTTTTTCCAAAGTCAACTCAATTGAAGATTTTAAGGAAGACGTAATTTTTTGAGCATGAAGTACTTCTGGAAATTTTAAATAATTTAATCCAAAAGCTTTAAAATATTGTTCGTTTTCCACAGGAACAACAGGATATATAGCTTTTAATGCATCTTTGATTGACATAGATTCAACTGCGACCACTTTTGCACCTAAGGCGTTTTGATAGTCTTTGTGAGTCCCTTGTATATAAACACCATCATTAAAATGATACAGGTTAAAAGGTAATTGACTAAAGGTAAAAGGGTCATGCCTAAAACTTATATCTGTGTGACCATACTTGAACATAGACACGATACGAGCAAAACCAACTACAATTTCGTGCTCCTGTAATTTTGGAATTTCTGAGTGTAATTTTTTTACAGCTGCATCAAAGTCTTTTGCAGTTGTTTTTTTAAATAGGAATGAATAATCTTGATGAACGGTTTCTTGTAAAAACTTTAAATCTTCTTGCCATTGATTCGCTGATAAATTGTTTTGGGCATACGACATCATCACCATAAGAAAGGTGATGAAAAATAATACTTTTTTCATTTTGATTGATTTTTGATTGATTTTTGATTGATTAGTTATACTAGTAAGATGCTTTTTTTAGAAAAAAGTTACAGTTTTAAAGTAAAAGTTTTAGCGTATATGGCTTCCAGCATTCACATCAATCGTCGCTCCTGTGGCATGGTCCATATCTCCACTGCACATTAAGGCTACTAAAGGTGCAATATCACTAGGCTTAGTCAACTCATTTAGAGCAATTTCGTTAAGCACACGTGCTTCTCCATAAGTTTCTATAAATGATTCTGCCATTTGTGTTCTGGTAAATCCAGGAGCAATGACAAACGATTTTATATTTTCTTTTCCAAACGAACGTGCTACACTTCGTGCCAAAGACGTCAAACCTCCTTTTGAAGCTGCATAGGCTAAGTATTCTTCTGTTTCGCCTCTAAAAACAGCGCGACTTCCAATATAAATAAAACGGCCTCCATTTTGTTTTCTAAAATGATCAATACCTAATTTGGTTAAAATACCAACCGAATCTAAGTTGATTGCCATTGTAGTTTTCCAAACCTTTAACCAATCTTCAAAACTTTCATGAGTAGAATGCTGTAAAAAAACGCCTGCGTTTAATATGATAGTGTCAATGGTTCCAAATTCTCGAATAACATTTTTAAATAGGTTTACGACATCTTTCGTCTTACTTAAATCTGCATGAAAGGTTTTCGAATTGGTTTCTGGATATTTAGAAACTAAAGATTCTGCAGATGCTTTATCAGAATTATAATGCACAGCCACCTTTGCTCCCATTTGCATAGCATAATCAGCAATACCTTGACCAATACCTTTAGATGCTCCTGTAATTAAAATGGTTTTATTCTTTAAATCTATATGAGTCATTTACAGAATATGTTTTATCCAACCTCCATCTACAGCTAATGAAGTTCCAGTAATATAACTGGCTCTCTCACTAGCTAAAAATGTCACTGCTGCAGCAAATTCTTCAGGATTGCCAAAACGTTTTAACGGAATTTCATTAATAGCAGAAGCAAACGAAGGATTGCTTTCAATTAAAGATAATAAACGATTAGTCTTTGTATATCCAGGCATGACGTTGTTTACAGTAATATTATGCTCTCCAAGTTCACTCGCCAAAGTCTTAATTAAACCAGCAACAGAAGCACGAACTGAATTGGAAAGGATCAAGTTGTCAACAGGTTGTTTTACAGCTTGAGAGGTAATAGCAATGATTCTTCCCCATTGCTGTTGCTTCATTCCTGGTATGACTTCTTTAATCAATGACACACAACTTGCCAAAAGCAACTTATATGTGTTATCCCAATCGTCCATAGATAAGTCCTCAAATTTTCCTGAAGGAGGTCCTCCTGTGTTGGTAACCAAAATATCTACTTTATTATGATGCTTGAATATACTTTTTAGAACAGCTGTTCTTTCTTCTTTTATTGCTAAATCCCCAGAAACAGCAAGCACACTTTTATTGCATGCTTGCTCAATCTCTTGTTTTGTATGTTCTAGCTTATCTTTATTTCTTCCATTAATGATAACAGTTGCACCTTCTTTTGCTAACTCTAAGGCAACAGCTTTTCCTAAGCCATCACTAGATGCCGCTACAAATGCAACTTTGTCCTTTAAGCCTAAATCCATAGATTATTTTCTTAAATAATCGTCAGTTCCATCCAACCAATCTTCACGTATTGGCGACCATGTATCTACTTCTTCAACATCACCAATCATTAAAGCTTCATGTGGCACATGTGCTGGAATCACGACAGAATCTCCTGGGCCTAAATCCATGGTTTGCTCTTTATTTGCTCCAAACCAAAAGCGAATCGTTCCAGAAATAACTTGTGTGACTTGCTCGTTATGATGCTCATGGAGAGGTACTAAAAAACCGTCTTTAAATTTCATTCTAGCTACCATGACTTTATCACCATAAATCATTTTACGTTGCATTTTGTCGGTAACTTGTTCTACAGGAACATCGTCCCAATTTATTTTTTTTACCATGATTTAATTTTTATCAATTAACTCGAATCCTTGATTAATTCCTTTTTCTATTGCAGGCACACCACGTTCCATCCAAACAGGTTTTGGAGCACCTTTTAAATAATAATCAAAAAATTGTGACATTCTCATCGCATAATCTTTTCTATTTTGATACTTTCTTAATCCATGTGGTTCACCATTATAGTTTAAGAGCCAAGCGGGTTTACTTAATCGTCTTAAGCCTGTAAAAAACTCAATACCTTGATACCAAGGGACAGCTCCATCACCATCATTGTGCAGTATTAGCACAGGAGTATTAATTTTATCTAAATTAAAAATTGGTGAGTTTTCTACATAACGCTGTGGATATTCCCATGGAGACCCTCCTATTCTGCTTTGCGTACGCTCGTATTGAAATTGTCTACTCAATCCACTAGCCCATCGTATTCCACCATAAGCGCTTACCATGTTTACAACTGGAGCTCCAGAAACTACAGCCTTAAAAATATTTGTTCTAGTAATTAAATAGGCATTTTGATAGCCTCCCCAACTATGTCCTTGAACACCTATATTATCCTTATCAATAAATCCTTTTTCTACTAATGATGTTATACCTGGAATTACACAATTATAGGCACTTTCTCCTGGATAACCATCTCTGTAATAGATATCTGGATTAAAAATAACATAGCCTCTACTTGTGTAAAAACTATAATTTATAGACGCTCTTCCTGCCGAAGGTGCTATATGTCTATGAAGTCCATTAGAGCTTTTCTCATAGAAATACACAATCATTGGATACTTTTTGTTTGGATCAAAATTTTCAGGTTTCATGAGCATTCCTGTAAGTTCTTTTCCATCTAACGATGTCCAATTAACTAACTCTGAAGTTCCCCAATTATATTCTGATTGCTGCGGATTCGCATCGCTAATAACCAGTTGTTTTTTAAAACTCAAATCGGATAAACGAATATTTGGAAAGTCGGTAAATGACTGTCTGGTAAAGATTACTGCATCACTCATTTTAGCTTTTCTTGGAGTTGAATATCTGTAAGGACCATCAACTAATTGTTTTCCTGATTTGTTTTTGTAGTTATACTCATAGTATCCTGAGTTCTTGCTTGTTTCATTAAAAGTAGTTAACAACAGCTTTTTTGAAGTATCAATAAATCGTTGCTCAGGATCTAATCTCACGCCTCTGTAAGTAACTTTATTCTCTCGCCCTTTTGTTAATCTCGTGCTAGTTCCATTATCTGGATTAAATTCCCAAATATCATATCGGTCATAAATCATGATAGATTTATCATTTTTTGTCCAACCAGCAGAACCATATGATCTAGGGTAATTTGGAGCGTCGTTTAGCTCATTATAAAACCCTTTGCCTTTAGTTAATTCAGTATATTTAGCTGTACTAATATTATAAGTATACCAAGTACTATCAACTTGATTATAACCAAATGCATATTTGCCTTTTGGACTAAATCTTGAATTACTAGCAGCTCTTTTTATTGCCATTTTAGTCGAGCCGTCATTTACATTTACAATCGATAAATCATTTGTTGAAAACTGACCTGTCCATTGGCTTTCCAATGCATAAGGCAAATTAGTACTTACCAATGCATGGGTTGCGTTACCTTCATCTGCCAATCTAGCATTTGGGAAATCCTTAGTGGCAATTTGAACAACATTTTTATTCTTTAAGTGATAAACCGTTTGAAACGATTTCTTTTTATCATTTTTTACTTGTAGTTCTTGAACTGTATATAATCGAGGTTCATCATAAGTCCATACTTCAACATTTACAATTTCATCTTTCAACAAGGTTGTATCTTGAACTATTGGAGGAAGTGCCAAACCAAAGTATAATTTTGATTCGTCTTTTGAAAAACTTACGTTTCCATCAGAAGATACTCTATAACCCTCAGGTGCTTTTGAATTATCAATTACTAATTCCGTTGTGGATTTAGATTCATTCCAAGTATATAATTGATTTGGCCTCACATAAGCCTTAGTGGTATCAGCATCAACAACAAACCCCAAATTTTTACCAGAATCGCTAAAATTAAGTTTGAAGTATTTTGTTTTTTCATGCGAACTGAACACTTGCTTTGTTGAGTTGTTTTCTAAATCAACAACATACACTCCAGCTTCAGTTTTATCTTTCACACCAGTTGTAGTGTATGCTAACTTCTTGCCTTCTTTTGCAAACACATAACTTGTAACAAAGTAAATGGTATCTTCTTTCGCTGTTTGAAGGTTTCTAATCACTAAAGGATAACCGTTCTTAGCACTAACCTTTTTTACTTTGGGCTTTTTGTTTTTAGTTTTTGTAGTATCGTTTGAAACAGAGTCCTTTTCAACTTTTATATTTTTAGGTATATTCTTTTTAGCATCATCATAAGTATAAGCCATAAATCCTGACCATTTTTGTGGAAGCTTATGAGATTTTACATTAGCAATTTTTTGAAGTGATTTACCCTTTAGGTTATAAATACCTATAGTGTCCTTGGGCATTTTATCTTTCTTCACTTTTCTGCGTTTCATTTCTGTGATGCTGTCTTTCCATGCCTTAATCGTAAAGATTGCAAAATTAGAATCGTAAGTAAATTTGCCACTTTCGGAACGTTCATGGTCGAATACTAAATTGGCATTAGCATCTTTGATTTTGAGATGGTTGTCTTTTTCACCTTTTTCCAATGAATACATGACGTAATCTCCATTTGGTGAAATGCTTTGACCTTTTATGGTGTTCCATATTTCAAAATCAGGATGGTCTAAAACTTTTTTTTGAGCGAATGAATTTACTCCAACAAATAATAGAATAATATAAAGTGTCTGTTTCATAAGTTTGGTTTTGCTGTTAAAAAATTATGAGGTTGTCTAAAAAGTGTCATTCTGAATGAAAATGAAGAATCTCATAAAAATTAAAATGTTAATTTATAGATTATTGAGATTTTTCGACTACGCTCAAAATGACAATAAAAACACTTTTTAGACAGCCTCAATGATATTACTATTAATCGTTTTTTAATCCTTGACCTTCAACCCATGGGGCTCCAGTATTTTTTAATTCTCTTTCAATTTGAGGTAAAGTGTTGTTAAGTACATCTCGTAACTTAGACTTTACTTTTGCTAATTGACTTTTCACTCTATTTAGCATTGCTTTGTGCTCATCTGTTGGACCATAAGTGTTTCCTGAAGTTCTCCAACCTAAAGAATTTCCTTCGCTTGCCCTTGGGTTTGAGCGTTCACCTATCTCTCCTTTGGTGTCATCACCATTTAATTCTTTATCAATATTCAATAATGCTAAGCGTGCATCGTTAATTCTCTTGAATAAATTGTCGTTAGGTTTTTCGGCTTTATTTAAAGCTCTTTCCATGGCAGCCACTCTTTGGATGTTTCTTGACAATGCCACATTTGTTGCAGTAAGATCTTGTTGGAACGCAAAGGTTTCTTTTCTAAAAGCATCCATTTCATTGAAAGATTTTCTTTTTAAGGCACCATCATACATTGGCACAACCTTAAATGGTTTTGGACCTTCAAGTACTGTGTTTGTTCCATCGATACGTTTTACGATGGTTACTGTATAATCTCCTGGAGAAGCCATTACTCCACCTCTACCAAATCTACCTCTTGGAGAAGTTTGTAGCCTCTCACCTGCTTTGTTAGGATAGGTTAACTGCCAATTCACTCGGTTAAAACCTTTTTTATTAGATCCTTTAACCGTATTAATAACGTTTCCATTTGCATCTTTTATAATCAAAAGTATTTCAGGCCCTTGCTGCCTGTTTTCGGCTTCTAAAGCATCCCAACCTGGAAAATCTGTGTTAGTCTTTTCCCTTTCTTTACGCTCGTCTTTTAATGACTTTACTTTATTGGACATGTAATACGTGAAAATCGCTCCAAAAGGCGGGTTATCTGCACTATATTCATTATCTCCTTGACTTCCCACTCTGCTATTTGGACTATACCAAAGCGCATCCTTAATTGGAAATAAAGTAGCTTCTTTTGAAAGCATAGAGTCATCAAAATTTCTAAGAGGAGTTATATCATCTAAAATAAAGATTCCCCTTCCAAATGATGCAGCTACTAAATCATTCTCTCTCCTTTGAATAGTAATATCTCTAATAGAAATAGTTGGAATGCCACTTTTAAGTTGAGTCCAGTTTTTACCACCATTTCTTGTAAAATAAACTCCAAA
>TARA_R110002073_G_scaffold327_3_pt1 | contig 11856 bp, 9 predicted proteins | sample TARA_R110002073 | Tara Oceans TARA_R110002073 (sample SAMEA4397174) | marine metagenome | biome: Polar Biome; feature: [DCM] deep chlorophyll maximum layer (ENVO:01000326); material: water (ENVO:00002006), including particulate matter (ENVO:01000060) such as... | depth 40 m
TGTATCTCAAGATTATATGAAACTCATATGGGGTGATGAATATAAGGAAGAAAGGCGAATCTATCCGAAAAACTTTATTGGACCCTCATCATATACACTTCAGGTTCAGAATATAGCACCAATAAACGACGACGCAGTAATTCCTAATATACGAAAAGGTTATACTGTAACAGATAAAGCCGACGGAGATCGAAAGTTGCTCTATATCTCTGGTAAAGGTAAAATCTATCTTATTAACACAAATATGAAAGTTCAGTTTACAGGTGCAATTACAAATAATAGCGATTTATTCAATTCACTCTTCGATGGGGAACACATTTTACATGATAAGAATAAGAAGTTCATTAATTTGTATGCGGCATTTGACGTCTATTATATTAATGGAAAGGACATGAGAACATTAGGATTTATACCAAAAGACCAGAAAGATATCCAGTCTGATTTCCGTTTACCTTCTTTGGTGCTAGCGATCAAAGCCTTAAAACCTGTGTCTATAGTAAAAGGAGGACTCACTCCGATTCGAATCACCAATAAAGCATTTTATTCAGAAAGTCCGAGCCAGAGCATATTCCAAGGTTGCGGTCTTATTCTGCAGAAAGTAAAAGATGGTTTGTTCGAGTATGAGACCGATGGTTTAATCTTTACACCAGCAAGCATGGGTGTAGGTTCTGACAGAATTGGAACGGCAAGCAAACCTTTTAAAACAACCTGGACCCATTCATTTAAATGGAAGCCTGTTGAGTTTAACACTATAGATTTCTTGATTACAATCAAGAAGACAGCTAGTGGTGGAGATTATATTGGAAATATATTTCAGAATGGAATAGATACAAGCTTGGCGACACAGCTTACCCAATATAAGACGGCGATTCTCCGAGTAGGATTTGATGAGAAAAAACACGGGTACATCAATCCATGCCAGAACATTATTGATGATGACTTGCCATCTGTCGGAAATCTTGATGAATCGGGAGACTATCGACCAATGCAATTCTTTCCAACAAATCCAACAGATGTAAACGCTGGAGTATGTAATATTCTACTTCGAGATGGTGCATCAGGAGATAAATCGATGTTTTCCGAAGAGAATGAAGTTATTGAGGATAACATGATTGTGGAGTTCCGATATGATATTGACAAGGATTCACAGTGGAGATGGGTGCCGCTTCGGGTAAGATATGATAAAACAGCAGAGTATAGATCAGGATTAAAAAATTACGGTAATGCCTATCATGTTGCCAATAGTAATTGGCACACTATCCACAATCCAATCACTCATGGAATGATATCAACAGGTGAAGGAATACCTGATGAGCTTGGTGATGACGATGTATATTATAACAGGGTTTCTGGCGCAACACAGACACAAGGTTTAAGGGATTTCCACAACCTCTTCGTTAAAAAACTACTTGTAACAAGCGTTTCCAAGCGAGGAGATACTCTTATTGATTTAGCGGTTGGAAAAGGTGGTGATATCTCGAAATGGATCGCAGCAAAGTTAAAATTTGTTTTAGGTATTGATATTAAACGTGATAATATAGAAAATAGACTTGATGGTGTATGTGCGCGCTATCTGAATTATCGCAAGAAGTTCCGTGTGATGCCAGATGCTTTATTTATAAATGGAAACTCGAGCGTAAATATCAAAGACACGGCGAATGCTATTTATTCTGATAAGGGAAAACAGATCACTCGTGCGGTATTCGGTAAAGGAGCCAAAGATGAAAAAGAATTAGGAAAAGGCGTTTATAAACAATATGGAGTCGCTAGTGAAGGGTTCGACATATGTTCTATACAGTTTGCTATACACTACATGTTTGAGAGTCAGATTTCCCTACAGAATTTCCTCCGGAACGTTAGTGAAACTACGAAGATAGGTGGATATTTCATAGGAACAAGTTATGACGGTGCTGCCATATTTAAGATGCTCGCTGGAAAAAAACAGGGGGAAAGCGTAACGATAATGGAGGATGGAAAGAAAATGTGGGAAGTTACGAAGCAATATGACCGCGATGAATTTCCAAATAATAGTAGTAGTATTGGCTACGGAATCGATGTGTATCAGGAGTCAATCAATAAAACGTTCAAGGAATACCTCGTAAATTATGACTATCTTACACGACTTCTTGAGAACTATGGATTTGTTCTTCTTACAAGAGAGGAAGCCATGAATAACAAACTACCTTCTAGCACAGGGTTCTTCAACGACCTTTATGGTGTAATGACGGATGAGATCAAACGTAATAGACGGGTTGCGAACGAATATGGTTCAGCTCCAAGAATGACTGCGAATGAGAAAAAAATATCGTTTTTGAATCGTTACTTTGTATACAAGAAGGTGCGGAATGTAGATGCTGAGAAGGTTGCTGTAAATCTTCTTGGAACGAGTCTTGATGAAGAACTTGATGCGGAAGATGAGAGTAAAAAAGCCCAAGAAACTGTATTAAATGTGATGGCATCAACTGTTGTAAAGCCAACCAAGAAGAAAAAACTAAAACTAAAACTGAAAGAATAGGTGTGTAAAGGACATAAATACTGACTCATAATATAATATATCGTATATTATGAGTCACTTTCTCTTACCATCCATACCATATAATAATAATTTAACTGACGCAATATGTAGTACATATTGCGACATCGATATGGAAGAAATTTCGATTAATAAGACTCTTTGTAAATATCTTAATAATGTCAAAGCGGAAATCGATAGTCGACAAATTGAATGGGATAAATACAAAAAATATACTAATCCATATGAGTTTATACATTCGATTATACCAAATTCGAAACAGGCTGTTTGTCGTCTTAAACCTTTATCGAGATCATTTTATAAAATGGTAGAGATATGTAATCTATTATTTTTGCTTGACTACCTACCTGATAAGTGTTCAACTTTCCACCTAGCAGAGGGACCAGGAGGGTTTATTGAGGCAATGCAGAGCATGCGTGCCAATAGGGATGATTTATATTACGGAATGACTCTTATTGATGATTCAGACCAAAGTATTCCTGGTTGGAAAAAAAGTAAGGCTTTTCTTACAAAGAATCCAAATGTTATTATAGAGAAAGGAATAGATGGTACTGGAGATCTTATGAGTGCTGATAATCTTAGAGATTGTTTCACTCGATATAACGGATCTATGGATCTTATAACTGCTGATGGTGGATTCGACTTTTCGGTGGACTTCAACCATCAAGAAAAAGTAAGTGGTAAATTAGTATTTTGTCAGATTGCGTTTGCTATAGCCATGCAGAAAAAGAATGGGAATTTTATTATAAAGTTCTTCGATACATTTACACAGATGTCCTTAGATTTACTATTTATTCTGTCTAATGTCTACGATCAAGTCTATTTTGTCAAACCTAATACAAGTCGCTATGCCAATTCGGAAAAATATATAGTGTGTAAGGGATTTAGGCTCGAAAATAGCGAAGAGTTGGTAAAACGACTACATAGTGTATTTAAAACTTTTCCGGTCGAGGGTAATATGAAGCGAATATTATCAATAGACATTCCATATATATTTACAAGTAGAGTGGAAGAATATAACGCAATATTCGGACAACAGCAAATTGAGAGCATCACTTCTACTCTTAATCTTATAGATAATAATAAATATGATAGATTAGACACTATGAAAAAAACCAATATACAGAAATGCGTTAATTGGTGTCAAAAGTATAAATTGCCATATAACAAAGTAATTACTAGTAATAACATATTTCTTGTAGGAAGGAATCAGAGTTCGGATGATTGATCTCTGCAACCCACCGCCTCTAACATTTCTTGAATACGTTTCATATTTTCTGTTGTTGACATTATGAAGCAATCAGGATTTATTGCATGTATAAGCGATTGAACGCTCGCTAAAGCAAATATTCCGCTTATCCTCAACGAGAATATGAAATGTTCTCCGTAACTCATACAAACTATTCTCGGATGTTTGAAGAACATAATAAGTAATATTGATAAATTATTTATTTTTTTGATGTATTTTTTCCAGTATCACCTCTACATACGGGACATGTTTCTGAAATTTGCTCCCAGTCTGAAATACAGCCTTTGTGAAAAAAGTGTCCGCACGGCGTCCTATTGTTACATTTCTCCAAACAAATCGCACATGTACTGTAGTTTATAGGAGAGATATTATGTAATGATCTTGGAGAAGGAACTACCTTTGGAAAAGTCTCAGGTGAAATAGAAGGTGAAGGGTATCGGGTTATATCAAGACCTATATTACATCGTCTTGACATCCGAGACTGAGCCTTTGCCATCATTTTTATGACACTGAAATATTTGAATTCATAATCATCATTTATTTGTTGTGATATTATAGCCCCTTGAATGGTATTTGATGAAGTATAATGTTTAATTTGGAAAGTATAGTTCCCATGAGGTAGCCACTTATCGTTTACATCAAAAATTGGTTTTTCTGTAGAAAATAAGATTTTTGAAGATAGACTCATATATATTGTAAATATATTAGCCTTTACTACTAAGCAATATTTTTGTTTGTAGTTTATTATATCAAGTGTTTAATTTTAAAAATTGAAGTGACAATGATTATCTTTTTCAATTCAATTATAAAAATGACAACGAAGAACAAAAAGCACACTTTTATGGATGATTATCCTGAAGTTAACAATTTGTTTAAAAAGAAAATAGATTCGTACCGGGTGCCTTGGTCAACATTCATGGAATTCGCGACTCTTTCTGTATGGTGGATAATGGTATTAGCATGCATCAGTAGTCTATTTATCAATATAATTTCACGATGGTTATATTATACTACTATAAATCTAACAGGATTCATTCTTGAAAGAACAGCACGTTGGAATGATAATAATTCTAGGGTAAGGATTATTAAAGACCGAAATGATGAAGAAGATTATTTAATTCGTCACTATATGTTAATACAGGATAGGGAAAATTTTCCGTTCAATGTATTCCTCCACAAATTTATGAAAGGAGATGAAGATGATGTCCACGATCATCCTTGGGGATTCTTCCATCTCATATTGTCAGGGGGGTATTACGAACATGTGACCGTGAATGAAGATGGAATAAGTCTAGACCAGGGTCTGAAAAGAGTATGGAGGGAAGCAGGGCACTGGAAAATTGTAGGACCTTCATACAAGCATAGAGTTGAACTCGCAGATTCAAAACCTTGGACTATCTTTATTCCATTAAAACGATGCAGAGATTGGGGATTCTGGGTTAATAATGACGTCGATTCGGACCGTCCGGAATGGGAAAAGGTCGGACATGAAGAATACTTGCGAAATAAAATTATGGATAAGGAAGATTAATTTATATAAAGAGAATTCCAAATATAGAGTAGGATGCCTAATAACTTAATTTCAGAAGACAGATTAGTTCATTGGGTCGAGAGACAGGGAGGTGCTCTACACACACGTAAATATAGTAACATCAATAACATTGATTTATCAGATATTACATTGGTATGTTTGACAGGATACGAAAATATTATACAAACTTTTTTTGCTAAGATTATACAGAATTTTAACACGCCTATCATACTTATAACGGTTGAAACTGATGGATTTGATATGAAGAAAGAGTATCTCGAACATGACAAAATTAAGCATTGGTTCATGTGGAACAAACCATTCGGCCATCCAAAGCTGACATGTATCCCTATTGGTCTCAACTTTGATCGCCAGAGTAATTCATTAAATCGATGGTTGTCTTCAGGAACTCAGCACGCCCGAGACAAGAACTTGCTAATAAACTTCTCAAAACACACACATGGCTCAAGACTTTCACCCCTGAAAAAGGCTCATCAAGAGTGGTCTAATTTTTGCGATATAGTTGAACCTATGCCTGCCGCCGAGACTAAATGGATAGAATCGATAATAGACCACCGCCTCAAAGTTGAGGTTACAGATCCTTCCTTTTACAACATTTTATCTAAGTATAAATTTATTTTATCTCCAAGGGGAGCAGGTTTGGATTGTCACAGGACTTGGGAAGCAATGTATGTGGGAACTATTCCTATCGTCTTATCCTCATCGATAGATAGCATATATGAAGGACTACCAGTCCTAATTGTTAAGAGCTGGGGTGAGATTACCGAATCATTTCTAGAGAGAAAATACAAGGAATTCATGGATAAGAAGTGTGATATATCTGGGATGTTCATGGAACACTGGATATCTAAAATTAACGATATGCGACATGAGCGAAAAATACATTTTATAACGTATGCGAATGACAAATTTAAGGATGCTAAGAAGAGAATTATTAAAGAGGCGAACAGCTTTGGCGAATTTTCTTCAGTCAAGGGTTTTGGTCCGGAAGATCTTTCTGTGGAGTTTAGTTCAAAGTTCAATGATGTATTATCTCAGTCAAGGGGTGCAGGATTCTGGACTTGGAGACCTCATATTCTTAAAGAGACACTTGATAGGATGAATGATGGAGAGTTTTTGGTGTATCTTGACGCAGGATGTAAACTTAATCCTCAAGGAAAAAAAAGGTTTTATGAGTACATCGATATGTTAGACAAAAGTGATTATGGTTTTCTTTCCTTCGCCATGTCAGGTGGAGTGGGACCTGGTAGTCTTGAACCAGAGAGAAACTATAGCGTCAAAGAGGTTTTTAAATATTTTTCTATAGACGTGGAGAGCGAGATGGCGAAGAGTGGACAGTACCTCGGAGGCGTGTTAATTCTTCAGAAGAACGATCATGCGATGAAGTTAGTTGATATGTTTATGAAAGCACTCGAAGATGACCCGCTCATGTTTTCAGACCACTACAACGACAGACAACAAGAACACTATTTCCGCGATAACAGACACGACCAGAGCATATCGAGCATTATAAGAAAAATTCATGGTTCTGTTGTAATCGATGGAGACGAATCATGGATGCAGCCATTCGGGAATGGTGAGTCACTTAAATACCCTTTTTGGGCAACGCGCACTAGGAATTAGATGTCGATGAATTAGCGATCCCATCGATCTTTCTTTTCATCGCAGGCTGAGTTATATACTTGAGTGAGGCTGACACAATAATTTTTACATAACGCGAGCCTTGCCTTTCTATCGCTTCTTCAACTTCAGTATTAAAAGTGTTCTGTGATTCTGTCACCTCCGTCCTATGGACTATATTGTGGTGTGCGTTATCGAAACAGTAATTTAATAACAATTTTTTTACATCCTTGAATAATTTCGAGAGCATTATAAATATTGCGGTATGTACGTCTCCTCTTCCTACGAGGGTGGAATATGACGGAAATCTTCTTGTGCCGGTGTCGTCATGTAGGTATGTTATATCGTTCATATTGCAACAAAGCTCATAGAACATGTAGAATGGAAATACATAGCACACTCCAAACTTGTCTCCTGATTGAAGACTAGGACCGACATAGTTATAATGTTTCGTCGGTTTATACTCAATAGGGATATGTTCCAAGTGAGTATCCGAATATATGTTAAAATTGTTAATCATCTCGGTGATCATCCATATATCTAATGATTGTGTGATGCTTACCGTTTTCTTGCGCCATCTGGATACATAAAGTTCATACTGCTTCACATCAATTCCTGCCTGTCCGTGGGGGTTGAAGTGAAATGCGCTGTATTTGCCACTTTTCGATGGATGAAGTAGCAATCCGGTAGTATGAGTAAGTGAGTCTTGAAGTTCAGTCTTTGGATCCACTTCGATTATGTAGGAGTTGAAGTTTACAAATATGTATATGGTCTTACCTAGCATCATATATTTATTCATTGTATCGAAACATCGATTTTCCTCGAGTTTATAGTTCTCGTTATACCTCCCACACAACATTTGAGTAAATGGCTCATATGTGTTCTTATGATCACCGAAATATTTGAAGACAGCGTCGAAATTTATAAAGCTTTGCATAACTTCTATGTCATCGTTCCCAGTTTCACGTTTCATGATATTACACGCAAGATGTAGGGGATTATTGAAAGACGAAGAATTAATTTTTTGTTCGTCTATTTGCTTTAACAATTCAGTGATCTTCGTAGCTCTTGGAAGTTTTTGGAAATCTTCAATAGGATGGATTGGCATATTTAATGTTGTTTTCAGTGCGGTTGTGAGTGAAACTTATTTCAATTTTTCATCATACTTAATATGATGAAAAGACATTTTGATGCAGTGCTAAAATCTCGAAAAGGTCAAACTACACAGCTAAAGCGGTATGCCCGATACTGCCGGTTGGAGTAGTAAAACAGAATGTATGATTTCCCGGCCTTCTGTTGCGAAGATTAGAAATACATGCTTGGTTCTTCGACTTGAGGAAGTATGGGGCAGTAGATGTTCCATGATACTTACCAGCGTTGGCGCCCTGTTCTCCCCACGCTGTTCGGAATGAATTTCCATTCTTCGTAATAGTGTTATATTTCAAGCGAGTGATACGAGAGCCACTTGACACAGCACCTTGGGTAGCATACTGACGATTGCTTGGTTTATATATGTTTCCTACTGTAGGTCGTCCATCCGTTGGGGTACAGTTCTTCGGACAATTCATCGACGCACGAATTTGTGGACCTGAGTTTTTAGAATTTTCAGGCCACAGGACTTCCCCATTAGGTCCAAAGTAGGTTATACCACTCATGTCATTGACGGACATCTTTTGATCATATCGCATACAACGACTTTGAAAATATCCTCTTGTGTCTGAATAATACTTCTTGTTAAGTAAAGTGACTCCTGATTTAATAATATTATTTTCAGGATTGCAGGCTATACAATGCACTTGGCTGGATGAATCTGACAACACGAGGCTCCCTGGATTCCCCATCATGTATGTCGCGGCTCTTTGTCCGTTATCTCTGAGAATATTATTTTTAAGTCCAGTCGAGTTCGAATCTGCCTCAGGACCACAAAATAGACAATTTGATAAGTCCGACCCTAAATAGACGGAGCCTCCAGGAACATCCATAGGCATACCTACGCCAGGTCGTCCACGACCACTATTTGGCTGCGGATTAAGTTGCTTCCTCCAATGCTTAATTGGTCTCGCAGAGAAACTCGGCCCATTTTGTTGTGTTTCATTTTTCTGTAGGGGTCGCGAGTAAGTTGGCACTGCGCTATTCGTCGATGCACCTTTCCATGGAACATATGGTTGAGCTTGCCATTTATAGGTAAAAGATAAGGCTGACATGTATATAGTAATTCAAGAAAATAAAACCTGTTAACGTTATGATGTTGTTGATTCAACTTGTATGTAAGATTCCTCATCATATTTTATATTCAATATGATGAATTATGAGATTTCGTCTAGTAGGTTACATTTTCGGTGAAGCATCCACTTGAAAGATTGGATTGACCTGCATAAGCGACTTGGCCGAGACTACCAGTAGGCGTATAAAAACAGAAAGTATGGTTTCCAGGAGTCCTGTTGCGAATATTTGGGACACGAGCTTGGTTCTTGGACTTGAGGAAATATGGTGCTGTGGGAGTCCCTCGGTATTTACCAGCATTTGCTCCTTGGTTTCCCCATGCGGTACGGAAAGAGTTTCCATTCTTCGTAATCGTGTTATATTGTAAGCGAAGAATTCGAGAACTACTCGATACGGCACCTTGTGTGGCATATTGACGGTTATTCGGCTTATATATAGTTGTGTCAGCGCGGCAGTACCTGGTGGAGGGGTCCCACGTGCCGTTGGCGAGGTCGCCTACCACGGCCTGCGACAGACAATACTGCGTGCCTCTTATTTGCGGAGCAATGCCAGATTTATTGTTTGTCGGCCAATATTCCAATCCTGTAGCGGGATCAATATATTGCACTCCCGAAATATCAGCGTTTGTCGTAGATTTTTGGTTGTATAGATTTCCACGAGCTCTTAGATATGATTGCGATGTGTAATGGTACCTTCCTAGGTATCCCGTATCCTGGATGGCTGAACGTATGCGGTTATTCTCTGGATTGCAAGCTACACATACATTTTCTTTGTTGTTACCAACTCCCTCGAGTATGTTTGCGCTCGCGTTATATTTGGGGCTAAGCATAAATGTCGCAGCTTTTTGACCGTTATCTCTTAGGATGTTGTTCTTGAGTCCAGTTGAGTTCGATAATCCGTCTTCACCACAGACCACGCAGTTCGAGGAGTCCGATCCTAAATAGACAGAACCTCCAGGGACATCCATAGGCATACCTACACCAGGTCGCCCACGCCCACTTCCAGGTCTAGGGTTCAATTGCTTTCTCCAATGCTTAATGGGTCTTGCTGAGAAACTTGGCCCGTTTTGTTGTGTTTCGTTTTTCTGGAGAGGCTGTGAGTAGGTGGGAACAGCACTGTTCGTTGATGCGCCTTTCCATGGAACATACGGTTGAGCTTGCCACTTATAAGTGAAAGATAAGTTTGACATATATATATAGTAATTCGAGAAAATAAAACCTGTTTATAGTATAATGATATTATCCAGACTAATATTGCTAATATTTATATTATTAATTCTGCATCAATTGTTCGAAGTGCTATTTAAGAAGAAGGTAATTGAAGGTGCTGCTACTCAATCCCAGGACCCCGATCTTCAAAGTGATCCTCTGTATATTGCCACTGTGAATGCAGCCAACATAACATATTTGAAAAGTCAGATAGATAACATACAAACTCTAAAAGAGCAAATATACGATATGAGTGGACAAGTTCAGAACAATGCTTCGGCTATCGTAGGGCTCAATCAATCCTTGAGTGATGCGAGCACTGACATTACTGGAGGCTAAACTAAGAAAGTATTTAATGTGCCTATATAATAGATATGACAAACTTCTTCGATCAGGCTCTTGGTGATGTTGAGAAATTAGAAGAAGACCTTTTAGGTCCAGATTATTCCTACTATTCGCAGATCAATTCCCCGGGACAAATGGGAATGGGCTCTAAAGGTGACACGAAGACTTTAGAGAAGGATATAGCTGGCCTAATAGGCTATGTCGATCTTCTTGTTACTGGTGGAGGTGAAGCATCGAAGATAAAAGGACCTTTAGGCGACAAGTTTTTCCTTAAGACAGGCGCACAATGCAAAGATACGAAAACAAGTAATAAAGTTACTCGTTCGGTTTATATAAATAATATTCCTGATGGATCTATTCCTTTTATTTCATCTGGTCTTGGTGCTGGAGATTTCACAGAATTTGAAGGTTTAGTGCCTGGCATCATGAGCAATTTATCTGCGATAAATCCAATGCAAATATTCTCTGCTTTTATGTCCGGTTCAACACCAGACTGTCAGGCTCTAGAGATGGAAACAAGAGACGTCAATAACAAAGTTAGCACGGAAACCGCATTCGTGACGGTGACAGATATAAACGCTATGAATCCTTGTTGGTTCAAAGATAAGAAGAACCCAGTAACGAAGGCTAAATGTTCCGAGTCGTTCACTACGCTTCAGGGTTCGGAAGTGGACTATAGCAAGATGCCTGACGACCTTCTAATTAAGGTTTACTATAGTTCGCTTGGGTTACTAGGTCTTTATATTTTGATGAAAATGTTTGAAAAGAAAAAATAATTATTAGATGATTAGAATCGTATAATTATTTATTTAACGGCGGCGGGATCCAGCCTTCATGTACGCATGGCGGGCAGTCTTGCGCTTCATGTGCTTCTTGGTGCCAGAGCCAGTCTTTCGGCGGGTGCCGGCTTTCATGTATGCCCGTCGGGCAGTCTTGCGCTTCATGTGCTTCTTGGTGCCGGCACCGGACTTTCGGCGGGTTCCTCCAATCTTTCGGCGTGAGCCTCCTACTTTGCTAACTTTTGACATTATATAATAGTTGTATAAAATAATTATATAATTGGGTATTGCTAAATTTAACGCCGTTTGTGAGTCCGCGACTTGCGCCTTTTGCGCGTGCGTGACTT
>TARA_R110002073_G_scaffold16477_1_pt1 | contig 11852 bp, 14 predicted proteins | sample TARA_R110002073 | Tara Oceans TARA_R110002073 (sample SAMEA4397174) | marine metagenome | biome: Polar Biome; feature: [DCM] deep chlorophyll maximum layer (ENVO:01000326); material: water (ENVO:00002006), including particulate matter (ENVO:01000060) such as... | depth 40 m
AGACTAGGTTTAATTAAGTCAATTGCTTTTAAAACAACATTGACAGCTTTCTTGTCTTGGATTGGTGCGTGTTGGTCTGGTATTACAAGCGCTCTGTCTATAATCATCTACGAGAAGTTATACTTGAGCCAAAATACATGCCCACTACACTTAGTATAGCATGACCTAACCAGTCAGGTGTAACAATACCTTCCAATTCGACCCATGTTGTAATGTCTTTAGTAAAGTCTAAGAATAATAATTTAAATCCTTGAGTTGATATAACTGGAATTTGAGTTGTAATATCAAACAACGCTGGAGCAAGTAATATAAACCCTGCCATAGCCATAAATGATATAACCAAGAATCTTCTAATCCAGTTTGCATTAGGATTAACAAAGGCTCTTGCACTTTCAACGCTTTTTTCTGATTGTTTAAATCTTGTGATTAATGCTTTTTGTTGTTCGGCTTTGTCTGCGGAAGATTGACTCCAAGCCTTCATAACTGCACCCCCAATGGTTGAGACCATCATAGTGATTACTTCCAAAGGGAGTCCAAACATTATTTAACTGCCTAAACCAAGCCAGTTAGCTAAAACTGCAACAACAACAATACAAGCAAAAACAATTACACTTGTCTTTCCTGTTGCTACTTTTTTCATCTGCTCAACACTATACATAAAACCCCCATTTTATTATTGCATTAACTTCAGAGTAGTCATTAAACCTAACTCTGAAATAGCATAATACCCGACAGCACCATAAAATGTCCATCTAATTTGATTGAGGGTATGCGTAATTTTGTCAAGTTTAAGGTTAGTATCTTCACTCTTACTGAACAATTTTGAAATTTGTTCTGAATGTTTTGAAACCTTATGCTCTAACATTTCAATTCTATTTAAATTATCCACGCTTCTTCTTTTTTCCTTTACCTTGCGTTCCTTTATATGGTGTTTTATTATAAGCCATATTATTCTCCTATTTGTTTAAACCAACTGCACTACCTGTAAGTATTGCACCAAATGCTAAGTGAAACAATCCACCGCCCATTAAAGTAAACGGATTGTGTTGCCCCGTTAGCTTCTTCATTAACTCCATTTGAACCATTGGTTCGCTTGTAGCATTTATTATTTCCATAAACTGACTAATGTCTGGTCTATTTAATCCGTACCAAACTGGCACAAACAAAAAATCGTAAAAACAAATTAATAAATAAATTATTAAAGCACACCATCTCCATCTCATTGTGCTGATTTGTGTTTCTGTCATTTAAATACATGGTGGTGTACACCTTACAGCTTCAACACCTATCCAAATTGCCACAATAAAAGCAAAGATAACACAACCTATAAATATGGCTAAACCTTTAGTCATGACAAACCAGCTTCTTCTATTTGCAAATCTATACCTTTATCTTCAGTATAAGGCAAATTAGTCATATTAGGAAAAACTGAACAACCTGTAAATAATAAAACATACAATAACAACATAATTTTCTTGGTCATTCATATTCTCCCATAAATTCGCTAACTTTCTTCTAATGATTTAGTAAGTTGAATCATAAAAGCATCCCTACCAAATTGTAATTGTTCAAGATTAAATTTACTTGAATTAATTTTTCTATCTAAATCTGATACATGATTAATCATTGTTACTTGTTCAGGATTAAAATCTGATTCTTTATATTCTTTCTCGTTAATTGTAATTGTCTGCTCTTTTTGTTTTTTAGACATTTGTTTCTCCTAGTTTAATATGTAATTATGTTCTATCCATCCTTGTGTATTATCAGCTTGATAAACATCTTCATCCCAATAATATCCTATTTCATCTGTAGGTTCATTTGGGTATGGTATTGGTGCTTTCCAATAAAATTCAGTTAAACTTAACACCCAACTTGCAAATGGATTTCCTTCTCTATCTGTTGGTCTTTCAGGATAAAAAAAATCATTTACAGGGTCATAATGGAAACCTATTCCTGCAAAATTACCTCTTAGTGCAATACCACCATCAGGCTCTCTATCTTGCCCATAATGAATACCGCAAAATGTATTATAAGAAGTTTGCACCCATGTTCCTTCTTGTGTATCTATCCAGTCTTGTTCTCCAACCATAACTCTAAGAACTATATTATTTTCATCTATTTCTGCAAAATGCGACATATATTATCCTATTGATATTTATATTTAACAATACAAACACCTGAAGCACCGCTTCCTGCATTACTATTAAAGTTAAAATTACCATTTCTGTCATAATCTCGTGAACCGCCGCCGCCACCGCCTGTGTTAGCATCTCCATTTTGTGGGCGAGAACCTGTATTATCTCCACCTGCACCGCCACCACCAGTACCACCTGCACCTTCTGTGCCTTCTCCACATCCACCACCACCACCTGCATGAAGAACTGACGAACCTGTTATTGTAGATGTACCACCTGCCCCGCCTGTACCACCGCCGCCACTTGTCGCATTACTACCTGAAGCACCGCCACCACCGCCACCACCGCCACCATGTGGGCCTGACCGAGCAGTTCCACCACTATGACCTTGACCTGAAGTTCCTGAACCACCGCCAGATGTACCACCGCCGCCACCACCTGAAGCACCACTTCGACCAGAACCACTCATGTAACTTCCAGCACCACCACCGCCACTAACTGATGTTCCAAAAGCTGAACTACCACTTCCATTTCCGCCTTTGCCAGTATTTGAACTTGCTGAACCTGCACCACCACCTATTGATATACTATAGCCTGTTGCAGATACATTTGCATTTTGAACATATTTGTAACCACCTGCACCACCGCCACCACCAACTTGGACTCCTGCACCACCGCCACCGCCAACTATTATATAGTCAAGATAGCCATAAGTTCCCAATGTAGTTACTGTAAAAGTACCACCGCCTGTGAATTTGTGAATTTTATAATCACCACTTGTTGATATTGAACCACCAGTAGCAACCATACCTGTGAAAGAAGATTTACCATAGCCATCAGACATTTCAATTTCACCACTAGCAATACCAAACAAATCTCTTGTTTGAGAATCGTTCATGCCTATTTGAGCAGTACCCGAATTGCCTATTTCTACATTTACTTGGTTAAGTGTAATCTGTCCAGAACTTGGTAAAGCCATTATTTATTCTCCAATGCTTCTACTTTAGCAGTTAACTCCTTGATTGCTTCTACCAATAAACCTATTGTTTGGTCATACTGTAAAACTTTATATTCGTTACCATCATCAACTTTTAAAGGTAATGTGCTTTCTGTTACTGCTGAAGGTAATACTTTTTCAACATCCTGTGCAATTAGACCTGCTGACTTTTTATCATCTGCGTTATAAGTAAAAGTAACACCATTTAACTGATTAACTTTAGATAGAGCGTCTGTAATAGGTTCTATATCGTGCTTTAATCTTTCATCTGATATAGTGCTTGAATAAGCAATAACATTGCCATCAACATGCAAATCACCATCTGATTCCAGTCGCATTTCTTCACCAGCATTAATATACCAATTATGCATAGAATCAGTTGCCATTTTATAGCCCCAATTTCCATCATCATCTAAAAAACCTACACTTCCACTTTCAGCATATACATAACCATCAATATTTCCTGCCGAATCCTGCATTCTAATTTCCGCACTAGAACCAGAACCACTAACAGTAAGACCAAGTGTAGTAATTCTTAATCTTTCGCCACCATTAACTAAAAAACCTGTATGAGAATTATTACTCCAATAAAGGTAATCACCAGAATCATATCCAACTGATGTAAATCCTTTTGCTGAACAATCACCCATTGAACTTGATAACTTAACACCTGTAACTGCACCCGAAGCAATTTTTGCGGATGAAATTGCATTGTCATATATCTGTGATGTACTAATTGAATTTGTTGCTAATGTTGCTGTAAGCGTTCCACCCACAGTTAAATTACCAGAAGTAGTAATACCACCACCAGAACCAATTGTTAATCTTGTACTTCCATTTGTTGCAAATGTCATATCTCCCGCATTTTGCAAAATATGAGCTACTCCTGAACCACCAATTTTTTCTATGTAATAATAATCTGAACCACTAAAATTACCACCATCAGCATCTAGCCACAATCTAGCTTTTCTACTAGCAGTAGTTGAATTTCCAAGATGGCTAAAACCACCACCTGCTTCATGATTAACATTTCCAATTTCAGTTATTGAAGTAAATTGCATGTTATTACCTTGAACTGTAACTCCTGTATCGCGTGTTTTTAATTTCCTACCGTTGTTGTAATAAAGGTCTACTGAACCACCACCATTAAAAGTAGCCATTGTTGAATTATCATTAGAACGTCTAAAATTGATTGCCGAATTAGCTTTAATAAATAAATTACCTGTACCAGCTTCATCTATGTATGAATCCGAAGCATTGTGATATATCTGTAAATCACCACCACTAGAAGAACCAATTGCTAAATTAACATTATCAGCAAGTTTTAATTCACCTGTCATAGTACCACCAGATTTCGGAAGGGCATTTCCTGCTGTTGTAGTAGTGCTTGTTAATACTGCATCTCTTGTAGCAATATCAACGCCATCAACTGTGCCAGTTACAGCTATAGCTCCTGTTACATTAACACCACCGTCATCAATTCTAAATCTTTCACTACCATCATCTATAGAAAATGTCATATAACCAGCATCAGCACTACTGCTAGTAGTTTGAGTAAAGAAATGTGCTCTATTTAATACTTGAGTACCACCATTAAAAACAGTTTGAATTCCCATTCTATTTGTATCTGAAGCACCAAGATAAAATTCTGGATTACCACTATTAGTTGGTTTATAAAGTTTTGTTTGCCCTGCATTTGTTGCTGTTAATGTGCCAGTAAAACTTAAATTTCCAGAACTAGTAATTTCCATTAAATTTGCAGAATCATCTTGCTTTCGCCATTTAGTTGCACTCGAACCGACATAAATATAATTTTCAGAAGCGTCAGAAGCAACAGTAAAAACTTTTGAAGTTCCACTTGATGAACCTGTCATACTTACAAGTGTGTCAGTAACTAAAGCACCTGTCATAGTGCCACCAGCTAATGGTAGTTTAGTTGAGTCTGAACCAGCAGGTAAATTAGTTAAGTTAGAACCATTAAGTGCAGGTAATGTACCTGATAGTCTTGCCATTGGTAAAGTGCCTGAAGATAAATCACTTGCACTTGTTGAATTAGTTACCTTAGCAGTATTAGCTGTAATTGCTGAGGCTTGTGCAGATGTTATTCCTACTTTAGCAGTATTTGCTGTAATAGCACTTGTTTGACCAGAAGTAATACCTGTCTTAGCGGTATTTGCAGTTATAGCTGAAGCCTGACCTGAAGTGATTCCAGTCTTAGCTGTGTTGTTTGATATTGCTGTAGCTTGACTCGAAGTAATTCCAGTCTTAGCTGTATTTGCAGTTATAGCACTTGTTTGAGCCGAAGTGATTCCTGTCTTTGCAGTGTTAGTTGCAATTGCTGTATTAATTGAATTAGCTAGTTTGTCTGCTGTTACTGCATCATCTGCTATCATAGCTGTAAGAACTTTACTAGTTCCTATTGTAAGAGCAGTTGCACCTGTTACATCACCAGTATGAGTGGCATTAGTTGTCTTAGAAGTATTGGCGGTTATAGCACTTGCTTGAGCAGATGTAATACCAACTTTAGAACTATTGGCAAGAATTGCATTTGTTTGACTGCTTGTAATTCCTGTTTTTGCTGTGTTTAAAGTTACAGCACTATTTAAACTTTGAATATCTACGCCATCAACTGTGCCAGATAACACAAGATTTCCTACAACATTAATTCCTGTTGCAGTTGTTGAAAATTTAAGAACACCATTATGAAATAAATCTACATCTCCATCATCAGTAAATTCAGCTAAAGTTTCTCCTGAACCTAATATTTGCACAGATGAACCTGCTGTTGCTGAGCTTAGTCTTAATGCTCCAGTAGATGTGTTTATATGAGCGTTAGTACCATCATGATATAAAATTAAATCACTACCTGAACTTGAATCATTTCCAAGTCCTAAGACTACATTATCATTTAAAGATACATTACCTGTAACTGTGCCACCTGTTTTTAGTAAATTTAAATCTGAATAGGCTTTGGTTACTGCATCTGTTGTTGCTACTGGTGTTTTTACTCCTGTAATAGCGTTATTACTCATAGCTATTGCACCAGTAAAAGTGCCACCAGTTTTAGGCATTGCTTCTAAGTCTGTTGCAAAATCATCTAACAACTCTGCTGTCATTCTTAATTCTACATTGTCACCATTTGCATGTGAACTGCTTGTAGCTATACAAGTAAAAGTAGTTCCTGAAATTGCAGTTACTTTAACAACTTCATTATCAATAGTTACATAAGTGTGGTCAGCCCCACTTAAACTTGGAAAGCCACTGTTAGAAGCAACAGAAAATTGTGTTACTCCTGCACTTATACTTGCCGAAAGCGTTGTAACGGCATTGTTTGTAAATTTTACTGCCATGTGGCTCTCCTAATTGTTTAAAGTTTAGCTAACTGTAACCGTCCAAGTTATCGTCATTGAATCGTCTACCGATTTATTAATAACGCTAAAGACCGTGCGGCACAAAAGGTCGCCTCCAGAAGCGGCATCTAATACACCTGCTTCAGTAATTGCTCCTGTTCCAGTACCAGCCGCATAAGTAGCAACATATGCAATAGCATTTGCAGTTACAGTAGTTGAACCTAATGCAACTCTTACTATTTCTGTTTGCAAAGCTGTATTACCAACTGCGGCTACATTTGTGCCACTTCCAATTGCCATATGAGTCATAACTGAATTTACGTTATTCATACGTTGGGCTACCCAAACTTTCCCACTTGTTACTACTAAATTGTCTACTTCTTGGACTACCTTATCGTTTATAGCGATAGATAGCTTACCAATCATCTTAAAGTTATCGTTAATCATGTCGTTCTCCGTTATTAATTAAATTGTTTACTACCTAGCACCATTCCACCTAATGCCCTACCATGAATAGAGTCTATTGATATTGTATCACTAAACCCTAAAACATTTTCTTTAAAACTAATGTAGTCTTTATCTACTTGTGCAGTATCATCCATAACAAATGCATCTGCAAAAACATAATTGTATTGTAATAAAGGTGTATCAGAAAACGATACTACATTTAATTTTCCTACATCAATACTTCTAATATTTGTTTCATTAATACTAACACCATCAGGAACTTGTTTATTTGGATGTAAAACAGTTTCATCTGATATTGAAACATTATCTAGTTTTGTTTTTGAAACTAAAGCACCAATTAAATCGCCAAGCGTTACACCATCCGTAACTGCAGGGATGTTTAATGCCACACTTACAATTTCACTTAATGTTATAGTTTCTGGTCTGTCTAATTCAATTAGGCTACTTACAACATCACCAAGCGTATAACTATCAGTATAAGTATCAAAATATTGTACTGCTGTAGTTACAACATCTGAAAATCCAAAATTATCAGTTAGCCCTTTATTTAAATCAAATAACTGAACATCAGTAAAAGAAAAATTATCCGCTTTTGCAGTAATAAAAGCAACTCCTATTACATCACTTAAAGTTACTGTATCAAAATAAAAAGGGTTATCAAAACTCTGCGACCTAATATGATAGTCTTGTGCAGTAGCTTGAACAAATTTTACTGTGGCTCTTAAAGGCATTTAAAATTGCTCTCTAACTAAAAATTTAAATTTGTCAGCAATAGTTAAAACCTTGCCACCTACAAAAGTTATTTCTATTTCGCCTTCATAATCTCCTGCTTCACCATCTAAGGTTGTTAATCCCCACGCAACAACAATAACACCATCAATATATGGTAAATTTTTAGTACAAGTTATTGTGTGAGTAGTTCCAGTACCATCAATTTTTCTGAATTTCATCTTAATCGTGGACATATTTGTTAAATCTAACGGTTCCCATGTTTCGGGGTTAGTTAAACTTAAAATTTTTCCAGAAGCGGCTACATTACTATCTCTAAGCGTTATTACTAACAGAGGTAAATCATCACCTTTAACTAAATTAATTGGTTTGTAATATGCCATTATGCTGTCCTTTTCCAAAAGTAAACTACAATGTAAGGCTGTACAACTGAAGTGCTAGTTGTGTGCGTGTGAGTTGAACCACTACCTGCACCACCAATTTGATTTCCTGCACTACTCGAAACTGCACCATTATTCGGGCCATATGAACCTGCATACGAAGAAGTCATAAAACCACCACTATTTCCTGATACTGGCGTAGATGTACTTGTTACAGCGTATGGATGTCCGTGTGGTGGTAATTGTGCAATGCTTAATGATGTTCCGCCTACTGCGGTTGTATCTGTTTTAGCACCACCTGTTTCTTCAATTTGATTAAAATCACCATCATTAGAATCTAAACCTACTAGAGTTTTACCACTACCAAAAGCTACCCATGTTGTGCTACTCATTCCTGCTAATAAATTTGCAGGGTTTGTACTTACTACAGAAGTATATACATGACCTACTGGATATATAGAAGTCATAACAATACCAAGTGATGCTAAAGAATTTAATTGTGTTTGAATATTACTTGTAACACCATCAGTGTGATTTAGTTCTGTATGTGAAGCAGTTACATTTCCAGTAACATTTGGAAATCTACTAGCCAACATAAGACCTAAGTTTGCACTAGATAATGAACCTACTACAATCCATGCAGAATCTCCACCATTTCTTATTTTTAAATTACCACCTGTTGTAGGATGTGTGTCTGCCCATAATTGATAGGCATAGGTGGTTGTTGGTGCTGTAGTACCACTATTTGCACCTGCAATAGCAGTTAAAGCTAGATTAATATCTGACCGAACTGCGGCTCCTGTACCATTTGCTATGTTGTAATCATGCTGACTCATGCTTTCCTCCCGAATCCTGTAGCCATCCAATTAATGTTTTTTTGTATAGCTGTACCACCGCTATTATATATTACAATGCTAAAACCATTTACAGTTTCATTACTGGTAGTCCAATAATCACCTGTTGAACTGTTTTGAATTGTAACTCCTAAATATGGAACAGCTTTAAATGAATTAGTATAGGATACTGATAATCCACTTGTAGGAACTGTTACATTTGAGGCTTTTTCATTTCTATCTGGCATATCTATTGTTACACCTAAATTTGTAATAGCTATATTTCTTGATGAATCTTGTGAAGTAATAACAACTTTAAATTCAAACGCTCTTGCTTGAAAATCACCAATTACTAATGGCTGAAAAGCTGTCCATGTTGGGTTTGAAGCGGGGTCTGTTTGAGTAGTCCTTATTTGCAAAACAGCAACCACTTTATCTGAAGGTTCACCATCAAAATTTGACCAATTATCAATTAAAGCTGTTCTGGAATCTATGTAAGCATCAGTTTGTCCTACTGGTACTTGTACAAATCCTGAAGCAACAAAATTTGCTGTAACCCTTGAAGTAAACACTTGACCTAAATCTATATAATTACTAAATGTGTAAGAGCCAGATGTAGCAACTACATTATTTGTGTTAGTTAAGACTAATGTATTGCCATCTTTAACAGTATTATTTTTTTGTCCTGAAAATGCAGGTGATTGTGTGTCTGTTGCAACTACATTAAAATCAATAATGTTTGGAACTGTTGTAATAGCTAATGAGGCAGTATTAGCAAAGTTACCTGCTGAATCAACAGCTTTAATCATGTATGTACCTGCTAATAATGGCAATGTAGCATTAGTAGAAGTTCCTGCCAAAGCCTGTCCTAAAGATGAACCACCAGCCCATACTGCACCAGTTGTAATCGGGGTATGTCTTATTCTTAAAAATCCACCATGAATTACATCAATATCAGGCGACCTATCCCATTGCAAATGAGCAGAGCCATCAATAGCATTTACAGAAAAATTTGTTATAGTTAATGGAGGTGTAGTTAATCCTGCTAAGTTACTATTTGCAGTTATATAAGCTGATTTAACGCCTATTGTATTGACTGTCCTTACCCTAAAAGAAAATGCACCTGCTTTAAGATTATTAACTTCAGCAGTAGTTGCCCTTGTTTGTGTAACAAAGTGAAATATTTGTGCTATACCCGTTCCTGACCCTACGCCTGTTGCAGAAAACTGAACGCCTACTGTAGCACTTGTTGCACCAATTGCTGTCCAATTAGTATTACCAACAAAAGAAATTGTATATATTTGTCCAGTAATAAAAGAACCTGCATTTGTTGAGCCTTCAGCGTACTCTACTTCATAGTATTGAGCAAACGCATCTGTTGGTGCAGTCCAATTAAGGTTTGCTCTTACTTGAACTCCTTGACCTGTATTAGTTACAAACAATTGTTCTGCTACTAATAAGTTAATAGGTATTTTGGTTGTACTAACATCTGGCAAATTAGTATTTGGTGCTGTGTCTGACACTTGAATAGTTCCAAAAGCATATGAACCAGCCGCATATTCAACTGCTGTAACTTTGACTTCATCATTATTTTGTAAAGCCATTTTTATAATTCTAAATTTTTTACCTGCACTATTATTTAGATATTGCCACCCAACTGTTGAATGTTTAATATAAACAACATCTCCAACTTCTGCCTTTAATGCTTCTATTGTTGCTGTAAATACACAACTTATTCTTTGTCTTGATTGATTTATATTAATAGTAGTAATCATTTTTGCTCTATCAATATCAGTTGTATAGGGAAGCGTAGTAGTTTTTTCTAATAATTCACCATTATCTAATGTTCTTAATGATGTTGATTCCACTACAGCTATATCAGGTTGCCATTGTTTATTTTTATTAATAAAGTTTGCTCTGATTCTATTAAATTGACTATTTTTACTACCTAATGAAATTTGCCATTCGCCTACAATATTATCTTCATCAAATGTAAACCCAGCATTTTCAATCTTATCAATAATTAATTTATATTTTCCACCAGTAAATACTAGAAATCCTTTACATGAAGTAAGTAATTGTTTTAATATTCCAATTGAGCCTTGAGCAGTATTTACTATTCCATTGCAAGTGTATCTTTTAACTGTTGCTCCACCAATATTAACAGTAGTATCACAATGATTAGCCGCTAGGTTAAATGCAGTATCATCAATTAAAGATGTTGATATTCCTCTACCATACCTAGTGTTTGTTAAATAATCTCTAATACATAAAACTGGATTATCACTCCACACTTTAGGATTAACTTTACCTGTTCCTGCTCCACTGCTTGTTGCTACAAATACTGTTCCCACTGTAGCTATAGGAATTAATGTGCCTGTTCCTATGCCTTTAGCAGTTGCAGTGAATATAGTTCCTACTGAATTATTTGCAGAGCCTATTAATACAAAATCTGTAGTACCAACTGAACTTATTTTATATACGGTATTTAGTAAAATTTCATCTACATTGTGTGCAATTACTCCAGCATTTTCCCATTGTGTTTGAGTGGTATTTCCTAATGTTATTATTTTATATGTAGTGCCTGTAACAAATGAACCTCCAGTCTTAAAGGCTCTTGGGTCATATACTTTAGTACCTTTTAAATCAGCAGTTATTGTTGGTAATCCTCTAGGGTAAGCATCAACATCAAATTTTAATTTGACATAAAGATAAGCAGTTCCTCTAAGCCTATGAGCAAGAGTCCAGTTTGCACCAAAATTTGCTAAATTAGCTATAAGTTGAGTATCTGCTGTCTGGTTGTCTGCTCCTGTGTGTGTATACACATCTAAAAGACCATTAAACCTTGAGTCAGTTTTTATAATGTCATTTATATAAATATTTTCAAATGAATTGATTTCACCTTCTGACATGGCAATAACTACATGAAGAAATTCATTATCAGTGCCACTTACTTCCAT
>TARA_R110002073_G_scaffold80283_3_pt1 | contig 11850 bp, 12 predicted proteins | sample TARA_R110002073 | Tara Oceans TARA_R110002073 (sample SAMEA4397174) | marine metagenome | biome: Polar Biome; feature: [DCM] deep chlorophyll maximum layer (ENVO:01000326); material: water (ENVO:00002006), including particulate matter (ENVO:01000060) such as... | depth 40 m
TACAGATTTTACGTTTTTAACTACCAAAAACGAAAGTAGTAATACTCCAGGAACACAACCTTCAACTAAGCAACAAACAAAAAACCAAGTAAGCGAGCCTATTGGAGATAATAATGACGATTTGCCATTTTAATATTAACCAAAACATATAGATTTGGACCCTGATCCCATTAGTTTAATAATCTCTTTCACATCAATAGATACATCAATCGTATCTGGAATTATACTATTCTTTTTGCTGTTACTCTGTTCGGCATTAATCTCTGGTGCCGAAGTAGCTTTGTTTTCGTTAACCCAAACAGATTTAGAAACACCTTTAGAAGAAAGCTCAAAACCTATAGAGATAATTTCTAAACTTTTAGAAAAACCTAAAAAACTTTTAGCAACCATTTTAGTAGCCAACAACTTTATAAATATTGCTATTGTTATATTGTTTGCTTATTTAGGCGATTATTTTTTTATTGGTATTTCTTCGGCAATTACAAGATTTATTATTGAAGTCGTTATTGTTACTTTTTTAATCCTATTTTTTGGTGAAATTTTGCCAAAAATTTACGCAAGTCGTAATAGTTTAAAGTTTGCAAAATTCATGGCATACCCATTGCGGTTTCTAGATGTTATAATTTCCCCTTTAAGTTTGCCTATGCGTAGTATTACCATTGCTATGCATAATAAATTAGGAAAACAAAAATCCAATATGAGTGTGGACCAACTATCGCAAGCTTTAGAGTTAACAAGCGAAGAAGACACGACAAGAGAAGAGCACAAAATACTTCAAGGTATTGTGTCGTTTGGTAATACCGATACAAAACAGGTTATGCGACCACGTATAGATATTTTTGCACTGGATAACACGTTAAAATATAGCCATATAATTCCAGAAATTATTAAAAATGGTTATTCACGAATTCCTGTATTTCAAGATAATGTTGATACTGTTATTGGCATTTTATATGTGAAAGATTTGTTGCCACATTTAAGTAAAAAACAATTTAATTGGACCTCTTTATTACGTGAACCCTTTTTTGTGCCTGAGAATAAAAAATTGGACGATTTAATGCAAGCATTTCAAGAAAAGAAAGTGCATTTAGCAGTTGTTGTAGATGAGTATGGAGGCACCTCAGGCATTGTATCGTTAGAAGATGTTATTGAAGAAATTGTAGGCGATATAAGCGATGAATTTGATGACGATGATCTTATTTATTCAAAATTAGATAATAACAATTTTGTTTTTGAAGGTAAAACCACTTTAAAAGATTTTTATAGAATCACTAAGGTTGAAAACGAAACTGTTTTTGAGGATAAAAAAGGTGAAGCAGAAACCATTGCAGGTTTTGTACTAGAAATATCTGGAAGCTTTCCTAAACTTGAAAGTAAAATATATTTTGAAAACTTCGTTTTTACTATAGAATCTTTAGACAAAAAACGTATTAAACAAGTAAAAATTACCATTAATTAAATGAGAACTCTTTTTCTATTAGTACTAATTGCCTGTTGCATCTCGTGCGGAAACGACGCCATACCCAAGCCAAAAGCCTTTTTAAGATTAGAATATCCTGTACAACAATATGTTCAAATAAAATCGGACCTTCCTTTTACTTTCGAAAAAAATAAGTTTGCCAAAGATGTTAGTAATATTAAAGTATCTGCCGACCAAAAAACGTATGGGTTCGAAATTAGATATCCATCGCTAAAAGGAACCATTTACATGACCTATAAAGAGGTTATAAATAATAATCTAGAACCTTATTTAATAGACGCACAAAACATTACACAAAAGCATTCTCAAAGAGCCGACGAGATTATAGAACAACCATTTATAGATCCTATAAATAAAGTTTACGGTATGTTTTACGAAATTGGTGGTAATGCAGCTTCGCAATCACAATTTTATGTAACCGATAGCATTACTCATTTTATAATTGGTTCTTTATACTTTTACGCCAAACCTAACTACGATTCAATTCTTCCAGCTGCTAACTATTTAAAGAAAGACATTCAGCATATTATGGAAACTATTAGGTGGAAAGAATAAAATGAACCCGGATAAAAAATCCGGGTTTAAAATAATTACCTACCATTAAAACTATTGATTAAGCAACTTTTTGGTTGCCACTTTTTCATTAGAATTTAACTTAATAATATAGATACCCTTACTTAAATTATTGGTATGCAATTCAAAATTAGCTTTGTTAGGTTTTTCTTGCAAAACCAACCTTCCTCCTAAATCATAAACACTAACTTTAGTTACAGGTTCAAGTGATGTTACTTGAATTAAATCTGTTGACGGGTTTGGATATAATGAAAATTTTAATTGAGAATCTTCTTCAGTAGATAACGCTCCATAACGGCAATTATCGTAAGTTTCAATCCAAGAATTTCCATCTGTAACTTTCCATATACGATTAGCATAGCTAAAATAATCGGTAATTAAATTTCCATTGGTAACTCTATCGGTACATGTACCACCTGAAGCATTATCGATTAAATTTTCATACGTTACACCATCTAAGGTGTACAAATACTCCATATCACCAGTAGGAGCAGGACTAAATGTAAATGTAAATGTGTCATTCCCATTATCAACTCCAATTGGTCCTCCAGCTGGATTCCAGCTCCACCATGGACCCGATAGACGGCATTGTGTTGTTCCTGATGGTACAGCAACAGTTATCACTAAATCCTGAGCCAATAAAACAGTGGTAAAAAGCAATGCGATTAATGTGTAAAGTTTTTTCATTTTTGTAAGTATTATAATTATGTGTTCAATGTACCTCTTTACTAATCTCATCCCAAAAATTATACCTATACAAAAACCATACAGGTAACTAATTAACGTGAGTTCGATATAAAAGTCATGACTATAAGCTGATTGAAATAAAAACACCCCTAAAGTCCCCTCAAGGGGACAATGTCATCTTTGAGAATTCCTCCCTTGAGGGAGGAGCAAGGAGGGTGTTTACAATAAATAAACCACTATGGATTTAAAATCCATAGTTTTAAACAAAAGAATGAAATTCTTTTTAAGAGTCAGCTTGTCATTCTGAACGAAGTGAAGAATCTCAATAGTATTAGATTTCTCGTCGCTCGTTCTTCGCTCTGTCGAAATGATATTAGCACTTAAAAGTTTATAGAAGCTAAAGTAGCTGCAATGAAATTGCAGGGTTTTAACCTTTAACTAGATAATAAATACATATCACACTAATAACCAAGTAATTATATTTTAACTATATACTTTTAGCTATATCGAACTCACGTTAATTAATAAAATGTTTACATTTGCACACAATGTTAATTATTTAACACATGAAAACAATTGCAAGCTGTGTAGAAGATGTATTAATCACACAACCCTATTTAGAAGAAGCCTTATCAAGAGGTATTATTAATTATAGTGCCTTGGCCGAGGAGCTTCAGCAACCTATTGGAGACATGTTGAAAAAGCCTGTAAAATCGGCAGCTATAATGATGGCACTTAGGCGTTATAATTCGCCATTAGTTCCAGGGCATTCACTTAAAATGAAAAAAATTATCAATAATTTAGGAGATATTACCGTACGCTCTAACCTAACCGATTTTACAGTTAAAAACTCACACACCTTAATACATAACCACTCTAAAATACTCGAAAAAGTAAAAGGGCAATCTAAATTGTTTTATACGTTTACAAGAGGTATTCACGAAAGCAATATTATTATTTCCAGTAGTTTGAAACCTTTTATTATGGAGTGCTTTAAAGATGAGTGCTTTATTGCCGTACAAGATAATCTTTCGGCTATAAGCATCAATTTACCTGAAGAAAACTCGAAAATAGCTGGATTATATTACCACTTTTTTAAACGCTTAGCTTGGGAAGGTATTATTTTGTACGAAGTAGTATCGACAACAAATGAGTTCACTATTTTGGTTGAGGACAATTTTGTTGACAAAGCATTTTCAGCTATTAAAAAATTAAAAAGATAAATTGTATTTTTAATGTTGGTTAACATTAATATTATGAGCAACTTACCAATAATAACGCTGTCAAAAGCATTTCATAGAAAAGAAAACCAAATACTAATTGGTTTTAAACACGATTGGACACTTATTAACGTTGTAAAACATATACCTAATGCTAAGTGGAGTGCTACTTTAAAAAGTTGGTACGTTAAAAACAATCCTGAAAATTTAAGCCTTATTTATTCGGTATTTCAAGATCGAGCTTATGTTAACAATAGCAAGTTATTTAATAAACAAATACTTTATAAATCTACATTTCCAAGCAAGCAGAAACGAAATTTAACCAAGCCAAACAGGGATTTATTAAACAGCTTTTATAAATATTTACTTGGTAAACGTTATAGCAAAAGTACCGTAAACACTTATAGTTTTTTTATAGCAGATTTTATTGAGTTTCACAATAATAAAGTGCTAAATAGTTTAACCATAAAAGATGTTAATGAGTTTATTGAAACCATATTTATAAAGCGCAACTATTCTATTAGTACACAAAGGCAATTTATAAGTGCTGTTAAGCAGTTTATTGTTTTTTATCCAGATACCGAAATAAGTAATTTAGCTTTAACAAGGCCTAAAAAGAGCAAGATTTTACCTACGGTTTTATCGCAAGAAGAAATGATTGCCATAATACAGCGCACCAAAAACTTAAAACATCGTGCCATATTAGCCTTAATATATTCTGCAGGATTACGTATTGGAGAACTGTTGAGTTTAAAACTAGAAGACCTACAAATTCAACGAAAACAGATTTTAATAAAAAGAGCCAAAGGCAGAAAAGACAGGTATGTAACCCTTGCTGATAGTTTTATGCCTCTACTACATAATTATTTAATGACTTATGAACCAAAAATTTACTTTGTAGAGGGAAAAGAAGGGAAAGCATATTCGGCAAGTAGCATACGAAAGTTTTTATTACGATCTTGTAAAGCTGCTAAAATAAGCCGAAAGGTAACACCGCATACCTTACGCCATAGTTATGCTACTCACTTGCTGGAAAATGGTGTTGGGTTAAGGTATATACAAGAGTTACTTGGGCATAGCAAGCCTGAGACCACTATGATTTACACTCATGTTGCACGTAAAGATTTAATAGATATAAAAAGCCCATTGGATTATGCTGTTGAGCAATTAATAAAAAACAATAAAGAGGATAACAAATTCCTATTATCCGGAAAATAAAGAGGAATAATATGTATATTAGTCCACATATAACACGTTGCAAGTAATAGCGGAAACCACTCAAACGCAAACAATACGGAATTAAAAAACATCTGAATTTGACAATTAAAACGTGAATTAAATTACGCTGAATTTTACTCAAAATCGGAATAAAACACAAAAATGAATTTGAGCAACTTTGTGGGAATTTCACTCAAAACTGAATTATAAGCGTTGTGAAAAACTGAACTGTACGCTGAAATTACTCTTGCGAATTTTAGCAAGTTTGCGGAATTGAATTTCTATGCGGAATTTTTACTCAAACTCTGAATTTTGAAAAACTAAAAAACGAATTATAAACTGAAAAAACTACTACTTGCAACACCGTTTATAAAAAAATTGCTACTTTTAGCTTAATCAAAAGGTAGTTGCTTTTTTGCGAACAACAAATTTTCCTGCGGAAAATTAGCCGTTCTTAAAAACGCAACTTTTCATAAACAAATACGTTGTACACCATTTAAGAAAATTGAGAACTGAATTAAAATACATAGAATTAAAGAGCGGATTTTCGGATAACGGAACTGCGTGGATTGGACTCGTTTCATTCTCAAAGAGTGGAAAAACAGTCTATTTTAATGGTAAAGGATTTCAAAGTTTAAGTGGAACTGGAGTTTCAGGCGGAAATTACTATGAAATTGAATCTGGAAATGAATATTGGATTTCTGGAGTTAAAAAAAATATGTCTGACCGACACAAATTTGGCGGAGGAAAAATCTTTGTGGAAAAACGGATTTTAAATGATTATCTGCGAACTATTGGTAAAACGGAATTACCAAAAACTGGTTATGAATTAATCGAAGTAGATACTGAAAAACCGACAGAAAGAATTAACGAAATAGAAAATTCTCAACTGGAAAAATCAGAAATTGACGAAAGTATTTATACAAAAACACCAAAGGAATTGACAAATTTAGAACTTGAATTTCTTATCGAAGAACTAATTGAGGACGAAAAGAACGCCAAGTACAATAAAGGCAGAAGAATGATTAAAAAAGACAGAATTGAATTAGAAACGGAACTTGAAAACCGAAATTAAAAACGGTGTACAACACCGTATAAAATTAATTGCTAGTGCGAGCCTACTTACGAAAATCCTTGCGGATTTTCTATTCGGTTTGTACTTGCCAAATTAGTTGCTTAAACAACGCAACTAATCTTATACAAACACGTTGCCACACATTTGAGAAATCGCGCGATTTGAACAACAAACTAGATGAAAAAGGTAGTTCACTCATTCTGACTTTTACGAAATAAGTTGAAAATATAGTTTCGTGAAATAAATGGATTAAGAACTGACTAAATCAAAACAAAATGAAAAAAATCGGACTTTTATTAATTATCACTCTTTTAACTCTTCAAGGATATTCTCAAGAAAAAAACTTTATTGACCAACCGTATTTAGAAACAACAGCCATCGTTGATACCTTGGTTGTTCCTGACCGAATTTATTTATCAATATTGATAACAGAAAAGGATACAAGAGGTAGAACTTCAGTTGAAGAATTGGAAAACAGAATGAATACTAAACTAATAGCACTTGGTATTGACACAAAAAAACAGCTTACCCTTTCAGATGTTACAAGCAATTTCAAAAACTATTTTTTAAAAGTAAAAGACGTTTTAAAAAACAAAGCTTACACTCTATTAGTTTATGACGCAGAAACAGCTGGAAAAGTAATAGTTGGACTTGAATCAATAGAAATTTCAAACGTTCATCTCAACAAAACTGAATATTCGAGAATCGAAGAATTAAAAATTAAACTAAAACAAAAAGCAGTTATTAAAGCCAAAAAACAAGCCGAATCAATGTTGCAACCTCTGAATCAAAATATTGGGAAAGCCCTACATATTTCTGATTTGAATTCAAATATAACGGAACTTTTACAAGGCAAAGCAGCTGGAATTAGAATTAGAGGCTATTCCTCAAATTATAAAAGACAAGAATATAAGCCAATTGATATTGAATTTGAAAAAATCAAAATTGAGGGAGCTGTAACAATAAAATTCGGAATTGAATAAAAACGTGTGGCAACAACGTATATAGCTCATAGCTAGTCAGTTGCTTAATCGAAGTTAAAGCGTATTTGGAAAGTCGCCAAATTTTTAAATTTGACGATTTCCAATAAAAAGATAAATAGTAAAATTTAAAAAGCTGGCTTGTGCTCAACCGAAAAATAATCGCTAATTTGCACGCTACGAGCCATATACACAACCGTTGTGTAGAATTTTGAAAAACTAACCAGAAACCAATAATAATTATGAGAAAATTTAGACCATTAATATTATCATTTGCCCTAATTCTGATTAGTACTACTATTTCAGCGCAAGAAATAACTGCTGATTTAAGTTATTTTCCAAAAATAGAATTCAATGATAAAATCGTTGAAAGTAATACCGCTGAAAACGGTACTGCTTTTGAAAAAATAGTGATAGATGGATTCGATTCCAAAATTCCATTTTACAGAATAAAACCAAAAGAAGTAAAGGAAGATAAATATGTTATACTGCTTCACGGTTTAACTGGAAACAAAGATAATTGGATTAACCCCACAACCAGTCTATCAGAAAAATATGTAAAACTCAAAGACTCACTGTTAACATTAGGATACTCTATAATAATCCCTGATGCAAAATATCACGGAGAAAGAAGTTATGAAGCAAACTTTGCTTCACCCTTGACTTTTTTTTCGTCACAAGATTCTCAAAAAGCTCATAATTTATTTTCTACTACAGTTAAGGATATTAGAATTATAATGGATTATATACAATCTAATTCAGATAATTCATCAACCACTTTTAATATTGTTGGATATAGTATGGGCGGAATAGTAACTATTCTTTTAAATTCGGTTGATGACAGATTAAATCGAGTTGTTGTTTGTGTAGCACCTTTGGATGGACAAAAAGCTTCTAAAAGGATAGGAATGAATGAAGATAACGCAAAAAATATGGAGTCAATATCACCGAAAAACTATGCAATACTGCAAAAAGCACCTATTACTTTACTTATGGGAACAAAAGATGGTTGGTACACTAAAGAGGAAGCTCAGGAATTTTTTGACAAAATAACCATGAAAGATAAAACATTGAAATTCTATGAATCTGGACATTATTTGCCAAATGAATTTATTTCAGATGCAATTAAAACTATAAGTAAAGAATAAAAAACTCTACACAACAATGGCTATAAGTAATTGCTTGTTCTCGCATACTTTGGAAATTCCTGCGGAATTCCCAACTCGGTGCGTACTTGCAAAGTTAAGTGCTAAACCACGCAACTACTCATAGCCGAGACCGTTGGCAATAATACCGAAAAAATCTATCAAAGTTCACGCTTAATTAATTCTTATTTGTATATTTGCAAAATAAAAGCAAATTTTAAATTAAGATGAAAATTCAAGAATTCAGTTTTGGGAATTTTAAATCATTCAAGGATATCCAAACTTTGAATCTTTCAGCAGCAAAGATAAAGTCAAAAAAAGAAAGCATTGACAGAAATAACGTGATTGAAGGAACTAACAATGAAGGTGTTTCTTTTCTAAAATCTAAAGCAATTTATGGAGCAAATGCTAGCGGAAAAAGTAATATCATCAAAGCTTTCGTAGCATTCATTAGAATTGTTAGGACATCTGTTAAAGATGAAAGAGTTTTGAATTTTACTGAACCATTTAAATTATCTACAGAGACTGAAAACGAACCTACTTTTTTTCAAATCATTTTTTGGTACAAAAACACAAAATATCGTTATGGTTTTGAAGCAGATGATGAAAACATTACAGCAGAATGGCTATATGGAAAACCAAAAGACAGAGAACTTCCTTTTTTTATTAGAGATAATCAAGAAATAATTGAGCTTGATAAAACAAATTACAGTGAAGGAAATAAGTTGTTAAGTTTATTAGATGACGATTCGGATGAAAATGAAATTTTTAGAAATAACTCTCTTTTTCTTTCTACGCTTGCAACGTTTGGATTTGGTAAATTATCAAAACAACTAATTGATAGTTTTGCTTCAACATTTGTAATTAGTGGTTTAGGTCATCAAGGAATGTATAAGTATGCTGGAGATTCTCTAAATGATGACAAAAAAAAGAAATACATTCTTGATTTTCTTAAATATGGAGATATTGGAATCGAAGACGTAAATGCAATCGAAATTTCATCTGATGACTTACCAGAAGATGTTGATGAAGAAATTCGTAAAGACTTTGACAATAAGAAAAAAAGGAAATTACTTATTTCAACTAGGAAGAAATATGATAAAAACCTAGTTTCTAATGATACAGAATCGTTTTCTTTTGGCGACCACGAATCAGAAGGAACACAAAAACTATTTGAGTTAAGTCCATTTATCTATGATGCCCTAAAAAATAATAGACCAATTATTATAGATGAGTTCGATGCTCGATTTCATCCTTTATTGACTAGGAGAATTCTAGAATTATTTAACTCAAATAAAAACACAGGCTCTCAACTAATTTTCACTACTCACGATACTAACCTTTTATCTTCGGACTTGTTAAGACGTGACCAAATTGAGTTTGTAGAGAAAGATAAGTATGGTGCAAGTCATTTATATTCCTTGGTTCAGTTTAAAGGAATTAGAAATACTGCGTCATTTGAAAAAGATTATATTCAAGGAAAATATGGAGCAATTCCGTTTTTAGGAGATTTCAGTAAACTAATTAATACTGAAGACGATGCCTAAAAAGACTAAAGCCATTAAGAAAACGGATGTGAAAGCTCAAAAAGCTTGGCTCAAAAAAGTAGATGCGTCCTTATATCAAATTGAGATAAAAGAAACAAACAAGACAATTTTGATTGTTGGAGAGGGACAAACCGAAAAACTTTATTTTGAATCTTTCCCTGTTTTAACACTTACAGTAGAAGCTATAGATTTAAAAGGGCAAAGCAAATTAAAGCTTATAGAATCAACAACTTCAATAATTGAAAATAGTGACACAAAATACGATGAAGTTTGGTGTGTTTTTGATATGGACTTTAAACAAGGAGAAAAAGAATATTCTGATTTTGATAATGCGATTATAAAAGGTAAATCTTTAGGGTATAATATTGCATACTCAAACGATTCTTTTGAATTATGGTTTTATTTACATTTCAATTATACCGAACAGAAAAATCACAGAACTTTTTATTATAAGTTTTTAGGAGACCAATGGGATTTAAACTATGAAAGGGATGGTAAAGCTTATAAATTTTGTCAAACAATTTATTCTAAATTAGAAAATGATGAAAATGCCTCACAAGAGAATGCAATAGAACGTGCGGAAAAACTTTTCAATGAGCAATCTGTTTTACCTTTTCATCAACAAAACCCTGTTTCATTAGTCTATGAGTTAGTAAACTATCTAAATGATAATAAAAGAAAATAAGTACTATTGCCAACAACGTATATAAAAAATAGCGGTTTTGGTGCTAAAACTTAATTTAAAGTATAAAATAAAGGTCAGTTATAAACCGAAAATTAATGTATATAAATCCGCTACTTTTCATATACAAGACCGTTGGCGGTCATTGAAGAGCAACTCACGAATTCGAAGAATAAATGACAGAATATTTTGAAATAAGAAAGTCACTATTAAAAATTTATCCTTTTTCGGAAGAACATTTGAAAATATTTACAGATAAGTTACATTTAAAGGAACTTAAAAAAAAGGATTTTCTTTTAAAGCAAAACCAAATATGTAGTGATATTACTTTTGTTATAAATGGTAGTTTTCGATTATATGCCGAAACAGTTCAAAATGAATTAACAATAAAATTTTTTACTGAAAACAATTGGATTTCTGACCTCGAAAGTATGATGATGAAACAACCATCTAAAAATTCTATTGAAGCGATGGAAAATTCGAAAATTGCTACTATTTCGCTTGAAGACATTCATAAACTTATGGGAATTCATCCTTGCTTCAGTATGCTAAATGCTTTAATTGCTAATTTGACAATTTCTACAAACCATATAGTTACTTTAAAAACAAAAAGTCCAGACAAACGATACAAAGAACTTCTTTCAAAAAACCCTGATTGGATTAATCGATTTCCCCAAATGCAAATAGCATCATATTTAGGAATTACACCTGAAACTTTGAGTAGAGTAAGAGCACGAATTATTTAATTTCTTGATTATAATCAATTATAGAGTTTTAAATTATCATCACCTTTATGCATAAATAAACATTGAAAGTATGCTAACAGAAATAAACCCAAAATTACCTATGCGTAATAAATCAATAACAAGGGATTACTATATAAACCAATTAGGTTTTCAAGAAATAGGCGACTATGAAGGATATTTAATGGTTAAAAAAGACAAAATAGAAATTCATTTTTTTGAATTTAAAGAACTTGACCCAAAAGAAAATTACGGACAAGTATATATACGAACCAACGACATTGACGGTTTATATAAATCTTTGCTTGACAAAAAAACAGAAATTCATCCAAACGGAGCATTACAAACCAAACCTTGGGGACAAAAGGAATTTGCATTGCTTGACCCAGATACTAACTTGCTGACATTCGGACAAAGTATTTGAAAATTGAATACGTGGAAAAACAACGAACCGCCAACAACGTGTATAATTAATTGCTTTGGTCGTTGCTTATTTGGAA
>TARA_R110002073_G_scaffold324568_2_pt1 | contig 11842 bp, 6 predicted proteins | sample TARA_R110002073 | Tara Oceans TARA_R110002073 (sample SAMEA4397174) | marine metagenome | biome: Polar Biome; feature: [DCM] deep chlorophyll maximum layer (ENVO:01000326); material: water (ENVO:00002006), including particulate matter (ENVO:01000060) such as... | depth 40 m
ATATTGGCGAAAATCCCTCGGACTAAAGTCCGAGGCTATCAAAATATGTCGCTCCTCGACAGCACATAGCGCAACTTCAAAACTGACGCATTCGGGTTATGAAAAATGCTTCACAGCGTTGCCCGATAGGGCTTGATCGAAAGTCACGCGAGGCTTTCGCTACGAGTTTTCGGATCGGTTCGAAGTCGCTTCAAATCAACCCAGTTCAAAATAGCGGCTCCACCATCTCGCCGTTCAATTTCTCCCACAGCTTTACCAATTCGGTGAGCCGTTCGGGATTGGATTCGGCCAGGTTTGTTTCTTCGGCGATATCTTTGGCTAGGTCGTACAGTTCCCACTTTGCTTTGCCGGCTGACTTTTGACCTCCCATGCGAACGAGTTTCCAATCACCGTGACGGATCGCTGTCTTGCCGCCCTGACGCCAGAACAGGGTTTCATGCGGAATACCAGAGTCCTTTCCGGTGACGAAAGGGATCAAATCGACGCCCTCGACCTGCTTCGGTGCGGTGACCCCTTCACTGTTGGCCGCCGCAGTGGCATAGATGTCGAACGAGCTGACGGGTTTCTCATAGATCTGTCCGGAGGGAACCGTTCCTTTCCATTGCATCATGAAAGGCACACGCAACCCACCTTCGTACATTTGCCCCTTTGATCCTCGCAGCGGCAAATTGCTCGAGGTCAGTTCGCGAGTCGGACCTCCATTATCGCTTAGAAAAAAGACGATCGTGTTCTCTTCCAGTCCCGATGCTCTCAATTGCTCCAACACCGCACCGACGCTGTCGTCCATATTCGCCAGCATGGCCGCAAAGATGCGGCGATGGATGTCTTCGATGTGCGAGAACTTTTTCATATAGGCATCCGCGCCCTGCAGTGGACTGTGGACCGCATTGTAGGCGAGATACAGAAAAAATGGCTTGTCGTCGTGACGGTCGATGAAGTCGACGGCTTCGCGTGTCAGTGCATCGGTCAGGTATTCGGTTTCGGCAACAGGTTGTCCGCCTCGAATGATCGGATTGTTGGCATCGTAGTCCGGCTCATTGCCGCCCATGTGATCGGTATAGATGAGTCCCTTGTTTCCGACCCAGCGGCCCGTGAGTCCGCCTGGCAGAGTCTTGCGTCGGAGCATCGTCGTGACACCTTCATGCGGAGGCGGCACGAAGTAGTGGCCCTCGTGCGTGAAACCGAAGAACTCGTCAAAGCCATGCCGCAGAGGGTGATAATCCGCAGTGCCGCCTTGATGCCATTTGCCGATCAGCCCCGTCGTGTAACCCGAGTTCTGAAGCGTTTCAGCAATCGTGACTTCCGCAGCCGGCAGACCGAAGCCCGGTCGTTCATTCAGCGCACCAGTGGGATTGAACTCATAACCGAAGCGAGTCGGGATTCGTCCCGTCAATAGTCCAGCCCGTGAGGGACTGCAGTTTGGACCAGCGACATAGCCGTCGGTAAACCGCACGCCGTTGGCCGCGATCGAATCGATATGCGGTGTGGGAATCTGCGGATTCCCCTGGCAACGGAGCTCACCATACCCGAGGTCATCCGCCAACAGAATGATGATGTTGGGACGATCCGTGGCAATGCATTGACCGCACGCGTGCAAGGTTGCGAACACAAAGAACGCCCACAATAGCAATCGGACTCGTCGTGACAGCCACCCATGAAACACCGATTTGCACCGCGGTCGTGTAAGGTGGACAATGGAAAAGGTCGGTCTGGAATTGTGTTTCATCGATGGCTCGAAATTTTGTAAATCAGTCGCTCTAAATTAGAGATCAAGTTGATCCGCTAATGACCGCCGGGATAATGAACTCGAATAACATGATACCACTTCGTAAAGAATCCAATTCGGCGAACAGGAAAAGAGAGAGTGCATGAAATTGTCTATATCGCTGCTCTGCCTTTATCTAGGGATCGCGATTTCATGGTTGCCCATGGGGCACGTTGCGGCGGAAGACATCGTGATCCGTCCACCAATGAAGGCTGGGCCGCTAGACAATCCACTCAAGGGATGGTGCCCCTACACGGATGCTGGCAAGATTCACCAACCGTATTCGATGGTGTTCCAGTACGTCTCGTGGCGTGAACTTGAACCCGTACAGGGCGATTTTCAATTTGATGAATGGGAGAAGACTTGGGACGTCCAGGCGGCAAAAGGGAAACACATCCTCTTTCGCGTTTACGTGGACTACCCATCGCTGCCGTCGGGACTACCCGATTGGCTACGCACCGCCGGTGTGAAAGAAACGATCTACGACGATCATGGGGGCGGCAGGTCGCCCGACTACGATGACCCTCGGATGATCGCAGGCATGGAGCGATTGATCGCGGCGCTCGGAAAACGATACAACCAACATCCCCGAATTGCTTTTGTTCAATTGGGTTTGCTCGGTTTCTGGGGCGAGTGGCATACATGGCCTCGCGAAAAACTCTACGCGTCGCCGGAGACCGAACGACGAATCGTTGAAGCCTACAACAACGCGTTTCCTGACAAGTCATTGATGGTGCGATACGCCAAAGGATACGCGGGGCAGCAGAAGTGGATCGGTTTTCACGACGACATGTTTCCGCAAGATACCGACAACGGAAAGGACTGGAGTTTTCTTGAGGGACTGCAAACGGCGAACAGAACCGATAACTGGCGAGTTGCCGTCGTCGGTGGCGAGATGGTGCCAAACAAAGCAAGCCAATGGCTCGGAAAGGACTTTGACACCACATTGACGATGGCGAATCGGGCACACTTCACTTGGGTGGGGCCGTACTGTCCAGCACTCGAAAAATCAAAGGACGAGACGTTTTTGAAACGAAGCCAAGAACTGGTCCGAAAGATGGGCTACGAATTCCAGATCACAGAGTTCATCCATCCTGGCCAAGTAACGGCAAAGCAGTCGGTTCAATTTATACTCAAAGGCAAGAACCTTGGAGTCGCTCCGTTTTATTACCCCTGGTCCGTCCAGTGGGCACTACTTGATGCGTCGGGCAAGGTGGTCACACTTCAGCAGACCCATTGGGATATCCGCCGTTGGAAACCCGGATCGTTTTCCGAAGACATCAAACTCGCTTTCGAAGTTCCTGCGGGAACGTACCGTGTGGGACTTGGAATTCGTGATCCTTGGCAAGACCGTCCGGCCATCCGATTTGCCAACGATTTGCCGGTGGTCGCAGGATGGATAATCCTCTCGGAGTTGACGGTTGTCCCTTAACTTGCATCCTCCGCAGGTGTTCGCTTCGCCGCAGTGTTGACCGATGACGTCATGCGGAAGTTGCGGACCGCGATCTCGCCATGGGCGCAGGTCAGCATGACCCTATTCTTGTCACGGGCGAGTGCGGCGTGCTCGAGTTCGGCTTGGAAGTCGCCGATGCTCAGCGTCGCCCGATTTCCCTTGACCTCCAGTTTCATCTTCACCCACTTCCCGTTGATGGCTGGAAGATCCGGCAGTTGTTCCGGCTTGATCGTCTCTCCCTTGTTCTGCTTCGATGATTGCCTGGCCCAAACGATGATCCGCGTCGGAACCTTTGACCTACCTGCAGGGGCGCCAGGGGTTTCATCGGCGAGTGTGACACGGAAGATGTGACCGTCACCGTTGAGCGTGAAGACAACGCGTTGGCAATTCGTCGGCTTCATCTCGAACTCGATCGTGGCATCGTTAAATTGACGCGGCCACTTCAGAATCGGTCCGTGGTTCTTGAACTGCTTGTAGAGATCGGGATCGGCGACGCAGCTGGCGATTCCATTTTGAAATTGCCACGCACCCCGTTCCGCCACTCGGCCATTGAGTTCCACAGCAGAGAAATCATCGACGAATTCTTCAGCCGAAACAAAGGGAACAACGAAAAGGAGTGCGGTGGCTATAACGAGAAATGTTTTCATCGTCTGACTTGATCTCGTTTTAAGGTTAACATCGTATGGCTTTTATTGTCGCCTTTTGCTCCGCAAAAGTAGCGTTTATCCTGCACTGGTTGACCTATTCCATCAAGCAAGATCGACGGTGGTCCGCTGGAGATACCGTTTGGTGAGACCGCAAGCACCGCAGCCTGCGGTTTTTCAAACCGGGTGGTGGTCAAATCTTTACTTGCCGGTCGTCGCCTTCGACACGATCAACTGCGTCGAGCACCCTAACAACTCCCGTGACTCGAATTCTCGACAATCGCCGCCATATTTGTCGCCTTCGCGTTTCCCGCCCAGTCGCAGAAGGTTAGAAAATGGGAAGCCGGCCGATGAAGCAGCGACGCGTGGGCCTCTGATTTTTTAACCTCTCATTTTTTAATCCCTTGCTGCCCCTGAGAAATTGGGGGCGCTAAAAAATGAGGTATCGCTTGCGTGATTTTCGTGTGTGGGGGTTTGGCAAAATGATTTTCAGGATCGAGGTAGCTTGGTTTTTAATCATTTTGCCTGTCAATCGTTTTGCCGACCTTCATTGCCATAAGTGGTTCTGCATGGTTTCCGGATGCGTGGTTTTGACAAAATGATTATTTGGCAAAATGTTTTTTTCTGTTTCAAGACAGATTAATGGCACTGAGTCGGTCGAATCCGTAATTAATGGGTGAGGTGCCGGTTTGGGTGATCAAGTTGGGGCTTTTACTGTCCGAGTGTTTTGCGAGCTTCCGTGTGAATCAAACCAAAGTTGAACGTCTGGTCCAATTGCTCTCGGAGCACCATGACCAGCTGTACCGGTACATCCATTCACTGGTAGGTAGCCCGCACGATGCTCGCGATGTGCTGCAAGAGACCTCGTTCGCGCTCTACGAGAAATTTGATCGTTTTGATGAATCTCGTCCCTTTCTGCCGTGGGCCTATCGATTCGCTTACATCCACGTTTTGAAATGGCGTGAATCCAAGTCGCGAGAAATCCCGCTGCTCAGCGCCGATGTTATCGAACTGTTGGCACGAGAGCGGCAAAATCAAGAATCCGATCTGAACCGCCGAGTGACGCTGCTGAATCAATGCATTCAACAGTTGCCGCAATCGGACCATGAACTCGTACGATCGCGTTACCTCGAAGGGGTTGCTCACGACACGATCGTCCAGCAAGTGGGGACAAGTCGCCGCACGTTGTTCCGAGACCTGAAACGAATACGCCATCAGTTAATGAACTGCATCGAAGGAAAATTGGCATTGGGTGATATTCAATGACGAACAAACAACCCGACCCGAAAACTCGCAATCGACTCGAGACGCTGCTCTCGATGCGCATCGACGAAGGACTCGATCAAGCTGCAACAGAAGAATTGGAATTCCTGCTACGCGACGATCCGAGCAATCGCGAGTTCTATTTACAATACATGGATCTGCAAGCCGCGTTGCCTATCGCCGTTACCACGGCGACTGGCCAACAAGCGACGTCATCCGAGCAAAATTCCGATTGGATATCCGCGCTGGTGGAATTCTCGGAAATGAAACGCGAATCGAACAGGACGCTCGATCGTTCGACTGGCCATTTAAGTCGTGCGCCGTGGATGATCACCTTTGCTTCGCTCGCGGCGACTTGTTTGATTGCGGTAGCGTTCTATGTAACGCGATCTACTCCTGTCGTCGTGGACTCTGCGCCGACGTCACCGCAGGAGCAAAACGCAAGCGATCAGGAAATCCAGCACGGTGACGTGATCCTGACCCAGGCAGCCGGTGCCGAGTTGTTTGGCGAGTTCCTGCCACCGGTGGGCGAGCCGCTGCGGTTTGATCACGAGTACGCGCTCACCGCCGGGATGATTGGGCTTCGGTTTCCTGATGGTGCGGAAGTCATCCTGGAAGCACCGAGTATCGTTGAAATTTCGGGTCGAGAACGCTTGTTGGTCAGTATGGGGCAATGCAGCGTGCATGCACCTCCGGGAGCCGAAGGTTTTGAAGTGGTCACGCCTCAGACGGAGATCATTGACCTGGGCACGCGTTTCTCTGTTGCGGTCAGTGACGTCGGCGCGACCGATGTACAGGTCATCGAGGGGCTGGCCGAAGTGCGGGCGACGAAAACGGTCACAGCCGATCCCGTCCGGCTGGCCGAACGTCAGGCTCGCCGATTTAGCGATGAAAGCGGGGATCGGCCGCAGTCAATCGAGTTCGATTCCGGCAGCTATCGAAAAACGCTACCCGATCGTGTTGTCAGCTACCGGGCAAAGCCAACCGAAGAGGGTGGTATCTCGGAACTGCAAAGCGTGACCGTCCAGCGTGACCATCGCGAGGTGACCATCCCCGTTGCCGACATGATCCGCGTTAAGGTGACCCACTTCTGTGGCACGGACATCGCCGGCACGTCCGTCCAAGTGGGTAATGACGTCGACCGGCTAGCGGGCTTAGAGACTGACACGCTGCTGTACACCGGAGTGCTAAATCCAGGAGGTTCGGTTGAACCCCTTGTTGATGATCCTGTACTCGCTGGTCCCAATGTCGAAGGTAAAACCACCCCTGGTCTGGCTGTTCAGTTCCGCAAACCGGTCGTCAATCGGCCTGGGCCCGATGTCGTGTTCTTTGAACTGCAGTCTGTCGTCAATCCTCCCGAAGGGGATGCGTTTCACGTCAGCCCGTTGAAGTTTAGCGAGGGGCTACGGTCTGTTTCCATTCGCAAATACGACATCACGATGACGTCGCGTGAAGCACAACAGCTAACATTGTTCGAGCCCTATTTTTTCCGCGAGTCGCCCTCCTGTCTCAAAGGTCTAATGACTGGCGAGGTGTATCGACGTCGTCCTTCGATGCGGTTTAGCGCATTGGCCGTGGGGATCGATCTGTCGGACCTGGGTTATGCGGACGGTGCTGCCGTTGACGGTTTGTTTTTCCAGGACGCGTTGGACGACTTCCATATCGTCGACCCTGTGTTTATCGCCGGACTGCCTTCGGATCAGGTTGAGGATACAAAAGAATGAGTCTCTATCGAGAAAAAGTTAGCGTCAATGACTCGCGGAGTCTTGATCCGCTCGGAGTCCGCGTGAAAGTCGTCACCGCTCTCGCGGTATTGATTCTGTTGGCGGCCGGCCGTGCCTTGGCAGTGGAACCGGTCATTCAGTGGCGGTTCGATGGTGAATCGCAAGCCGGGACCGAATCACAATCAGGGATATGGCTGGGCAAACCTGGTACCCTTGCCGATGGACCACGACCGCCCAAGTATCCGGGATTCGAGACGAACAACACGGCGATGTCCTTCAGCGGGCACGAGGGCGCGATTCAGATCAAGGACCACGAACGTGGCGGCGCCACGAACGTTCGATTCGGACACGGCGACACCTTCGCTTTTGAAACCTGGGTGAAATTCAGGTCCATCCGCGCAGGGCAAATCGCCTACGTGCTGGGAAAGGGGCGGCACCCCAAACATGGTGACGATTTTGGCGACGACAATCAAAATTATTCGATCCGGTTCCAGGGATCGGGGGGCGGCGCCCAAGTTGGCTTGCTGTTCACCAGCGAGCATCCGCAGACGAAGCAGCGCGCGTGGCATCGTTGGTGGAGTGAGGCCACCGTGCCGGGCGCTGGCTGGCATCATGTGGCGCTCGAGTTCACGTTCGGCAAAGGCGACAGTTTGCACGCCTGGATCGATGGCCAACCGGTCACGGGTAAATGGGACGAAAGCGGCGCAACCGATCTGCCGCCCGTCCAGGACGCCGACGATTTGATCATCGGCACTGGCTTTACCCGCGGCGCAAGCTCGTCATTTCAAGGCTGGCTGGATAACCTGGCGATCTATCGCTCGCCCTTGGATCCCGCCGACGTCGCCGAGCGTTACCGGTTTGTCCCGCTGCCGCCAGCGGTGACGCGGCAATTGATGACGTCTGGCAAGGTGCTGGTGCAGATCAGCGAGGACGGCGTTCCCGAAGCCAACAGCTGGCCGGAAGACCCGCAGGTCACCGAGGACTATCACGAAGACGTGTTCGGACTGTTCGAGCTTCCCCATAAATACGTTGCCACCGGTGTCCGCGGCGACCGCGCCAACCCATCGCACCTGCGTGCCTCGGCGATTGTGACCCTACCCGCAGGTAACCACCGGATCTTGGTCCGAGGCCGCGGTATGTGTCGGCTGTACATCGACGGCAAAAAATTGCTTGAGACTCCGCCCCGACCGCACGACCCCGGAGGCTACGAGCCGCTTTCGGTTCAGGACAAGTATCTCGATCTCGGTCCCGACTTTCGCTTTGCACCGCCGGGAAACCGTGATGCTTGGTGTGAATTCGAAACCTCCGGCGGCAAGCATTTCGTCATCCTGGAAACGCTGGTCGGTGGCATCATCGGTAGCAGCACATTCCGCCCCGAACTTGGTGAGACCGTCGTTGCCGTTTCCCTTGAAGGCAGCGAATCATGGTCGTTGCTCTCTCCTGGGGATCGCGAAGTCCGTTACACCGACGAAGGTTGGCAAGCGTATGAATCCGAGCGTCGTGAAAGGCTCGCCGAGATGAATGCTGCTGCCCGTGCGGAACGTCGAGCTGCCAATCACGACTACTGGAACCGTCGCCGCATCGCCGCCGCCGAGTGGTTGGCGGGCACCGACCAGGTCACCGTGCCTGAGCTGGCCCCCGGTTATCCCGCCCACAATGCGATCGATCATTTCATTGCCGCGCGGATCGTGGATGTCAAACGGGACTCGACCCAGTCCGCCACGGGTGACGTCGACTATTTCAAACAGATTCGCCCTCTACTGGAGTCGCGTTGCTACGACTGTCACCAGGGCGGCAAGGCTCAAGGCGATTTGCGTCTGGACGATCACGCATCCGTGTTGGCCGGCGGTGACTACGACGGCCCCGCCATCGTTCCCGGCGACATCGACGCGAGCGCATTGATTGATCGGATCACTTCGGACGACGAGGATGTCGTCATGCCACCCAAGGGTGATCGGTTGACGGACGAGGAGGTCGCTTTGCTGCGGCGCTGGATTGAGGAGGGTGCTGTATGGCCTCAGTTCGACGTCGACGATTTCCAGCCGACTCCGCTCGCGGATGACTTGCGTTTTCTCAGGCGTGTGACCCTCGACACCGTCGGTGTGCCGCCGACCGAATCGGAGATCACGGCGTTCCTCGATGACGAACCAGAAACGCGTCGTGCTGAGGTGATTGATCGGCTGTTGAACGATCCCCGCTGGGCCGATCACTGGATGGGTTATTGGTTGGACGTGCTCGCCGAGAACCCAAACATCCTCAACCCGACGCTCAACAACACCGGGCCTTTTCGCTGGTGGGTGTACGAGTCGCTGCTGGATAATAAACCTGCCGACCTGTTCGTGACCGAGTTGATTCGCATGGAAGGCAGCGAGCGGTATGGCGGCCCGGCTGGCTTCGCCACTGCGACCCAGAACGATTTGCCAATGGCCGCCAAGGGGATGATTGTCAGTTCGGCATTTCTCGGAGTCGAAATGAAATGCGCGCGTTGTCATGATGCCCCGTCGCATGTTTCGCTGCAGGAGGATTTGCTACAGCTTGCCGCACTGTTGAAACAGCAACCAATCAAGCTGCCCGAATCCAGCAGCGTGCCAATGGATCGGCTGAGTCACACGGGCCGCAAGCCACTGATCGAAGTCACACTGAAACCGGGAACCGTCGTACAACCGGCATGGCCGTTCGCCCGTTACTGCGATGAATCGGTCGCTGATGCACTGGCGGAACATCCACAAAACTCGCGAGACCGACTCGCTGCCCTGATCACCGCGCCGCAGAACGAACGTTTTGCCCAGGTGATGGTGAACCGCGTCTGGCAGCGACTGATGGGACGCGGTCTGGTCGCCAGTGTGTCCGATTGGGAAAAGGACGGTCCCTCGCATCCAGAATTGCTGCGTTGGCTCGGGCACCAGTTTGTTGCGTCCGGCTATGACATGCAGGCCGTCAGTCGACTGATCCTGAATTCTCATGCGTATCAACGTGCGACCGATCCGACGCTCCGCGAAACCAGTCCACTGTTTATCTCGCCGGCACCGCGGCGATTGACGGCCGAGCAGATTGTCGATTCCGTTTTCCACGCGACCGGTACTCCGTTTGATCTGGAAGAAGTCAGCTTGGACATCGACAGCGTTCGCGCGGTCGCGACCACCATCACGTTAGGCAAAGCACGACGATGTTGGATGCTCGCATCGAGTTCCAACGAACGGGATCGCCCCAGTTTGTCACTGCCGCGGATCACCGCCGTTACCAGCGTTTTGAAAACTTTCGGCTGGCGTGGGGCACGCCAGGATCCACAAAGTGTTCGCGACACCGAATCGAACATTCTTCAGCCAGCGATCCTCGCCAATGGCGTGATGAGTATCTGGTTAACGCGGCTCAGTGACCGACACGGAATCACACAGCTCGCACTGGAGGATCAGTCGGTCGAACAACTTGTCGATCGTGTGTTCCTCAGGCTGCTGACGCGGAAGCCGTCCAGCGAAGAGAAAGAGCGTTACGTCCGTTTCCTGTCCGATGGCTACGACACTCGCGTGATCCCCGAATCGCAACGAGTCCGGCCGACACCCGGCAAACGCGAGCCTGTTCGTTATGTCAGCTGGTCCAACCACGTCGATGGCCCTGCCAACACGCTGGCGGTGCAAAAGGAAGCCGACGCTCGCCGCGGCGACCCCGCAACCAATGCCTTAAACAACGACTGGCGTCTCCGCATGGAAGACATGCTGTGGGCCGTCCTGAATTCGCCCGAATGGGTTTACACGCCTTAGAAAATTCGTAGCGAAACTCGCCAAGAGTTTCGAGTTAGTAATACACCGCGTAAGTGTTGAAGTGCGTTTTTTAGCCACGGAGTGGCGACAGCAAGTAGCCTGGGGCGTAAGCCCCAGGAAAACTGCAGTTACCTCTCCACCGACGAAGTCGGGGGAGAGGTCGAGCACGCCCTTAAGGCGTTGCTCGGGTGAGGGGGCGACCGCGCTATCGGAGAGCGATCCGGTGCAAACGGCGATAGCGTCGCCATTGGTTTGCTCGGTCAGCCCCCTCACCCCAGCGTTGCTGAAGGCTCCGCTGGACCTCTCCCCCAACGAAGTTGGTGGAGAGGTGGCATAAAAGTTACGCAACCAAAAATCACGACAATAGCAAAGTCGTAGCAGTCCAGGCTTACGCCCCAGGCTACATGCTGACGTGCCTCCGGCACTTCAAAAATGACGCGTCGGATTACCAAGCCAACCGACTGCCATAAGCAAACGAAACCGTTTTTTGACCACAAAATCAGGCCCGCGGCTAGCGCCGTCGGCTCACGAGTTCATTCAACCACTGGATCACTCTTATGAATCGACGACACTTCCTTGCACAAACTGGCGTTTTGGCCGGAGCCTCGCTCGCTGGACGTCCGTCGCTTGCGTCCGAGGTGCTCGCGTCGCCGACCGCGATCAATGTCCCCACGGGCAAAGCCGAGCACGTGGTGTTTATCTGGTTGGGCGGAGGGATGGCTCAGGTCGATACGTTTGATCCAAAGAATCGCGGCAACTCCAAAGCGTCGCCAAAGCTCGCTGGCTCGGAGTACGACACGATCGACACCGTCGTACCGGGAGTGAAGTTCTGCGAACACTTGCACCGCACCGCAAAGCTCGCCGATCGCATGACCGCCATCCGCACGGTCAATCATCATCTAGTCGACGAACACGCCTTCGGCACCAACTTCGTCCATACCGGCCGTCTGATCAGCGGCAGTGTGACGTATCCCTCGATCGGTTCCATCATTGGGCATGTTCGCGGTGCCGTGAACCCAGACGTCCCGGCGTACATGTTGATCGGCTATCCCAACGTCAGCCGCGGTCCTGGTTTTCTGGGTGCCAAGGCAGGTTACGTTTACCTCGTCGATACCGATAGCGGCCCCGCTGGTTTCTCTCGCCCCGAGGACGTAACGGAACTTCGCGTCCAGCGGCGTCAGCAACTGCTCGCACCCCTGACCGACCGCGTCCCGGACGACTCGGTCATCGCGGAG
>TARA_R110002073_G_scaffold336544_1_pt1 | contig 11836 bp, 10 predicted proteins | sample TARA_R110002073 | Tara Oceans TARA_R110002073 (sample SAMEA4397174) | marine metagenome | biome: Polar Biome; feature: [DCM] deep chlorophyll maximum layer (ENVO:01000326); material: water (ENVO:00002006), including particulate matter (ENVO:01000060) such as... | depth 40 m
GCGCTCATCGAAAATCTAGCGGGACGTGAGTTGGCGAGTGCTTACTCTGAAAGAGTTCGTACTATCCTGTGCACAAGGATCTGCTCCCTAGGAATGTGACAGCGCCACGACTTTGAGAGTTTGCACCATCCTGATGGCTCCGATGGTCCGTCCAGTATTCCGTTGTTATTGATATCGATGAACGCTGTAGCAGCATTTGCGAATCGGGGAATGCGGAATTGTCCACGCTCACCGACGCGGGTATTTCGGTCATGCCGGGACCCAAGGGGCGGGTTCCAGGGCATAGTATTCCAAGTGCTGTCCGAAGTGTCGGCTCTTAGCATTTTTCTCAATAGACCCTGACAACGTACCCTGGTCTAGAACGCGAACAAGGTAGCTGAAGTCTCCAGGGGGCCGGATGTTCGGCGGTGAAGTGTGTGCGTGGCTTATCGGCACCGAAGGTGCTTTGTTGCGGTGTTTCTTTGCCCGAGAACTTGCCTGGGTCGTCGCGCTGAGAGTCTTGGTTCGGTTCGAACCGGAGTGAACCGGTTTGGTTTGATTCGAGGATTTATGATCATCTAATTGGGAGTCCAGAAGGGCGGCACAGGAAAGTCAACGCTCGCTCAGAATGTCGCGGTTGCACTGGCAAGGAAGGTTGTTTTCATTGGTGTTCAAACGCGGTTATTGCGCTCGCCCCTTGTTGCGTTCGGAGCGTTGGCTGAAGTGGACCTCGCTCTCCTGGCGCTTGCGCACGCCGCATAGGCTAGGTGTTGGTCGTACCTTTGTTGCCATGCTTCCTGGACGCATCTGGGACGCCATCTCTGACAATCATCTTCGTTTTTTTGTGTCGAGCCTGTCTCATGCTTTGGGAATGGCACCCAAACGGCTCGCTTCACAGCTGGGCCGCGAGCTTTGGCAAACCCTAGAGGAAGGTGTGAGCAGCTCGATTCCTTCGTCACCCATCCAGGCCATTGGCGAAAACCCATGCTCGTCTGCACGGCGTTTGCTGCGTCGACACTGCATGAATGCTCCGAGCTTACGATGCACCGTATCGATAATCTCCTCTGGCACGTTGGTCGAGAAGCCAAACCAAAATATATGGTTCTGCTTGCTGTGGCGTATAGCCAGCATCCAGCAATCGCTTAGTTCTTGCGTACCGTCCTCGTGCTTGCGCTGAAGTAGTTCGCTCGGCACTCGTGCGCTGCTTTGGGATGCGCGTGTTCGCTTCTCTCGCGTCATCTCGAGTTTCGTTGCCCGATGCAACGCTTGTCCGATTCGTGAAGTTACCTCCCATGCCAGTGCCCTTCCTTTGGATGTTGCATGATAGCAGCCGTCGGATTGCCTCCGTTGTCAGATTTGCATTGGCGTGGGCGTCCATCGAGCATGGGCAAACGCAAAGGCACGCATCGCAAACTCTCTTTGGCCGAGGCTGTCGCACAGGTTGACAAGCTAGAGGCGATGCTCGCACGCAAGACATGGGCCCCAACGACAAGCATACTTATCCCCAGCATCTTGATGTCGGCAGACGCGCTGCTTAAGCAGCTTCGCTACCAAGCATACAAAAGTCGAAGTGACGCGCTACTGCAAGCACAGGTGGAGCGGCTCGAAATGCTCTGCTCCAACTTCAAGCGACAACGCTAGCGTCGTGAACTTGTGGTGAGGCCTCAACTAGCGCCAGGGCTAAGTATTTCTCTTGGCAGTGGCGTGCTTGGTGGCGCGGGCCATTCTGCGGGGCTCAAGTTCCCGGCGCGCTTTGAACGCTAGGGTTTGAAATCCCGAGTTCTGATTTCGGGGAACTAGTTCAAATCGGTACGCGTCAAAAAACATTGTCAGATCCTAGTCCTGTGGCGCGTCAAGACTGCATGACCGCTACCGAACTCAAACCTGCTGGCCCAACATGGACGCAAACCCTGCTCGTGCTAAAGGCGATTCTTCTGGGCCGTAGTCTGCAATCTCGCTCGTCCATCGTGCGAGCACAGATTCGGGAAGCAGTCGCTCAGACAGCGGCAAAAGTGGGAACTAAGTCTTGGCACAGGCAACTCTTCTATCGATTGCTGGAAGCTGAGTTCTGCCGAGACGATGATACGTGCATTGCTGTGCGGCGAGCGGCCAAATCCCTCTCGGGAAACAGCGGTGTCTTTGAACTCTACATGCGAGCTCACGGCGCCACCAAGCCTCGAAAGAGTCTGCACGGAATCCAACATTGCGTCATCGCCGCGGAGAACACATCCGGGATAAGCGTAGCCGAGACGATCATGGCAGCTGTTGGCATTTGCGACGAGGATCTCTCGGATGCCAATGATCGCTTCCTCTACAACACGACGCTCGACGCTCTCTTAAAGAAGCACGGAGTGATCTATGTCGTCGATGGCAGCGGGGAATAGCGTGAAATTGGAGGTGAGAACGAATCGTACTTGGCGTGCAACATTGCGATCGCAACCGCTTCAAACTGCGCGGCGCTATAGCGCAAACTTCCGAGCATATGAAGATAGTGTGCCGCGTTGTCCTACCCATGATGTATGGTCATCTCCTATCGAAAGAACGCAGTGGGAAATCTCTGATTCCTACTTGTTCTTACGACTTAAACTAGCCTAATCCACCTTGCACCTGGGGAGCACTGCGATATGGACGATGATAGGTTTGCCTCTGGGACCGGCTCGGCATCCGGCCCACAGAAAAAGACGGAGAATGCTCGCACGATGGCGGGTTTTACGGGCGGTGTGTTTGCGCGCGAGCCCATGTCGGGAGCAATTGCCCTCACGCGCTACGAATCTGCGTTGCGCGACGCGGCGTGCGTGCATGCGCGAGACCGGGTGTTCGTGGCTTTCATCGATAGCGATGGCTCGAACTCGCAGTCCCGTGTGTTCGCGCCCGGCGAGTCGATTGTCTTTGGGCGCCATGAACAAGCTCGCTTGCATCACTCGTCGATGGACGTTTCGTTGCGGCATGTTGCGATCGCGGTAGCGCCATCTTCGACGGCCGAGGCGCCGCTCATCCGAATGTGGGATTTGGCGACGGAGCGTCCATTCAAGACGGAAGACGGTATGGTTTCCAAAGCCGTTACCGCAGATGGGCCGGTGTTCGCGAGCGTTGGGGCGGTGCATCTCGCGGTGATTCCCCTCGGAGTGCTACCCGAGAAGCTGCCCATGGGCACACGTGCCCTGTGGAAGGCTCTGCCGGCCCGTGACGTCCTCTCTCGCGTGGCAGGGGGCTCTGCGGTCCGTCCGGTGCCAGAGCCTCAAGAGCGCCACCCTGGGCGGATCACGAGGGTCACGAGGATACCCTCTGCTGCCGCACCGCAAGATTGCGCGCCAGGCATGGCCATCGCTGAGCTCTGCCTCACAAGTGATGAGGCCAGCCGCACGTATCGGATCTCATTGGAAGCTCTGGAGCGCGGCATCTTGATTGGCCGCTACGCTCGTTGTCTCTCGATCGCGGGGGAGCTCGAATCGCTCTCTCGTGTGCATCTGCTCATCTCGAAGATTGGCAGAGACGTCGTCGCTATCGACACTGCATCGACGTTTGGCTCGACAAGGTCCATGGAGCGGGCGTTTGAAACCGCCGTACTTGCCGAGCACGACAAGATGCTACTCGCGAACGCGCTGCTCGTGGAGTGGCGCTACGATCGATTGGTGTTTGCGTAGCGCCAGCTAAGGCTGCTCACCACCCATGGCCATCCGACTGGAAGTGTCATCTCGGTGCTCGTGGCCAAGGAAGGTGCGTCTTAATCGCAGTTGAACTCGGGGACGACAACGGCGAGACAACACCCACGCTTCACGGACGAGCCCAGTGAGGGCTTTCTACTATGGGATGAGATTTTGGTTCGTGACGAAGTAGTCGATGGCTTGCTCCACAGGGGCAACGAACGACGCATAGACCTTCTCCGTGCTGTTTGGCCACTTATTATATTCTAGGTAGGAAGTCGTCTCACGAGGGCCGTCTCTGAATTCAAGAGTCAGGCCTGGCGGAGGAGTTGCTGAGATGGTTCGTACCGCTCTCCAGCGCGCTCGGCGAGAGTCATCCTGCGTCCAGATGTGGCAGCGAACCTCGGCGTCTCCTTTTTCCTTTGTCACTACTCCAATGTGCACATCATCGAAAAACGTCGCTTGCACATTGTTATCACCCTGCCTAGTGACGCTGTCCCGCTGCAACGCATTCGCGAGATAGCGCTCAAAGTGATCCATAAATTCTGTTCTGGTCATTACTTGTCTCTCCTTACGATTGGTTTGCTCGCACCTCTGCGAGAAGTTCTGTAGTTGCCAATGCCTCCTGCAGCCACAGGCGAAGGCTGTGCACCGGGGGCGGGAGTTCGTAGCCGTGAAAGTGGCAGGCGCGGCTTAGGCGGGTCCAAGTGCCGTAGGCCTTGCGAGCGTCGTTGCGATTTGAGAGTAGGTGCTCGAGGCACAGAAACTGCGCCGTGAACTCCATGGCCTCCGGCTGAATCCTGTGGGTTCGAAGGAATTGTCCGAGGGCGGCTTCTAGCCCTTGCCGGCCAACAAGGGCCGTTGCCCGAAGCCGTGTCCCTAGGTAAAGTTCTGGCCCTGGCTCAAGAAGGTTCATGGCGGCGAGAACCAGTGAACTGGGCGAGTCGGCTATTGCGTTCGTCACGCGTGAGCCTCTTCTAGGTGCCGAACGAGTTTGCGAACTCGGCTTACGAGGGACTTTAAATCACCCTCGAACAAATGATGAGGGTTGATCTCGTCAAGAACCGGCTCATGGTTCCCAAGACTGCGTCGAAGAGCTTCCGCAACGTCCGCCGACTTGGCCTTCTTATGGGCCAGTCCCATAACAGCTAGGCCAATGAGCTGGCGTGTCCCTTGGGCTTTTCGCACAAGCTCTCCGCCCGTCTCTTCGTGTCCAACTTTGTTAATTGCGATCTTCTGCGCAGCAGCCTCTACAGCCAAACGGCAAAATCCTGGCACCATACGTGCCAATAGGTTGTTTGGAATGGCATCCGGAGTCTCCAAAAGTTTTACGGCGTCGTTTAGGTATTGTTCGGATGGCCAAAGAACGTTCTTGAGTTCGACCTTTGAATCGCTGGCGCGGTTCACTTGAATGCGCCCCGCAGGAATGCGAAGGCGTGCGAGAGACTCGGTGAGTCGCGGGTCATGGGTGAAGACCACCACTTGGCGCGTCTGCGAAACTTCGCCAAGCACAGTTGCAAGCCCGTCGACCTTGTGCGGGTCCATGCTGTGCACCGGGTCGTCAATGACTACAAAGCCAAAAGGCGTTTTGTCGGAGAGTACGCGTGGCAAGAAGAGCGAGAGCGCAAGAGCGTTGAGTTCGCCCTGGCTCATGATCCCAAATGCCGATCGGGACTCTTCTGAATCGTCGACTTTCGTGTCCAGCACGAGCTTTCGCATTTTCCCTTTCGAGTGTAGCGAGGGCAGGGAGAGGCTCACGTTACTGCCCTGGCGCAGGGTTTCCCACACCGAACAAATTTGCTCGGCCAAGGGCGTAAAGCGCTTCTCACGCAGCGAAACCTCGGCTTGGGAGAGCCAGTTGTGAGCTGATTTTAGCTGCGGCCCACGCGTGTGGTCCTCGGCATCGAGCGACACTTGTGCTTCGTCGACAAAGGCCTGCACGACGGGAAGAACCTTGCGCCACGGGGCATCGCGCTCACTTAAGATTTCGGTCGCTCGTGCTTTGGCGTGAGTAATCACGGCGCGAATCGCCTCTTGGTGCTCGCAGGCAAACTTCACACGTTGCTCTGGCGATGCGCTGGGCTGGGAAAGGCTCGACCTCCACACTTCGCACAGGGCTTGGGCGTCATTATCGAGTTCAAGAGCGCGAATCGCCGGCAAGTTTCCAATGCTCGCCACCTGACACTGGGCCAGCAAGGCGTCGTTCGCCTGGCTCACAGCCGCCTTGGCATTCTTATATTGTGGAGCCCTGCTAACGGCATCGTCCGCCCGCTTCCTTGCTTCAATTCGCCAAGCAGCGTCGAGCTTCGCCTCGCTCAAACAAACCGGGCATGCATCGGGCTCTGCTTCTGTGGCGCTCGAATGTTCGTGATAGTCGAGGCTGGCTTTGAGAAGCTCCGCAAGCTTTGCGGCTCGACCAGCGTCGCTGCGTTCCTGTTCGTCGAGCACACGATTGGCCGCGCGAACGTTTTCGCACAACACTGCTAGTTCTTCCGTTGCAGGGAAGGTGAGTTGGCGTATTTGCTGAAGCTGGGTCGCGTCTCTATCGGCCGACGGCACAATTGAGAGCTGTTTGCGCAGCTCGGGAATACCCCAGTTGGCTTCCTCCAAGGCATCGACGCAAGCGTTCGCTCGTGAGTCGTCCAGCGAATCGAGCATCGGCCGAAGTGCCTCGGCTTTCTTGCTCAGCTCCGACTGCCGATCCGTATGAACCTTGGCCGCCTGGGATAGCCGGCGCTTCGCATCTGTGAGCTCCTCAAGTCCTAATAGTTCTGAGACCGAATCGAAGAGCTCGCTTGGTGTGGTTGCGATGAGCTTACTCAAAGAACTGCAACCAAGGAGCGGGTCATACATGGAGATTACATCGAGACCTGGAAATGCCGTGAGTGGTAGCCTGTGTTCAGCCCCATTCGAGGAATCGATCGAGCCTGCATTTGAGCAAACCCATGCTTCGCTCTTCTTCAGACTTGTGCTACCGGCGGCCCATGTGCGAGTTGCGGTATACTCAACCGCTCCAGTTGCATCGGCAAAGCTCGCACAAATCCTTGGGGCTCCTTCATAGTGTATGTTTTTCCAGCCGGTCTTCCATTCCTTGGCCTTGTCCACCCAACGTGCCGACGAGTCGGTTAAGAGATTTTCTAGCGCTTCAGCGATGCTTGACTTGCCAGATCCGTTCCGCCCCGAAATGATCGTGAGGCCCGGACCTGTCGGGAGTTCAAGACACGCTGGTGCTCCAATGCCTTGATAGCCTTCTACCGTTAGCGACTTGAGGAAGAGCATGGGCGCCGTCGTCTTAGGGACCACAGCCTCAGCTTCCTCCTCGACAGTGTCCTCCTCCGCATGCTTCCCAAGCCGGTCCTCACAGGCCGCCAACACGAAGTCTCGCTCTGCTGGGCGTAGGGCCTCGTCATTGAGTGTTTGCTCGCTGATAAGATCGAATAGTTCTTTGTTCATGGTGTCTTTCAAGTCTCGATGAGCGCCCTTGTCCTGACGCACTTGCGCGCTTCCGCCCTCGGGCTGCATCGCCTGTTGAACGAGACGCACCACTGCGCGCGAATCTGACAGCAACACGCTGCAGCTGCTCGCCCCCCGACGCACAACCTAGATAGTCTAATCAATAAACCACGAACGTACTAGATGACGACTAGCCGGCAGACTCCTAGTGATGGCGTGAGCCGAAACATTCTTAGTTGCAACAGGTAGTGTTGCGCAGGTGCGATGCACGAGGTGGAACGCGGAATCAGCGCTGACTGTTGAACACCAAATGTGCTTCCAATGCCGTAGGGGTAACGTGGAGCAAAACACCCCTTCTGCTTGCAAGTTTGTGGGGCAAAATCGGCGATTCCAAGATCGCCCCGACAGGCGCGCGAGCTCTTACGTCACGACGTTTGTACCTGCAAACCCATGACTGTCATACTGTGTGACTAAGTAAAACTCGCATTGCTGTGTTTAATTAGAGGACAAAGCACCCTGCCGCCACCCGTAGGAAAGCAGCGAGGGTTCCTCTGGCTCAAGACTCCTGCCGCCACCCGTAGGAAAGCAGCGAGAAGCCCCTGGCAGCCCTGCCGCTACCCGTAGGAAAGCAGCGAGAGCTAGATGCTGGTTGCTTGCAGGGCAACTGAGAGCCAGCGTTCCTGAAGTCCTCCATCGAAGAACAAGACGCATCGCAATATCAAATTCTGACAAGGCCATTAAAACGAATCGTCATTTCTTTTGGCGCGAACACCGACGCAGCATGCAGCGCGGTCTGCAATCGCGGCGCCTAATAAGTGTCGAGTTATAGAAACTGCTCTCAGAGAAATACCGGTCTCTACATCTGCGGAATCTCGACGACCTAGATATACTCATTCAAATGGGGCGCGGGTGGCGACGGAAAGTCGGCACCCTTGGTGCCTCGCACGTTTGTTCAACGAGGTGAGTAGACAGCATGCTGGAGTTCTTCGACAACGCGGCTTTCCAACAGACCTTCTGGCCCGTCGCGGCCATCCTTCTTTTCTTTGGAGCGCTTGTATGGGCTGCTAGGACACGCTTTAGAGGTAGTTTGACATGAACGATTCGTCCCGGATGACATGGTTCATCCCTGCTCCAAGCTTGCTACCCGCAGGCAGAGCATCGCTCGACCTTGGACTCATGCGAGCTGAGCGATTCTACCGAGAACTCGCAGTACCCGGCATTGGCGGGATTTGGTTTACCCGGCAAGTGTCGTGGTCGGTCGGTGCCTTGGCTCTGGGTTCCGACCTTCCTGGAACCATAAATCCAGCCACTCTAGCTCGCGCCATAGAAGCTCTTGCAAACAAAGTCCTGTACGACAAAGTAGATAGTCGGGCATTTGTTCGCCAGCCTGATGAATGCTGCTGCCGATGGGGCTGCCGTGGGTGATTGGCTAAAGGTCTCGAATCGTAACGAGACCAGTGGCCGCACCGAGAGGTCGTTCTCGAAGTGCATCGTTCGAGTTGGAACGGATCCTGACAGTGACATTGTGCTTCCGACGCAAGCTGATTCTTGTGGCCAACATATTGAAATCGCCCTGAAGAATGGCGGCCAAGTCGTGCTTCGAGCTGTTGATGGCAGAACAAGCTTGAACGGTAAGCTCATCACCGGCGAGGCGCGACTTGTTCCAGGCCAAGTGTATGACATCACCTTGGGTACTTCGGAGCACTTTCGCTTAGAAGTTCGGGGCGCGATAAAAACTCAAGTTGAGAACGTAGGTCGAAACGCTTCTATCTCTCATCAATCGACCAAGCGTTCGTTTGCCGCGTCGGCGCCTTTGGATGCTGACGGGAGGCGTCCGTGGGTGCAGCTGCAGGTCTTTGATGGTAGCTCTCGGTCGGGGCTCGTCTCGTATTCACAGCAGGTCGTTCGAATTGGGACCGCTCTTGGGAGCGACGTTGTGCTCCCAAGGGCAAGTGGTATCGCTAACCGCCATTTAGAACTTCATCAGGGACGAGGACAGGTGCCGAAGGTGGTGGCGCTTGCTGGAGGCACCTGGATTGACGGTGAAAGTGTGGAGCGAGAGCTGCTTAAGGAAGGGCGAGCCGTTATCCTTGAGTTGGGAGTTCGGGGCGGGCTCTGCTTGGAGGTTCGTCTGATTGGGCGTCTGCAGCGCCAGGTTATCCCTCCGGGGCTGTTTAGGCTAAATCGCGATGCTATGGAACTTGAGGTTTCTCCGGCTGGCTCCGTGCTAATTCCGGCTCCCAAACCCCAAACTGGGGCAAACGCCGTTTCAATACTAGTTGATGATCTAGGCAGTTCCGCAACACAGGCGGAGTACTTCTGCCAGGACACAATCTCGATTGGTCGCGCTCGGGATTGCGATGTAGTTATCGCTGCCAAGCATCAAGGTGTCTCGGAGCGTCATCTTCGAATTGCCTGCCGAGCGGGTGGTGTCTGGGTACACGATGAGAGAAGCGTCAATGGGACCTTTTGCGATGGAGAGGCGATCTCGAGATTTGAGCTGCCCGAGAGTGGTGCCATCGAGCTTGAGCTAGGTCGTGGTGGCCCGATCGTTCGTGTGTGGCAAGGTCATCGCAGTTTAGACAACATCAACAGTAGGCAGGTGAAGACGAGACGTTCGCATCATAAGGAACCTGTGATTGGCAAGAGCAACTCCATTGCACTGCCGAGTAGCCCCAGTCCATCAGGTGCCGCTGAGAGGCTTGGGCGGTGGAATAGGGGAAGGTATACACTATCGCATACAGACCAGGCATCTGTTCCCAATCCGAGCATCGTTGGATCCATTTTGGATAATCAGGGTCGAGAAGAGAAGGGGAGCGAAGACGTTGATACAAGCTGTCTTAGAGAGGAAAAGCCGTCTGATTACTCAACTGCTTCCGAACGCGATCCGGAAGGGGCCAATGACGATTTTGCGAAAAGTAGCGTCGCGCCAGCTTCCACTCATAAAGCTGTGGAGAGGATGGAAGAACTCTTACTTCTCGGGGTTCGTCAGTACAATGAACGGGAGTTCGATGAGAGTCTGATTTCACTGCTTCAAGGACACGAACTCGTCCCTGAGGACAAGCGCATCTGGCGAGCCTTGGCTCGAGTGCACAATGCTCTCGGGCGATTATCCGATTCAGAACGCTTCTATGCACTGATCGCCGACAGAGATCCTCTTCCTTCAAATCTTGGCCGACTACGGGCGGCTAGAAACAAAATTGAGGCAGCCCTGGTGCTTTCTAGTGAAGTCGCTTGCGATGGGGCAAAGGGCGATTCCGCCGAGGAGAGGACTTCCAGCGGAGCATCTAGGGCACAGATACTTGATACATCTTCAAGCGAACTAACCGATGGGCTGGACATCAATTCGATAAAAGATGAGGCACCTGTCGAAGCGGGGCCCGCACCGGAAGGCTGGTCTCTGGACTTTGGTGCGCTGGAGTTGACGGTCTTGATCATGGCTCTTGTTCTTACGCCCGCGCTTGAACCTGAAACAGGTAGCTATGTCTTGGCCTACATCTATGCAGTGTTGGGTCTAGCGGTCTTAGCTGCGATATTCAAAATAGCGGCAGTAGAAACATCTAGGGTGCTCTTTGGAACTCCTGTCACATCGATACGTTCTCCTGCTGCCTCTGAATCGACGAACATGCATGGGTTCAGCAGACATGCCAAGAACTCGCGCACAAGTAGATTGGATGAGCAGTCTATTGAGAAAGTGAACTGGGTTGATGCTACATCTGAGGCCAGCAATCCCAACTCTCGTGTAAGTGGTGCCCAGAGTGAGTCCGAGGCAAGAGCCGTGCAGTTGCGACGTCCGATAACGCTTCCAACACTAGAGCGGCTCGTAAGTAGTGGTTGCAAGGGGCCGGCAACGCTGGAAACATACTTCACTAAAAAGGACCCTGTGCGGAATGAAATACGACGCAGACTTCTGAGGGCAGACAAGAATGTAAGGGTTGCCGTTGCGTGGTTTACGGACCGCGAACTCTACGCGACTCTCTTGAACTTGCAGGAGCGCGGCGTGCTCGTCGAAGTAATCGTCACGGATGCCGCAATCAACGAAGACAACAGGAACTTGTCCGCGTTGGCACGTCTAGGCTTTTTCGGCACCGTTGGGAATGAAGAACAACAGGAGTTAATGCACATGAAGTTCTGTGTCATTGACTATGACACTGTTATCAGCGGCTCAGCCAATTGGACGCATGCTGCATTTAACAAGCATCGAGAGGAAGTCACGGTCATTTCGGGGGTTCCTAGTCGCGCCATTGAGTTCCTTGAAGAGTTCGAACGGCTTCGAGAGGTGGCGTTTGTCACCTCTCGTAGCTGAGCCCCTCGTGTAATAGTTGGGAGGCGCGACGCGAATCGGTCCAAGGGATGCGAAGTGCTCCGAGAACTGCGTCAGAACGCACAGCGGTCTAGCTTGATTCTTGGCTTCCACGAGAAACAGTGTGAGGTGATATCTCACTCTTCGTGTAGCATTACAAACAAACACGGACTAAGAACATCACGTCAGACTTATTCTTACTACGACTTAAGCTAGCCTAATCCACCTTGCACCTGGGGAGTACTGCGATATGGACGATGATAGGTTTGCGTCTGGGACGGGCTTTGCCGGCGGTCCGCAAAGGAAGACGAAGAACGCCATGACGATGGTGGGGGGTGCTGGTGGGGTATTTGCGCGCGAGCCAATGGCTGGCGCGATGGCGCTCACTCGCTACGAGGCGGCGCTGCGTGGTAAGCACTCGCCAACTCACGTCCCGCTAGATTTTCGATGAGCGCAC
>TARA_R110002073_G_scaffold154287_8_pt1 | contig 11834 bp, 7 predicted proteins | sample TARA_R110002073 | Tara Oceans TARA_R110002073 (sample SAMEA4397174) | marine metagenome | biome: Polar Biome; feature: [DCM] deep chlorophyll maximum layer (ENVO:01000326); material: water (ENVO:00002006), including particulate matter (ENVO:01000060) such as... | depth 40 m
CCACGGTCGCTGCTGCGAAAACCATCGGTGTGCACTTGAGGTTCGCTCGCGAGCGTGCTTGGGTCGAGCGGCAGCGGAGCAAGCCAACCATCCCGACGTACCTTGCGTCCGGTCGGATTCTTACGCTTGGCACGCTGTTTTTTACGAAGCGCCTCGACCGGAGTTTCGCGAGTGTTCTTTGCCACTTGTTCGCGAGGAATGGGCTTCAAATCGAATGCCGCTGAATCTATTTGTCTACCTTTTCCCGATTCGATACGGTCATAGGCCGACGTATGCGGTGAGTGGTCTGGGGAATCCGTCATCGCTGCCCGCACCGGATTCAGATCGACGTACATACTGCAGGCCAACAGACCGGTTTCGTCGACGATTCGCTGTGCTTTGAAACGACCTTCCCAGAAATGCCCCGTGCATTCGTCGACTTTGTTAGCGCGGCGAGCAATCGGCTCGGACAATGCTCGCATGAACCAGGAAATATCCGCCAGACGTTGCCGGATCGTCTTTAGTCGCTGCTTGTCACGGACGAGCGTCTGGACGTCATTTTCGGTCGGTTCGGCAAGATGTTCTTCGAGCCGATGTCCTGGAAACACTTTCAGCCAACGTAGGGCAACTTCGGTGTCGGACCATTGGGCCAAAACATCAGGCCGATTGCGGAGAATCACGTGCACGTGACTACTCATGATTGAATAGCTGAGTACGTCAACCGAAAAAACAGATGCGAGCGATTCCAGTCGTCTACGAATCCACTCTCGACGGTAAGAAAAGTCCTTACCGGTAACAAAATCGACACCTGCCAGAAAGGCACGGCGGACGCACCGCTGTGTCACGTGGACGATACAAACTTCGTCGGGGCTGAATTGTTCAGCTCGGGGCGGCCGTGGCATCAGGGCACCTCCGCGTGTTCGAGGGATGATTCAGATACCGGTATTAGAGCAAATTACAAACTCGTGTCAAATTTAGGTGCCTGGCACCTAATGCTAGTTGGTGCCTGGCACCTAATGCTAGTTGTCATCCAGCACAGAAAAGCCCCTAGTTGCCGATGCCCAGCTTGACCTTCGAGCTTTGCGTGGAAAAGCCCGCTCTGATATGATTCAGTGAACAACCAGTACCACCTATTGGCCATTACCACCTATTGGCAGCGCGTGCTATTTTCCCCCCTTTCGTTTCCGCAGTCCCCTCTTAGTCAACCACTTACCCGAATCCTTTTCACGCTCCGTTAACTCTATCCGTGTAGATTGCATTTTCAGCACAGCGTGAACGTTCCGTTCCCCACAATCCAACAATCCAATTTTGCCCCTACCAAAGTCCACCAACAACATCACGATCTCCCCCGATTTGCACACCGTTCGCTACATAGCTTACGTTGTTCTACGGCTACTTCGCCGACAGCATTTGCCCCCTCGACTGCATCCCGGACGTGATCTCCTGATTCGATCCTTGAGCCTCCTATGGCGTCGGACACTCCCGGCCACCCTCACAAACCAAACGAGTCAACGCAGCAAAAGAATTTGCCGGGGCTAAGTGGATGAAAAAGTTCGACAACATGGTACTCGACGACCTGATCGCAGCCTACTTGGACGAAATGGAACAAGGCCGCAAGGTTGCTCCAGAGCGGTTCATTGCACGTCATCCTGAGCTGCGTGAGCCGTTTTTGCGATTTGTCGCGCAACACATTCAGGTTAATGGCTCCACGCCGCTGACAGGCAATGCGGATGAAACCTCCTTTTCGAATGATACGCCGCGAAACATCAACGAGCCAACCGATGTTCCCCGTCAGCTGGGCCGCTATCGCGTGATCCGCACGCTGGGCAGCGGTGGTATGTCAGTCGTCTATGAAGCGATCGCTTCCGATAGCTCCGAACCGGTCGCCTTGAAAGTGCTCCATGCCGCGGCCGCGAATGACTCGGGGATGCGGAAGCGTTTTCGGCGCGAGGCCGAGACGATTCGGTCACTGAATCACCCCCACGTCGTTCCACTTCGCGATTTTGGGACGCACGATGGAACCTCGTTCCTTGCCATGCAGATGATCTCGGGGGAAACGGTTGCTCAACAAATCAGCGACGTTAGAAAAGACAGAAGTCAATTTGGCGAACCCGACGACGATAACGACGACGACGCAATGACGGACGATGCGATCACGAATGCCATCTCTGATGACAATGCAGGCAACCCAGACTGGACCATGACGGACATCGCATCGGCGATCGCGAACATCGCCGATGCGCTGGATCACGCCCATCGTCGAGGAGTCGTCCACCGCGATGTAAAACCCTCGAACCTGCTGATCGATTCTGATCGCAAGGTATGGCTGACCGATTTCGGCCTAGCCTCGGCCAACGAAGCGCAGACAGTGTTGACTCGCACCGGTCAGATCATCGGGACTCCCCACTACATGAGCCCCGAGCAGGCTTCGGGCAGTGCCAATCGGATCGACCATCGCACTGACATCTATTCTTTGGGCGCAACGCTCTACGAATGGGTAACCGTAAAACGACCGCACCAGGGCGACCGGTTTCACGTGTTGCTCGAGATCGTCAGCGGCCGACTGCAACCGCCCTCGAAAGTGTGCGAGAGCGTGCCGGCGTCGTTGGAAGCGATCATCATGCAAGCGATGTCGCAATCCCCGGCGGACCGTTACACGTCGGCTGCAGAGATGGCCAACGATCTGCGAAGGTTCTCATCGGGCATGCCCATCCACGCGCGTCGCCCTGGGCGTGCAGACCAAGCAGTACGCTGGTTGGTGCGAAATCCAAAGACCTCGATTGCCTCCGCCCTTGGATTCGTGTCGGTCGTCTTGGCGGTGATCTTGACCCAGTCGCTTGCGAGTTGGCGATTGTCAAAGCTGAACACGCGGTTGGCCGCCAGCACCGCGACGCTCGAGCACACCAACAACCAGCTTGCCGAAACCAACTCGCACCTGTATCGAAGCCAATCCGAACTACGCCGTCACCTCTATGTTGCTGACATGGCGTCGGCCTACCGAGCTTACGCGCAGCAGGATATTCGGGCGGTCCATCGATTACTCGCTCGCCAAGTTCCAGGGCCAACGTCTCGGGTCTCGGACGAATTTGATCAACGAGGCTTCGAATGGTGGTTACTTAAGAACCTATCACGTCCGCCCGAAGTGTTGACACTGGGCAAACATGACGGCCCCGCCACCGAAGTCGCGTTAAATCCATCCGGAACCGACCTGTTCTCGGTGGGCGAGGACGGTTGGGTTCGCCACTGGGACATCCTTTCAGGTCGCGAGATTCACCAATGGAGCATCGGGGGAAGCCTCGACGCGATCGCCCTTTCAGCCGACGGATCAAAATTGGTCACCGGCAGCAACGTTCCGACCGGATTGAATCCGGTCACGTTACGCGTCGCCAGCACGGGCGAAGTTGCGGCACAACTGCAAGGCCACGAGTATTCAGTGGAATCCGCCGCATTTTCGCGTGATGGAAAATGGATCGCCACCGCAGGACGTTACCACCAAGTCTTGCTTCACGACGCGCATGGACAACTGCACGCTCGTTTGACGACCGGATCACGAAATGAATCGCTCTGTTTTTCACCGGATAGCGAACAACTCGTTGGGATCTTCCGCGAGGAAATTGACGGAGACCATTGGCATTCGCTGCGGTCATGGACCGTGCCCGATTTAGAGCCCGCTAGAATCTGGGAGTTCAATTTCAGTCCGTTGACGTTCGCATTGTCCGGCAATGGAAAGCGAATGATCGCTGCCGACTCCGCAAATTGGGCCCTGACGCGATGGCGTGATTCACAGCGAATAGACAGCCGAGGGGAGATCCACGGACGCATTCGCTGCGTCGCGATCAATCATGATGGCAACCGTGTCGCGGCAGGTTGCGACAATGGAATGATTTATATTTGGAAGATTGAAAGCGGCAAAGCAAACAGCGACCAACCACCGCCCCGCATCATCAACACCGACGGTCACAAAATCACCAGTCTTGTTTTTTTTGAGGACGATCGGATCCTTGCCAGCTGTGAAAATGGAATGTTGCAGGCTTGGTCGCTGCAAGAGTCCAAGTTCCAGCATCCGCCTTTCGGCGCATCCACTCGCGCGATCACACGGCGACCGACCGACTGCGACCACCTGTTTTTACGAGGCGACCATGGAGGCATCGAGCGGTTCGATTTGTCGACCCTGGACAACGGGCAGATCGCCCACGTCGATTCCGACAACCAATACAAACTAGCGGTAACACCGGATGGAATGATGATCGTTGCAGCAGCACCCGATCAGCTGGTCGTTGTATCGGCAGCAGACGGAAGTGAATTGCATCGAATTGACACGACAATGAGTGGAAAGGATTGCCGAGGGCTACGTTTCGTCGACCAAGGGCGGCGGTTGCTCGCGCTCTACAACGACCGTTTCCGTCAGTACGAAACTGCGAATTGGGAGATGATCGATGAGATCATGTTGCCCAACTCAAGTGCTCGAGAAATCATTTCCTCGCCAGACGAATCCGTGGTGCTCGTCGTCACGCAGGACGCGTTGCTGTTCTACGACGTAAAAACGCTTCAACCGAAAAACGTTTATCCGAGGCGTTTCGGCCCCTTGACCAGTGCGAGCTACGCGGCGAACGGTCAAACCATCGCCGTCGGTCATCAAGATGGAACGATCGAACTACTCAATGCCCTCGACTCGGAACCTATCGGCTTGCTCACTGCACATCGGAATACCGTCTACGGATTATGGTTTGTCGACGATGATCGAACGCTGATCAGTTCCAGCCACGCAGGCAATATTCGATTTTGGGACGTCAGCAGCGGTCGCGAGATCGGCGGACTTGATATCGGAGATACGAGTGCCGACCTGATACATTTCAGCGAGCCGTTGCAAAAATTATTCTCCTTTGGTCCGCATCGACCAATCAAAGTTTGGTCGGGCCAGCGTTCGGAGTAGCCCGATCGCCCGGCCTCGGCAACATCCCGACGTGTTCTTCCATTTAGAAACGCTGGGGAACCAGCCGCTGAAACATTTTTCGCATCCTATGCCGCGGCTAGCCTACAATACAAGCGACACAGCATCCACTACCACGCGAAACCTAGTAATGTCCATCATCAACGTTGGCTGCCAGCTAAATTATATGGTCCGATCACCGGCAATCTATCTTCTCAATCTGTCGGTTACTCGAAACGCTCATCAGACCGTAACATCCGAGACATTGGAAGTCTTCCCTTTTCAGCCTGCCGAAGAATGTGACGTTGGGCCGCTTGGCAATCGGATCGTTCGCATCAACGCACCGCTAGGCGAATTGACGATCAACTATAGCGCCACCGTCGAGCTTCACGCGGATGTCGTCGATTCTACCAATGTGTGTGAGACGAGTTACGAGCATTTATCGGCCGATGTGCTCTCGTATCTCAACCCCAGCCGCTACTGCGAATCCGACAAGTTGTATCGGTTTGCGTATGAAGAGTTTGGCCAATTGCTGCCCGGGTATTCTCGCGTCACGGCAATCTGCAACTGGACCTACGAGCAACTGCATTACTCACCCGGCAGCACCGGTCCAACGACAACCGCGTGCGACGTATTAATTCAGCGAACCGGAGTCTGCCGCGACTATGCGCACGTCGCCATCAGCCTTTGCCGGGCCATGGGGATTCCGGCGCGGTACGTGTCGGGTTACGCCGTCAATCTGCAACCCCAGGACTTTCACGGCTTTTTCGAAGCGTATTTAGATGGACGCTGGTTCTTATTTGATGCGACGCGACTGGCACCGGTGGGCGGTTTCGTGCGAATTGGAACCGGCCGTGACGCGGCGGATGTCGCTTTCGCTACAATCCGAGGCGAAGCGGAATGCACCGGAATCAACGTCTGGGCGAACAACGCGAATCAAAACGACCAGGAACTGAACTCCAACGACGTGCAAACCGGCGTCAGTTCCGCGTAAATCACGTCCATCGATATCGCCTGTACAAGACTTTACGATTGCGTCGATTCCTAATCGTGGTATGTTGCAGTGTTGGCCTGCGCGAAATAAGCCCCTGGGTGACAAGACAAGTCACCACCGCTACCTGCGGTCACTGGCGTGCGTCTCGCATTTCGCAGTTTGTTCGCGTCGAAGATCCCCTTCGGCAGACAAATCGCACTAGGTCTCTTGTTCGCCCGAGGAGGCGATCATGGTGGATGGTTTGACCGGCACACCGCGTTACCTCTTGAAGCGTCGCCTCTCAACGGACGATGCTCCTCCTGCGATTCCGTTGATATCGACGGCATCGCTGGACGCTAAAACCACAACCACCCGCGAGCTGGCCGACACGCCACGGGACGGCTCTGTCGTAAGCCTCCGTTGCGTGGCAACGTCGGGTTACAAAAGCAAGGGAGCGCCCCGCTACGCCGATGCGGACTCGCGGGCGTCGAACGCTTTCCCAACGATCTTCGCGAGTTGCAGTCGCGGCTCCGTCCCAATAAGTTCGCTGAGGTGTTGAGGGAGCGGGAGGTTCACGAGTGGTTGTCGCGGACCAGCAGGTTCGAGCCAGAAGCTGATCAGGAACAACCTTTGTCACCATCGCTTGGTATGTCCCCATGATCGATAGACTATCTAACTCGTGCCTACTAAGTCCCTGCGATATCCAGCCGTCCCAACGCGATTGGGAAGTCATCGGCGTCTTCAATCCAGCCGTTGCGATTTTCGGCAACGAGATTGTCATGCTAGCGAGGGTCGCCGAACGCCCGAGCGAGCGACGCGAGGGATGGACGCCGCTTCCTCGTTGGTCCCGATCTGGCGAGACGGCCGTCGATTGGGTTCGCGATCAAGACTTGCGTAAGACGGATGCTCGTGTTGTCGCCCTAAAAGACAGCGGTGATCTTCGACTGACCTCGGTCTCCCATCTGCAGACTTTTCGTAAACCAATCCATGGCAGCGACGTGTGGAAGTTCGCGGATCGATTACTGCCTGACGGATCGTTGGAAGCCTACGGGATCGAGGATCCTCGGATCACCAAGATCGACGAAACTTACTGGATCACCTATGTCGCGGTGTCTGGGTCCGGCGCCGCAACCGCACTCGTCTCTACGACCGACCTTGTAAACTTTCAACGTCACGGAGTGATCTTTGCCAGCGAAAACAAAGACGTCGTGCTGTTCCCACAGCGGATCGGCGGCGACTATGTTGCACTGCATCGTCCGAATCCAAATTCGCATTTTAGCCCGCCACAAATCTGGATCGCTCGCTCACCGGACCTTATTCATTGGGGCCGTCACCAATCAATTCTCAGAGGCGTCCGGTCGTGGGAAGGCGACCGTGTGGGCAGCGGAACGCCACCGATCTTGGTCGACGAAGGTTGGCTGACACTCTACCACGGCAGCGCAACATCGAACATCGCCGGCACTGTGGGGCGTTATGCGGCTGCCGCACTACTTTTGGATCGCGACGATCCGGCATGCGTGATCGCGCGGTCCAACGAGCCGATCATGACGCCAGAAATCGACTATGAAAAATGCGGCTTTGTACCCAACGTCGTTTTTCCAACGGCAATGTTGGATGTTGGCAACGAATTACAAGTGTTTTACGGAGCTGCCGACACGTCGGTTGCCATGACCCGATTCACAAAGCGATCGGTGCTTGAATCGCTTGTTCCACAGGACGACACTCAATCATGACCCCACCCAAACTTCAAAAAATCGCTTTCGTCGGTGACTATCTGCCTCGCAAATGTGGCATCGCAACCTTTACTCACGATTTGCGGGCGTCCATCGCGAAAGCGTCATCCGCCGAGTGCATCGTGGTTCCGATGGACGATATCCCTGGTGGGTACTTGTACGACCAGGAAGTTCGATTCCAAGTCGTCGAACAAGAAATTGAAGACTACCGGGCTGCAGCCGACTTCCTGAACTTCAGCAATGTCAACATCGTCTGTTTGCAACACGAATTCGGTATCTACGGCGGTCCCTGCGGCAGTCACGTGTTGGCACTCTTGCAAGACCTGCGGATGCCAATCGTCACCACGCTGCACACCGTTTTGTCGGAGCCTAGTCAAACGCAGCGTGCCGTGATGACTCAGTTGGTACGGCATTCAACGCGACTCGTCGTCATGACCGAACGGTCGCGACAAACCCTGATCAACACTTACTCGGTCGATAGCGATCAAGTCGACTTGATCGCGCACGGTATCCCGAATGCACCCGATACCGACCAGCAAGTTTTAAAAGAGCAATTCAATGTCAAAAACAAGGCGGTGGCGTTGACGTTCGGATTGCTTTCCCCCGGAAAAGGAATTGAGCATGTGCTGGGAGCGATCCCCGAGGTCGTCGCCCGTTTCCCCGACTTCATCTACCTCGTGCTCGGCGCGACTCACCCCAGTTTGATACGCGAGCAAGGCGAACGCTATCGGATCAGTTTGGAACGGATGGCAATCGAACTCGGCATCACAAAGCACGTCAGCTTCTATAACCGATTCGTCGAACTGGACGAGCTGACCGAGTTTATCGGCGCCGCAGATCTGTACATCACTCCCTATTTAAATGTGCAGCAAGCCGTGTCGGGCACGTTGGCTTACGCATTTGGTTGCGGACAAGCCGTGATCTCGACACCCTACTGGCACGCCGAAGAACTACTCGCCGACGGCCGCGGCGTGTTGGTTCCCTTTGCAGACTCTGCCGCGATCGCTCGAGAGATCATCGGACTTTTGGGCGACGACAACCGCAGGATGGCGATGCGAGCCGATGCCCGCCGGTTGGGACGCAGTATGACGTGGGATCATGTTTCGGAGTCCTACCTTGACTCGTTCCGTCGAGCTCAACGCGAACGCAGCAGCCATCGAAAACCCTTGGCGGTACGCACTCTCGACGAGCAACCACTGGCACTACCCAAGATGCAACTCGATCACTTGCAACATCTCAGTGATTCTACCGGGATCGTGCAGCACGCGATCTATACGATTCCCGATCATGCTCACGGCTACTGCACCGATGACAACGCCCGGGCCTTGATTATGACCGTCTTGCTCGAAGAACAGGGCAACGATTCGCCGACGGTGCATTCGCTCGCTTCTCGTTACGCCGCGTTCCTTAACGTCGCGTTTGACCGTGATACAGGGCGTTTCCGTAACTTTATGAGCTTCGACCGGCGGTGGTTGGAAGACGATGGATCCGATGATTCGCAAGGCCGCGCGCTTTGGGCACTCGGAACTTGCATCGGACGGTCTCGTCGCCCCGGCTTGGCCGCCTGGGCTCGTGAATTGTTCCATCGAGCGATGCCGGAGTGTGAAAAAACAACATCACCGCGAACCTGGGCCCTTGGTATCTTGGGGATTCAGGAATACCTTCGCCGCTACAGTGGTGACCGAGTGGCTGCAACGATGAACCAGCGACTTGCCGCACGTTTGATTCACCTTTACGACGCCACGGCGACCGAGGATTGGCCGTGGTTTGAACACACCGCGACTTACAACAACGCCAAGCTTTCACAGTCCCTTATCGTCTACGGTCGCGGGGCCGATGATTCACGAGCAACGGACATTGGCTTGAAATCGCTGCGATGGCTTTGCGGAAAACAATTGTCGCCTCAAGGACGATTCCGCCCCATTGGATCCAACGGATTCAGTCGCGAAGGCACGGCGACGGCGGTGTTTGACCAGCAGGCGATCGAAGCGCACGCGATGGTCTCCGCTTCGATCGAAGCATTCGCTGCAACAAAAGATCCATTTTGGGACGTGCAAGCTCATTTGGCATTCGATTGGTTTCTGGGCCGCAATGATCTCGGCCAACCGATTTACGACGCATCCACCGGCGGATGCTACGACGGGCTTATGGAGAATCAAGTTAACGAGAACCAAGGTGCCGAATCTACACTCGCGTTTTTACTCTCGCTCGTCGAAATGCGGGGCCTCAGCGCAGCCATGCGAGTCAACTCAACATCCGCTTAGCCTCGCATCCAACTTGTCATTGCTTTGTCGAAGCGACCGATGCCTATCCCCTCTTAAACGGCCATTTAATGCACGTCACACGAACTGGAATCGTTCTCTCGCCCAACAAACAACGCGTCGTTTTGCGACCGTTTCAACCACCCGGCGATGACCGTGTGCTGCGGGTCATCGCCCGCGTTTGTACGCTCTCCGAACACGAAGTCGACGACCTGCTCGATCACGTGTTGGACGAATTTCATGGACGACACCAGAAACCAAAGGCATTCTTTGAGCGGCGGTTTCACGAACTTCGCCGTCACCTTCTCACCGATACCCCACTGACCGAAAACCGACGCCTGCTAATTGGCGCGTACTTCACTCAAGAGTACGCATTGGAGTCGGCGGCCTTGTTCAATCCCTCCATCGTATGGCATCCCGACCAGACAAACCTGGCGACCGGAGCACGGCGGTTTGCCATGAGTCTGCGGGCGGTCGGCGAAGGACACATCTCATCAATCGTGTTTCGCAGTGGAACGATGACCCGCGACCTGCAAATCACGATCGATGAACCGAATCGGTTCGTCACCACGCCACGCTTTGTCCCCGATTCGTGCTACGAAAACGATCTCTTCCGCCGTAAACTGATTGAACTGGGGCTGGGGATTCCGTTTACCTATGAAGTGCTGGCAGAGCTACCCGAAGAATTTACACTCGAGCAACTTGAGTCGCGACTTCAGACATCGCTTCGCGAGCACCGATCGCGTCATGCCGAACTCGCACCGGTGGTCGAGCAAGTCGTCATGCTGGCCAAATCGAACTATGAAATCCAGTACACTCCCGACCACGACCTGTCCGAACGCTTAATATTCCCCTTCAGCCCCACCGAAACCAACGGTATCGAAGACGCCCGCTTTGTGCACTTTCACGATTCGGATGGCAGTAGCCGGTATTACGCGACCTATAGCGCCTACGACGGACGCATGGTATTGCCACAGCTATTGGAAACGACCGATTTCCTGCGTTTCAAACTGCACACACTTAACGGTCCGGCGGTTGCGAACAAAGGAATGGCGTTGTTCCCACGAAAGATCAACGGGCACTACGCGATGCTGGGCCGCCAAGACGGTGAGCATCTTTTTTTGATGTATTCAGACATGCTTCACTTTTGGCACACCAGCGAGCTGATCATCAAACCCACCAACCCGTGGGAGTACGTGCAAATGGGCAACTGCGGCTCGCCGATCGAAACCCACGCCGGCTGGCTCGTTCTAACCCATGGCGTTGGCGCGATGCGAAAGTATTGCATCGGCGCGATGCTGTTGGATTTGCAAGACCCTTCGAAAATTGTGGCTCGTTTACACGATCCGCTGATTACACCCAACGAAGTGGAACGCGAGGGCTACGTTCCCAACGTCGTCTACACCTGCGGCGCGATCGTGCACGAAAACCAACTGATCATTCCCTACGCGATGTCCGACTACGCAACCACATTTGCCACAATCGAAGTGGCCGAACTGCTGTCACGGATGGTGTACGAAAAAGTGCGGTAACGATGCGGTCAGCGGACTACAATGGGAGGTTCTCATTCCAATGGAGCAGCATGCGGCAATGGTTGCAGGAAATCGAGCAGCCAGTCATTCACGAATGGAAAATCATCGCCGACCGAGCTGACCTCTCGACGAAAATCGTCCCAGTTTGGGTAGAGCTTCGCGACGGTTTTCGCATCAATCGGACAGAACTTTCCCCAGTGAGGTCGCGCGTCAAATCGTGTGGCCATTACCCGGACGATTTCTGTTGCGAAGGCTTCAAATCCCTGGCGTTCGGCCGGCCTTGCGTAGCTGATGAAGCTAAGTGTGTACCACGGCTCTTTTCCACCAGAGCCTGGCGAAACAAGCGTATCATCAGGCAATACGCGACGGATGCAGATCGGATAATGGTGAACGTACCGCTCGCTAGCGGACCGCGAGGCGTAGTTT
>TARA_R110002073_G_scaffold230248_5_pt1 | contig 11827 bp, 8 predicted proteins | sample TARA_R110002073 | Tara Oceans TARA_R110002073 (sample SAMEA4397174) | marine metagenome | biome: Polar Biome; feature: [DCM] deep chlorophyll maximum layer (ENVO:01000326); material: water (ENVO:00002006), including particulate matter (ENVO:01000060) such as... | depth 40 m
CTCGCAGGGGCGAACTAGTCAAATTCAGTCAGGCGCATTGAGACCTGCAGACCTTCTGTCATGGCGTCATAACCCGGCACGGTCAGGAATTCGGTGAAGGCCTCGGCCAGCACCAGATCGCGCACGAGCGCGGCCGCACGGCTCACCTCATCCGAGCCGGACAATTGATAGTCGTCGTCATCGAGAATGCTGCGCTCGGCCGTGTCGATTGCTGCAGCCATCCAGTCTGCGTCGAGTGTCACGCCGCTGTCTGTCTTTGCGCCGTGAGTGCGCCACTGCCAGAGCTGGGCGCGGGCGATTTCCGCTGTCGCAGCATCTTCCATGAGATTGCGGATGGGAGCGGCACCACGCCCCGCAAGCCAGCCGGCGACATAGCGAATGGCAACATCGGCATTCTCGCGCGCGCCATCTTCGGTGATCGTCCCCTCCGGTGTCGCGATCAGCTGGGCCGCAGAACCGGACACCGCCAGCCGCTTGTCGAGCTGATTGGGGCCGGGCATGTGCTCGTCGAACACGTCACGGGCGAGCGCTACCATGCCGGGATGGGCAACCCAGGTACCGTCATGGCCATCAACGGCCTCCCGGGTCTTGTCGGCGCGAACCTTGTCGAACGCGGCCTCATTGGCCGCATCATCGCCGCGCACCGGAATGAAGGCCGACATGCCGCCCATGGCATGCGCGCCGCGCCGGTGGCAGACACCAATCACGCGGCGCGAATAGGCCTGCATAAAGGGCACGGTCATCGTCACCTGGGAGCGATCAGGCAGAATCCGGTCTGAATGTGCCTGAAGGCGTTTGATATAGCTGAAGATATAGTCCCAGCGTCCGCAATTGAGACCCACGCAATAGTCGCGCAGCTCATAGAGAATCTCGTCGAGTTCGAAAGCGGCAGGCAGCGTCTCGATCAGAACTGTGGCGCGGATCGTCCCGCGTTCCAGGCCGAGCGTTTCTTCGGCATGCTGGAAGACAAGTGCCCACAGCCGGGCCTCGTGGCGCGACTCCAGCTTCGGCAGATAGAAATACGGACCGGTGCCCCGCGTCCGCAGTGCATCGTAATTGTGATAGAGATACAGACCGAAATCGAACAGCGACGCTGACATCGGCGCGCCATTGACGCGCATGTGCTTCTCGTCGAGATGCCAGCCGCGCGGGCGGACGATCAGGGTCGCCGCATCACTGGCCACGCGATAGCGCTTGCCGGATTTTTCATCGGTAAAGTCGATCTGGCGGCGGATCGCCTCGTGCAGATTGATCTGGCCCTGGACGATGTTCGACCAGGTCGGTGAGGTCGCGTCCTCGAAATCCGCCATGAAGCATTGCGCACCGGAATTGAGCGCATTGACCACCATCTTGCGGTCAACGGGCCCGGTGATTTCAACGCGGCGGTCCTTTAGATCGGACGGAGCCGGGCGGACGGTCCATTCCGACGCGCGGATATCGGCGGTTTCCTTGGGAAAGTCCGGCATTTCGCCGGCATCAAACCGCGCCTGGCGCTCGGTGCGCTGTTCAAGAAGCGACAGGCGGCGGGCGTCAAAACGGCGGTGCAGGCCCGACAGGAAGGCCAGCGCATGCGGTGCCAGGATCGCGCGGTAGCCCGGCTCGAGTGCGCCAAAAAGATCAACACCATTGGGTGAGATATGGGTCATGTCTGCCCCCTATTCCGCAGCGACGAACTGGGCGTTTTCGGTCGACTCGCCCATGGCGGTCGTGGAGGCCTGGCCGCCGGACAGGGTCTGGTTGATGCGATCGAAATAGCCCGTGCCCACTTCGCGCTGGTGACGCGTCGCGGTGTAGCCATCCTTTTCCGACGCAAACTCGGCCTGTTGAAGCTCTGAATAGGCTCCCATGCCGCGGTCGCGATAACCCGACGCGAGCTGGAACATGCCGTGATTGAGCTGGTGGAAACCGGCGAGCGTCACGAACTGGAATTTGTAGCCCATCGCGCCGAGTTCGCGCTGATAGGTTTCGATGGTCGCCTTGTCGAGATTGGCTTCCCAGTTGAAGGAGGGCGAGCAGTTATACGCCATCATCTTGCCGGGAAATTCCTTCTGGATGGCTTCAGCAAAACGGCGCGCCTCGTCCAGATTCGGCTTGGAGGTTTCCCACCACAACAGGTCGGCATATTTGGCGTAGGCGAGGCCGCGCTTGATGCAGTGATCCACGCCCGTTCCGGCCTTGAGACGGTAGAAGCCTTCCGGTGTCCGCCCGGCTGCAAAGTCGATGAATTCATGATCGCGCTCATCAATGTCGGAATTGATCAACGTGGCGGACTCCGCATCCGTCCGCGCCAGGATCAGGGTTGAGACACCGGCCACATCGGCCGCCAGACGCGCGGCGTTGAGGTTGCGCTCATGGGCGCTGGTCGAGACCAGGACCTTGCCGCCCAGATGGCCACACTTCTTTTCAGCCGCGACCTGGTCCTCGAAATGGACGCCAGCGACACCGGCCTCGATAAAGGCGCGCATGATTTCATAGCAATTAAGCGAGCCCCCAAAGCCGGCTTCCGCGTCGGCCACGATCGGCGCGAACCAGTCGCGCGATGCACCACCTTCGCTGACCTCGATCTGGTCGGCGCGGCGCAGCGTGGCATTGATCTTCTTGGCCAGTTCCGGTGCCGAATTGGCCGGGTAGAGCGACTGGTCGGGATACATCGAGCCGGCGGTGTTGGCGTCAGCGGCGACCTGCCAGCCGGACAGGTAGATGGCTTTCAACCCGGCCCGAACCATTTGCATGGCCTGGTTGCCGGACAGCGCACCCAGCGCGTTGATATAGGGTTCGCTCTTCAACAACTTCCAGAGCTTGTCAGCTCCGTGGCGAGCCAGCGTGTGTTCGATCTGGAGCGAGCCGCGCAGCGCGACGACTTCGTCGGCTGTGTAATTGCGCTCAACGCCGTCGAAACGGTCGGCTGCAGCGGGAACAAGTGAAGTGAATGTGTGGCCGGTCATGGTGAGCCCTCCCTTGGGAATGTCGATTGACCCTCACCGTGACGCTTTGAAATAAAGGCGTCCATGCCCTCTGGCATGGAAAGAGGCGTCGGTGTATACTCATGACACTTGTAACGGTGTCGTCTTGTAAATAATTGACATGTTGGAACCCAACACATCCCAGGAAAAGATATTCGCAGGCGCGCGATTGCGGCGGCTGCGACGTGAGCAGGGCCTGACGCAGGCGGAAGCCGCAGAGGCCCTGGGCGTGTCGCCCAGCTATCTCAACCTGCTTGAACGCAATCAGCGTCCGATCACCGCGCGTGTCCTGCTGGCACTGGCCGATACATTCGATATCGATGTGCGCGGTTTTGCAGAAGGCTCCGACCGGCAATTGGTCGCCGATCTCGAAGAGGCCGCGACCGAGCCGGTTCTGGCAGCGCTGGCGCTTGACCGGATCGAGCTGACCGAGCTGGCGGAATCACAGCCCCGCGCCGCAGAGGCACTGACCCGCCTGCACCAGGCCTATCGCGAATCGACAGGTGCCGCGGCCGAGATGATGTCGCGCATTTCCGGCGGCATTCATGCCGGAGTGGGGGCTGCCCCCGATGCGGTCCGCGACGCCATCGACGCACAGCGCAACCATTTCCCCGAGCTGGAACAGGCTGCCGAGACACTGGCGCGATCATTGAAGCTGTCCACGCGGCACCGGGAACAAACCCTGGAAGCCCATCTGCAGGAAGCGCACGGCGTCGTTGTCCGTGTCTTCGAGGACGAGGTGATGGGAGGGGCAAGACGCCGGCTCGACTTTCACGCCCGCCGTTTGATGTTGTCTGACACCCTGCCACTGGAAGCGCGCCCCTTCCACATGGCGGTCGCCATTGCCCTGCTTGAGCAAGGTGAGTTGATCGATGAACTCGCCGACCGTCCGGCCTTCGCGGGCAAGGATGCCCGCACGCTCTACCGGATCAGCCTCGCGAACTATTTCGCCGGGGCGCTACTGATGCCCTATGCCGCCTTCCTCAAGGCCGCCGAAGCGACCCGATACGATATCGAGCGCCTGTGCCACCGTTTCGAAGCCAGTTTTGAAACCGTCTGCCACCGGCTCACCACCTTGCAGCGCCAGGGCGCCCGGGGAATCGCCTTCTTCATGGTGCGGGTGGATCTGGCGGGAAATGTTTCCAAACGGCATGGCGGCGGTGTCCTGCCCTTCGCACGGTCGGGCGGCGGCTGTCCGAAATGGGCGCTTTACGAAGCCTTTCGTAGCCCGGAACGCCTGCTTGCCCAGCGTTTCGAATTGCCCGACGGCAGTCCCTACCTCTCCATCGTAAAGGCCGTGACCAAGCCCGGCCTGCCGGGCGAACCGCCTGTACGCTACGCCGTGGCGGTCGGTTGCGAATGGGACAATGCCGACCGGATTGTCTATGGCGATGCGCTGCGCGAGGCCGAGCCTGCGAAAATCGGCCTGGCATGCCGGATCTGCGAGCGGGCCGCCTGCGCGCACCGCGCCTTCCCGCCGATGAACCGGCCCCTGCAACCCGATCCCTGGCGGCGCGGAGTCAGCCCCTACGCATTCGACGAAGGGTGAGGCGTCCGCACCCGCTCGACCGCCTCGGCCCAGCCCCGACGTGCCCGGTCACGGCTGTCCGCGTCCATCTGTGGCGAGACGGTCCTGTCGGCGCGCCACAGCGCCGCACCATCCTCCAGCGAGGCAAACAGTCCGGATCCGAGACCGGCGAGAAAGGCCGCGCCCCAGGCGGTTGATTCAGTGTTGACCGGCCGGGTCACCTCGACATGGGTCAGGTCAGCGAGCCGCTGCAGCAAACGGTCATTGGCCGCCATCCCCCCATCAACTTTCAGGCGCTTTGTTTCCACCCCGTCGCGCGCCATGGCGTCGAGCAGGTCGCCGGTCTGGTGCGCGGTGGAATCCAGCGCCGCCATGGCAATCTCGGCCCGGCCCGCGCCGCGTGTCAGACCCAGGATCGCCCCGCGCGCATCGGCGTCCCACCACGGCGCGCCAAGACCGGTAAAGGCGGGGACGAAATAGACGCCGCTCTCCGGGTCCGCGCTGGCCGCCAGCGCCTCGATTTCCGACGCCTTGCCGATCAGCCCGAGACCATCACGCAGCCATTGCACCGTAGCGCCTGCCGACAGGACAGAGCCTTCAAGCGCGAACGTGGATTTGCCGTTCAGCCGATAGGCAACGGTGGACAAAAGCCGGTTGTTCGACGCGGCCATCCGGTCGCCGGTATTGAGCAGCAGGAAGGCCCCCGTGCCATAGGTCGACTTCGCCTCGCCCGGATGGAAACAGGCCTGTCCGATGGCGGCGGCTTGCTGGTCGCCCGCGACACCGCAAATCGGCACCCCGCCCGGCAGTATGTCGTCCAGGACGGCGCCATAGCCCGCGGCACTGTCGCGGACCTCCGGCAGGCCCGTCGCGGGGACATCAAACAGGCCGAGCAGGTCATCATCCCAGCGCGCCGCCTTGAGATCATAGAGCGAGGTGCGGCTGGCATTGGTCGCGTCCGTGGCGTGGACCGCACCGCCCGTCAGTCGCCAGATCAAAAAACTGTCAACGGTGCCAAAGGCCAGCTCGCCACGTGCGGCCCGGTCGCGCGCGCCGTCCACCGCGTCGAGAATCCAGGCAAATTTGGTCGCCGAGAAATACGGATCCAGGACAAGGCCGGTCTTCTCTCGGATCGCACCTTCATTGCCGCCACCGCGCAGATCACGGCACCGCCCCGCCGTGCGTCGGTCCTGCCAGACAATCGCATTGTGGATGGGCCGTCCGGTCTTGCGGTCCCAGACAATGGCGGTTTCACGCTGATTGGTGACACCGGCGGCACGGATCACCCAGCCCGCCTTGGCAGCCTTGGCGGCAGCTTGCCGGATCGTGGTGGTCACCGTCGCCCAGATCACCTCGGCATCGTGTTCCACCCAGCCTGGTTGGGGGTATATCTGGGCAAATTCCTGTTGCGCGGACGCAATGACGGATCCGTCTGGCGCAAAGACAATGGCGCGCGAACTCGTCGTGCCCTGGTCAATTGCCAGCAGCGCCTCTTTGCCCTGTGTCATCCCGCATCCTTTCCCGACTCGCGCCCCGACTATAGCCTCGCTTTGCGGGCATGAAACGCGCTAGCGTGCCGCAAGGCCGATAGGGGGATAGCTGCCATGACCGAATTCGAACGCCGCACGCTGGAAAGCCCGACGGGCGCGCATCTCGCCCTCTACGAGCGGCCCGCACCCGGCACGCCCAAAGCCGTTATTCATATCAATCACGGCTTGGCCGAACATGCCGCGCGGTATCGTCCATTCGCCAATTATCTCAGTGGGCGCGGCTTCCACGTCTGCGCCCACGACCATCGCGGCCACGGCCTGACCACAGCACCCGATGGCGCGCCGCGCCGCTATGCGGACAAGGATGGCTGGAACAAGGTGATGACCGACGTCGCTGCGGTCGAAGCTGATCTGCGCGCCCGCTTTCCCGGCGTGCCCCTCTTTGTTTTCGGGCATTCCATGGGCGGCGTCATTGCGTTCAATCAGGCCCTCCACCAGAGCGAGTCCCTCGCGGGCGTCGCCGTCTGGAATTCCAATCTCTTTGGTCCGGCCGGTCTGCTGAAATTCCTTCTGGGCCTGGAATCGGTCATCGGTGGCCGCTTCAAGCCAAGCGGCATTGTCGACCAGATGACCTTCAAGGCCTGGGACAAGACCTTCGCAAAGGAGCGCCCGGCCTTTGGCTGGCTCTCGCGCGATCTGGCCGTCGTGGATGCCTATGTCGCCGACCCGCTGTGCGGCTGGCCGGCCCAGATTTCCCTGTGGCAGGATTTTGCGGACGGAATGGCCTTTGGTGCCGACGCGGGCAATCTGCAGCCTGTGCGCAAGGACCTACCCATTCATCTTGTCGGCGGATCGAAGGATCCGGCGACCGAGGGCGGCAAGGCGATGAAGAGGCTCGCCCGGCATTTGAAGAAGGCCGGTTTTGCGGACATTTCCATCGACGTGCTGAAGAATTTTCGCCACGAAACCCTCAACGAAATCGGCGCCGAGGCCGAAATGATCAAATTCGCCGACTGGGTCGAGGCGCGGCTCTAGCCCGCATCCCTCTGCGCTGCGGCTCGTGGCGGACAGGACACGAGCGATGCCGCCATTCATTCATGGGTGACAACGGCACAAGGGTTTTGTTTTGAGCTCCCAATCCTGAACCCCCGGCCAGGCCGCACCGATCACCCCGGCCGCTTGCGCTCGCTGCGGCTCGCCTGAACCGTTTTGTGGAATTTCGTGGTCGAGCGGGCCCGCGCCCGGCGTTCGGCCAGGGTTTCAGTGTTGAATTGCATCTCGCGCTGCAGCTTCTCATAGCGCGCCAGGCGGTCCGCATTGAGCGTGCCGGCGGCAATCGCGGCCTGCACCGCGCAGCCGGGCTCGGCATCGTGGGCGCAATCCGAAAACCGGCAGGCCGCAGCCAGGTCTGCGATATCCTCGAACGTTTCCGCCAGGCCTTCCGACGCTTCGGTCAGGCCCAGTTCGCGAATGCCCGGCGTATCAATGATCCAGCCGCCATCACTCAGCGGGGTAATCGTGCGCGAGCGCGTCGTGTGGCGCCCTTTTGCGTCGTCCTCGCGGATCGCCCCGGTATCGGCATCGCCGCCGGTCAGCGAATTCATCAGCGTGGTCTTGCCCACACCGGACGAGCCCAACAGAGCAATCGTCTGCCCCGTTCCGCACCAGACGCGCAGCGGATCCAGCGCGTCCGTGTCCTTCGCATTGAGGGTTTCAACCAGCGCCCCACCGGCAGCCCGCCGGGCGATGGCGGCAAACGCGTCCGGCTCTTCGGCAAGATCGGCTTTGGTCAGCACGATGACCGGCACCGCGCCAGCCTCACGCACCATGGCGAGATAGCGCTCCAGCCGGGCCGGATTGAGATCATCATTGCACGACGAGACGATAAAGGCGGTATCGACATTGGCCGCGATAAGCTGGCTGGCGCTGGCCTTGCCAGGGGTCTTGCGGGCAAACAGGGATTTGCGTGTGATCACCCGCAGTGGACGCATTTGCGCGCGGTCGATCAGGACAAAGTCGCCAATCGTCGGGCGCTCCTCTGCACTCAGCGTATCGGGAGCCGTACGCAGCTCGACAGGACCGTTTTGATCCAGCGCTTCATAGCGATTGCGATGCACCGCCGTGATGCGGGCAATGTCGGCGGGGTCTTCGGTATCAAGGTCAAGCGATTGCAGGAAAACCGGGCTCCAGCCCAGCTGATTGAGTGTGTAGGTGGTCATGGTGTGTGTGTCCGGAAAGGCCGTCGCGCCGCGCGCAGACAGCCATCGTCAAAATCCGCCAGCGTGAGCAGGCGGACGGGCCAGAAAACCGGAACAGGGGAAACACGCACATGATGCGGGATGGACTCCCGCTTATGCAGGGACGCGCTCAGGCTGCTCCAGCCTTGCGGAGAAACGATACAGTCATCTTGAAACTCTCCTTTTGCGCGTTGCCGATGGGCGCGAGTTTAGGCCTGCACGCGATTAGGGGCAAGGTGGATGCGAGGCGGGGCACACAAGACAGTCATTCCCGTTTTCCCTCCGCTAGAGAAGGGATGACAAACTCCAATAAACGCAGTTTTCCCGGCGAAAGCCGGGACCCAGCCTCATGCCTCTGGACCCTGACTTTCGTCAGGGAAACCAGGAATAGGTGGCACAAAATGCACGTCATCCCCCGCTTCATGCGGGGGATCTCATCCGGACAAGGATTCCCCGGACAAGCCGGGGAATGACGCAGCGCTGTGAGTGGTTGCCCTACAAAACCTCAAACAAACCAGCCGCGCCCATGCCGCCGCCGACACACATCGTGCAGACGACATATTTCGCGCCGCGGCGTTTGCCCTCGATCAGGGCGTGGCCGACCATTCGCGCGCCCGACATGCCATAGGGATGACCGATGGAAATCGCGCCGCCATTGACGTTGAGATTTTCGTTCGGGATGCCGAGCTTGTCGCGGCAATAGAGGACCTGGACCGCGAAGGCCTCATTGAGTTCCCACAGGCCGATATCGTCCATTTTCAGCCCGTTGGCCTTCAGCAGTTTCGGCACGGCGAAGACCGGGCCAATGCCCATCTCGTCGGGGTCGAGACCCGCCACGGCAATGCCGCGATAGGCCCCCAGTGGTTTGAGGCCGCGCTTCTCGGCTTCCTTGGCTTCCATCAACACCGACGCCGATGCCCCGTCGGATAGCTGCGAGGCATTCCCGGCCGTGATGAATTTGCCCTCTTTGATCTTCTGGCCATTGGCGTGAACGGTGCGGAGCCCCTGCAGGCCTTCCAGCGTGGTGTCCGCGCGGTTGCCCTCGTCCTTTTCAAGGCGCGTATCGACGATGGAGATTTCCTTGGTCTCCTTGTCCATCACGCCCATTTTCGTCGCCAGCGGGACAATCTCGTCGTCAAACTTGCCAGCGGCCTGACCGGCTGCGGTGCGTTGCTGGGATTGCAGCGCGTATTCGTCCTGCGCCTCGCGCGAAATGCCATAGCGGTCTGCGACGATCTCGGCGGTTTCCAGCATCGACATGTAGAGCGACGGGACATGCTCATTGATCCAGGGATCAAAGGCGCGGTGTAGATTCATGTGCTCGTTCTGGACCAGCGAAATGGATTCCAGTCCGCCGCCGACGGTGATGTCCATGCCGTCAGTAATGATCTGCTTGGCCGCCGTCGCAATGGCCATCATGCCCGACGCGCACTGGCGGTCGACCGTCATGCCTGCAACGCTGGTCGGCAACCCGCCGCGAATGAGGCATTGCCGCGCGGTATTCTGGAAGGTCGAGCCCTGCTGCATTGCCGCCCCCATGATGACGTCATCGATTTCCGCGGCGTCAATCCCGGAACGCTCGACCGCATGCTTGATGGCGTGGCCGCCAAGTTCCTGCGCCTGCGTATTGTTGAAAGCACCGCGATAGGCACGGCCAATGGGGGTACGGGCGGTAGAGACGATGACGGCTTCGCGCATGGGAGTTTTCCTGATCTGAAGGTGAACACGGTTCAGCACAGTATCGCGAATTTTCGAGGCAATGTCGCCTGTGCTTTGATTTTGATTCCGGGTTAAGGTCTGTGGTCGATTGTCGAGGCCCTGGCAGGGAGGTGCCGCCTTGAAGACCCATGACACCGAACAGGCGGTGCGGAGCATCGCCGCCGCTTACGATAATCGCCCCGATGCGCTGATCGAAATGCTGCACGATGTTCAGCAGCAATTTGGCTGCGTCGATGACGCGGCGGTGCAGCAATTGGCCCTCGCCATCAATCGCTCGCGCGCGGAAGTGCATGGCGTGCGCAGCTTCTACACCGACTTCACGACAACGCCGAAAGGCCGCTGCGTGGTGAAGCTCTGCCGCGCCGAATCCTGCCAGGCTGCCGGCAGCGAAACGCTGGCCGCCGAGATCGAATCCGCCCTTGCGGTCAGGAGTGGTGAAACCCGCGCAGACGGAGCCGTTTCGCTCGAAGCCGTTTTCTGTCTGGGCAATTGCGCGCTCTCCCCGGCGGCCATGGTCGACGAGACGCTGATCGGCCGGGCGGACGCTGCGCGCATCCTTGCCGCAGCCGGAGAGACCCCGGATGCGTGAGATCACGGTCTATATTCCTGCCGACAGCGCCGCTGTCTCGGTCGGGGCCGATACCGTCGCCGAGGCTATCCGCAATGAAGCCGTGGCGCAGGGTGCGACCCTTCGAATCGTGCGCACCGGATCGCGCGGCCTGTTCTGGCTGGAGCCTCTCATTGAAGTCGAGATTGCCGGTGAGCGCGTTGGCTATGGTCCGGTCGAGCCGGGCGACATACCGGCGCTGTTCGAGGCCGGATTCCTCACCGGCGGCGACCATCCCAAATGCCTCGGTCCCGTAGCGGACCTTCCTTTCCTGAAGAACCAGACACGCATCACCTTTCGGCGTTGCGGCGTCATCCCGCCCACGCGCCTGACCGATTATGAATCCACCGGCGGGCTGATCGGCCTGCGCAAGGCACTCGCCATGTCGCCCGAGGCCATTGTCGAGGCGGTCACCGCATCCGGCCTGCGCGGGCGCGGCGGAGCGGGTTTCCCGACCGGTATCAAGTGGAAGACGGTGCTGGGCATAGAGGCGGACCAGAAATACATTTGCTGCAATGCCGATGAAGGCGACAGCGGCACCTATGCCGACCGCGTGTTGATGGAGGGCGATCCCTTCCTGCTCATTGAGGGGATGATCATTGCCGGGCTGGCTGTCGGCGCGACGCAGGGCTTTATCTATATCCGCTCTGAATACCCCGCCGCGACTGCGACCATGCGCGCGGCGATCGAATGCTTCGAGGCCGAAGGTCTGCTCGGCGACAATATCGCGGAGTCCGGCAAGGCGTTTCACCTCACCATACGGCGCGGTGCCGGAAGTTATATCTGCGGCGAGGAATCGGCCATGCTCGACAGCCTGGAAGGCAAGCGCGGCATGGTGCGCGCCAAACCGCCCATCCCGGCCATTGCCGGCCTGTTCGGCCAGCCCACCGTCGTCAACAATGTGCTGTCACTCGCGGCCGTGCCCGATATTTTGGCCGCTGGACCGGAGGCCTATCAGGCGCTCGGTACGGGCCGATCACGCGGGACGCAGGCCTTTCAGCTCGCCGGGGATATCAAGCAGGGCGGCCTGGTCGAGACCGCCTTTGGCGTCACCCTCCGCGCGCTGATCGAGGATTATGGCGGCGGCACGCGCTCTGGCAGACCGGTGCGCGCGGTGCAGGTCGGAGGACCTTTGGGGGCGTATATCCCGGCCTCCGGCCTTGATGTCGTGATGGATTATGAAGCGCTCGCCGCAAGTGGCGCGATGCTCGGCCATGGTGGAATTGTCGTCTTCAATGACAGTGTCGACATGGCACGGCAGGCCGAGTTCGCGATGGAATTCT
>TARA_R110002073_G_scaffold245940_1_pt1 | contig 11824 bp, 12 predicted proteins | sample TARA_R110002073 | Tara Oceans TARA_R110002073 (sample SAMEA4397174) | marine metagenome | biome: Polar Biome; feature: [DCM] deep chlorophyll maximum layer (ENVO:01000326); material: water (ENVO:00002006), including particulate matter (ENVO:01000060) such as... | depth 40 m
TTTACGTCCACTTGAATATGCTGGACTACTTGATGGCGACCGAACTTTCACTCGAGGAGATGAAAGACATGGAAAACGCCGCTCTATCAGAGATAATCGATGTGTAGACACCAATGCTCCAGAGGGGCATCATGAGCCGCTTCAATCGTACGCGGACCTTCTTGGAACAAGCCCCGAGATTGCCCAGGAACACTTAGCTGAACAGTATTCCGGTCGGATCGTTTCGCCAGACGAAGCGGTGCAATTGGTGGGCTATCGGCCGCGTAACGTTGAACCGCCGCCCGCTGAGTTCACTTGTGACAAGGTAGTCGTTCTAGACATGCCCGGCTGCCAGTGCGTGCAAGCCGTTTGGCAGCGTTCGGATGGTTCACATCTCGCGATATTCGAGCGCAAATCGCAGACGGATGAGTGGTTTGCTGACCAGCCGAGCATTCATATTGAATGCGAGGGCACAAGGTGTCGAGTCACTCAGGTTGGGAGTCAACTCGCCGCCTCATGGCAGGTAGGCTCCCGCGTGATGACCGTGATTGGCGTAAGGAATACCAATGAACTGGCAAAGCTCGTCGCAGCACTTTCATGAATGCACGTAGGCCGCTGGAACTGGTAATGGTTGCGTGCTGAACAATCATGCGTAACCAAGCTTCTTTAGGCTGTCACGCAAGTCGTCTTCCGTCGTTTGATTCGGATCGTGTAGCACATACACGCGTTTGGCCTTTACGTCCGGCAATACTTTCTGGACACCTTCAAGTACCATCAGGCCCTGAGTGATCTTTTGCGAACAGCCTTCACAGACCATTCCGGGGGCGTTGAGTTCTGTTTCGACGACAGCGACATTCTCTACGTCGTACTCCTGGCCCAGATCCACGCGTGTCAACGACAACGTATTGGCCAAGATGGCGAAGATCGAAAGGATCATCACGCCGATAGCAATTGCCGGCGTGATCATTCCGGCTACCGCCAACCCCATGCCAACGAAGTTGAATAGAATCGCGACGGCGATATTCTGCGTCATTTTGCGATGTGACGCACGGCCCAGCAGGACAGCAGACAGCACTTTGCCGATCTGATCACTGACAAGCACCACTCCAGCTGACTCCATCGCAACATCGGTCCCCGCCCCTAACGCGATGCCAACATTCGATTGGACCAGAGCCGGAGCGTCATTCACTCCGTCACCCACCATCGCCACTTTATGGCCCGACGCTTGCAGTTCTTCGATGACCTTGACCTTTTCGGCGGGCAGGAGTTCCGCGTAAACCTTGTCGATTCCGAGTTGGCGAGCAACCGATTCAGCGACTGCTTTGCTGTCTCCGGTCAACATGGCCGTTTGTAACCCAAGCTCGTCAAAACGTCGCATCACTTGTTGCGCACCACGACGCGGCCCGTCCTGAAGTGCAACGGCACCGACAAGTACACCATCCACTGACATGTAGATGACGGACTTATCGGCTTCGAGATCTGCTGCTTCCGTTGCACCGCTTACATCAACATTGTGCTGGCTCAGAAACGCCTTTTTGCCGACTAACACTAGCTTGCCATCGACGCGACAGATGACCCCCTGGCCGGGAATGGCCTTGAACTCTTTGGCTTCGTGCGCATCACTGATGCCTTGCAATTCGGCATACTTTACGATGGCTTTTGCCAGCGGATGTTCCGAAGGTTGCTCAGCGGCGCGCAGCAAGGATAGAAAGTCATCCTCCGGTAATTCCCATGCTCGAACATCGTGGACAGTCGGACGCCCGTAAGTCAATGTTCCTGTTTTGTCAAACACGACCGTATCGACATCGGAAAGTTCCTGAAAGAACTCACCGGCTTTCACTAGTAGTCCACGAGCGACTCCTCGGTTTCCACCAATCGCCAGGGCCATCGGTGTGGTGATTCCCAATGCGCAGGGATAGCCCATGATGACGGTGGTCAGCGCGACATAGATCGCTAGCGGCAGAGCCGACGCGATTCCCGCTCCAGTGGTCATCAACACTGTAAACCATCCAACGCCCGCCAAAGCCGCCACAAGGAAGACAACCGGGCCGTAGTAATTCATCAGCCGATCCATCAGCAGCATCACTGGTGGCTTGCGTTCCTCGATTTGACGCATGAGTCGCACGACTTGATTGAGGAACGTTTCCTCGCCCACTCGGGTTGCTTTGACTTTCAGGAATCCATCTAGATTTGTTGTGCCGCCTACGACCTCTTTTCCCGGTTCAACATAGACCGGCGCGCTTTCTCCAGTCACGGTAGCCATGTCCAGGCTGGATGTGCCTTCCACGACTTCGCCGTCGACAGGAACTCGTTCGCCTGGTCGGAGGACAACGATTTCTCCGCCGGCAACTTGATCCGACGAGACTTCGACTTCCTTTCCACCCCGTATCACGCGAGCATTTTGAGCCTGAAGCGAAAGCAACTTGCGGACAGCGTCAGCCGCAGTTTTTCGAGTGGACAGCTTGAAGTAGCCGAAAAACAGATGCAGAGCCATTAACAGCCCCGCAATCGGAAAGAAGTTTGGCCAAGCCGAAGCGGCGATGGCATTTCCCTGCCACAACGCCAATAGATGGACGATTCCAATCGCAAAGGCTCCCCAGGCGGAGGCCGACAGCAAAACGTTGGCATTGATGACACGATTGTTCATCGCCATCAAAGTCTTTCGCATGATCGGATAACCGATCCACAGCAAGATCACCAGTGAGATCGCCAAACTGGCGAGCGGATAGAATAGAACCGGCAGCGACAGGTGGAGCAGATTCGATGTGACAAGCGGATGAAGCAGCAGATTGAGAATCGCCAGTACTAGTCCGAGAAAGCCACGACGCTTGATGGTCGCGAAGATGGCCTGATCGGTTTCGTATTGCTGGGATTCGCTGCTGGCAACGGTGTAGCCAAGGCTCTCAACGGCAGATTCCAGGCGTTCGATGCTGATCTTCGCGGGGTCCCGGTCAATAAGAATGACACCATGAACCAGATTGACCTGCACATTATGCACCCCTTCGATTCTGCCCAGCGCCTTCTCGACGGACATGGTGCAGAACGAGCACATCATGCCGCTGGCCTTGATCTGTACGAGCTTGCCATTGCTCTTCGGTTTCCCCGTTTCTTTTGTCTCGGTCGGTTTCGATATGATAGCTGACATTGTTTTTCCTTCGTTTTAGTTCGTAAATCTCTGCGCGATGAAAATGACACCGAGGATGAGCAAGACGATGCCCGATGCTTTCTCCACACGTGGTTGCCAGCGCGCCATGCTTTTCATTTCTTTCAGCCATCCCGTGAATGTTCCTGCCAACAGCAACGGCAAGCCGCGAACGAATGCAAAGACAAACAACAGGGCCGCACCAAACCAAGGGCTGCCTACGCTTCCCGCGTAGAGCAACATGGCGAGCACAACAGGGATCGAACACGGACATGCGGAACCGACCAACCCGAAAGGTAGACCCAAAAAGTACGCACCTAGAAAACTGCTCACGCGCCTTTCGGGTGCATCGACGACTGGAGCTTTTAAACGGACTTTGCCCAACATCGCCAGCCCCAACACAATCAGAACAACACCGGCGACCAGATATCCGTTTCGTCCAAACGCTGGAGCAACCCATGCGCCGGCCCAACCAAACACCAATCCGTAAGCGCCAAAGGTGGTTGCCGTTCCCAACACGAACGCCAGGCTTCTCGTCCCAGCTTTCCAGCGACTGATTTCCGGTTCTCTCGCAACATAGCTCATCAACGCGGGTGCCAACGCCAGCACTGTTGGTGTCATTGCCAACAACAATCCCGCCAGGGCCGCCAGTGCGAATGCTAATGGCGAGAACGTTTCGAGTTTTGACAACTCATCGTAAATGCGATCCAGAGTCATCATTGTGACCCCAATTCATTGTCCTGCGGTACATCCTGCCGGGACGGAATAAACTCGACCTGTTGCGCATTGATCGTCAAGTCAGAGCCCCGTTTGGCGACCTCTCCAGTGATTCGCACCTGTTGGCCGACGCGATTCTGCGATAGGCGCACTGGCGAAGAATTCAAATCGACGAAGGTCTCCCGATCTCCAGCTTGGAGCTTGAGCCAGCAGCCGCTTGATGGGCACTGTTGGATGACTTCGCCGGTGATATTGACCGTCTGCCCGACCATATCCTCCGACAGCGAATCTGCGGTGACGTACAAATCGTCCCGCGTCTTTGCCGTTTCGTTCGCACTGGAAATAGGTTCGGTGGCGGCCTGCTGGGTCGAATCGCAGCCAACCTGGAGCAGAACTACAGAGAACGCTGCGACACTGAACGTGACCGCCATCAATCGAGATGAGGCGTTCTTCTGTGAGTTGACTGTCAACCTCTATCTCCCCATGACACTTGTGATTGGCTGAGCGGCACCGCTCGCGAATAATCACAGTTTACGGCCCGTACCACAGTACGGAGTCAAGGGGGATTTCAGATTTGCGGCAAAAAGCTGCTTCAACGGCGCAGTGCAGCGTTATTCACCTGCCCCATCACACACCGGACACCCACTAAGGGTTTCGATGATGGGGCAGGAAGCCGAGGCCCCGCTTTGCTGGCAAGCACATTGCAACTCATCGAGCGCTTGACGCATTGCCGTCAGGTCACGGATTTTGAGGTCGATCTCGGCAATCTTTATCTCGACCAAGCGGCTGGCCTTCTTGGAGGCTCGACGGGGAACTTTTCGCAACGAAAGCATCTCCTTGACCTCTCGCAACGAGAATCCCAATTCCTGGGATCGCTTAATGAAGCGGATCAGATCGACCGTCTCATCTGGATATTCGCGGTAACCGGATACGCGACGTGGCGGCTCGGGCAGGATTCCCTCGCGTTCGTAAAAGCGTAGCGTTTCAACATTGACTCCCGCTTGCTTGGCAACCTCTCCGGTTCGCATCGACATGATCTTCCTCCACCATGGTTCAGTTCAGCACATTATTCACCATGTACCATAGTACGGAGTCAAGGGAAGTCAGTGAATCGCTTGTTCATTCCGCGCAGCCAGTCAATGACGTCCTGCCAAACGCTCTCCGGTGTATCCCGCCTTCTTCAACGCGTCCAGAATCTCGAATTCACGGATGGGCATGCCGGATTCCACGCCGACAACCGCCTGATTCTTCTCGTAACTCACCTCGACGGCGACGACGCCGGGCACCTGACGAATCGCTTGGGCAACCGTCGTGGCACATCCCTCGCACGTCATTCCGTCAATCTGAAACACTGCCCTGTCCATGTTCTCCGTCACGGCGGCGTTGTTGCTTGTTCCAGACAGCATCCCGACGTAGCTGGGGAAGAACATGAAGGCAATTGCCAGTACGGTCACGCCCCACAACATGACTTTGTTCATCGTCATCATGGTGAACCGCCCTTTGGATGGTGAACAGCAGTCGTCGCCGCTCGCTTCCATTGCACAACAATCACTTCCTGCTGCGATAGCTTTCTTTGGGCGGTAAGTAAAATAGAACGCTGCACCGAGAAATCCACATGTAACAACGATGAACAACGGTCGATACGCTTCGAGGGTAGCGGCAATCCTGACTCCTGAAACGCCCACGGCGAGCAGAACCAACGGAAGCCAACAACAAGCCGAAGCCATGATTGCCGAAACAACCGTGCCGACTTTGGCGGTCTTCTCACCCGTATTGCCAGACTGCCTTGGGGAATTCGGCGGTGCTTTCATGTCCATATCATTCATCGCGAACTCTTCCTGAGCGATCTTGATTCCCTTTCCAACGCTTCCTAAACAACAGGTGCCGGATGGATTCTCAGTCTCACAACGGCAACCGGGGTCTTTCATCTTCGCCCGAATGTCTTCAAGGACTGCGGAGTTACCAGATGTGCGAAGTTCTTCTTTGATACTCGCCACCGAGTGTTTGAAACAGTAGCAGAGCGGTCGCTCGCCTTTTGTCTCTTTGACGCCAACCGAAACTTTGAGTTGCGATTTCGTGAACGCCGTGTCGCAGCCTTCCGAAAAATACACCACGTCACAATCTGTGGAAGCACAGAATCTCCAGCCGGTATCTGCTTGAATTGAAGTGCAGCCTTCGCCGTCTGAAGCAGAGCAAGATTGACCGTCTGTCTTGAACTGCTGGGCAAACTCATCGCTGAGCAAAGCACCAAGAGTGACCGTACTCACTCGTTTCGCTTTGTTGTCGCAGACGGGGCAGTTCAGCCGTTTTTCCGTTGTCGATTCAACTTTCGTCATTCTTGTCCCTTGCTGTGGGTGCCGATCGCTTCTTGCCGATTCGTCGTTCTTCATCTATTATCGACGTTGCACCTTGGTGCAAGGTCAAGTCGGATCGCAAAGATTTTTGTCATCCGCCCCCGTGGCACCGTTTCAGCGTGCAAAAACGCGGAATTGGGGAGGCACTCGATGGCAGCACACTACACAATCAGCCAACTAGCCAAGGCCGCTGGCATTCCCGTGACTACAGTTCGCTACTACGAACGAATCAAGTTGGTCGTGCCGGAGACGAGAAGCACTGGTAACTACCGCCTCTACAGTGATGATTCCCTCAAGAAGTTGATGTTCATCCGCGCTGCTCAGGCAATTGGCTTCACACTGGAAGACATCAAGTCGCTCTTGGCTACCGAGAGCGGAAAGACGCCAACCTGCGGCAGTGTGCAGAAATTGATCGAGACTCGATTCGCGGACATCGAAGACAAGCTCAAGGATTTGCGGCACGTTCGCAAGGTTTTGAAGTCTGCTTTGGCACAGTGTCACGAACAGAAGAGGTCGGACCGTTGCCACGTCGTGACTGAACTTCGCGCAAACGAGAGCACCTTACGTTGCTACGATTGCAAGGAGGATGAATCATGAGTGAACTGATTTGTGTCATTTCCGCTGAAGCACTACACGCCCAGTTCTTTTTACAATTGGACACTCGACGCGGACGCTAGACGAATTCGTGTCTCTGTTGAGGATCAATGAGGTAGGTGTGATCGCCGACGTACGTTCAAGCCCATTCAGCCGGCACATGCCACACTTTAATCGCGATGCGTTGCAGGAGTCCTTGAAGGCAAGCGGAATTCTCTACGTCTTTCTTGGCGATGAGTTGGGCGCTCGCAGAAAAGAGCCGGAATGCTATGTGGACGGCGTGGCAAAGTATGATTTAATCGAGAAAACTCTCGCGTTTGCCGAGGGTCTCGAACGGATTCGCAAGGGTACAAGCAAGTTTCGCATTGCTATGATGTGTGCTGAGAAAGACCCATTGACATGCCATCGAACAATTCTGGTCGCTCGTGCTTTGAAGTACGAAAACGATATTCGACACATCGTTGACGAGCGAAAGGTTCTTTCGCATGAAGAACTTGAGCAGGCATTGCTGGGGCGTTGGGGGATGGCGCATCCCGAGTTATTCCAGGAACAAGATGAGTTGCTGGACGAGGCTTATCGTAAGCAATCTGATGAGATCGCCTACACCGAACCCAAGGATAAAGCATCTCCTCAGGGACAGGGACAGGTGACAGTAAATGATTGAAACTTTTACGATCGGATTCACCAAGAAGTCTGCTGAGACATTCTTTACGAAACTACGCGAGTCTGGTGTTAAGCGTTTGCTGGACGTGAGACTCAATAATAGCTCTCAGTTAGCTGGGTTCGCGAAACGCGATGACCTACGATTCTTTCTGAAGTCACTTGCAGATATCGAATATGAACACGTGCCAGAACTGGCGCCGACCAAGGACATTCTCGATGCTTACAAGAAGCACGGTGGCGATTGGCAGGTTTACGAGGCAGAGTTCATGGAATTGATGGCCCGCCGCAACATTGAGAAACAGCTTGAACAGGAGCCCTTTCAGTCAAGCTGTCTGTTGTGTAGCGAGCATTTGCCTAAGCTCTGCCATCGCAGGCTCGTTCTGGAATACTTGCAGGAAAAATGGGGCGGCATCGAGGTCACACATCTGGTCTGAGCCATGGCGTCAGGTGATGTTGAGCCTTCGTATGATCGTCATGCTTTGCTTTCGCGATTGGACAGCATTGACTGAATGCTAGACAAGAATTTCTCGTAATCGGATGATCCGGTTGCCGAGTAATTCAAGTTGCGAAATGAATTCGTGATTCGCACGAAGAAATCGCGAGCTTCGTCCTTGTCGCTGAACAAAAACTCTCGTTGCGTAACGTCCTTCACCACGCCTAGCATCGTTTGTTGCCGATCCATCGGGGTCGCCACATCGACTGGGTCGAAGGCGTCTTGTTGAAGATAGACGGTATCGAGGAAATTTGCTTTTTGAAGGGTTACAAAGTCTTCGAGCGAAATGCCTTCTTCTCCCGTCACTTGCATCATCTGATTAATCGCGTCGGCTCGGCGAAGCAGCTCGAGCAATCTCTCGGTGCCGGCAGTCCAGCCAGCGTCGAGCACGCGATCCAAGTGCTCCTGGAGCTGTTCCCGATACCGCGACCAAGACAACAGTGGGTCGATCGCAGGATAGAACCGCTTGTAGGCTCGATCGTAGGAAAGGCCGAGAAATGTTTTCACAGTACCAAGGGTGGATTGCGTGACAGGTTCCTCAAAGTTTCCACCGGCGGGAGAGACTGTGCCGATCATGGTGAGACTGCCGAGCGACCCGTCTCGCGCGGTGATTACTCCTGCTCGTTCGTAGACACCTTTGATGGCTGAGTCGAGATACGCCGGGAAGGCTTCTTCGCCAGGAATCTCTTCCAATCGTCCAGACGTCTCTCGCATCGCCTGCGCCCAACGCGATGTGGAATCGGCCAACAGCAGCACGTCGAGGCCCATTTGTCGGTAGTATTCACCAAGCGTGATCCCGGTGTAGATCGAGGCTTCACGCGCTGCGACGGGCATCGAAGATGTATTGCAAATAATGACGGTTCGATCCATCAGCGAACCGCCACCTCGTGGGTCTTGTGCCTGTGAGAATTCGTTGATCGTATCGACGACTTCACCCGCCCGTTCACCGCACGCGACCACGATCACAACATCAACGGCGGAATAGCGTGCAATCAATGTTTGCAACACGGTCTTTCCCGCTCCGAACGGCCCCGGAATGCAAGCCGTTCCCCCGCGAGCGATAGGGAAGAACGTGTCAATGGTCCGAATGGTGGTGACCAGCGGTTCGGACGGATACTTTCGCTGGACCAATTGCCGCTGCAAGAGGTCTGCCGGTAATGGAACGCGGACGGGCCACTCTTGCCGCATCGTCAACGGACGCTCACCTTGCGCATCACGAATGCGGGCAATGGTTTCGTCAATGGTGAAGCTACCTCCCTGAATCCACGTCAGTTCCGCCTGACCGCTCAAGTTAAAGGGCACCATGATCTTGTGTTCGACGCCGCGTTCCTGAACGGTGCCTAAGACGTCACCGGCGCGAAGTCGCTCACCGGTACGTCGCACCGGCACAAAAGACCATTTGTGTGAACGGTCGAGCGAGTCGGCGTAGTGGCCACGTTGTAGGAAGAACCCGTCGCGATTAGCAAGTGTTTCCAACGGATTCTGCAAACCGTCAAACACGCAGCCCAGCAAACCTGGCCCGAGCGATGCGGATAGCAAGTGGTGCGTCAACTCGACGCCATCACCAACCTTCACGCCTTCGGTGTCCTCGAACACCTGCAAATCCGCTTCGTTTCCGTAGACTCTGAGCACTTCGGATTTCAAGCGTTTGTCGCCGAGACAAACATAGGCGACTTCGTTCTTGACGATGTGCCCATCGGGTACTTCGATCGAAACGATATTGCCGTTGACGGCCGTTACGCTAGCACCTGTTTTCAACTCCGACATCATTTGATGCCTCCGCCCGAAGCCATTGTTTGAGCCAACAGATTTTCAAACTTCTGTCGCCCAGCCGATTCATCAAGCCGCGTCCAACGATCGACAATCTCCCAGCGAGCGAGATACAACAGAATCGTATCGAACGAGAAATAAAATCCGTCTGAAAGTTTCACCCAGCGATCCCACGTCGCATTCAAGAGTTGGCGTTCTACCGACAACGGCTTGCTTGCGTCCAACGCCTCACGGACGCCGGAAATCCAGGGATGCTCTCGCTGCAAACGGAAATCAGAATGATTCCAGTGCTTGCGAATATGGTCCACATACTGGCCAACAGCGGTTGGTGGCCCAAACCCTAGACGCCGTCTACGCAATGCGGATGTAATCGTGCGCACATCCATGCGATAAGTGATGATATCGCGGACAAGCGGATTGGAAACGGAAGACATCAGACGGTCGTATTCCATTTGCACATCTTCGTCTGTGCGTTCCGGCAGCTGTCGATCCCACAACAAAAAGCGTTGAACTTGTTCGACTGTGTTCTTGTCGTCGTCGCCCAACATCCTCAGTCTCTCTTGCAGACGAATCCTGGAAATCGGCACACGCTCAACATCAAACGAGCGGGGCATATGCGGCAGGCTGGAAATGAACCAGTGGTAATTGGTGGCTGCGGTCACTGGATAATTCCCTCCATGATCGCGCGAAATCGTGGGACTAAGTGCCGTAGCAGCAATTCCGCAATAGCCTCATCGGTCAATTCAATCTCGACATTTTCGTCGAGCAATTGGATACGGATGCCAGCGGACGTGTCTTCTCGGGTGCCGAGTTCCAAGCCGTCACGAAGCATTTCCTTTGTGATCGAGGCGACGAAGTGGCTGAGGTTGCCCTCTTTGACTTCTTCTGGATCGCTGCGCAGTTGCTCCAGGCCGATAGCATCCTTCGGGAGCAGCAGCTTGGCGGATTGATCGCGATCTGGAGCTGACCTTCCGCCGATTTCCAAGATTAGCTGCTTCAAAAAATCGCCGTCATTCAACTCACGGCTCACCAGACGTCGAACTCGATCGGAAAACTGGTCCACCATTTCCGACTTGAGTCTGAGGATCGCATCCCGCACCGCCAACTGCACGGCTTCCTTGCCAGCTCGCTTCGTTTTTTCGGCGTTTTCGCGTGCCCTCTGCAGCAGCCCATCTGCTTCTCGTTTTGCCTCGTCAAGGTGCCGCTCCGCCTTGAGGCGAGTTTGCTCCATGAGCGCATCAGCCTGAGCCTTGCCTTCTTCGACACCCTGCTCGCGCAAACGACCGATCAGTTCTTCGACTCCGGATGATTCCTTTGGCTTTGTCATGTCGCTATCTCCTTAGCCTGCGGTGCTACCGGGAATGCTTCCGCCGACGATCAGAGCGAAGATGAATGCAAAGACCGCGAATCCTTCCACGATCGCAGCCGGTGCGATCGCGAGTCCAAAGACTTCGGGCTTCGACTTCGTCGTATTGATCGCCGCTGCGCAACAGGAACCCTGAACGATGGCACTGAACAGCAGGGCCAGCCCAACTAGCAGGCCGATGGAGAACAATCCCGGCGCGGAGTCCAAGGAAACAGCGCGGTTGAACTGCATTGTCACAACGATCCCATAAATGGTCTGCGAAGAGGGTAGGGCGGAGGAACCAACCAGCCGTCCATAGCCGCTTTCGACATCCAGCAACGCTCCCGAGGCTGCCTGCCCGGCGCTTCCGCAGCCGATGATGCTGCCAATCGCTCCGAAGGCGGTCGGCAAAAAGACTCCGGCCCAACCCAGTAAAAGAATGAAACTCTCCATATCTATATTGCCTTCTTGTTGAATGGTTCAAATGCGTATCCCTCACCCGGAAGACTCCAGCCGAAGAACTCGATGCAGTTCAGACGCAATCCATGGACGACGCCGCTCATGATTGCCAAGACGAAGTTCAGTCCATGCCCGAAAACAACAGCCACCACCGCCAACAGACTTCCAATGCCGACGCAACAGCTCGCCTTGTACGTAAGATCGTTAAACGTCCCCGCCAGTTGTGCACTGGCCAATCCGAGCGCGAACAGCCGCAGGTAACTCAGTATGTCACCGAAAGCGCGAGTGAAGCCCGTGAGCGAGACAAC
>TARA_R110002073_G_scaffold6540_6_pt1 | contig 11817 bp, 11 predicted proteins | sample TARA_R110002073 | Tara Oceans TARA_R110002073 (sample SAMEA4397174) | marine metagenome | biome: Polar Biome; feature: [DCM] deep chlorophyll maximum layer (ENVO:01000326); material: water (ENVO:00002006), including particulate matter (ENVO:01000060) such as... | depth 40 m
GGTTACCACACCGTGAAAATGTTCGATCAATTCACCAAGGCCACCGACGAAGGAGGTGACATCGATACGCTGTTCGTCCAGGTCACCAATCCTGGCCAAACGCTGCCTAACTTGAACTTGCTGTTCAATGACAAAGAAAACCTGAAGGACAAATTCCTGATTGTTTCGGACGTTTACCCGACGGCCACCACACGACTGGCCGACTTGATCTTGCCGGCGGCGATGTGGGTAGAAAAGAACGGCATGGTCGGCAATTCGGAACGACGAACGCAGCAATGGTTCAAAATGGTCGATCCGCCTGGCGAAGCACGCGACGATTGTTGGCAAACGATCGCAATCGCTCACCGCTTGTTCGAACTCGGTCACGAAGGGATGAAGGACAAAGACGGCAAATTCATCTTTGCGGTTTATGACGACGACGGCGAAGAGGTTCCGGTATGGCAGTGGGAACGCTACTACGACATCAATGTCGATAAGGCGTTGTTCGAAGAGTACCGCAAATTCACGGTGATGAAACACAAGAATCTGGCACCGTACGAAGAATACGTAAAAGCACGCGGGTTGCGTTGGCCGGTGGTCGAACAAGACGACGGATCGTGGCGGGAAACCATGTTCCGTTTCGCTGGTTTTGATGATCCGTTTGTCGCCGAAGGAAAAGAGATCGACTTTTACCATTCGGTTACTCACGACGGTCGCGGCCAAGTTTGGTTCCATGATTACCAACCACCGCCAGAGGTGCCCGACGACGAGTACCCGTTGTGGTTGTGCACCGGCCGTGTGCTGGAACATTGGCACTCAGGAACAATGACGCGGCGTGTGTCGCAACTGAACCGCGCGATGCCCACTGCCTATATCGAAGTTCACCCGGACGATGCATCGGCACTGAATATTCGCCAAGGCGAAGTGGTCACGGTTGAATCTCGCCGCGGCAGCTGTGATTTGCCTGTCTGGATCAACGGTCGCGGACAACCGCCCAAGGGATCGATTTTTGTTCCGTTCTTTGACGAATCAAAACTGATCAATAACGTCACGCTCGAAGCGCACGATCCGTTTTCGAAGCAGCCCGACTACAAGAAATGTGCCGTGCGAATTCGCAAACCGAACGCCGAGGTCGCCAAACGATGAGTCGCGAATCCAACTCGAAAACCGTAGCGACTCGTGGTTCAATCGCCTTGCTGGTCGCTGTCATCGGCGTTGCCGTGGTCGGCTATTTCGTCGGCATCAACGACGGGGTCCCGCAAGAAGATTTCGAGCAGCAAGCACCGTGGTTATCGTCGCAAGTCGAGGGAACCGAGCGACCCGCGGAACCTCCGTCCACGTCCACGATTGCCGCCATCACTTACGCGGAAATGCGGCGTAGCGAGACGGGACCGACAAGTCAGTGGAAGCCGAAACTCGACCAGATCCCGCAGCCTCAATACGATTTGTTCGCCGAGATCAAACCGAGCGAAGAGGCTAAGCTGCAGTCAACGCTAACGCGTGCATCTCGCCGGGCTTTCAACGGAGCTCCGCCGATCATCCCGCACGTCGTCGAAGGCACAAACGACGCGGCTTGTTATGCGTGTCACGGCGAAGGCAAACGCATCGAGAACCGAGTCGCCAACCGGATGTCGCATGGATTTTTGGCAAACTGTGTCCAGTGCCATGCTCCGCCGCCGCCGAAACCGTTCACCGACTTTGACTCTGAGGTGCAAACCACGTTTGTCGGACTCCCTGCACCGCTCAACGGCGAGCGTGCCTTTCCCGGTGCCCCGCCCACGATTCCGCATTCGACTTGGATGCGAGACCAATGTTTGGCGTGTCACGGTGGCAACGCGGGTTGGGCAGGACTCGAATCGACGCACCCTTGGCGAACCAATTGTCTACAATGCCATGCTCCTTCGGCAACACTTGACCAATCGATCGTGCCCGAGCAAATCGGCTTCCTGCCGGAACCCAACGTAAAGTAAACGTGATGTCAGACCAACAACCGCCACGCGAGGGTCTTTCCCGCCGCGACCTGCTGCACGGTCGGTTGTTTGGTCATCGTGATCCCGAGCCCACTGCGGAACCACCGGCGACGACACCGCCGCCCGAGCGACGCCATCCGCCGCTGGTGATGCGATACCCACGGACAACTCGCGAAGTCGGTGCTGCGGATGTGGATCCGGAAAAGTCGATCGAGCCCAACACGGCGCGTCGCCGCACGATTCCTATCCTGCGGCCTCCCGGCGCGATCGACGAAGAGAGTTTTCTGAACGAATGCACGCGATGCAATCGCTGTATCGAAGTCTGTCCTCACAACGCGATCGTCCATGCTCCGCCGCGAATGCGCGAAGCAGCCGGCACGCCGATGATCGATCCCGACCATCAACCCTGCATGATGTGCGACGATTTCCCTTGCATCACCGCTTGCGAACCGGATGTGTTGACCACGCACGTACGCCCGATGATGGGAACCGCGGTCGTAACCGAGCATTTGTGTCTGGCGCACCACGGAACAACTTGTACCGTGTGTAGCGAGCGGTGCCCCGTCGAGGGCGCCATCCAAGTCAGCGAGGGAAAACCCAAGGTCAAGGAATCCGCGTGCACGGGTTGTGGTGTCTGTCGCTATGTTTGCCCGGCACCGGAAAACGCGATCCTGCTGATGCCCGCCTTCATCCGTCCGACTCCAAAAACAAGACAGCGAAACAAGCCAGTCAATGAATGAATCACACGACGCGCCCGATCCAAACGAGACCCCTGAAATACTCGAAGCTCACTGGGACCGCGAACAAGTGGTTCAGCTGTTTCACGACCTCAGCGAAGGTGCCAACGTACAACACGTGCAAGTGCGTGCTGCCTCCGATGGTCGCGCGGCCGATCAATCAGTCACGCTTCTCGAGGCCAAAGCGATCTTTGAGAAAGGCGATGCCCGGGCGATTCAAATTCGCTACGGCTTTGATGGACAAAATTGGTGCGACACGCTGATGGTCAAGCCCGACGAAGTCCACATCATCCGCACCCGAGTGTAACGTGACCGAATCGGCCAGCATTCAATGGGTCCGCCACCTTGCGGTGCAAACGTTGGTTGCGGCAATGCTAATCCCGTGCCTGATAAGTACCCCGGCGTCGGCTCAATTGTCGTACGAGCGAGAACCGATCGAGTACTCAACAACCGCTTCGAACGATCCGGTCGCACGCCTGTTAACGCGGCTTTCCGTAGAAAAACAATCGCTTTCGAACGACGAAAAATACGGTTACCTCTCCGCGCTGCTTCGCGAACTAGACGTCCCGGTCAATTCCCAAACGCTGGTGTTTTCTAAAACCAGTCTGCAGCGGCACCTAATTTCTCCATCCAATGCGCGTGCGATCTACTTCAACGATGAAACCTATATCGCCTGGGTTCCTGGCGGCGAAGTCATCGAGATCGCGTCGACCGATCCAATGCTCGGCACTGTTTTCTACACCATCGCGCAAGGACCAACCAATACGACAGGCAAATTGGTTCGGCACAACGACCGCTGTTTGTTTTGTCACGGATCGACCGACACGGGCCGCGTTCCCGGATTGATCATGCAATCCGTCTACACCAACGCCGATGGTGACCGCGTTTTTCCATCGCGTTCGATTCCCACCGACCCGCGTGGCCCACTGTCGGGCCGCTGGGCAGGTTGGTACGTGACCGGCACCCACGGTTCGCAATCACATCTGGGCAACTTGATGTTGTCGTCGGGCGATGAAGTGCAGCCGGCAGAAACGCTTACCACAGGCAATATCACCGACCTCTCGCCTTGGCTCGACGTTTCAAAATACATGATTCCCGACAGCGACTTGATCGCCTTGATGGTGCTACAACACCAAGTCTCGATGCACAATCGGTTGACCGAGATTAATCACAAGACACGGCTATACCAAAGCGAAGTAAAAGCGGTTCACAATGCGAATGACAATCCCCTCTCTCGCCCACCGGATGATCGTGAATCGGATGAAGACGCCTTTGTTTTCAGCCAGTTAGCCGAGCGACTCATGGATGGATTGCTGATGGTCGACGAACCATTGCTGAGCGACCAAATCAGCGGCACCAGTTCGTTTACCGAGAGTTTTCAAACGCGAGGCCCGGCAGATCCGCAAGGCCGTAGTTTGCGGCAATTCGATCTTCGCACTCGGTTATTCAAGTACCGATGCAGTTACTTGATCTACAGCGATTCGTTTGATGCGATTCCCGATCCTGTCCGAACACGTGCTCTAACGCGACTAAGAACGATCCTGAGCGAAGATTCTCCCGAGCCGAAATATTCATCGATGTCCAAAGAGGAACGAACTTCGATTTTGCAAATCCTGGACGCTACCAAGCCCGAGTTCCGCCTGTAACCGCAAAGCGGACTTCGCGGTGATCGCCATGACGGATCCCCAGGCTCCCTGCCCGGGAACCAGATGCCTCGCAGGCTCGCGGCTGCTGCCATCTACTTTGGTAACAGCACGGCGCGCACCGTCCGTTTGCGGCGAGTCACTCCCTTGAATTAGACCGTGCGGCTTGCGATGGGCCACTAAAACGTTGGTATAGGCGTCGGATATTGGGTGCCGTTTTTCTTCCGGCATAAAGTGCAGTCACCTCTCCACCGACGAAGAAGACTGCTGATCTCAAGGCAATCGAAGAGGCCGGAGGCCGAAACATGACAATACCAGAGCTTTAGCAGGCACTGCTTGCGCCGCACCGCTACACACGCCACTCGCTTAATACCAAAGTAGATGGCGGGAGCCTGGGAACGAGTGCCCATTTCCCTACTGGTCACCGCTGCGATGAAAGAACACCGAATCAGGGATCGCCGACATCGCGACATCTCCGTATTGCCAGCGTAAGCTGAGCATTCGTCTGCCGCGGCCTTGAAAATAGTCAAGCCGAAACGGCACAAGCCCCGCCTGTAAACGGATCACACACGACTCCTCAAGTGCCGGATGATCGCCATCGTTAACGATTCGATCGCGTCCGCCGATCATCAATCGGCTGCCGTCATCCGAAGCGAGATTGAACGTATAGACACCACTCGTGGGTACATTCAAAAAACCATCAAAGCGAATCGCAAAGTATTCGTCGCGTGGTTTGACCGCTTCGACATCCAGCCCCATCGCGACGCTCGATTTCGGCTCGGGAGCACGAAAAGCCATTTCCAAGGTGTTGTTGAATCTCCTTGGATCCAGCGGATAGGCGGTAACGGTCAAACCTGGCTCGGTCGCGTCGGCAATCTCCGCGTCCACCCCCGCGACCGGCACCGCTTCGGCTAACGTCAAACTCACTTGCATCCGCTGGTCACCGCGCACGACATCGAGCTGAATTGTCTCCCCCGCTTTCCTTCCCACTAGTGCCAGTGGCCATTGGTAGGCATGCCGTGTTTCGTTGCCATTGACGCTTACCACTTGGTCACCGAGTTGCAGTTTGGCATCGGCCGCAGGTCCAGAATCGTCAACCGAGGTCAAAGTGGGTGGATCCACAAGCGGATCAACGTCACATCCTGCAGTGATTCCATCGCGAGCTTCGATCGCCAGCACTCGCGGGATCAATTCGCGGATTCGGTCAGCTCCCATTGCCAACCCCAGCGACTCGGAATTCGAATGCAGTCGCAGTGCCATGCCGATTTGTGCACCTTCGGCGTTCACCAAGGGACCACCCGAGTTGCCTTGAAACAGCGGCGCCGAGGTTTGCACCATGCCGGACGTATAGACATCGTTTTGAAAGGAATAGCGATTCAGCCCACTGAGAATGCCTTCGCTGACCGTCAGTCCCACGCCATGCGGGTTCCCGATCGCGACGATCGGTTCGCCGAGCATCAAATCGTGGCTGCGGCCGATCGGCAAGGTTGGCAGCGGTTTGCCGGCGAGGATACGGATGATGGCCAGATCATAGGCTTCGAGTTCGGCGATCGGCTTGTAGCGAAATTGTCTCCCCTCGCTGTCCTGAACGATCCCCGCCGCAGCCCCCGTGATGACATGCGACGCCGTCAACGCATACCCTGCCGCATCAATCGTGCTGGCGGAACCGGTCCGGCCTTGTTGTCGCCCGGAATCGTCCTTTCCCAAAAACGCAAACACTGACGTCACGGCCGGAACCGCCTTTTGCAGCATGCGAACTTGCGGCGTAAAACGCGGGCTGTCCTCGGAAACCGTATTTTCAGTCAACGTCGCGCGAGGCTCATCCGCGTGGAGCGGCCTGGGCGATGGGCAGACCATCATCAATATGAGGATGAAAGCCAGTGGAAACAGTCGGAACAAAGCAGATCCCTTTTAATAAAGACGTGTTCATGAACGCAACCAACGATACCAGATAACAGCGCAGCCAAGTTCGGAGGCCGAGATAATCTATGCCGGTGGCGAATGCCAGCGGAAGCTGGGGTTGGGCACTAACAAAGCCCAGCGGGCGGCACACTTGCGGACATTCAATCGGCCTCTGGCCTGGTTTTCCTAGGGCTTTCGCCCCACTCTACCCACTGCCGCCACTCCGAGGTCAATCAACGCTAATTCGAAACTCACGTATGGGACGACATGCTGTTGCGGGCAACTAGGCCGGAGGCCGACATATCCTCTGCCGGTGGCGTGAGCCACCGGAAATAGGGCATGGGCACGAACAAAGCCCAGCGGGCGGCACACTTGCGGACATTCAATCGGCCTCTGGCCTCGCGTCGGCCGCTGACACCTAGACCGTTGGCTCTCGCCAACGGCATTCACAGTTTCGGGCTCCGGCCTTGTTTTCATGGAGCTTTCTCGCCACGCTACCTACTGCCACCGCTCCGTAGTCAAACATCGCAACTTCGAAACTCGCGTATGGGACGACATGATGTTGCCGCCATTGTCGCTAGTTCACAAAAAACAAACTGGCAATTTCACACCTTGGGACCATGACATCAGTGTGCACCAAGTCTCACTCAAGTCCACGTAATTGCGGTTGGTTCTCGTGCATTCCGGGGTCAATCGATGCTTACAGCCGTTACGTTGCGACTAGTGGAGGTTGATGGTTTCAGTTGTTTGCATCCGCAATTTCGACGACTCTACAATCGGCCATCGAACCTATCAACGTTCGATGGAATTCGTCGAGCCGCAAATTGGTTGTGTACACGCAAACAATCTATCGGACAGTAAAAAAGCCGGTTAAATCAGACACCTCTTAGTGAATACGACCACTACTTCCCTCCGCTACTATCTGCCGTGCGAGAAAAAGGAGCCTGGGAGCGAGCGTTTTTTACTGGCGATTGCCAAGAGGAGTCACAAATCATAATTTTTTTACCTCACTGAAGAAAAAAACTTATACGCAGACTGAGCTCGCATGGATCCGAAACACTACTCACTGAAGCGGTCCGACCAATGGAAATGGGAAGGCAGGTACACTGCCGAAGAAGTTGTCTCGCGAATATCCGAAGATCAACTTGGTGATGACTGGCTTGTCGCCCCGTTTGCTTCCGAAGAACCGCCTGTAGATGCTCGAAAGTTCGCCAACGCCCCGTCTATTTTCGTCGCACGTCGACGACGGCGTCAGCAGATTGAAGACCGTCACGCAGAGATATCTGCCAATGTCGCTACGCCATTATTACTGACCTGGGGTAAGCGCTGCCTTGGATTATTTTTTGCCTTTCTTTTGATCGGCCGGGTAACAGTGAGCCTGTTTTTCCCTCACTTGCGTGGCAGCGGCATGACACCCGCCGCCTGGTTTCTCTTGATACCTGCCTGGACTGTCGGGGGAGCAAGCCTGATTGCGACTGCGATCGGATTGCTGCAAAAGAAATCTAGAGTTTCAAAAGCCATAGCAGATTCATGCCATCCATAAAACACCTCCGATTCATCAGCATCGGTCCCCCTGTCGCTTTCTCGGCGAGAGCCCGCCGACTAAACACACAGCGACTCATGACTCATGACTTCCGACTTCCGACTTCTGACGCTCAGCGGATGGATTGTCGTGAGCACAAGCTAGTGGTCTTACTTAAACGTTCCGTCAAAGTTGGTTGAATGTCAGACAAATCACTCAGGGCAACAGCGGTCTACCATACCTCAATTCGGTCACTGTTCCGGACTCACCCTCCACCTATTTTCCATCTGATGAAGGCAATCGCTCACACAAGAGATACTCCAGTGGAATCAAATGTGATCAGATTTCTTCAAATTACATCTTCGACACAGTAGCTGAATGTTTGCATCTAAGTTGCTGCCGCCCTTGGCGACCGGAATAATGTGATCAAATTCCAAGTAATCTCGAGCACCGCAGTCGGCACATTGCCCGCCGTATCGCTGCCATACCCGCTGGCGAACCTGACGTGGTATATGTCGTGATGTCGCTACGTCACTGGTACGTGTCGCTGTCTGGTTGGCAAGCTGAACCGCCTTGCGAAATATCAATAGGAGCCAAGGGTCACTATGATGCATCCGAAATGACCAAACAGGCTTGCCAGTTTGCTGAAAGTTGATCTGCTTGGCATCCCCCCACAAGCTAATGACATTCCTGAAGTTTACAGACTGAGCGTAGGTTGGACTCTGAAAGACAGCACGGTTATCTAGCAACAATAATGCTCCTCGATGGATATCCTGGACAGGACCTGATTTGAGAACCTTTGTAACGATCAAGTCCGCGTCTGCGTACGAATGAACAATTTCCCCGGCACGTATTTCAAAAGATTGCGGAACATCGAGCGTGGGCAACTGTCCTTGTGAAATGCTGCAGTACATTACAAATTCATTCATCTGACGACGAACATAATCACAAAAGGTGTCGTCTAGCCTCAACATAACCAGCAAGGATTCCACCTTTTCTCGTTCGTCATCGGTTAGGACGAAGTCAGCCTTCGCATCCGCAAGAACATGTTCGACAAACTGTTTCGCTGGACTTTGTATGAGCCGATTTAATTCGCTCTCAGAGAAACCAAATCGAATACTGGTTTTCACAAGCCTCTGCCATTCCTCGCGTGCGAGCTCACCACTCTCAGTTGCAGACAAAAAGATTGCTCGTAGAAACCCTTCTCCCTCTGACTCAAAAAACTGTTTTGCAATTGTGGGCGCCGTGGACCCGACGACCGACGAAATATGCTCCAAATGCCGGTACTCATCATCCGACAAAGTCCCGTCATCCATCGCGTGTGCCAGCGAAGTGCGGAACTGTTCCACTGCAAATTCTCGCTGCATCGCGACGGCATCTTGGTCAGATAGTTTCAACGCCCTTACGACCCACTGCACCGTTTCTTTCTCTTTTTCAGAAACGACTCCATCTTTCCAAATGTTGCGCAACAATTGCCTAAAAGCTAACCTCGCAGCATTCCGGACATCGGAATTGGTGACATCGAATCGCGCAATCTGTTCTTCAAGACTGAACTTCTGGCGTTGAGTCTTCAAACCACGGAAAAGCTCAGCAGCAAGTGCCTTCACCCTTTCCTCACGACCCGGGTCGTAGGCTTCAACGACAGTCTTTTGTATCCGCTTCAAAAAGCTCTTTACCATCTTCGATCTCGCGTGCTTTCGAAAGTGCTGATGCAACCAAGCCGGCAGGGACAGAGACGATCCCTAATCCGACAAGCAACACCAAGAATGTAAAGCACCGTCCCCCCACAGTCACCGGGTAAACGTCTCCGTAGCCAACCGTTGTTAGCGTCGCGGTGGCCCACCACAAACTGTGAAACACGGATGCAAATGCCTCGGGCTGAGCTTCATTTTCGAAATAGTAGATTCCAACCGCTGCTAAATACAACAATATCAAAGCAACTACAGCAAACAGAACAATTTCTTCACGAGCAATCAGCAAAGCTCGGTGAAAACGACGAACCGCTTGATTGTACCTGACCAGTTTCAGTATGCGAAAAAGCCGCAGGAATCGAAAAACACGTACTGAACGGAGATCGATTCCCAATGTTAAATAGAAGGGTAGGATCGCGATCAAGTCGATCACACCAAAGAAGCTAAATACAAACGCTATTTTTCTATCGGCCACCCATAAGCGAACGATGTATTCGAACGTAAACACAACAACGCAAAGCAACTCCAACGCACTCAAGAGCTTTTGGTACGAAGGAGATAAATGAGGTAGCGTTTCAATTGAGAAGGTAACTAGCGACAGTACAATTAACGCTTGAATTGAAAAATCGAATAGGCGTCCTAGCCGAGTGTCACTTTCCTCAACCGTCTCTTTCAAGGATCCGGCCATCAATCACGACTTCCTTTGCTTCGTCAACATAGAATTGCAATCAACTCTCGTGTGTTTTCTATCATGATAACGATGAGACTCTGGTCCATGTCGCCGCGTTGCGACACGCGTTCGCCATGAAACATCGCGTGACTGATTCGCGTTCATTCGCGGGCAAATTCTTGCAGAGTCAATTCGCGCCGTCTACCAGGCAGGAACCTCGATTGCTGCCGCCACTACCGAGGCTTTGAAATGCCGGATTCCCCATGTGTTCGCACTTTGCAGCAGCGAGTTTTTGAAGTGCCGGAGGCACGATCGCATTTAGCCTGGGGCGAAAGCCATCTTTCGCCTACACATCTCACAACGAAGTTTTTTCGACACTATCCCGATAGGGATTAAAGACATTAGCCGTAGGTAAGCGAGGCGCCACCTACGGAATCGAGAGTACAAAATCGGTTTCGACCCTGGAAGGGTCGCAGCCCGATTGTCTGTAACCCTTTCAGGGTCAATTCCGAGGTTGGTTTAGTTTACCGGTGGTGTTCGCTTCGCTCGACCACCGGCTAATCGCTGAAACGCTTTCAGCGTTAACTGACGCGTGAATAACGCACTGAATCACGTTCCGGGGCTGTTAGTCTATCGTCGGCAGCGGATGGCGTGAAACTCGAAAGATTGATTTCGTTGGTTGACTCTTCTCACCGGCCGGCGAAGAATCGTTTCGGTTTGAACGGATTCCCCTTTTTGGAGACGATGAAGTATGTGGGCTCGATTGTTGTACGGTGCTGGACTTGCCTTGGTTGCTTCTCAATTGTTTGCACAAGATTTGATCTAAGATCACACGATCGCTGCCGCGGATCATGTATACCGCCCTCGTCCCCCCAATTTTGCCTTTGTGTTTGCGGGCAATAAAACTCGCGTGAGATTTTCGGATCGTTTGGCCAATGCAACGAAAGTCTTGACGACTTCCGCTACGACCAACCCACATTTTTGCTGGGCAGCTCGAAGCCTGTGTCTTCTAACAGTCGACGATCACGTCGATGGCGTGCGTAAGCAAAAAATGGCTTCATCGGCCAAAGCTGTTTCCACGCCATCAAATAGGCGCCGACGATCGTTGCTCCGTACTGCGGTTTATTGAGCTGAACGGGTGGACGATAGGGTGAATCTTTCATTGCCGCAGTGAATCCGTCATGAGCGCCGCCAATGTAACGCAGATACCCGCGTGTTTTGGCGTGTTCAAATTCCGCTGTCATCCCCGCTGAGATGTAGGCTGCGACGTCACCTTCAAATTGCTCGTCGAGTCGATTCACTGGCCGGCGGCGGATCGCGTGGTGTCGCTTGAGTGCTTGATGAGCCGCGAACAAATCCTCGACATTCTGAATCCGAGGATGCTGGGTCGACAAATAGCTCGACGGAATCGGAAACGCTCCGAGTGTCTTCTGGTTACCGGTATTGATTTCGCTGTCGTCATCAAACCGTGTGCAGAACTCGGTAAAACTTTCTTGCAAATTCCATGCGCCATTTTGATCGGCATACACCACTGCGGAAACGGCCCCCGTCGCCTCGGCTCGATTCAGAAAAACCACGATCAAACTTTTGACGTTCGTCACCGCCTGCGGCAAAAAGAACGTCCCTTCGTTGGAAAAGCCCAATCGAGTGAGTGATTCATGGACCTCGAAAAAACGCTGACGGACGACTTCCGGTAGCGGCTC
>TARA_R110002073_G_scaffold194676_1_pt1 | contig 11809 bp, 7 predicted proteins | sample TARA_R110002073 | Tara Oceans TARA_R110002073 (sample SAMEA4397174) | marine metagenome | biome: Polar Biome; feature: [DCM] deep chlorophyll maximum layer (ENVO:01000326); material: water (ENVO:00002006), including particulate matter (ENVO:01000060) such as... | depth 40 m
ACCTTTTAATGCACCCAAAAAATATTGGGATTTATACGATAGAAATATAATTGAACTGCCTGAAAGTTATATTCAACCTAAAAGTACACCACGAAAGGCATTTCATAATTTTGGCGAATTACGCCAGTATAATAATGTTCCTAAAAAAGGAGATTTACCCGCAGATTTAGCAAAAGAATTAATTCATGGCTACTATGCCTGCGTCAGTTATGTAGATGCACAAATTGGATTAGTTTTAGATGAATTAAAACGTTTAGAATTAGAAGACGATACCATTGTAATTTTATGGGGAGATCATGGTTGGAACTTAGGTGACCATAAATTATGGTGCAAGCATGTTACGTTTGAAACAGCATTAAGAACACCTTTGATGATAAAAGTTCCAGGCAAAACCAAAGGAGAAAAAACAGAAGCCATTACAGAATATATAGATGTTTACCCAAGTTTAGCAGAACTTGTGGGTATTGAAACTCCAAATACCGTTGAAGGCAAAAGTTTCGTACCAATAATTAATGGTAAAGGATCAGATAAAGATTGGGCGGTAAGTAAGTTTAAAGACGCAGTAACTTTGATTAAAGGCGATTTATTTTACACAGAATGGACAAAAGATGATGGAATTGCTTACGCTAGAATGTTGTTCGACCATAAAACAGATCCATTAGAATTGGATAATCTAGCTGAAAAGCCAGAATATAAAGAAAAAGTAAAATTACTTGCTTTAGAATTAAGAGAAAATTGGGGGAGCGATTTTCTTATTAATTCCAAACCTGAAAAAACAAAACCATAACAAAAAATGTTTAATAAATTATACAAATGAAAACCATATTCACTTTTGTTTTTGCGGCTTTAATACTCACTAATTGTAAGCAACCAAAGCAGGATAAACAAATGACTGTAAAGCAGTCTGAAATTTCACAAGATAAACATCCCATAGTTGTACAATTTATTATAGATGGCCTGATGAAAGACGCGGCAGAAACAGCTATTGCTGCCGGTGCAATACACTTAAGGTATTTTGCAGAACAAGGAGTTGTGGTAGAAGATGCCTATTCTAATAGTCCCGTAGGTAGAGTTAAATTACCAGATGGGAGTGAGCCATGGGGTGGTGCATCTCCCCCTAATATTGGTATGCATACAGGAACTCATGTATTTGAAACGCAGGAGTTAGATGATATTTTTTTATCTGCCAGACGAAAAGGAATCAAATCGGTTTACGTAGGCGGTCATACCTTATATGACGTTTTTAAAACACCAGATATTTACTATGCCGAAATTATGCCAGACCAAAAGGTGGTAGATTTAGGTATTAAACATATCAAAGAAGATGGTGCCAGATTAATGCGTTTGCATTTGCAAGAAATTAGAAGTTCTTGGAAAGGACCAGAAGGAAAAACCAATCCAGATTCTAAATATATTAAAGCCATTTTAAATGCTGATGAGCAACTAGGAAGATTAGTAGATTTTTTAAAAAAAGAGGGGTTATGGGAAAATTCATTTTTTATTATTTCTGCCGATCATGGTATGGGAATTTTGAAAAAAAGTAATCACCTTTCAGAGCAATTATCCTCATGGCAGATTTATATGAATTTTTATGGATCAGGCATCAAAAAAGGAGTAACTATTCCTTATGCTGAATCCCCTGATGTGGCATTAATGACGAATCATTTTATGGGTTTATCAGCACTAAAAGGATATACTATAAACGTAGAAAGTCTTAAAAACTTAAAAACTACTGGTGTTTTTCTAGATAATATTTTTGAAGGGAATCCCGATATTCTAGAACATCCCAAATGGATAAAAACCTACCTTGATAAAAATGCAGGCTCTCCTCCAAATGATTATTTACATTACAGAAAAGGAATGCTAGATTTTATAAACAATTAATCATTTTAAGATATGAAACAAATATTAGTATGGTTTGGGTTACTTTTTATAGCTTTTTTACCAAATGAAATACATAGCCAACAAAAGCAACGACCATTTATACTCGTTAAGTTAAGTGAGCGCAGTCAAATTTTAGAAAAAATTGAAAATCAAACATGGGCTAAAGACATTTATGAACGCTTAAAATTAAGAACGGATGTTCAGGTTGAACAGTTTTATAAAAACCCAACAGCATACATTAAAAAGTTGCCTTTTAATTGGTCTGAAGAAAGTACGAGTAATTTTCCACCCTTTTTCAAAACAAGGCATGTAGCAAATGGGGTTCAAGAAAATCTCGATAATGCTACAGATGAAGAATGGAAACCTGCCGAACTTTTAATTGAATATTTACAAGTTGCTCTAGATTGTGGGGAGTTATATTTTTTAACCCAAGATGAAAAATATGCCTACGTAGCTAGCACCATTCTATATTCATTTTTAAAATCTGTACAGCAATCTGAAGTGTCCGATTGGCATGGTAGAGGCGGTTGGTTATTTCCGTATGATGGGTTTCGGGAAGTGCGCGTAATTGGTTATAGACTGCCATTGATTTATGATTTTATTCATTCTTATCTAAAAAATGAGGGGAAGGCTTTTGATATTATTCAAAATAAAAAAGTGAATTTTCCTTTTGAAGAAGCTCAAAATGTATTTAAAACTTACGCAAATATCACCGTAAATTATGGGCAAACAGGTTCAAACCATTGTGCTTTAGAGGCACCAAGTTTGGTGTTTAATGCTTTGGCTATGGATGATGAAACAGAGCGAGAAAAATGGTTGTCTTATTTTTTAACAGAAAGTACAGATAATCAAGATGCTCTAAATATTATGGTTAAAAACTATAAGAACCAAGGTGATATCTGGCCAGAAACCTCTCAATATTTAAACCATACGACATCAATTTTAGCAAGACTCATGTTGGTGGTTAATAAATATAATCCGTCTTTAAAATTAGGAGAAAAATATCCAAATGTTTTACATGCCTTACCAAGGTTAGACTATTTTGTATATCCTAATAATGAAATTGTGCGCTGGGGCGATGGACATCGATCTGCTCATGCGCCTTATGAAGCTTTTGAAAATGCTTATGCTTTGGCTAAAATGGATGGGTTAAAGGAAATTCAAGATAAATTTATACCACTTATTAATAGGGCAATTGGTAAAGGAAAATATAAACGAGAAGGTTCAGAGGCTTTATTTTGGTATGATGATGATTTCGACAACGAATCGGCAACTATTGAATTATCAAGGACCGATAGAGTTTATCATGCCGGTATTGTTTTACAACGTAATTTGAGTAGTACAAATAACCCAAAAGATGGTTTAATGTGTTTTGTTGGAGGGGCACACATGGTACATGGACACGCAGAAGGGATGAATATTGAATTATACGGTGAAGGACAGGTTCTAGGTGTAGATAATGGCAGAAAACGCTATGGTGTAGACCTTCATGAAAACTACTCCAGAATTTTCGCAGCACACAACACGGTTATCGTAAACGGGAGTTCTAAAGGCGAAGGTGGATGGGTTAATTTAGGCATGAATAAAATTCAGCTTATTTCAATGGAGCCTGAGGTTGGTGAGGACGGAGTGTCGCCTTACCATTCGTTTAGTCAAACCAGTTTTGAAGATGATAAAGGCGATAAAGCAGAAGCTACTCAAGAGCGTACTTTGGCCTTAGTTAGAACCTCACCAACTACGGGTTATTATGTAGATGTGTTCCGTTCAAAATCAAAACTACCCAATGAGTATCATGATTATTTATATCATAACATAGGGGATAAGTTAGTTTTTGAAAACAAGGATATGGATTTCAAAAAAACACCCGATAGATATATGGCGAATGCAAATCAAGTGTGGAGTCGAAATAAGCAATACCGCAACCCTGGTTGGCATTTTTTTAAAAATGTAAAAACGTCAAAAAATTATGGTAAAGTTGTTAAAGCTACATTTCATACAAAACGATTGCCTCAAGGTGATATTTTCATGCAATTGCATATACCCAGTTTTGAAAGCAGAACATTTACCAAAGTAAAAGCACCTACTACTTTTGAAGCTCCAGAACCTTACGATAATATGCCAACACCAACTTTGGTAGTTAGAAACCAAGGCGAAGCATGGAAAAACCCATTTGTAGTAGTTTACGAACCGTTTAATGAAAATGAAAAGCCAACGATTCAATCCGTTTCCAAAATAGAGGAAAATGGTATATATAAAGGTTTAAAAATCACCAGTGCTACAAGTACTGAAAAATTAACCCAATATATTATTACACTATCTAATAATCAATATTTTAATAGTAATGAGTTAAATATTTACTTTAAAGGGGCATTCGCTGTAATTACTTTAAACGAAAATAAGGAATTAAAAAGTATCTATATTGGTGAGGGGCAAAAATTGGTTTATAAAAATACTACTATTACTAACCCTTCGAGCAATAAATTTTTCAAAGAATACTAATTGTTTTTTTTATCATGAAGTACAATAATTTAGTATTAAATGTTTCAATAATTTGTATGTTTTATCAATGTGCATCAGTGAACCCGGGTAAATCAAAAATTATCGAAACCAAAAATTTACCAACGGCTAGACACGAGTGTGCTTTTGTAGAAGTTAATGGGTTTTTTTATTTATTGGGTGGAAGAGGTCTTAAACCCACTGAGATTTATGATAAAAGAACAAAAAAATGGACACAAGGTTCTAAACCACCAATTGAGATACATCATTTTCAGGCTGTAAACTATAATGATGATATTTATATTATTGGGGCTATGACTGGTAAATATCCACACGAAAAGCCACTCGATAAAATTTTGATTTTTAAACCTGGGGAAGATAAATGGATTTGGGGAGATACAATTCCAGAATCTAGAAGAAGAGGTTCCTCGGGTATTGTTGTAAAAGAAAATTTTGCCTACATGATTTCTGGTATTACAGATGGGCATTGGGAAGGCCATGTGTCATGGGTAGATAGATATAATTTTAATACTGGAGCATGGACTATTTTATCTGACGCGCCAAGATCAAGAGATCATTTTCAGGCATCTATCTATAACAATAAAATCTATTGTGCAAGTGGTAGAAATTCTTCAGCAAAAACTAATGAAACATTTAGCCTCACTATTCCAGAAGTAGATGTTTATGATATTAATAATAACACTTGGGTAACGCTCCATGAGTCATCAAATATTCCAACACAACGCGCAGGAGCTTCCACAATTATCAATAAAGGAAACCTGATTATTATTGGGGGCGAGAGTTCAAGTCAAAAAACAGCGCATAATGAAATTGAAATTATGGATATAACAACCGGGAAATGGATATCTGGAGCAACACTTGTCAGAGGTAGACACGGATCACAAGCTATACTTTATAAGAATTCTATCTATATTGCTGCCGGAAGTGGCAATAGAGGAGGTAAACCAGAATTAGCTACTCTAGAAGGGTTATGGAGATAAAAAAATGAATTTTAATGATTATAAAATATGAAATTAGATAGCATGAAGTTTTTCCAAATAATAGTTTTCTTTTTAATTGTGCTTTGTGTTTTTAGCTGTAAAACAGAAAAAAACCAAACATTATTATTCGTAGGGAGTTTTACCGATAAAAAACCAGGTGAAGGGATTCATGTTTACGAGTTTAATACTGAAACAGGAGGTAGCACTTTACAGTATACTTTGGATAGTGTTATCAATACTTCATTTTTGCGCTTGTCGCCAAATGGTAAATTTATTTACGCTGTAGTTGAAAGTCAGATGGATTATCATGGAAAAGTAGCTGCTTTTGAAGTAGATTCAATCAATTTTAATTTGAAACTATTAAATATGCAAGATTGTGGAGGTAGAAATCCTGCGCATATAGAAATTGATAAAACAGGTAAATATCTTATGAATTCTAATTATACCGATCCTAGTTTAAGTATTTTTAAAATCAACCAAAATGGAAGTCTTAATCCATACAACCAAGTTATTCGTTTTAAAGACAGTAGTATTATTAAAAACCGTCAAAAAGAGGCACATATTCATTCATCAAATGTTTCGCCAGATGGTAAGTTTTTATTTGCTCAAGATTTAGGTGCTGATAAAATAAGAGGTTTCGAACTCGATAGAACCCAAAAGGATTCAATACTTCAAAATGAAAATCAAATTAAAGTGAAGCCAGGAAGCGGTCCGAGACATTTTGCTTTTCATCCCAATGGAAAATATGGTTATGGTATAGCAGAATTAAGCGGAAAAATTACAGCTTATAAATATAATAATGGCGATTTAGAATTTATAGAAGATTACCTGTCTTATTCACAGGAGCAGGATATTTACAGAGCGGCAGATATACATATTTCACCTGATGGTAAATTTCTATATGCCTCAAATCGAGGTCCAGAGGAAGATAGTATTTCAATATTTTCTGTTAATACAGACGATGGAACCCTTAATTTGGTTGGTTACGAACCAACTCATGGAGAGCATCCAAGAAACTTTGCCATTTCTCCAGACGGTGGCTTTTTATTAGTTGCAAATCAGTTTTCTGATAATATCGTTATTTTTATGCGAGACAAAATAACTGGGAAACTTACAAAGTTGCAGCAAGATATTTCTATAGATAACCCATCAAGTATAGAGATGCGCACTTATAAATTGTATGAATAATTACTACAAGGACTCTCTTTCAATAAGATTAAAAGGTACTTTTAACTTGCATTTCTTTTTATTTAAAATAATTTCGGCTGCAGTTTCGCCCATTACTTTAAAATCGGTTGATACTACGGTAATACCCAAAAGTTCTTTTAATGGTGTATCATTATAAGATATAATTCCAATATCAGTTCCTAATACATATTCATTTTCTCTTACTTGCTTAACTAAATTTACTAAATCTGTTTCCCTAATAGTAATAAACAAATCACCTTTTTTTAAAACCATATCCTCATAGATTTTATCTAATATTTCAAAATCCAGCTTATGTTTTACACAAAATTTTCTGAATCCATGTAAAATCCTTTTTGGATATGGATAAACAGATTTTTCTGGAAAAACTAAAATAATTTTTTCATATTTTTTTATACGGTTTATACCTTCGCTTAAAGCATTATAAATATCGTTTTCAAAGTCTTGATGAATTCTTCCTAAAGCCCCATCTAAAATATTAGGCTTAATATTATCTAAAATTATCAGTTTATCCAATGGAATTTTCTTTAGTAAACTTAATGCTTTGTCTGGGTAACTAATATGCTTTAAGTCTTTAGTAAGAAAATGAGGTGCTATAATATAGTAGTCAAATGCCGATTTGTTCTTTTCTAAAAGGTTTAAAAATAATGTCTCTTGGCAATGATAAACTTGTAAATCTACATGTGAATTGGCTCCTATACTATCTATAAAATGGTTATAAGTTCTAAGTTTATAGTTGCTTAATTTATTGACTAAAAATAGAATATTTACTTTCGAGATTAATTTAGTGCGAGATATATAATACCCTTTACCTCGAATAGGTGTAATAATATTACGTTCTTTTAAAATGCTATATGCTTTTTCAATGGTGTCTCTAGACAAATAGAACTCTTCGCTAAACATGTTTATTGAAGGAATCTTTTGGTCCATAGTCAAATTTCCCACAGATATATTATGAATAATGGAATCAATAATCTGTTGGTACTTGGGTACCCGAGAATTTTCGTCAATCTTTATGTGTTTAATTAAATCCATTTTTTAATAAAAATTTAATTATTGAAAAGTAAGCTAAATTTATTAAAAATGGATGTAATAAGAATTATATAATATAATTTATATTGAATTTCTATCAATAAAATTAAAAGGTACTTTATATGTCCCTTTTTGATTATTTAAAATCATACTAGAAGTGGTCTCACCCATTATTTTAAAATTGGTTGATATTACCGTTATCCCAAGAAGTGCTTTTAAAGGGGTGTCGTTATATGAAACTACACCAATATCGGTACCTAAAACAAATTCTTTATCTCTAATTTGCTCTATCAAACTAACTAAATCATCCTCTTCAATGGTAATAAATAAATCACCTTTAAAAAGCACCATATCATTGTACACCTCATCTAAAATATCAAAATCTAAATGATGTGCCACACAAAACTTCATAAATCCATGCTTAATTCTTTTAGGATATGGGTAAAATGTCTTTTTAGGATAGATAAGTATTATCTTTTTGTACTTCGAAATTTTTTTAATCCCAGTTTTTAAAGCATTATAAATATCATTTTCATAATCTTCATAAACAGTTATAATATTGTCTTTTACAGGAATTTTTTTATTATCCAAAATTACAAGCTTATTTTTAGGGATTTTATTTATGGCTTGAGATACCGCAACGGTGGTACTGGTATGCTGAAAGTCTTCAGTTTTAAAATGTGGCATTATAACATAATAATCATAGGCTTTTTTATGTTTGTTTAATAGGTTTAAAAACAAAGATTCATCGCAATGATATATGCTAAGATCTACGTATGAATTGGGCCCAATACTATTTATAAATGAATGATAAATTTCCATTTTGTACCAGCTCAATTTATTGATTAGGAACAAAATATTTAATTTTTTTATAAGCTGTGTTCTTGAAATATAAAACCCTTTTCCACGAATTGAGGTTATAATATTACGATCTTTAAGTATTTTATATGCTTTTTCAACGGTATCTCGAGAAAGGTATAATTCTTCACTAAGGCCATTTATAGAAAGCATTTTTTGATCTATTTTAAAATTTCCATTGGAAATATTCTGGATAACAGAATCAACTATTTGCTGATACTTAGGTATTCTGGAATTTTCATCAATTTCTATAAATTTATGTACCTCCATGTTTTATAATTTTATTGAATAATTTAAAGCCTAAAAAAAAGAAGACATTAACTTAAAACTTCGATATCATTCATAAATGAAAACAATCTTCTAATTTGTTCTAGATTTATTTCTTCATAAATGATTCTGCTTTTTCAACCATATTATTGCTTCCACAAAAAATGGGAACTCTTTCATGTAGTTCTGTAGGTTGAATATCCATAATCCTTTGATAACCATCTGTTGCTTTTCCACCAGCCTGCTCCGCCAAAAATGCCATTGGGTTGCATTCATATAATAAACGTAGTTTGCCTTTGGGGGCTTTTGAGCTAGAAGGGTAAATATAGATACCTCCTTTAATCATGTTTCTATGAAAATCGGATACCATAGACGCAATGTATCTATAAGAATAAGGTCTATCATCCTCTTCGGCTTGACAATATTTAATATAGTCTTTAACACCTTGAGGAAAGTGGGCATAATGACCCATGTTTATAGAATAAATATTTCCGTTTTTAGGAAACTTCATGTTTGGATGAGATAAATAAAAACTGCCTATTGCAGGGTTAAGTGTAAATCCGTTAACACCATGCCCAGTGGTATACACAAGCATTGTTGAAGTGCCAAAAACAATATATCCCGCCGCTACTTGCTCGTTACCTTTTTGCAGGAAGTCTTCCTTTTTTACTGGCATTCCAAGGGGCGTTGTTCTTCTGTATACTGAAAAAATAGTCCCTACAGAGACATTCACATCAATGTTTGAAGAACCATCCAAAGGGTCCATTAAAACAACATATTTATTATCATGTGCATTATGTTTTCCTTGCACAGTTATATGTTCATCTTCTTCCTCACTAGCAATACCACAAACAATTTCTCTATTAACTAAGGCAGATTTAAACACTTCATTTGCATAAACATCTAGTTTTTGTTGGTCCTCTCCTTGTATGTTGGTTTCTCCGGCCGCACCTAAAATATCAACTAGTCCAGCTTTATTAACTTCGTGATTCACAATTTTAGCGGCTAATCTAATTGAGTTAATCAATTTAGAAAGCTCGCCAGAAGAATATTTAAAATGCTTTTGATTATCAATTATAAACTCGCCAAGTGTAATGTGGTTTTTTCCCATTTTAAATCCTCAATTTTTATTACCTCAAAATTAAGCTTTGTTCGTACTTATAGAATCCTGCGGTATCCTGTCACCATAATTTTTAACATATGATTTATGTTAGGATAATAGTATTTAATAATGTTTTGGAATAACATAGAAGGTAAACGGGGTTTGGGCTAATTGTCTGATAAACAGTGATATGTTTAAATTGATTAAATAAAAATTTCTATTTTTATGAAACAAAATGGGCAAATACGGTACACTACAGGATACAAAAGTCTATTTTGAAATATATTTTTGGGTTATTATTTATTTTAAACTCTAATATGAAGCAAATCACTAAGAATTTTAAATACGTTGATTATCTATGGGATAATGACAAAGCAGAAAGCCTAGGAGACAATCAAGTTGAATTATTTTTATACCGTTCAAATATATTAGGGGCGGATTTGAGAATTACCAACTATGGAGGTGGTAATACCAGTTGTAAAACTATAGAAACAGATCCCTTAACTAATGAAGAAGTTGAAGTTATGTGGGTAAAAGGTTCTGGAGGAGACATAGGAACCTTAACAAGATCTGGTATAGCTGGACTCTATACTAAAAGATTAAGAGACTTAAAAACCGTTTATAAGGGGTTACACGATGAAGACCGAATGGTAGGTCTATTTAATCATTGTATTTATGATTTAGATAGTAAAGCACCGTCTATTGATACACCTTTACATGGTTTATTGCCATTTGCACATATAGATCACTTACATCCAGATGCATTAATTGCTGTTGCGGCTGCACAGGATAGTGAGAAAGTTACCAAAGAAATTTGGGGTGATACTATGGGATGGGTACCTTGGCAAAAGCCAGGTTTTGATTTAGGTTTACAGTTAGAAAAATGTTTAGCTGATAATCCTGGAATTCGTGGAATTGTTTTAGGTAGCCATGGATTATTTACATGGGGTGATACATCATACGAATGTTATATGAATAGTTTAGAAGTTATTGAAATGGCTTCAGACTTTATTACTAATAAAATTGAAGCTGGAGGTCCAGTATTTGGAGGTCAGAAAGTTGAAAGTTTACCAAAAAATGAGCGTTTAGAAAAAGCAGCTCTAATTATGCCTTTATTAAGAGGTTTATGTTCTTCAGAAAATAGAATGATTGGACATTTCTCGGATAATGATGTGGTAATGGAATATATTAATAGTAATGATTTAGAAAGATTAGCTCCTATGGGAACCTCTTGTCCAGATCATTTCTTGAGAACTAAAATTCAACCTTTAGTATTAGAATTAGATAAAAACGAAGATTTATCAAATGCCGGTGCTGTCTTAAAGCAATTAGAACCAGCATTTGAAGCATACCGTCAAGAGTATGTAGATTATTATAATACTTGTAAAAAAGATAACAGTCCTGCTATACGTGATGCAAATCCTGTAATCATAATTTACCCAGGAGTTGGAATGTTTAGTTTTGCGAAAAATAAGCAAACTACACGTGTTGCTAGTGAGTTTTACATTAATGCCATTAACGTAATGCGTGGTGCCGAAGCTATTACGTCTTATACGTCATTACCAAGACAAGAAGCTTTTGATATTGAGTACTGGTTATTAGAAGAGGCGAAATTACAGCGTATGCCAAAGGAAAAGCCGTTATCGAGAAAAGTAGCTTTAGTTACTGGTGCAGGTGGTGGAATTGGTAAAGCAATTGCCGATAAATTAGCAGCGGAAGGAGCTAATGTAGTACTTACAGATATTAATGAAGAGGCGCTTATTGAAGCGAATGCAACATATGGTAGAGATGTTTCTACTTATGCTATATGCGATGTAACAAGTACGGAGTCTATAGCAAGTGCATATAAAAAGGCAATTGTTGAATTTGGAGGTGTAGATATCATTGTGCATAGCGCTGGATTAGCAATTTCTAAACCAATAGAAGAGACATCTGATAGAGACTGGAATATTTTACAAAATAT